>Ga0081540_1001713_pt1 | contig 18555 bp, 8 predicted proteins | sample TabmetS2T1R1_FD_71024 | JGI IMG/M metagenome (GOLD analysis project Ga0081540, IMG submission 71024) | Tabebuia heterophylla rhizosphere microbial communities from the University of Puerto Rico - S2T1R1 | ecosystem: Host-associated > Plants > Roots > Rhizosphere ... | reverse complement strand
GCTACGCGGCGGCTTCATCGAGACCTCGGGCCACACGTTCGACTTCGCCGGCGGCAGCGTCAATGCCGGCAACGGCGGCACCTGGCTGCTCGATCCGGTGGACCTCACGATCAATTCGACGCTTGCCGGCACCATCGCGACCGCGCTGAACGGCGGCAGCAATGTCACCCAGGAGACGAACGCGTCCGGCACTGGCGGCAATGGCGACATCACGGTGGCAAGCGGCATCAGCTGGTCAACCAGTGCGACGCTGACGCTGAGCGCCTATCGCAACATCGCGGTCAACGCCAACATCGCGAGCACCGGTGGCGGCGGTATCGTGCTGCGCGCTGACAATGCGGGCACGGGCACCGGCACCGTGACATTCGGCGGCGGGCAGGTATCCACAGCAGGAACGGTCTCGATCTACTACAACCCGACCGGCAGCAATTCGACCATCAACGTCACCAAATACACGGCGCCGACGCAGGCGAGTTACACCGGCAACGTCACCGGAGGCGCAACGCTCAAGACATACATGCTGGCCAACAATGTCTTCGACCTGCAGAATATGAACAACAACAAGGCCGGCACCTACACGCTTGGCCGCGACATCGATGCCGGCATCACGTCCACCTGGAATAGCGGGGCCGGGTTCCTGCCGATCGGCGGCGGCAATACCTTCACCGGAAACTTGGACGGCCTGGGCCATACGATCTCAGGCCTCTTCATCAATCGTCCGTCAGATCAAAACATCGGGCTGGTCAGCTATCTCGCCGTCGGCGCCTCGGTGAGCAACGTCGGGGTCATCGGTGCGACCATAGCCGGGGGGACTTCTGTCGGCGCGATCGTCGGCAACAACTATGGGGCGGTCTCGAACGTCTACTCAAGCGGATCGGTCGCCGCCACCGGCGCCGGCGCCGGCGGTCTCGTCGGCTACAACTTTCAGACCGTGTCGAATGGTTATTCGAACAGCACCGTGAGCGGACCGCTCTACATTGGCGGCGCCGTCGGGCTGAACAATATCGCTGCCGGCCCTACCGCCGGCTCGATGTCACAGGTCTATGCGACCGGCGCCGTTATCGGCACGGGCGCCAGCCCGAGCGCTGTCGGCGGCCTGGTCGGCTACAACGGCAACACGATCACGCAATCCTACTGGGATAGTTACACGACGGGGCAGACGTCCGGCGTCGGGTCCGGCGGTTCGGCCGGCGTGACGGCCGTGACCAGCGACCCGGCGCAGTCGGCCGCGGCCAATTACGCCTTCAAGCAGAGCGCCTATGGCAGCTTCAGCTTTCCGGGAACGGGCTCGGCCGGCTGGTTCATGATCGAAGGCCAGACCCGGCCGTTCGGCCGCTGGGAATACCAAACCACCATCACCAACGCACATCAGCTCCAGTTGATGGCGATGAATCTCGGTGCGAGCTACACGCTGGCGGGCAATATCGACCTCAGCTCCAGCCTGGCGGCGATTGGCGGCAAATATCCGGGCATGTGGTCGTCGGCGGGCTTTGTCCCGATCGGCAGCACCGCCACGAAGTTCACTGGAGCCTTCAACGGCCAAGGCTACACCATTGCCAACCTGACCATCAATCGATCGACCACCGACGATGTCGGACTGTTCGGATATGTTGGATCGGGCGTAACGGTACAGGACGTCGGTCTGCTGAGCGCGGCAGTGACCGGCCGGGGCGAGGTCGGCGCGCTGGCCGGCAACAATGCCGGGACTATCACGCGGTCCTATGCGACCGGCGTGGTGAACGGCACCAGCAATGATGTCGGTGGGCTGATCGGCAACAACACCAGTACGGGCAACGTCACGCAATCCTATGCCAACGTGACGGTCGGCAGCTCCAATTTTTATGTCGGCGGACTGGTCGGCTTCAATCTTGGCGCGATCGCGCAGGCCTACGCCGTCGGCGCGGTCAGCGGCCAGAGTGCCGGAGGTCTTGCTGGTTACAGTGGCGGCACCATCACCCAGGCCTACGCGGCTGGGGCGGTGAGCGGCGCCACCCACGGCGGGCTGGTCGGCTATCACTCGGGTACCATCACCCAATCCTATTTTGACACGGTGACAACGGACCAGACTGACGCCATCGGAACCGGATCCGTCAACGGCGGGATCGGCCTGACGACCAGCCAGATGCAGAACCCTGCCAACTATGCGACCACGTACGCCGGCTGGGACTTCACCAACGTGTGGTCGGCGCCGAGCGCCGGCTATTATCCGCAACTCTACGGCGTCAATTATGTGCTGCGCGTCGATCCCGCCAATGCGTCGCGGGTTTATGGCGATGCCAACCCGGCTTTCACTTATACGTCCTACGGCCTGCACACGGGCGACACATCAGCCATTCTCTCCGGCCTCTCGCTGTCGACGGCGGCGACGACGACATCCAATGTCGGCAGCTACGCGATCACGGCGGGCGGCAGCGTCATCAGCACCACCGGGCAGGCCTATCGCCTGGTCCAGACGCCTGCCACGCTGACGGTCACGCCGCGCGCCATCACAGTCACAACCGACGCCAGGAGCCGCATCTATGGCGATGCCAATCCGGCGCTGACCTGGCAGGTCGGTGGTTCGGGCCTCGTCAACGGCGATACGCTGTCGGGCGCGCTGGCGACGTCGGCGACGACAACCAGCAATGTCGGCACCTACGGGATCACCCAGGGCACGCTGGCGGCCTCGAGCAATTACGCGCTGACCTACCACGGCGCCAACCTCACGATTGGCCCGCGCGCGATCACCGTGACGGCCGATGCCCAGAGCCGGGCCTATGGCGATGCCAACCCGGCGCTGACCTATCAGGTCGGCGGCTCGGGTCTCGCCAACGGCGACAGCCTGTCGGGCGCACTGGCGACGTCGGCGACGGTCGCCAGCAATGTCGGCGTCTACGGGATCACCCAGGGCACGCTGGCGGCCTCGAGCAATTACGCGCTGACCTACAACGGCGCCAACCTCACGATTGGCCCGCGCGCGATCACCGTGACGGCCGATGCCCAGAGCCGTGCCTATGGCGACGCCAATCCGGCGCTGACCTATCAGGTCGGCGGCTCGGGTCTCGTCAACGGCGACAGCCTGTCGGGCGCGCTCTCGACGTCAGCGACGGCGGCCAGCAACGTCGGCGTCTACGGGATCGGGCAAGGAACGCTCACCGCATCATCCAACTACGCGCTGAACTACACTGGCGCCGACCTGGCCGTCACTCAGCGGGCGATCACGGTGACTGCCGACGCCAAGAGTCGGGCCTATGGCGATGCCAATTCGGCGCTGACCTGGCAGGTCGGCGGCTCGGGTCTGGTCAATGGCGACAGCCTGTCGGGTGCGCTCGCGACATCGGCGACGATAGCCAGCAATGTCGGCACCTACGGAATCACGCAGGGCACGCTCACGGCCTCGGGCAACTACGCGCTGAACTACACCGGCAACAATCTCACCGTTACCCAGCGCGCGATCACGGTGACGGCCGACGCCAAGAGCCGCGCGTATGGCGACGCCAATCCGGGGCTGACCTACCAGGTCGGCGGCTCCGGCCTGGTCAACGGCGATAATCTATCGGGCGCGCTGGCGACGTCAGCGACCGTTTCGAGCAATGTCGGTACTTACGGGATCGGGCAGGGAACGCTCGCGGCCTCGGGCAACTACGCGCTGAACTATACGGGCGCCGACCTCACCGTCACCCAGCGCGCCATCACCGTCACGGCCGATGCCAAGAGCCGCGCCTATGGCGATGCCAATCCGGCTCTAACCTGGCAGGTCGGCGGCTCGGGCCTCGTCAACGGCGACAGCCTGTCTGGCGCGCTGGCGACGTCGGCCACCACAGCCAGCGATGTCGGCGTCTACGGGATCTCACAAGGAACGCTCACCGCATCATCCAACTACGCGCTGAACTACACCGGCAACAATCTCACCGTCACGCAGCGCGCCATTACGGTGACAGCCGATGCCAAGAACCGCGCCTATGGCGACGCCAATCCGGCACTGACCTATCAGGTCGGCGGCGCCGGCCTCATCAACGGCGATAGTCTGTCAGGTGCGCTGGCGACATCGGCGACGACAGCCAGCAATGTCGGCGTCTATGGCATCACCCAGGGCACGCTCACGGTCTCAGGCAACTACGCGCTGAGCTATACGAGCGCCGACCTGACCGTTACGCCGCGCGCCATCACCGTCACAGCCGATGCCAAGAGCCGGGCCTATGGCGATGCCAATCCGGCGCTGACCTATCAGGTCGGTGGCTCGGGTCTGGTCAATGGCGACAGCCTGTCGGGCGCACTGGCGACGTCAGCGACCGTTTCGAGCAATGTCGGCACCTATGGGATCGGGCAGGGCACGCTTGCGGCCTCGGGCAACTACGCGCTGAACTATACCGGCGCCGACCTGACCGTCACCCAGCGGGCGATCACGGTGACGGCCGACGCGAAGAGCCGCGCCTATGGCGACGTCAATCCGGCGCTGACCTATCAGGTCGGCGGCTCCGGCCTCGTCAACGGCGACAGCCTGTCAGGTGCGCTGGCGACGTCGGCGACAACTTCGAGCAATGTCGGTGTCTACGGCATTAGCCAGGGAACGCTTGCGGCCTCGGGCAACTACGCGCTGAATTATACGAGTGCCGACCTGACCGTGACGCACCGAGCGATCACTGTGACGGCCGACGCCAAGAGCCGTGCCTATGGCGATGCCAATCCGGCGCTGACCTATCAGGTCGGCGGCTCCGGCCTTGTCAACGGCGACACCCTGTCGGGTGCGCTGGCGACGTCGGCCACCACAGCCAGCAATGTCGGCGTCTACGGGATCTCGCAGGGAACGCTGGCGGCCTCGGGCAACTACGCGCTGAATTATGCGAGTGCCGACCTGACCGTGACGCAGCGGGCGATCACGGTGACGGCCGACGCCAAGAGCCGCGCCTATGGCGATACCAACCCGGCGCTGACCTATCAGGTTGGCGGTTCGGGCCTCGTCAACGGCGACAGCCTGTCAGGCGCGCTGGCGACGTCGGCGACCACAGCCAGCAACGTCGGCATCTATAACATCACGCAAGGCACGCTCGCGGTCTCGGGCAACTACGCGCTGAATTATACGAGTGCCGACCTGACCGTGACGCAGCGGGCGATCACGGTGACGGCCGATGCGAAGACCCGCGCCTATGGCGATGCCAATCCGGCACTGACCTGGCAGGTCGGCGGCTCGGGCCTCGTCAACGGCGACAGCCTGTCAGGCGCGCTGGCGACATCGGCGACCACAGCCAGCAACGTCGGCATCTATAGCATCACGCAAGGCACGCTCGCGGTCTCGGGCAACTACGCGCTGAACTATGCGAGCGCCGACCTGACCGTCACCCAGCGGGCGATCACGGTGACGGCCGATGCGAAGACCCGCTCCTATGGCGATGCCAATCCGGCGCTGACCTATCAGGTCGGCGGCTCTGGCCTGGTCAACGGCGACAGCCTGTCTGGTGCGCTGGCGACGTCGGCCACCACAGCCAGCAACGTCGGCGTCTATGGCATCACGCAAGGCACGCTCGCGGCCTCAGGCAACTACGCGGTAAACTATACAGGCGCCGACCTGACCGTCACCCAGCGGGCGATCACAGTGACGGCCGATGCGAAGACGCGCGCCTATGGCGATACCAATCCGGCGCTGACCTATCAGGTTGGCGGTTCGGGCCTCGTCAACGGCGACAGCCTGTCAGGCGCGCTAGCGACGTCGGCGACCACAGCCAGCAACGTCGGCGTCTATGGCATCACACAGGGCACGCTGGTGGCCTCGGGCAACTACGCGCTGAATTATACGAGCGCCGACCTGACCGTCACCCAGCGCGCGATCACGGTCACGGCCGATGCCAAGAGCCGCGCCTATGGCGATGCCAATCCGGCACTGACCTATCAGGTCGGCGGCTCGGGCCTCGTCAACGGCGACAGTCTGTCAGGCGCGCTCGCGACGTCGGCGACTATAGCCAGCAACATCGGCGTCTACGGGATCACGCAGGGAACGCTGGCTGCATCGAGCAACTACGCGCTGAACTATGCGAGCGCCAACCTGACGGTCACGCCACGTTCGATCACCGTTACGGCCGATACCAAGAGCCGCGCCTATGGCGATGCCAATCCGGCGCTGACCTATCAGGTCGGCGGCTCCGGCCTTGCCAACGGCGACACCCTGTCGGGTGCGCTGGCGACGTCGGCGACTATAGCCAGCAATGTTGGTGTGTACGGGATCACGCAAGGAACGCTCGCGGTGTCGAGCAATTACGCGCTGACCTATGCGAGCGCCAGCCTGACGGTTACGCCGCGCGCGATCACTGTGACGGCCGATGCGAAGAGCCGCGCCTATGGCGATACCAACCCGGCGCTGACCTATCAGGTCGGCGGTTCGGGCCTTGCCAATGGCGACACGCTGTCGGGCGCGCTGGCGACGTCAGCGACCACAGCCAGCAATGTCGGCTTGTACGGGATCACGCAAGGAACGCTCGCGGCCTCAGGCAACTACGCGGTAAACTATACAGGCGCCGACCTGACCGTCACCCAGCGGGCGATCACAGTGACGGCCGATGCGAAGACCCGCGCCTATGGCGATGCCAATCCGGCACTGACCTATCAGGTCGGCGGCTCGGGCCTCGTCAACGGCGACAGCCTGTCTGGCGCGCTGGCGACGTCGGCGACGACAGCCAGCAACGTCGGCGTCTATGGCATCACGCAGGGCACGCTGGCGGCCTCGGGCAACTACGCGCTGAATTACGCAAGCGCCAATCTCACGGTCACGCCGCGCGCGATCACAGTCACGGCCGATGCGAAGAGCCGGGTCTATGGCGATGCCAATCCGGCGCTCACGTATCAGGTCGGCGGCTCCGGCCTCGCCAATGGCGACACGCTGTCTGGCGCGCTGGCGACAATGGCGACCACAACCAGCAATGTCGGTATCTATGGGATTACGCAGGGAACGCTGGGCTCGCCGAACTATGCGATATCGTCGTTTACCGGCGCCAACCTGGCGGTCATACCGCGCGCGATCACGGTGACGGCCGATGCGAAGGCCAGGGCCTATGGCGACGCCAATCCGGCGTTGACCTGGCAGATCGGCGGCTCGGGCCTCGTCAATGGCGACACGCTGTCGGGCGCGCTGGCGACGTCGGCGACCACAGCCAGCAATGTCGGCGTCTACGGGATCGGGCAGGGGACGCTGGCGGCATCGGGCAACTATGCGCTCAACTATGCGAGCGCCAACCTCACCATTGCGCGCCGGGCGATCACCGTCACGGCGGATGCGCAAAGTCGCGGCTATGGCGACGCCAATCCGGCGCTCACTTATCAGGTCGGCGGCTCAGGTCTGATCAACGGCGACACGCTATCGGGTGCGCTGGTGACGTCGGCAACAACTGCGAGCGATGCCGGCGTCTACGGCATCACACAGGGAACGCTGGCGGCATCATCGAACTACGCTTTCACCTTCGTTGGCGCGAATCTCACGGTCACGCCAGCGGCAGCTCCCGCACCGACCGTTCGCACACCGACCGCAGAACCCGGCTCCTATGTGAAGTCGCTTGTGGCTGTGCCTGCGCAGCAGCCGCCGGAGCAGAGCCGCGAGCCCGCAAGCGTCGAGCAATCGGCTCCCGCAATCATCTGCAAATCCAGGCAATGCCTTGAGCTTCCTCCTCCCGACAACCGGCGGATCGGCGCGCGAGCCAGATTCGTCGGCACGATGGACGATCGCAATCGCCTGCCGGCCTTTGCCGACAATTGATATTGAGTGCATCGATTGAAGCTCGCGAACATGCTCGCATAAGTAGATACACGTGTAAGTTGGTGGAGGCGAAATCGATTCAACCGTGCACACGCTGCGGTTATGTCGCACGTGGAACTCGCCTTAAACGGTTATTAATCCATAAACCATATTGATTGACTTCTTCATTGTTCGCCGTGTGCGACAGAACGTCGGAACGTGCAGCTCATGCGAACTCACATGTCGATATCCCGAAGCCTTCACAGGCTCCGGACGTCATGATGCCAGCGCTTTCAACACATTTCGAATCGAACATGATGCAGCGGGTGCGAACATCTGCACGTCACGCGACGCAAATCTGCAGGCGTTGCGCGCTGATCATGGCCTGCGCCGTTGCGATCGCGCCCGACGCCATCGCGCAGTCGCAGGTGGTGGAGCGCAATCTGCCGCCGGAGCCGCCGCGTCGCGCGCCGGCGATCAAGCTCGACACCAACGATCTGCTTAGGAGCGATGACGCAACGCCGCTCGGCGTGGATGTGCAAGCCATCGTTCTGATTGGAGCAAACGCGAAGCCGGTGAGCGGCGGCGCGAAGGGCGTCAATGTGGATCAGGTCAGCGGCATCGACGCCGCCGGCTTGCGCGAGCAACTCACGCCATTTCTCGATCGGCCGCTCAGCCGCAAGCTGATTGCCGAAGTGCAGGCGGCGATAGCTACCGCTTACCGCGAGGGCGGGCGGCCATTCGTATCGATCACGCTGCCGCCGCAGGAAGTATCGTCCGGCGTGCTCCAGTTGCGCGTGATCCCCTTCAAGGTCGCCGACATCAAGGTGACGGGGGCCGCACCCGAGAGCTACCCGCAAGGCCGCATCCGGCTCGTCCGCGGGGAGGAAATCGACGCGCGCAAGCTCGAGACCGATCTCGACTGGGCCAACCGCAATCCGTTTCGGCAGGTCGAGGCGGTGTTTGGTCCGGGCAAGGATCTCGGCATGACCGACGTCAACATCAAGGTGACGGAGCGCAAGCCGTGGCAGGTCTACGCCGGCTATGCCAACAGCGGCACGCTGCTGACCGACCGCCATCGCTATTATGTCGGCGCCAGCGGCGCGCCGTCGGCCGACGTCGTCGCGTCCTATCAGCTCACCGGCAGCGGAAATTTCTGGGTCGATGACGGGCTGTTCAACCGGCCCGACGATGCCAAGTATGTCAGTCAGGCGGGGCGCCTGCTCACCCCGCTCGGACTTCGCACCAGCCTCGAAGTCGTGGGCGATCATGTGCTGACCAATGAGCGGCCCAACACCCTGTTCCGGATCAAGACACAAACCAGCCAGGCATCGGCAATCGTTCGGACTGCGTTGTCCAATCTGGCGCCGGGGACGACCGGCGACCTGCTTGGCGGTGTCGAACTCAAGCACCAGCTACGCACGACCATCTTTGATGGCACGCCCGTCGCGGAGGGCAGTGCCGACGTTGCGCAATTGGTGGTCGGATGGAACGGTCGCTGGGCGGACAATCTCGGCACCAACAACCTCGATGTTCGCTTCAAGTCCAATCCCGGCGGCATTCTGTCCGGCAACAACTCGCTTGCCTGGAGCGCCTTCACCAATGGACGCGTCACCGACGTGCAAACCAATTTCGTCACCGCCGAGTTTGGCCGCGTGACGCCGCTGCCGAAGGGCCTGTCGCTGAAATCGGAAGTCTCCGTGCTGGCATCATCCAAGCCGCTTCCGGACACCGACCGCATCGGGCTCGGCGGAATACAAGCCGTGCGCGGCTACGTGACGGAAGACGGCGCCGTCGACCAGGCCGTGATCCTGCGCAACTCGCTCTACGCCTCGATGCCCGGCATGCCCTCCTGGATGCCGGGCACGCTCGCGCCGTTCCTGCTGGCCGACGTCGGCTGGGGGCGGGATCTCTTCTTCCGGCGCGATACCACGCTGTCGTCGGTCGGCGCCGGATTGGATTTTGCGGCCGGGTCGAACTTCAACTCCAAACTGCTGGCGGCGCGGGCGCTCACCGACGGGCTGCATAGCCGCGCCGGATCCTGGCGCGTATCGTTGCAGGCGTCGATGAGCTATTGAGGGCTTCTGCTACACCCACCTCACGGATTCCAGGCGCGTACGGATAATTTCGCTCAAATTCGCTTTGCCCCTAAAGCAACGCGGTACTTGCGCAGCAGCGAAATGACGCAATGAGCCAGGTGCTGCCGTCACCCCTTTCGCGCCATACGACCGCGTAGTAGGTTGTGCGCGTCAGGCCCTACTTGTCTCGCTCAGGGGCAACGAAATGGATCATCGGCCCACCGACGAACCTCTGCACCCGCCGCGGGATGTGGAAGGAATCAAGCGCCGCGATCTCCTGTTGAACAGCAGCTCGGCCCTTGTCGTAGCGTCCTTGGCGCCGCTGGCACTGGCGAACATCACGGCGGCTGAAGCGCAACCGGCCTTACGTCCGCACATCGTCTATATCGTCGCTGACGATCTTGGATGGAAAGACGTCGGATTTCACGGCTCCGACATCAAGACGCCGAATATCGACAAGCTCGCGCAGCATGGAGCGCTGCTCGAACAGTTCTACGTGCAGCCGATGTGCACTCCGACGCGTGCAGCATTGATGACAGGTCGGTATCCCTGTCGTTACGGCCTGCAGACGCTCGTCATTCCAACCCCCAGCAAATACGGCCTCCCGACAGACGAACGGCTGCTGGCCCAGGCGCTCAAAGAGGTCGGCTATAAGACTGTCATGGTCGGCAAATGGCACCTGGGACACGCCGACCGCAAGTTCTGGCCTCGTCAGCGCGGATTTGATTATCACTACGGTTCGATGGTGGGCGAGGTCGATTACTTCACGCACTCATCGGGGAATGTGCGCGACTGGTACCGCAACGACCGGTCGGTCAGCGAACAAGGCTACGTGACGCAGTTATGGGGCAAAGATGCGGTCGAACAGATCAACGCGCACGATCCCAAGTCTCCGCTGTTTCTTTACCTCGCATTTACTGCGCCGCACTCCCCCTACCAGGCTCCAAAGGAGTACATCGACAAATATCGGCATATCGAAGACCCGACGCGACGCACTTACGCGGCGATGATTACATGCATGGACGACGAGATCGGCAAGGTAGTTTCCGCGCTGGAAAAAAAGCAGATGCGCGACAACACCCTGATCGTCTTCATGAGTGACAATGGTGGCAACCGGACCGCGCTCCTTGCCGGGGATGCGGACGTGTCGAAACTGAAGCTGCCAGCCGACAACGGTCCCTATCGCGGCGGAAAAGGCATGCTGTACGAAGGCGGTACGCGTGTCGCCGCGCTCGCGAACTGGCCCGGGCGGATCAAGGCCGCCGAGGTGAAGGAAATAATCCACGTCGTGGACATGTTCCCCACGCTTGCTGGACTTGCGGGCGCCAACGTCACCAAAGGAAAGCCGCTCGATGGGCTGAATGTTTGGTCTACCATCAGCGAGGGCAATCCCTCGCCACGCCAGGAGGTGGTCTACAATATCGAGCCGTTCCGCGGCGGTGTGCGTCAGGGCGACTGGAAACTGATCTGGCGGACGCCGCTCCCGTCCGCGATTGAGCTATACAACATCCCGCAAGATCCATCGGAAAAAGCAAATCTTGCCGACAGCAATCCGCTGAAAGTCGCAGAGTTGCAGAAGCGCATCGAACAGCTCGCCAAGGAGAGTGCCAAGTCCCTCTTCCTTGTCGAGGCGTTCTCGGCGGTCAAGGGTGCCGCGCACGGACCGCCCTCGCTACCAAATGAGGATGCCTACTTCACGCAAGGCGACTAAGTCCCGCGCCGCATGGCTGCGCCTGTGGGAGGCTTGGGCACGGATGCTGTTATCTTCCTGTGTTGCTAGCTTAACACCCCGTACTTCTTGAACCAGGCCTGCATCTGGCTCCAGGCGTCCTCGGCCGCGTCCTTGCGGTAGCTCGGGCGATAGTCGGCGTGGAAGCCGTGCGGGGCGCCGGGATAGATCTTGAATTCGGCGGTCTTCTTGTCTGCCGCCAGAGCCGCCTTGAACGCTTCCACCGTCGCGACGGGAATGCCGGTGTCGGCCTCGCCATAGAGGCCGATCACGGGCGCCTTCATCTCGCCCGCGAGCTGCGTCGGGCTCTTCGGCCACGCCGGATTGGGCGGATCGACCAGCGAGCCGTAGAACGCGGCGCCCGCCTTGAGCGCACCGCTATGGGCGGCATATTCCCAGACCGTCCGCCCGCCGCGGCAAAATCCGATAATGCCGAGCCGCGAGGTATCGCCGCCTTGCGACTTGGCCCAGGCAACGGTGCTGTCGAGATCGGATAATAGTTCGGCGTCCGGCTTCGAATTCACGAGCGGCATGAGCTGCGGGATATCGGTGATCTTGGTGAGGTCGGTGCCCTTGCGGAAATAGTAATCCGGCGCCACCGCGAGCGCGCCGAGCTTGGCGAGACGCCGCGTTACGTCCTTGATGTATTCGTGCAGGCCGAAAATCTCCATCGCCACCAGCACCACCGGCGGGTTGCTGACGCCGGCCGGCCGCGCGAAATAGCCGGGCATATCACCGTCGGCGACCTTGATTTTGGCGTCGCCGGCGGTAAGGCCGCCGGTATCGGTCTTGATCGCGTCGGCGCGTACCGGCCCGGCCGCCAGCGTGTAGCCCGCGGTCACCGCGGCGGATGCGGTCATGAAGCCGCGGCGCGAAAATGGCGCGACCTTGGTCAGCCCGATAACATCCGAGGTCAGCAGGGGTTCGGCGCTCATTGGCAGGTCCTCCTTTTTGGGAGGCGCATTCAGCTTGCAAACCAGCGTGAACGCAAATCACCTGCTTGCGAGATGACAGCCGGTTGGGGCGCAGCAACAGCCCAAAAACCGGGCACAAAAAACAAGGCCGTCGACGCAGTATACCGTCAACGACCTTGCCAGCCCCGGATATTGAAATCGGCTCACGCCATCCGGTGAACTACAGGATGCCCGGGATTCCCGCGGGGATTTGTGAACCAGTTCACAAACGCAGAAAAAAGTTGCGGCAATGCGCGTTGCAACGGCGGAAAATATCCAGCCGTCTGGCCACATTGTGCCATCGCCCCACAAGATACTTTCTAGGATACTTGCAATGGCGGTGCTTGTGAGGCGGCTGGCAGGCAAGATACTGATCGGCGTGTGATTTCGGCCGCCGGCGCGTCAACCCGCTCGCCGGACTTCATCGCCAAACGCGCCATCGAAACCGATCAGCCGCGCGCCTTGGCGCGGCCGCGGTTCGCGCTCCGGCTGGCGCGATGCTTTGCCTTGGCGAACCGCTTGCGCGGCGCGGGAGCCGCGGAGGATTCGGAGGCTTGCGTGCTGGCAAAGGATTGCCGGAGGCCGTCAACCGCTTCCGTGAGCGTTCCGACCTGTTCGGATAGCTTCCTGGTGTCGGCCTGCTGCGCGGCGATCAGGCGGCGCACAGTCTGCAACTGATCCTGCACCACCTGCAACTGGTCGATCGATTCCTGCTGCGTCGCTTCCAGGCCCTTGGTCTTCTCGACCAGTTGCTCGGAGGCCTGTGTGGCGCGGGCCTGCAACTGCCGGGCCGCGACCTGGCGATCGGTCTCGGGCGCGCTGCCGGTATAGGCGCGCCACATGGCGATAGAACCAACTCCAAGCACGACAATGACGAGGGCCGCAGCGGCGATCGCAATCGGCTGTCCGCCGAGACGCGCGATGGGGCTGGCACTCCGGGGCTCGAGTTCGATCATGCGACTCCAAATCCGGACGTGATTCTAAAGTTCCCAAATAGCACAGGCCGGACTCCGCTAAAACCCGGGATTTGCCGGACGGGGCTGGGATTACCTGGGATTGCGGGCAAAACCACCTTCGACCAAGGGGGTTAGGCTGCAGGAATGGCCCCGGCGGGTGGCCCGGTTAACGCATCTGCGCCCGGATGAATTGGCCGGCGAACGCCAGCGCACGACGGCCGTCCTCGAGATTCGCATTCCAGACCGGCCAGGCGTGGATCATGTGCGGCCAGATTTGCAGCGTCACGGGGACATCGGCCGCTCCGGCCGCCAGGGCAAGCCGCGTGGCGTCGGCGAGCAATGTCTCTGCCGATCCGACCTGAATCAGGACCGGCGGAAAACCCCTGAGATCGGCGAACAGGGGTGAGATCAGCGGATCCCGCCGGGTGGATGCCGGCGCATAGGCATCCGCGAGCTCGTCGAGATAAGCCTTGTGGATCAGCGGATCGACGGCGTCCTTGGTTTGAAGCGTGCTGCCCGACATCGTAAGGTCGGTCCAGGGCGACACCAGCCAGGCGCATGCAGGCAATTCCTCGCCCGCCGCGCGCAGCCGGTTGATCAGGCCAAGCGTCAGGTTGCCGCCGGCGCTGTCGCCGCCGACGGCAATGCTCGCCGCCGCAATGCCTTGCCGGCGCAGAAAGCGCCACGCGGTGAGGGCGTCTTCATGGGCGGCGGGGTAGGGATGTTCAGGGGCAAGCCGGTAGTCGATCGCGAGCGTGCGCGTGCCCGCCGCGCGCCCGGCCTCCGTCACCAGGCGGCGGTGGCTGACAATCGAGCCGGAGCAATATCCGCCGCCGTGGAAATACAGCAGCACGCGCATCGGCTCGCTGCCCGGAACGACCGACCACTCGCCGGCCACGCCGTCGCAATTGACGGCCTCGCATCGAACGTCCGACGCCACCGGCCAGGTCGATCCGACCTCGTCGAGGCGTTCACGCCGCTCCGACCAGCCGACCGGCCGCGGCTTCGACCCCAGCAATGCGCGGATGGCGTCGATCTCGCTGTGTGCCAAGGTACGTTCTCCGGCTGCTGCAGGCATCATCGCACATCGGCCCGGCACCGCAAAAGGCGACTGCGCTGACAGGCAGCCGATGGGGCAGTACAACCGCTGTTCCAGGTTGAAACAGCCTTCATCCAGCCGTTGTCTCCATATGCGATACCAAATGCACCGGAGGCGACCGAAAGTAGCCAGTCAGCTGGACCGCAAAGCCTGGTGAATCCCTTCAACGCCAATTTGCTTCAAATGGGGGCGCGAATGTCGGAGATCCATCTCAAAGTGTTTTCGAATGCCGACGATGTGCATCTTGTCTGGACGCACGCCGATGACATTCCCGGATGCCTGGGGTTCGCCATCGAATGCCGGCGGGGCGAGGCGGAGCCCAAATATCTGTCGAACCGCGTCGGCTTCGAAGACGACGTGGAAGTTGACAGCGACGGCAACCAGTTCACCGCGCGCTCTTCGCAGATCTGGCCGTTTCAACGCTACGACTGGACCGATCACGCGGCCGACCTCGGCGATGTGATCGCGTATCGCGTGGTTGCGAGGGTGCTGGGCGCAGACGGCAAGTTGAATGACGGGCCATCGAGCGAATGGTCCAGGACGCTGAACCTTAAAGCGGACTGTGGCGACGGCGTGAGCGTGCACTTCAATCGCGGATACGTGCTGTCGCAGTTCATGGCGCGCTACATGAAGCGCAAGGGGATCACCCTTGCGGAGCTGAAAGAGACGGCCGTCGTCGTCAGCGAGCAGGTCGATCGCGAAGCCCGGGCCTTCCTCGGCGGAACGCTGCGCGAGACCATGCTGCAGATGATGGCCGAAGTCGCTGACAACGACGGACTTGAGCTCCATGCAGCGCTATACGAGCTGAGCGACGAAGAGCTGGTGGATGGTCTCGTCGCGATCGGCGAGCGCGCGCATATCGTGCTGGCCAACGGCAGCGTTGAGGTGCAGGGGGAGGACGAGAATGAAGAGGCCCGAACGCGCCTGAAGCACGCGGGCGTTGTGGTTCACGATCGTTTCCTCGCACCGAGAGCCTTGGCGCACAACAAGTTCGTCGTTGTGGGGCGCCCGGCCGCGGACGGATTCAGGCCGGAAAAGGTGTGGACGGGCAGCACCAATTGGACGCCGACCGGCCTCTGCACCCAGCTCAACAACGGGATCATGCTGATCCATGAAGAGCTGGCGCAACGATACGAGGCCCAGTTCCAGCTGCTGGCCGAAGCGGGCAATGTCGTGTCGAGCGAACTGCTTGCCTCAAATAACCATCCGAAGCGGGGAATCCCGCTCGGTGACGCCACAGTCGATAGCTGGTTCACCAAATTGGGCGGAGAGGTCGATATCGACGAACTCGTCGATCTCGTGAAGAACGCACAGCAAGGCGTGCTGTTCGTGATGTTCCAGCCCGGCAACGAACCGGTGCGTACGCTGCTTCAGATGCAGGAGGAAAAGAACTTGTACGTGCGCGGTGTGGCGACGCAGTTCACCAGCACCGGCGCGGAGCAGTTCAAGCTGCTGAAACAGAATCCTGAGGATTTCTTTCTCGATTCCGCGCAGGCGACAGGGGTCCGCCAGACGGTTGGAGAATGGGCGGTGGAGGGCACGGCGGCGGAGTTCCGGGCAAATATCGGCCACGCCATTACGCATTCAAAAGTGATTGTGATCGACCCGTTCGGCGACGATCCTGTCGTGGTCACGGGCTCGCATAATTTCTCGAAATCCGCGAGCGGCAGCAATGACGAGAATTTCCTGGTCATTCGCGGTCATCGCGAGATCGCGATGCACTATTCGATCAACGCCATGCAGACCTACAGCCACTATCGCTGGCGGGCCTATCTGGAGGAGGCCGCGAGAGAACACAGGGAGCCGTTTCAATTTCTCTCGCGCAACCCGAACTGGCAACGGCGTCGAAAGACCGGCGAAACCAAACGCATGCTCGCGTTCTGGATGCCGGAGGGCTAGGCCAGCGCAGCAGGCGCAGGCACGTGCTCCCGATTGCCCGCGCTACAACAGCCCGCGATAAACGCCGGGCTCGGAGCCTTCGATCGGTATCGCGCCGACCGTCTTTGCATAGAACTCGGCAGGGCCCACGCCGCCGATAATGGCGTAGCCATATCCCTGCTGCTTCATGGCTTCGAGGCAGTTGAAAAGCAGTGCCTTGCCGATCCCGTTCTTTCTTTCGTTCGGGTCCACTCCCGTGGGTCCAAAGAAGTTGGGACAGGTCGCATCATGGCAGGCAAACCCCAGAATATTCTTTTGCCTGATGGCGATGAAGCAGGAGACCGGTTGCCGGGAAAACGCCACATCGACTTCGCTGGCCCAGGCCTCGCTGAAATTCTGCCGAACCCAGGCGATGACCTTGTGCTTTTCCGGAGCCAGGGCGCGCCGCGTCGTGATGCCCGCTTTGCTCAGGCGCTCAAACGCGTCGCGGGAAGAAGGCAGCGCGTAAAGCTTGACCAGCATGTCCATCGGCAGCGCCTTCGTTTCAGGATTCGGCCTGCACATTATCGTGGTTGGGCGAGCAGTCGTAAATCTGTCGGGCGGCCCCAACAACATTGCCTGCTAAAAAAGTTGCGGCCACCCTTTGGGGGAAGGGTGGCCGCGCGCGAACCGGTCTGGGACGGGGAGGGGTGGGGATGTGACCGGGTCGCGGGTTCGTAAAATCCTTCGTTTCGTTATCGATCGCGTGACGAGGCGGTGGCGACCGCCGGGCGGCTGTCACCGAGCGAGACCCAGACGTTGGGATCGCTCTGCGACTGACGCTTGACGAAGCGGTAGCCGGTCTCGGTCCAGGCCAGGACGTTCTCATTCTGGTTATCGAGAACGAACTCCCCCTTGTCGCTCTTGACGGTCAGCACCGCGTGGCCTTCGCCCTTCTTGTCGCGCACCACCGTGATCAGCAGCGCTTCGCGCGGCCATCCGGCGTCGACCAGCATCTTGCGCTTCAGAAGCACATAGTCCTCGCAGTCACCGTAACCATCCGTCGGCAACGACCATTTCTCGATCACGCCCCAATGATCCATGTCGGTGATCGGCTTGATGGTCTCGTTGACCCACTTGTTGACCCGCAGCAGATCCCGCCACGCCGTCTGCGACATCACGATGTCGCGCGGCTGTGACGCGCCGCCGCGGCATTCGCTCGCGTTCTCGGCGCAGAATTCGACCCAGCCGATCGGCGAACGCGCGGTCTCGCCAAGGCTGGCATAGAGTGCGTCGCCGGCTTTCGCCTGGACGCTCGTTGAAGCGTTTAACCCCAACAGGACGGCGATGACCGCCAATCCCTTCCCCTGTCCCCTGAACAACATTGTGGCCCCCGTTTCTTGTTGGGACCACGTTTCGCACAAAGGATTTGCGCCGCCGCTAAGTCGGGCAAGTACATTTGACGTGAATACTAGTAAAAGCCGCGGCTAATTCGATCTATACTTGAATCGTATTCGACTAAAATTTGAAACAACTGCAATTGATTCAAATTTTAGGTATTAACGTCTGTACGCTGCGATAACAGCGGATGCGCCAGCAAAAGTGTCCGGCGTTAACCGACTTTAGCCGGTGCCGGACAGCGAAAAGGCGGTATCCGGTGATGCGGATACCGCCTTATTAGGCTGAAAAGTCTGGGTTTTTTGGCTGGCGGCGCTTTACCGGGCGGTAACCGCGTCTTCGAGCGTCTCGGCGACCTGCTCGTGGACGAACTCGAGCGCAAACCCTTCTTCGAGGTTTCGCACCACGCGGGCCTGCACCTTGCCGAGCATGACCAGCGATTTCAAAGGCGGGCGGTTCTCCGCGGCGATCGCGGCGCCCGACAGCGAGAGGTCGATGATGCGGCAGGTCATCTTGCTGCCGTCCTCGAGGGTGAGCAGCGCGATCGGGTTGCGCGGCACGATACGGTCGTGGCGGCGGTCTTCCGGCAGATTGAGGATATCGCGGTTGGCGAGCCAGGTGAGCTGGGCGGCGAGCTTGTCGCGCTTGCGCGCGGTGGCGCCGACCGTCATCGCAAAGCCGTTGTCGATGATGCGGGTGATCTTGCCCTCGACGCGGCCGATATGGTCGAGATAGGCGATCACGCGGTCGCCGACATTGCCGATGCCGGGCGCGAGCAGCGCCAAG
>Ga0081540_1001712_pt1 | contig 18561 bp, 14 predicted proteins | sample TabmetS2T1R1_FD_71024 | JGI IMG/M metagenome (GOLD analysis project Ga0081540, IMG submission 71024) | Tabebuia heterophylla rhizosphere microbial communities from the University of Puerto Rico - S2T1R1 | ecosystem: Host-associated > Plants > Roots > Rhizosphere ... | reverse complement strand
GGGGCGGGGGCGGGGGCCGGAGCCGATCTTGATCCGGTTCGCGGCCGCGAGCGCAGCCGTCACATAGGTCTTGGCGGCGCGCACCGCCTCGGCGAGCGCGAGCCCCTTGGCGAGGCCGGCAGCGATCGCCGAGGACAGCGTGCAGCCGGTGCCGTGGGTGTTCTGCGTCGCGATGCGGTCCGCGGCGAGACGGGTGACTGCGGTGGGCTCGATCAGCAGGTCGACGCTCTCGGCGCCGTCGGCGTGACCGCCCTTGACCAGCACCGCCCGCGGCCCGAGCGCGAGCAGGCGTTCGCCTTGCGCGCGCATGTCGCTCTCGGTGGCGGCGATCGGGCCATCGAGCAGCGCCGCCGCCTCCGGCAGATTGGGCGTGAGCACGAGCGCGTGCGGAATGAGCACGCGCTTGAGCACGTCGATCGCGTCGGGGGCGAGCAGCCGGTCGCCGGAGGCCGCGATCATGACCGGATCGAGCACCACGGCGCGCGGCCGCCAGCGCTCGAGCCCGGCCGCGATGGCCGCGATGGCCGCACTCTGGGACACCATGCCGATCTTGACCGCGGCGACGTCGAGATCGGAAAAGACCGCGTCGATCTGCGCGGTGACGAAGTCCGCCGGCACGTCGTGGATCGCGCTCACGCCTCTGGTATTCTGCGCGGTGAGCGCGGTGATCACCGAGGCGCCGTAGACGCCGAGCGCCGAGAACGTCTTGAGATCGGCTTGGATCCCCGCGCCGCCGCCGGAATCGGAGCCCGCGATGGTGAGCGCGATCGGCGTCATCGGCGCTGGCTCTGCGCCAGGGCCGCGTCCACGCTGGCGCGCAGCGTGCGCGCCGCCGCCTGCGGATCGGCGGCAAGCGAGAGCGCCGAGATCACCGCGACGCCGTCGGCGCCGGCGGCAATGGCCTCGCCGGCATTGCTGCGGTCGATCCCGGCGATAGCGCAGAGCGGAAATGTCGGCGAGCGGCGTCGGAACACGGCGACGATGCGCGCCAATCCGTCCGGACCGATCGGCGGGCTGGGATTGTCCTTGGACGAGGTTGCAAACACGCCGCCGATGCCGACGTAGTCGAGCAGATCGATGGGCGCGGCCTCGGCCTGCTCGACGGTTTTCACCGACTGGCCGAGCAGCGCGTCGGGCCCGAGCAGGCGCCGCGCATCCTCCACCGCCATGTCCTCCTGCCCCACATGCGCGCCGTCGGCGCCGGCGGCGAGCGCGACGTCGATGCGGTCGTTGATGAGCAGCGGCACGTTGAGCGGCGCGAGCGCCGCCTTGATGGCGCGCGCGCGCGCGACCATCGCCCGCGTGTCGCTGTGCTTGTCGCGCAACTGCACCAGGGTCGCCCCGCCCTGGGCGACCAGCCGCGCAAGAACGGCGAGGTCGCGCCCGACGGCGCGTTCGGGATCGACCAGAGCATAGAGGCGAAGGTCAACGCGCATCACGATAGTCCTGACGCAGGATGCAATGCTCAGTCAATCGTGCCGAACCCATCCTGCGAACTCTCATTCCCGCGACGGGCACCCGCTCACGCGGGGAAGACCCCCGACGAGGCGGATTCCCGTATCGAGGATCGACGTCGTCACGAGCCGCCGCGAGATGCTGGACACGCCGCCCTTGCCTCGCGCTGCCGTATTTGCTGGATTGCGCCCCGCGGCCGCGGCCGCACGGAGGCACGAATGGTCCCCTTCTTCGTTCAGATCAAATGCCAGCTCGGCAAATCTTACGAAGTCGCCAACAAGCTGGCGGATGCCGAGCTCGCCTCCGAGATTTATTCGACCGCCGGCGATTTCGACCTGCTCGTCAAGTTCTACGTCGAGGAGAAGACCGACATCGGCCACTTCGTCAACGAGAAGGTGCAGACCATACCGGGCATCCAGGACACGCGCACCATCATTACCTTCAAGGCATTCTGAGACGACTTCGCGGCAGCGACGGTCCCGCCTCACGGACGCTTCGGCCCTTTGATCGGCGGCAGCGATTTGAGGTAAGCCGCGATCGCGGCGCGATCCTCGGCGGAGAGTTTGGACATCTCGCTCACCACGGCGGCCATCGGTCCGCCGACGGAATCGCCGTTGGGCATGTCTCCGGTTTCGAGAATGCGTTCGATGTCGCGCTGCGAGTAATCGCCGATTCCGGCCGGCGTGATGTTGGGAACACGCCCGTCGCCGCCTTCCGGATCGGGACCGCCGGCGAAGCGCTCGCTCGCGATGACGGCGCCGAGGCGGTTGCGGGGACTGTGGCACTCGGCGCAATGACCCGGGCCGTTGACCAGATAGGCGCCACGGTTCGCCTCCGCCGACTTCGCGGCATCGGGCTGGAATTGGCGGCCGTCGAGATGAAGGAATTTCCAGCCTCCTAGCAGACGGCGGATGTTCAGATAGAACGGCAGGTCATGGTCGCGCGGCTTGCCCTCGACCGGCGGCAGCGTCTTGAGATAGGCGAAAAGATCGCGCACGTCTTCCATCTTCATGCGCTGATAGGACGTGTAGGGAAAAGCCGGATAGTAATGGCTGCCGTCGGGCGAGGTGCCCTTCCACATGGCGGTGAGGAAATCTGCCTCGCTCCAGTTGCCGATGCCGTCCTTGCGGTCGGGCGAGATGTTCGGGGGGAAAAACGTACCGAACGGCGATTTGAGCGCGAGGCCGCCGCCGAGCCTCGTCTTGTCCTCCTGGTTGGGGGTCGCATGGCACGAGGCGCAGCCGCCCGCGTGGAACATCGTTGCGCCGTTGTCGAGATTGGGCGCATAGGGCGCCAGCGCGCTCGCGCGCACGGTCGCCGGCATGGTGACCCACCAGAACGCGGCGGCGCCGATCACCGCGAGAATCACCGCGAGTATCACGAGCTTGCGCAGCATCGGCGTCCTTTTCGATCAGAGCAGGTTCTTTTCCGCCTGCCGCACGAGCGCGCTCGCGCTGATTCACTCCAAACCAACATCGTCCAACTCATCGTGGATTTCCGGCGGCCTACGATCGCATCGGCGGAAACAAAAAACGAAAGGGCGGCCATCGCGCTGACGGCCGCCCTACCCGCAGGCGCAAAAGGATTACGACGTCCGCTTGCGGTAGGTCTGGTGGCACCCGCCGCAGTTCTTGCGCACCTCGGTGATTTGAATCTTGAAGCTGTCGAGGTCGTTGGTCGCGTCCCTGGCCGCCTTGGACTCCTGGGCGAACTTGGCGAGCCTCGCCTGGAAATCGCTTTTGTTCTCCCAGACCGCCGGCAGCGCGGCGGTATCGCCGCCGGTCTTGGAATCGTCCGGGAACAGGGCCGGCGCCTTCTCGCCCGTCTCGGCGAAGGTCGCCAGAACCTTCTTTGCCTCGTCGAGATTGAACGGCCGCTTGCCCTCCAGCATCTCGGTGGCAACCCGGTTCTGGTCGCCGTTCGATTTCATGAGGGCCTTGCGGGCCGCGATCGGATCACTTTGCGCCACCAGCGCGGTGGCGGCGAACGCGAGCACTGCAACGGCAAACGCGGTGCGGATCATTTTGCTTGCTCCCTCTATGGACTGAATGTCCCCCTCTGCACTGACTTCCGCGCGCGGTGGACGCGCTTGGGTGGGCATCGCGTAAACACCCCCCACATTTTGTTATTCCGGGGGAGGCGAAAACTCGAAATTTGGCCTGGCGATCACGATTTCGTGAACTAACGCGGTGTGAAGCCGCCTGCCCTCGGCGATGGCCGCCCAGCCCCCCTCGGATCCATGATCGGCCGGGCCCCGCGCCCCGCAGGGGCGTGCACCCTTCTCCTTGCGCGGGACCGCCGCGCCGAAACCGAATTTGGCCGGACCCATACGGCGCCTATTCCGCCGGCGCGGGCGGCGCCGCCCTCGCGGCGCGACGACGACGGCTCTTTTGCGCGAGCCAGCGGCAGACCACGTAGAAGATCGGCGTAAAGATGAGCCCGAACGCCGTCACGCCGATCATGCCGGCGAACACGGCGGTCCCCAGCATTTGCCGCAGCTCCGCTCCCGCCCCGATCGCCCAAACCAGCGGCATGACGCCGAAAATGAAAGCGAGCGACGTCATCAGGATGGGACGCAGCCGCAGGCTCGCCGCTTCGACCGCCGCGGCGGCACGATCGCGCCCCTGGTCCTCGAGCTGTTTGGCAAACTCCACGATCAGGATTGCGTTTTTGGCGGCAAGCCCGATCAGCACGACAAATCCCACTTGAGTGAGGATGTTGTTGTCCTGCCCGCGCAGGATCACGCCGCTGATGGCGGCAACGAGGCACATCGGCACGATCATGATTACGGCGAGCGGAAGCGTCACGCTTTCGAACTGCGCCGCCAGCACCAGGAACACGAATACCACGGCGAGGGCAAACGCGAACATCGCGGTGTTTCCCGCCCTCACTTGCTGGAAGGCGAGCGTCGTCCACTCGTAGCCGAAGCCGTCGGGCAACGTCTCGGCCGCGAGCTTTTGCATGATGGCGATCGCCTGCCCCTGCGAATAGCCTCGAGCGGGCGCACCGTCGAGCTCGGCCGCGGGATAAAGGTTGTAGCGCGCAACCCGGTACGGTGCGGCAATATTGTTCACCGTCGTGAACGAGCCGAGAGGCACCGTATTGCCGGACGAGTTGCGCACGCGGATGCTCAAGATGTCCTTCGGATCCATGCGGTATGGCGCATCGGCCTGGGCGGTGACGCGGAAGGTCTTGCCGAACACGTTGAAGTCGTTGACGTAGACCGAGCCGATGTACACCTGCAGCGCGGCGAAAACCTCGGGCACGTTGATACCGAGCAGCTGGGCCTTGGTGCGATCGATGTCGAGATAAAGCTGCGGCGTCGAATTCTCGAACAAGGTGAACACCTGGTTCAGACCCGGAGTCTGGGCGGCCTTGCTCATCATTGTGCCGGCGGCTTCCAGCAATGCTTGGGAGCCGCGGCTTTGACGGTCCTCGACCATCATGCGGAAGCCCCCGGCATTGCCGATGCCCGAGACCGGCGGCGGTTGAACCACCAGGATCAGCCCCTCCTGGATGCCGGACAGCCGCTTCAACAGCTCGCCGGTGATGCCCGCGGCCGACAGCTTCGGATCGCGCCCACGATCCGCCCAGTCGTCGAGGATCAGGAACACTGCGCCGGAATTCGGCGCGTTGGTGAACGTGGCGCCGCTGAATCCGACGATGCTTACGGCGTGGGCGACGCCGGGCGTGTGCAGGCAAATCTCCACCACTCGCCGCTGAACCTCGTCGGTGCGCGCCAAGGACGCGCCGGGAGGCAACTGCAGCACTCCGATCAAGTAGCCGCGATCGACCTGGGGAATGAAGCCGATTGGCGTGTTGCGGAACTCGTTGAGGCCGTAGCCGAGGATCGCAACGTAGAGGACGAGCATGACGGCGACGATCCGCACCGCGCGGCTGATCAGCCAGTGATAGCCGCCGGCGAAACGATCGAATCCCCAGTTGAAAACCCGGAAAAAACCGCGGATCGGCCGCGACCACCACGTCGGACGGGGGTGCCGCTGCTGCGGTCTGAGCAGCAAGGCGCACATCGCCGGCGACAGCGTCAATGACACGATCAGCGAGATGACCGTCGCGCTGGCAATCGTGAGGGCGAACTGTCGGTAGAATTGCCCGGAGATGCCGGTGATGAAGATCGAAGGCACGAATACAGCGCACAGCACCAGCGCGATGGCGATCAACGCTTGCCCCACCTCGTCCATGCTCTTGTAGGCCGCGGCGCGCGGATCGAGGCCGGCCGCGATGTTGCGCTCGACGTTCTCCACCACGACGATCGCGTCGTCGACCACGATACCGATCGCGAGCACCAACCCGAACAAGGAAAGATTGTTGAGCGTGAAGCCGAACATCGACATGAAGAAGAATGTGCCGATCAGCGACACCGGAATGGCAACGATCGGAACGACCGCGGCACGCCACGTCTGCAGGAATAGGATCACGACCAGCACGACGAGAAGCACCGCCTCGAGGATGGTCTCGGTGACCGCGTTGACGGATTGCTGGATGAACTCGGTGGGATTGTAGACGATGGCGTGCTTGATGCCGGACGGGAAGTTCGCCGACAATTGGTTCATCGTGTCGATGATGTTCTTCGCCGTCGCCAGCGCGTTCGAGCCGGGGCGTTGGAATATGCCGAGCGCCACGGCCGGATCGCGGTCGAGATACGAATTCGACGAATAGTCCTGCGCCGCGAGCTCGATGCGAGCTACATCCCGCAGCCGGACCACCGCGTTGGAGGTCTGTTTGACGACGATATTGTAGAATTCCTCGGGATTGGCGAGGCGCCCGAGCGTCTGCACCGCGATCTGAAACGCGCCCTGCTTCGGCACCGGCGGCTGATCGAGCACGCCGGAGGCGACCTGGACGTTCTGGCCCTGCAGCGCGAGGACCACGTCCGTCGCGGTCAAGCCGACCGTCTGCAGGCGGTCGGGATCGACCCAGATGCGCATCGCATAATCGCGGCTGCCGAAAACGGTGATCGAGCCCACCCCGTCGATGCGGGTCAGGATGTCGGTGACCGACAGCGTCGCATAGTTGGAAATGAACAGCGCGTCGCGTGATTGATCGGGCGAATAGAGATGCACGACCATCATCAGATCGGGCGACTTCTTGGTCACCGTCACGCCGATATTGCGCACGTCGCCGGGCAGCCGCGGCTGGGCGATGGCAACCCGGTTTTGCACCTGCACCTGAGCAATGTCGAGACTGGTGCCCACCTCGAAGCTGACGTCGATGGAAAAGCGCCCGTCGGCCGTCGAGTTCGAGGACATGTAGATCATGTTCTCGACGCCGTTGATCTGCTGTTCGATCGGCGTGACGACCGTGGCGGCGACAATGTCCGCATTGGCGCCGGGATACTGGCCGGAAACGTTGATGGTGGGCGGCGCGATCTCGGGATACTGAGTGACCGGCAAGCGCGAATACGACACGGCGCCGACGATCAGGAACACGATCGAGACGACCGCGGCGAAAATCGGCCGGTCGATAAAGAAATGCGAAATGCGCATGGCGCCGGCGCCGCCGCTTAATCGGTCTTGTCGGCGGTTGCGCGCGCGGGAACGCTCGCCTGCGGGGATGCCGGCCGCTCTTCGGGCGTCACTTTCACCCCCTGGCGCACCCGCATCAAGCCATTGACCACGATCCGATCGCCGGCCGAAAGGCCATCCTTGATGACCCGCAGGTCGTCGACCAATTGACCCAGCGTCACGTATCGCAGCCGGGCAACATTGTCCTGATCGATCAGGTAAACAAACTTGCGCGCCTGCTCGCTGCCGATCGCGGCATCGGGGACCATGAGCGCCTGATACGGCGCCGAGGCGGGCACCTGCACGCGCGCGAACAGGCCGGGTGTGAACAGATTGTCGGGATTGGCCAATTGCGCGCGCCCGCGAATCGTGCCGGTGGCGCGGTCGATGACGTTGTCGACGAAATCCATCCGTGCGGAGTGCGAGAACTCGGTCTCGTCGAGCAGCTTCAGGCGAACCGTGGTGCCGCCGAGGCCGGCCACCTCGTTTTTGCCGGCTGCCAATCGCTGGTAGCGCAGCAGCGACGCCTCGTCGAAGGTGAATTCGAACCGGATCGGATCGATGGAGACGATGGTGGCGAGCATGGTGGTATTGCCGCCGGCGCCACCGGTGACCAAGTTGCCCTGGGTCACGCGCCGATCGCCGATGCGGCCGGCGATCGGCGCCCTGAGCTCGGTGTACTCGAGATCGAGCTCGGTTTGGCGCACCATCGCCTCATTGGCCGCCACCGAGGCCTGGGAATTGCGGAACGCCTGCATCCGCTGCTCGTAGATCTGCTCGCTGATGGTGCGTTCGCGCACGAGTTGCTGCGCGCGAGTGAGGTCTGACTGGGTGAAAGCGAGATTTGATTTCGCCGTCTCCAGATTCGCACGCGACTGGTCGAGCGTGTTTTGGAACGGCCGTTTGTCGATCGTGAACAGCAGGTCACCCTGCTTGACGATCTGCCCGTCAATGAAGTGGATCCTGTCGAGGTAGCCCGATACGCGCGCGCGGATCTCGACGACGTCGACCGGGACGAAGCGGCCGACGTATTCGTCGTGGCCGACGATGGTGCGCTGGATCGGCTTGGCGACCGTGACCTTGGGAGGCGGGGCTGCCGCTTGTTTTTGCCCCTCCCCGCAGCCCGCCAACAGGCAGGCCGAGGCGACCGCTACGGCAGCCAGAGCTCGGGCAGATGACGGCATGAGGCTCAAGGTGAGCATGAGCAATGCGGCCTATTTTTGGAGGGCAGGACGGTGGGCGCGAATACCGGTCGCGCATTCGTGAACGGCATCCGCCGCTCTTTCCCCGCCGCCTCGCGCACCCCATATCCCGCAATACGCTCCAAGTCCACCAATCACTGCGCACGATCCAGGGCCATGCCGGTCCGCGGACGGCGCTCCGGCCTTACCCCATGCTCGACCGACCCACCTCTAATCTCGACGCCCCACCCGCCGTTCCAGCCGAAGACCAGGCGCTGCTCGACGCCTATTCTCGTGCCGTCATCGACGTCGTCGAGCGCGTCGGCCCGGCCGTCGTGCGGCTCGATGTCACGTCCGATCAAGAGCGGCGCGGCGGCGGCACCGGATCGGGCGTCATCGTCGCGCCCGACGGTCTCGTGCTGACTAATAGCCACGTGGTCGGTGGCGCCGCGCGGGTCAGTGCCACCACGGTCGATGGCCGAAGCCTCACTGCGCGCGTCGTCGGCGACGACCCCGACACAGACCTCGCCCTCGTGCGCGTCGATGCCCCGGTGACGCTGCCGGCAGCACCCCTTGGCAATTCCAAGCTGCTCAAGCGGGGCCAGCTGGTGATCGCCATCGGCAATCCGCTCGGATTCGAGTCGACGGTCACCACGGGCGTCGTCTCGGCACTCGGTCGCTCGCTGCGGGCTCGCTCGGGTCGGCTGATCGACGACGTCATCCAGACCGACGCCGCGCTCAACCCCGGCAATTCGGGAGGCCCGCTCGTCTCCTCCCACGGCGAGGTCGTCGGCATCAACACCGCACTGATCATGGGCGCGCAAGGCATCTGCTTTGCCGTCGCCTCCAACACCGCGAGCTTCGTGCTCGGCGAGCTGGTGCGCCACGGTCGGGTGCGGCGCGCCTATATCGGCATCGCGGCCCAGCAATTCGCGCTTTCGCGTCGGCGGCGGCATGCGGCAGGCCTTACCCAAGAGAGCGCGGTGATGGTCGCAAGCATCGAGCCGGGGAGCCCGGCCGAACGGGCCGGCCTCAACGCCGGCGACGTCATTCTGGCGCTGGACGGCGTGGCGATCACCGGCGCGGATGACCTCATCCGCGTTCTCGCCGGCGACAAGATCGGACGCACCATCGAGCTCGAGGTTCTCCACAACGGCAGCCGGCGCGTACTCTCGCTGGTGCCGCAGGAGCGCGTGCAGCGCCGCTAGTGCCGCCGATTTGAAATTCCTGACACCGTGTGCCGCGCCGTATCACGAACTTCGAAAACCGGGCACTAATCAATCGGGCTGCAGCGGCGGCGCCGCGAGCGGCGGGCGTTTTCGCCTCCGCAGCGCCGCCAGCCATCGCTTGCCGAACAGCGCGATTGTCATTGCGGCGTAGACTGCGCCGCCGATGACGACGAGCGCTCCCAGCGTGCTCTCGTCCCGCCAGGAGGTCCAACCCGCAAACAGCCGAGCGACGGGAGCGTGCAACAGCCAGAGCGCCGCCGCGAGCGCGACACCGGCCGCGGCGAGCTTTCCGACCGCGTTCCGCAGGGCGGAATCGAATGCGAGGTGGCCTCGGTGCACGGCGAAATAGATGACGAGGGCCAGATTGAGCCAGGCGCCAACTGAGGTCGCGAGCGCGAGGCCGACCTGCGCGAGCGCAGTGAAGTAATAGAACAGAGCCTTGAGGGCGACATTCACGCCGACCGCGATGAGCGAGGCCTTCATCGGCGTCGCCGTGTCGCCGCGGGCGAGAAACGTCGCAGCCACGCTGCGGATCAGCACGAAGGGGAGCAGCCCGAGCGCATAGGCAGCGAGCGTCTGCCCCGCCGCGGTTGCGTCCGCGGCGGTGAACTTTCCGCGCATGAACAGCGCGCGCGTGATCAGGTCGGGAACGATGAGAAACGCGACGAGGCAGGGAACCGACAAGAGAAGTGTCAGCTCGATAGCGCGGCTCTGCGCAGCGCGGGCGCCTGCCTCGTCGCCCGAAGCCAGCCGGCTCGCCATTTCCGGCAAAAGCACGGTCCCGACGGCAATCCCGATCACCCCGATCGGCAGCTGATTGAGCCGGTCGGCATAATAGAGCGCCGAGAGCGCGCCGGCGGCGAGAAAACTCGCGATGATCGTGTCGGCGAACAACGCGATCTGCGTGCCGGCCGAGCCGATGGTGGCGGGGCCGAGCGCGCTGAAGAAGCGTTTGACGTCGGCGTCCCATTTCGGCCAGCGGAACGCGGTCATCACCCCGTTACGCCACGTATCGCCGCCGACCAGCAGCGCTTCGAGCACGCCGGCGACGAGCACGCCCCAGGCCGCGGCGTGGCCAGGAGTCGGAAAGAACACCGCCACCGCGAGCGCCGCCATCATCGATAGATTGAGCAAAATGGGTGCCGCCGCGGCCGCGGCAAAGCGCGCCAACGCGTTGAGAATGCCGCCGTAGAGCGTCACCAACGACATGAGGAGAAGGTAGGGGAAGGTGATCCGCGTGAGCTCGGTCGCGAGCGCGAAGCGGCCGGGATCCTCGGAAAAACCGGGGGCAAGCAGCGAGATCACCGCCGGCGTGAAGATCAGCGCCAGGACCACCAGAAAGCCGACGACCCCGAAGAGGATGGTAAATACGCGATCGGCAAAAAGCCGTGCCGGATCGGCCCCGCCTTGTTGGCGAATGCGCGCATAAGCCGGCACGAAGGCTGCATTGAATGCGCCCTCGGCGAAGATCGCGCGGAGGTGATTCGGCAGCCTCAGCGCGACGAAAAAGGCATCCGCAACCGGCCCCGCGCCCAACACGGCCGCCAACATCACGTCGCGGAAGAAGCCCGTGGCCCGCGACACCAGCGTCAAGCCGCCGACGGTAAAAATGCGTCCAATCATCGGCCGGGTGGCTGTCCTGCTGCGAGGTGACGAGAATCGAGCCGATTATAGTCGCGCAGCCACGCAATGGGGCCGCCGACGGTCCGGCATGATCACAGGATCGGAAGGCTCAAGCCCCCAGCGCGCGCCGCACGGCCTCGATGATGCGATCCTGAGTCGTTTCGTCGAGGTAGGCGTGCATGGGCAAGCTGATCACCTCCCCGGCCAGCCGTTCGCTCACCGGCGCGCCGCCCAGAGCAATGGGAAAGCGCTGGTAAGGCTCCTGGCGATGCAGCGGGACCGGGTAATGGATCGCTGTCGGAATGCCTTGGCCCTTGAGCGCGGCCGCAAGCCCGTCGCGCCGGCCGGAGGCAAGGCGGATGGTATATTGCGCCCATACCGAGCTTGAGCCCGACGCGAGCCGCGGAATGGTCGCGACGTCGGCGAGGCCCGCCGAGTAGCGTCGCGCGACGCGCTCGCGCGCCAAAATCTCCTCGGGGAAAATCCTCAGTTTCTCCATCAGCACGGCCGCCTGGATTGTGTCGAGCCGGCCGTTGAGCCCGATGCGCACGCAATCGTACTTGCCGCGTCCCTCGCCGTGAACGCGCAGGCTGCGGATCACTTGCGCCAGCTCCTCGTCCTCGGTGATGACGGCTCCGCCGTCGCCATAACAGCCGAGCGGCTTGGCCGGAAAAAAACTGGTTGCGGTTGCCGGCGCCAGCGCGCCAACGCGGCGGTTCTTATAGGTGGCGCCGAAGGACTGAGCGGCGTCGTCGAGCACGAAAAGGCCTTCTGCCTCCGCGACCGGCATGATGCGGTCGTAGTCGGCCGGCTGCCCGAACAAATCGACCGGTATCACGGCTTTCGGGCGAAGCCCGGCCTCGCGCGCGGCGGCGCACGCGAGTTTCAGGCTTGCCGGATCGAGGTTGAAGCTTGCCTGCTCGACATCGGCGAAGACCGGCGTGGCTCCGACAAGCGCGACGACTTCGGCAGTCGCGGTGAACGTAAAGCTCGGGCAGATCACGGCGTCGCCGGGGCCAATGCCCTGCGCCATCAGAACGAGAACCAACGCATCGGTTCCGCTGGCGCAGCTCACCACATGACGCGCGCCGCAGAACTCGGCGAGCTTGACTTCGAGCGCGCGCACCTCGGGCCCGAGGATGAATTGGCAATGTCCGAGCACGCGGGCAATCGCCTCGTCGACCGACCGCCCGAGGCGGCGCCGTTGCGCGGCGACGTCGATGAACGGGATCGGCACGGGATCGAGGCGGGCGCGCTGGTTCATCGAAGGGTGCCGGACCGATCGTATCGGCGAAGCAAATACTTCAGCCGGTCAGCCGTCGGGGCCCGGGCCGGCGACGGCTCACGCTGGGAATCGCGCGGCGCTCAAGGCAGCGGATGGCGATCGCGAGACTTGCCACGCCTTCCTCGCCGGTCACGGCGGGCTCCTTCTCGTCGCGGATCGCAGCGACAAAGGCCTGCAGCTCAGCGCGCAGCGGCTCGGCGTGACCTACCGAGAGATGGCGCATCGAGTAGCTGCCGTCCGGCTGGAAGCCGAAGCATTCCGTCACCTGCCGCGTGAGCAGGTCGCCCATGACGTATTTGTTGCGCGTCGCGATCGTGACGTTGCGCGCCTTGAACGGCGTCAACCAATTGGTGTTGATGTGGGCGAGCACGCCGGAGGTGGTGCGGAACTGCAGCAGCGCGATGTCCTCGCGCTCGGCGATTGCGTTCGAGAGCTGCGGCTGTACCTCGGCGATTTCCGAGTCGGTGAACCAACGGATGAGGTCGATGTCGTGCACGGCGAGGTCGATGACCACGCCCACGTTGGACATGCGCGGAGGGAACGGCCCGACCCGGGTAATGGCGATGGAGAGAATGTCCTCGTCGCAGATCGCGTCCTTGATAGCCTCGACCGTCGGATTGAACCGCTCGACATGGCCGACCATCAAGGCGACGCCGGCATGCCGTGCCGCGGCGATGATGGCGCGACCCTCTTCCACCGAGGGCGCGATCGGCTTCTCGACCAGCACATGCACGCCTTGCTCGATGCAGCAGAGCGCCAATTCCTGATGCAGGTGGGTCGGGGCGGCGATGGTGACGGCATCGACACCCGCCTCCAGCAGCGGCTCAACGCCGCTGAACGCCGGGCAGCTCAGCGCCCGAGACACAAAATCGCACTGCTTGCCATCGGGATCGGCCACGCCGACGAGCCTGACGCCGGGCAAATCCGCGAACACGCGGGCATGGTTGCTGCCCATGACGCCGACGCCCACCACCCCTACGCGTAGCGGACGCCCCGCGTCGCGTCTCGCGGCTTGCACCATGATGGACGAGGTCCCCCCTGCCGGCTGGCGTGACGAATCCGTCCTAGCACGCCGGAAGGCTGCTGGCGATGCCCCCGATCGGGGCTGTGGACACGTTTTGAATCAAAGAGTTACATGCCCAACGGCCGCGTTGGAATGTTCCATGGCATTACTTTTGACGAAACCGCAGCAGCCAGTCGACGAAGCGACGGACGCCCTCCCCGATCGGCGTGTTGGGCCGGAAGCCGACCGCGCGCTCGAGGTCGCTCGCGTCCGCGCAGGTCTGTGCGACATCGCCCGGCTGCATCGGCAGCAACTCCCGCAGCGCCGGCTTGCCTACGGCCTCCTCGATGAGCCGCACGACCTCGGTCACCTCGACCGGCTGGCTGTTGCCGACGTTGTAGATCTGCCAGGGCGCGAGACTGGTGGCCGGATCGGGGGCATTCCCCGACCAAGCCGGATTGGACGTCGGCGGCCGGCCGACGAGCCGCACGACCGCCTCCACCGCGTCGTCGATATAGGTGAAGTCCCGGCGCATCTGGCCGTTGTTGAAGAGCTTGATCGGCCGCCCCTGCACGATCGCTTCGGTGAACAGCCACATCGCCATGTCCGGGCGGCCCCACGGCCCATACACGGTAAAAAACCGCAGGCCCGTCGCCGGCAGCGCGAACAGATGCGCGTAGGCATGGGCCATCAGTTCGTTGGCCTTCTTGGTCGCGCCGTAAAGGCTCAATGGATGATCGACGTTGTCAGACGCGCGAAACGGCACCCGGGTGTTGGCGCCGTAGACCGAGGACGATGAGGCGTAAACGAGATGCCGGCATCCGCCGTGGCGGCAGCCTTCGAGCACATTGAGAAAGCCCGCGAGATTGGCATCGACATAGGCATGGGGATCGACCAAGGAATGTCGCACGCCGGCTTGCGCAGCGAGATGCACGACGGCGGGAAAGCGGTACGCCGCAAACAGCTCCGCCATGAGTTGGCACTCGGCAATGTCCGCCCGCACGAATTTGAAATTCGAGAATGTCTCGAGTTGCGCGATCCGGGCCTGTTTCAAATGCGGATCGTAATAGGCATTGAGGTTGTCGAGGCCGACCACGTCAGAGCCGTCCGCCAACAGCCGCCGCGCGACATGCATGCCGATGAACCCGGCCGCTCCGGTGACGAGAACAGGCTCCTTCAACTGCGATCCTTCCAGGTAACCGGTGATGTCCCCGGCCGAGCGAGCCGTCCTGCGCCATTTGCGCTCGCTGGCGGTGTTTCGTGCAGTATAAAACGCAAAATGCCAAGGGCATTCCTGCGAGCAACGATTGCTGTGCATCCGGCGGCGATGATCGTAGTCGGCCAGCGGCCGAGGCGGCCGTCATGAGCGATGCCGCGGTCGAGACGGCCGAGATGAGCGACATCGCGGCCGAGGCCGCCGCGCTCACGCGCTGGCTGTTCGATGCGGCGCTCCCGCTTTGGTGGGAGCTAGGCGCGGATCGCGTTCGCGGCGGATTTCACGAGGCCATCAGCCTCGACGGCAGGCCGTTGCGGCGGCCGCACCGCGCACGGGTCATCGCTCGCCAGGCGTTCTCCTACTGCGAAGCCGGCCGGCTCGGCTGGCGTGGCCCCTGGCGCGAGGCGCAGCGCCATGCGATTGAGTATTTCCGTCAAAACTTCGTCGCGGAGGATGCGACGGTCGTGTCGGTCGTCGGTCTCGATGGCGGGGTCAGCGATCCACGTTTCGATCTGTACAACCAAGCGTTCGCCCTCCTCGCCTATGCGAGCGGGCATCGCACGTTCGGGGAAGCCGCCGGCTGGCGGGAACAGGCCGTAGCCCTGCGCACGACGCTCGAGCAATCCTACGCTCACCCGCTCGGCGGCTTCGTCGAGGATCGCGCCGGCAGCCTGCCGCAACGCTCGAACCCGCACATGCATTTGCTGGAAGCCGCGCTCGCCTGGATCGCGGTCGACGACGACCCCGGTTGGCGCCGCATGGCGGATGCGATCGCGACGGTATGCCTCGAGAAATTCATCGACCCCGTGAACGGCGCCCTGGCCGAGTTCTTTGCCGCGGACTGGGCGCCGGCGCCGGGAGTGGAGGGACGCATCTGCGACCCCGGCCACCACTACGAATGGGCATTTCTGCTCTACCGCTGGGCGCAACTGACCGGCCGGACCGCGCCCGAGGCGGCGCCGCGGTTGATCGCATTCGCCGATTCGCGCGGCCTCGATCCGCATCGCGGCGTGGCGGTCAATGCCGTGCTGGCCGACGGCGGCGTTCATGACCCGGTAGCGCGCTTGTGGGCGCAGGCGGAACGCATCCGCGCCTATCTCGCAGACCGCCGCTCCGACGAGGACGTCGTCGCCGCCATCAAAGGCCTGCGGCGTTTTCTCGCCACGCCGACGGATGGTGTCTGGTTCGATCGATTGGGGGCGGACGACGCGCTCATCCCCGAGCCGGCGCGGGCTACCAGTCTCTATCACATCGTCGGCGCGGTCGCAGAACTCGCGCGCGCGCTTCCCCCTGCCGTGACTACCGGTTCTCCCGCAGGCACTCGACGTGACGCTGCCCCGCGCGTGATTTATCTCGTCACCGAGGACTGGTACTTCATCTCCCACCGCCTGCCGATGGCGCGCGCAGCGCGCAATGCCGGGTTCGAGGTGCATGTCGCAACCCGCATCGACCGTCATGGCGCCGCGATCAAGGCGGAAGGATTTCACCTGCATCCCATTGCTTGGCGCCGCGGCAGTCTTGATCCGCGCGATCTTGTTCGCACCGTGCGCGACGTGCGCAAGCTCTACCGTCAGCTCAAGCCCGATCTCGCCCATCACGTCGCGTTGTCGTCGGCCATCGTCGGCTCACTTGCGGCGATCGGCCTGCCGATCGTCTGCCTCAACGCAATGACCGGGCTTGGAACGATGTTCACGGACGACGCCGCCAAGGTCCGCATCGCGCGCCCGGTGTTGCGAATGGCATTGCGAGCGCTGCTGGACCGGTCTCGCGCGGCGGTACTGGTACAGAACGAGGATGATCGCGCCGTGATCGAGCGGCTCGGCGTCGATCGAGCCCGCATCGCGCTGATCCCGGGTTCGGGCGTCGACGTCGAGGCCCTGGTGCCCGCGCCCGAACCGCCGGGTCCCATGACCATGGCCTTTGTCGGCCGGCTGGTGGCCTCGAAGGGGATCCGCACCCTCTTGGCCGCGCACGAGCGGCTCGGCCAGCGCGGCCGCGACATCCAGCTGCTCATCGCCGGGCTACCCGACCCCGCCAACCCGACATCAATTCCGCCCCACGAGATCGAAGCGTGGACGCACAGACCCAACGTCAAGCATCTCGGCTTCGTTGCCGACATCCCTGCGCTGTGGGCCTGCGCGCACATCGCGGTGTTGCCGTCGCACCGGGAGGGGTTACCTTTGAGCCTGCTCGAGGCCGCCGCCTGCGGCCGCCCGCTGGTGGCGACCGACGTGCCTGGGTGCCGCGAGATCGCCCGCGCCGACGTCAACGCGTTGTTGGTGCCGCTCGAGGATGCCGAGGCGCTCGCCGATGCCATCGACCAGCTCGCGGTCGATCCGCAGCTGCGGCGCACATTCGGCGAGGCCGGCCGCGAACTGGTCGAGCGCACGTTTTCGAGTGAGCGTATCGGCCGCGACCTGGTCGCACTCTATCGGCGCTTGCTCGATCAACCCGCTTGAATGCTCCATTGCGAATGGCGCCAAGCGCAGGGTAAGAAAGCCTCGATCTGACAAGGGATGGCATCGAAGCCAAAGTCGTGCCGCACGGTCGCAAGCTTGCCGTCATCGGTCTCGGATATGTGGGGCTGCCGGTCGCCGTGGCCTTCGGCCGCGACGGGACTCGGGTGATCGGCTTCGATATCGATTCCGCGCGGATTGCCGAACTCAAGGCCGGCCGCGATCGCACCTGCGAGGTCGAGCCGCATGATCTTGCCCGCTCCAATCTCGTCTTGACGTCGGAGCCCGGTGAGCTCAGCAGCGCGGACTTCTTCATCGTCACCGTCCCCACCCCGATCGACCAGGCGCGGCGACCGGACCTCAGCGCATTGCTGCGCGCCTCGAGCACGGTCGGCAAGGCTTTGAAAAAGGGCGACATCGTCGTCTACGAGTCGACTGTCTATCCCGGCGCGACCGAGGAGGATTGCGTTCCGGTCCTGGAGCAAGTCTCCGGTCTCATGGCTGGACGCGATTTCACCGTGGGCTATTCGCCGGAGCGGATCAATCCCGGCGACACGGCGCATCGGTTCGAGACGATCACGAAGGTGGTGTCGGGCCAGGACGCGCGCACGCTCGATATCGTTGCGGCGGTTTATGGCTCGGTGGTCAAGGCCGGCCTGCACAAGGCGCCGTCGATCAAGGTCGCCGAAGCGGCCAAGGTGATCGAGAACGCGCAACGCGATCTCAACATCGCGTTCATGAACGAACTCTCGGCGATCTTCCACCAGCTCGGCATCGACACCGGCGCCGTGCTTTCCGCAGCCGGGACCAAATGGAATTTCCTCAACTTCACCCCGGGCCTCGTCGGCGGCCACTGCATCGGCGTCGACCCTTACTACCTCACCTATCGAGCGCAAAAGGCCGGGTATCATCCCGACGTGATTCTTGCCGGTCGGCGCATCAACGACTCCATCGGCGTGCGCGTAGCGCGCGAGTGTCTGCGCCGGCTGCTGAAGGGTGGCGCAGCGGCGCCGCGCGTGACGGTGCTGGGACTGACATTCAAGGAAAATGTCGTCGATATTCGAAATTCGCAGGTTTTCGACATCGTGCGTGAGTTGCAGTCGTTCGGCGTGTCGGTCGAGGTCAACGATCCGCTGGCCGACAGCGCGGCGGCGCTCAAGGAGTACGGCTTGACCTTGGCGAGCGAGCCGCAGCCCGCCGACGCCGTCGTGCTTGCGGTGCCGCATGACACCTATCGAAATTCGGGTTGGCCGCTGATCGTGCGCCTGCTCAAGAACGGCCGCGGGCTGGTCATGGACGTCAAAGGCGCGCTCGATCCGCTCAAGAAGCCCGCCGATATCGAAGTTTGGCGGCTGTGAGCGGTTAACCTTCGTTAACGCCGGCGGCTTGACGTTTTGCGCCGGGACCGCTTGAAGTTCGTGGCGAGCCAGGAGGGATGTCCTTAATGGCATTTCCCATTATCCCAGTGATCATGTGCGGCGGCGCTGGAACGCGGCTGTGGCCGGTATCGCGCGAAAGCATGCCCAAGCAGTTCGTCCGCCTGGTCGGGGAAGGGTCGACGTTTCAGCAGGTGCTTGGTCGCATTTCC
>Ga0081540_1001711_pt1 | contig 18565 bp, 17 predicted proteins | sample TabmetS2T1R1_FD_71024 | JGI IMG/M metagenome (GOLD analysis project Ga0081540, IMG submission 71024) | Tabebuia heterophylla rhizosphere microbial communities from the University of Puerto Rico - S2T1R1 | ecosystem: Host-associated > Plants > Roots > Rhizosphere ... | reverse complement strand
AGAAATGCCCGGGCCGGTCCGACCGAAGCGGAAGTCGGCCCGGCTCTATTTCCGAGGAAGAGAAAGAGAAAGAGCGGCATGAGCACAGCGCAGAGGAATACGCCCAGCGCCACCAGAACTCCCAATTGGGCAAAGCCAGTAGAACCGCTAAAGCAGAGCGCTAGAAAACCGATGCCCGTAGTGATCGCCACCCAGAGAATCCCTGGCGTGCAATGCCTGATGGATTCCGCGATCGCGCTTTCGCGGCTCGAGCCGATGTTTCGCGACTGATAAAAGCGCTGACAAAGCAGCAGGCTGAAATCATCGCCGAGTCCAAACAGGATCGAGCAGAAGCTAATTGCGATGATGTTGAGCTTGTCGAAATAGAGGGTGCCGCAGGCCATCGTGGTGATGGCAGTGAGCGCCAGGAGCAGCGCTATGCCGATCAACGGAAGGAGCCGGCGAAAGCCGATCCAAAACAGCCCGGTGACGCAAAGAAGCGAAACGACGGAAGTCGTCGCTATATCGCGCTGCATGCTTGCTTCAATCTCGTCGACATAAGCAGAGCGGCCTGTCACTGTGATTTCCGGCCCGTTGGGCCCGAGCTCTCGCTTGATTTCAGCCATGAATTGACGCACTTGCCGCATGGTTGCTCGGCACGCTTCGGCTGATAGATCGATCTGATTCGTAATCACGGGAATGATCATCGTAGTGCCGTCGGCAGAGGTAAGATTGAAGCTCTCGGAGATCGCCACGGTGTCCCACACCGGCTTGGCAGCACGCGCCGCCAAGCCAAGCGGATCGTTCTCGAGCTCGAACCGGGCGCGTGGCGAGCCGGCCGCCATTTGCGCCGCGAGTCGACCGATTCGACCTTGAATCGCCTCCGGTGAAAGATCGTTTATCGCATCTGCAAACTGCTTGGCGGGGAGGTTAAGCAAGAGCGGAACAAGGATCTCATGAATACTCTTGCGCCCGCCAGATGCTTCCAGCGGTGGAGCATCGAGCACGCGATGCACCCATGGCTGATTTCGAAGGCGCTCAATGAAGATTTCACGGAATGCGTCGCCATCCGCTGGAGCTTTTTCCCAGCTGAGCAGAAAGGCGAGCTCACGTGCTTGGGTGAACTCACTGTTGTAAATCTTAAGCCCTTGCACGGCTGGATTGTTGGCCGGCAGGAGATTCAAAATATCTGAGTCGAACGCCCGTTGCCCCGAGATTAGGACTACGGAGCCTGCGGCGAGCAGCAATCCAGCGACCGCCATCACTACCGGTCGGCGGACGACCAGGTGAGCGATGACAGCAGCAATGCGATGCATGATGGCAGTCAATCGGCTCGGAAGGTTGGTTGCCGCTCTGAGGTCTTATACGTTGAAGCGAAACTCCATGACGTCTCCGTCCTGGACGATATAGTCCTTGCCTTCGATGCGGAGCTTGCCGGCCTCGCGAGCTTTGCTTTCTGAGCCGAAAACGATGAGTTCGTCGAAAGCGATGGTTTGGGCAGCGATGAAACCGCGTTCGAAATCGCTGTGAATTACTCCCGCAGCAGCTGGTGCCTTGTCGCCCGCGTGAATCGTCCACGCCCGGGTTTCTTTCGGACCAGTCGTAAAATATGTGCGCAGCCCGAGGAGATGATACACCGCGCGGATTAACTGGCTGACCCCGCTATCGGCGACACCAAGGTCAGCGAGAAACTCGCGAGCCTCATCATCCGGGAGTTCGGCCAACTCGCTCTCAATCTGTGCGCTGATCACAATCGCCTCGACTTGAGGCATGTCGTCTGCCGCGCCGCCCGCGTTCTGTGCAGCCGCGAACTCGCGGACGGCTTGGATGTGCCTGCTTTCAGGTTGCGAGAGCTCGCTTTCCGAGACATTGCAGGCATAGATCGTCGGCTTTGAGGTCAGCAGGAAGAAGGTGCGCAGAAGGACCCTTTCGTTCTCGCTGAGCTGCGCGGTCAGCGCTGGTCTGCCGGCATCGAGATGGGGCAAGATCTTTTCGCACAAGCTGAGTTCGGCCTTGGCGATCTTGTCTCCGGAGCGAGCACCTTTTTGAAGGCGGTCGGAACGCCTTCTCACTGAGGCCAGATCAGCAAGGATGAGTTCGGTCGCAATTATCTCGATGTCTCGAACGGGATCGATCGATCCGGTAACGTGATGGATGTCCGCGTTCTCAAAACAGCGGACCACCTGCACGATTGCATCGACTTCGCGAATGTGGCTGAGAAATTGATTGCCGAGTCCTTCTCCCTCACTTGCGCCCTTCACCAGGCCGGCGATATCGACGAATTCGATAGCAGCAGGGATGATCTTTTGAGATTTCGAGAGGACCGCGAGCTTTTCCAGACGCTCATCAGGCACGTTGACGATGCCCAGGTTTGGTTCAATCGTGCAGAAGGGAAAATTCGCGGCATGAGCCTTCCGGGTGCGCGTGACTGCGTTGAAGAGAGTGGACTTGCCAACATTGGGCAGTCCGACGATTCCGGCTTTGAGCATCAGGCGGGGAAAGCTACCGAATCGCAGACCAGAGGCAAGTGCGAGGAATCTGGCGTCGCCTTCATGGGATGTGTGATATTCGCGTGATGAGACTCGAAGACCTCGTCAACTATCTGAATGATTTGCTCCGCATTAGCGAATTCGAGGACTACCCGAATGCCCTCAACGGCCTGCAACTGCAAAACGCTGGATCGGTCTCGCGGATTGCCGTGGCGGTCGATGCGTGCGAACCGATAATAGAGATGGCCGCGGCCGCCAATGCGGATCTCCTCATCGTGCATCACGGGCTGCTTTGGGGAGGCTTACAGAGCTTTACTGGGCCGTTCTATCGCAAGTTGAAGCTTGCCATGATGCACAACATCGCAATCTACAGCGCTCATCTTCCCTTGGACGCTCATCCGCAACACGGGAATAATGCCCTGCTCTGCGACGCACTCGGCCTTACCGAGGAGCGGCGCAGTTTCCTGCAGATTGGATTCCAAGTCGATATGCAAATTGAACGCGACCTGCTGAGAGAAAATCTCGAGAGGGCCGTTGGAGGAAAGGTGCACCTTGCGCCAGGCGGGCCGACAATCAGCCGAAAAATTGGACTGGTGACTGGGGGAGCCGGCGGAGAAGTCGCCAAGGCCGCCGCGGTAGGGGTCGATACCTTCATCACCGGCGAGGGGCCCCATTGGTCGTTCACCGCGGCTGAAGAACACGGCATGAATCTGTTCTACGCGGGCCACTCTGGGACCGAGGTATTAGGAGTCCAGGAGCTTGGCAGGTTACTGGAAACGAAATTCAACCTGCCTTGGATGTTCCTCCATCACCCGACTGGACTATAACTAAACATTGGGCAAGGCCGTTCCTGTCGCCGTCGTGTGACGATGCGCTCTGATCGACGCTCAAAAACGGACGGGAGCGACGTCTCGCGACGTCACTCCCGTTGGTTCGATGGCTATAAGCCGGATTTTGTTTCTCCACCGTTTTTCACGGAATAGAGAGGCGGTCATTTATCTTGCTCCGGCGTTTCGAAGCGCCGGAACAGCTCTTGAGAGCCGCGACTAGTACCCGAAGGTCGGTCTCCCGTTGCCGGGGCCTCGGGCAGGCGACCCATTCCTTCTGTTTTGTCTTGCACCGCGCAGGGTTTGTCGTGCCCCCGCGCTTACGCTTGGGGCGGTGGGCTCTTCCCCCGCCGTTTCACCCTTGCTTCCCGGCCGACCGAGCGTTGCCGCCGGTAGGGCGCGGTAAAGCGGTTTGTTTTCTGTGACACTTTCCGTCGCAAAGAACTTTCGTTCAGCGCGCCCTTGCTTTCGCAAGGTGGGCTGCCTTGTGGTGTCCGGACTTTCCTCTCCGGGTTCTTGCGTCCCCGGAGCGACCGCCCGCCAACAAGAAGAGCATACCTGCGCGGCGCGATCATTCAAGGGGTGAGCTTCGCGGGTTGGCAGGCGCGATCGAGAATGCTCGGTGCTGCGGAAGAACGGGATTGACTCGCGAGGCGTCGCCATTGAGCGTGCCGATCCAAATATCCGTTGGATTAGAGAGCCTTGGAAATTCAGCGACCGCGAAATCTTGATTGGCAGCGTGCTTCCGCGCTGCTGTATGGCGACTGGGGGACCAGCAAGGCCTATGTGATCGGTCTGGCCTTCGTGGCGGCCGGCTATTCGTCACTTCCGATCATCCTGGCGGTTTGCTTGTTAACGGCTCTCGTCGGCTTCAACTACATGGTGGTGTGTCGTGCCTTCCCTGAAGGCGGCGGCGTCTACTCCGCGGCGAAGGCACAAGGTCGGTTGCTCGCGGTGGTGGGAGCTTTGTTGCTGGTCGCCGATCTGACGGTCACCGCGGCCTTGAGCGGCTGGGCCGCGCTGAGCTACCTCGGCGTTCCTCAAGACCGGGTTATGGTGACGACGATCGCCTCCATTTTCCTGGTAGGAGTTCTCAACTATTTCGGTCCACGTCACAGTGGAAGCTTTGCGGTGGCTCTGGCAATTCCCACGCTGGTCGTCGTGCTCGCCATCATCCTCTTGGCGGGTCCGCACTTTACTTTGCGATATCTCGAACCTCCTCACGAGGACTTCGGAAATGCGTGGGTAGCTTTTGTGGGCGTGATCCTGGCGCTGAGTGGTGTTGAAGCGATCGCTAATCTCACGGGCACGTTGAAGCCTGATCGGGGCTCGGTTATTGGCCATCCCAAAGTTGGTCGAGCGGCTTTCAAGGCCATCTTGCCTGTAGCCGTTGAAGTAAGTCTCGGAACTGCGCTGCTTGGTTGGGCGATGCTGTCGCTTCCAAAGCACTTCGCGCCGCAGATGGTAGAACGGAAAGAGGACATGCTGCGGTTCCTTGCCGAGACCTACGGCACGATGAATTTCGGAATCCCCTTTGGCCACATCTTTGGCTTCATCGTCGGGCTGGTCTTCGCATTACTCTTACTCAGCGCAGTGAACACAGCGATTGCGGCCTTGATTGGGCTGTTGTTCATGATGTCACGCGAGGGCGATATGCCACGTTCATTCGCCAGGCTGGGTGCGCACGGCGTCCCGCTCATTCCGTTGGCCATTGCGATCGGGCTGCCGATCATCGTTCTGCTGCTGACAGACAATTTCGAGGCTCTTGCCGGCTTGTATGCCATTGGGGTGGTGGGAGCCATCTGTGTGAATCTGGGGTCCTGCTCGTTCAACATGAAGATCGAGATGCGTTGGCTCGAGCGGATGACCATGATGGCTACGTTTCTGATCCTGATTGCGGTTGAGTTGACGCTGGCCAAAACAAAGCACGAAGCTCTCTTTTTCGTAACCTGTGTGCTCGTGGTCGGATTATTCCTCTGGGCGTACTCTCAACGACTGAGCGGAACACGAACGCTGACGGTCACTAAGGAATTTGCCGATATCGTCAAGCCTGAGGTCGTCGAGCAGATGTCACAAATCTCAGGCGGAACGGAGAAGATTCTTGTCTGCGTGCGCGGTCTGACGCCAGTGCTTCGTTTTGCCTTCGACGAAGCCAAGCTCCGCGACGCATCCCTTTACGTTCTCTATATTCGCGAGATCGCGGTGCTCTACACGGGAGGCTCGGTGCCGGGTGCCAATTGGAAGGAGGATCCCGAAGCCAGCGCGATTCTCGGGACCGCCATTCAGATTGGAAAGCATCGTGGGGTGGCGACGATTCCTTTGTTCGTGAGCGCTCCGAATGCCGCATCGATCATTGTGGATATGGCCGCGACGCTCGGCGCCGATTTTCTGATGTTGGGGGGGACGCATCGCGGAGCGATGAGCAAGTTGTTGCGAGGAAGCGTTGTCTCGGAGGTAGCTTCGAGTCTTCCGGATAACATCGAGCTGATCATTTACGGCTGATCGCTGCTAACATCCGATAGCTTGACCGTCACCTCGCGATTTAGCAGCGGGTGAGAAAGGCTCGGCAGGTTTGCCTGGAAAGCCGCGGCCAAAGTCTCTGCCGTCTCCTCAACACTCAACACTCGCCCAGCTTCGGTCTCCAGGCAGGTCATCTCGACTCCGACAATTCCGCAGGGTGTGATATGCAGGAATGGCTCGAGCGAGCACGGCGCCACGTTGAGCGCCAACCCGTGCATCGTAATCCAGCGTCGGACGCCCACGCCGATTGACGCAATTTTCTTGCTGCCGACCCACACACCCGTGAGACCTTCCCGGCGATCGCATTGCACGCCTAGCTCGCTGCACGTGCGGATGATAATCTCCTCAAGGAAACGCATGTAACGGTGCAGATCGCGTCCGCGGCGTTCGAGATCAAGGATCGGGTAGGCCACGAGTTGGCCTGGACCGTGCCAGGTGGCTTGTCCGCCCCGGTTAATTTCGAAGACCGGATGCGGGAGAGCCTTGGAGCCGCGAAGGCTGGATTGATCACGCGTCCGGCCGATGGTGTAAACGGGTTCGTGTTCGAGCAGGAGCAGCTTTTCGCTCGCTGTGCCGGAGAGATAGTCGTCGACGAAGCGGTTTTGTAGATCCAAGGCGCTTTGATACTCCAGGCGACCCAGCCACCGCACTTCGATCGATTTCATCTCTTCACTCGGAATCAACGCCATAGGATCTCTCGAGCAGCGTTTGCGAGCAAGCGATTGGGTGACCACTAGACCCAGCTTTGAGCATCTTTCTAGATGGTCGCAAGGCTTGTTTTCCTGGCTCGCGCGGCGTCCAGGGCTTGGAAATGGGTGATACCAATGGCGATGGCATCGGCTGCATCTGCGGGAGGAGTCTGACGCATTCCCAAGAGCACGCGCACCATGAAAGCCACCTGGCGCTTGTCTGCGGCGCCGCGTCCCACCACCGCCTGTTTAACGCGGCGGGGCGCATATTCATGCACCGGCAGGCACCGCATCGAGGCGGCCAGGATGACCGCGGCACGAGCAGCTCCGAGGGTGATCGCCGTTTGATAGCTTTGCACGTAGATAATGCCTTCAACGGCCATCGCCTGCGGTTCATGCTGCCGAATAATTGCTGTGATCCCTTCATGAAGCGCGAGCAGGCAATCGGAGGCTGGCAGACGAGGCTGATTTCGAATCACTCCAAACGTCGAGCAAACGACCTTGTTGCGGTCGCGGACGAGCACGGCGAAGCCAGCTGCACGCAGAGCCGGATCAACAGCTACTATCGTCTCGGAGCTCATTGTCGAGGAACTCGTCAATTCTGGCAAGGACGAGGGAAGTTTCCAAATCCGAAAGTTGGCCGCTCCGAGCCCGAAGCACGCGGACTCCTCGATTCGCTGGGCACCAAACTTGCGGATCGGTCGGTCCAAAGAGAAGTAAGCACGAGGTCCCCGCTGCGGCCGCGAGATGGGAGATGCCGCTATCGTGGCCGAGGAAGAGTGCACATTGGGAGAAGATCGCCCCAAGTAGCGGAAGCGGCAGGTTTTCCAAGAAGCTCTGACGTTCCACCCGCAGGGTCAGCTTCATCTGCGCAAGTTGTGGTAAGTCGCTCTCTCCCCCGATGATCAGCAGGTGACCGATGCGCGCATCCTCAAGGATTTTCTTCTGCACCGCGAGCCAACCAGCAAGGGGCCAATTCTTTCTCTCGCCTCCACTGCCCGGATGGATGGCCACGAGGGGCCTCCGAAGTTCCGAGAGAATGCCTTCAGCCACGGCGAGATCTTTGCTCAGAGGAAAAATCTGTGCCGCCGGATCCCCCAGCTTCAGGCCGAGTCGCTCCAGCGGTTGAGCAAGCTGGAAGGCTGCATGTCGACCCTCGGCGATTTTCGGCGAGGCACTAATGAGGGTCTTCGCGCCGGCTCGTCGCAGCCCGCCCTCGAAGAGGCCATCCGGATCATAGATATAGCTAACGATCTGCCGAAATCCTGCGAAGTAGTCGCACAGTTCCCGGTCGAGGGAGGCCTTGGGATTGAAGAAGCCGGCAAGCGGCCCATAGTCAATTGACCGGATGGAATCGGCATAATATCCCTCAGCCAGGATCGCGATGTGGCGATAACCGAGGATGTGGAGCGCGCCGTCGCGAAAGTTGTCGCGGAGCAGCCGGATTGCCGGCAACGTGAGGATGAAATCGCCCAAGGCTCCGCCGCGAATCACCAGAATGCGGCCCGGCATGGACGAGGAAGAGGTGCTATGGTGTTCCTTGAAGTTGCATCCCCGTCATGCCCTGGCCCTCCCAGGATTGCGGCCTGTTCCAGGGCAGGGTGCCTCCTGCCTGCTGGGCCGCACGCCGCTCTTCGTCTTGCGCACAACCGAGGAGCCCGAGCAGCACTATGGCGCAAAACGCGAGAGTAATTAGGCGCATCAGAGTTACTGGCCGACCGATTGGTAAATGACGTTGTCTCCGGGTGAAATCGCCGTGCCTTGTGGAACGCTGTTCGCGACGATGTCTGCGATGGACGTCGATGGCTCGACCGAAGTCACACGGACCTTGCCGATGTATTGCGAGCCGCGCTTGACGAGAAGTTCAGCATTATTCACAACCCCGTTCTTGTCGCCCAAACTGAGAACAACAAAGTTCCAGGCAGGATTAACGGCCAGCACTCTTCCGGAAAGCCCATTGCGCATCTTCTGCTGCATGCGATCTTCCTTTTCCTTTTGCAGCGTGGCCAGTTGGAAGCGCGTCGAGTCGAGATCACCTTGCAATTTGGAAATTAGGGTTTGCTGTTCGGCGAGCTGGGCCTGCTGATCTGTTCCACCTTCGGCCGGATTGGCAGCACCGGGCGTGGTCTTCTGCTCGAGTTCTTGAGCTTTCGCCTGCAAATCTGCGGTCAGTTGGCTAATTTGCGCTTCCAAGGAAGTCCTGTCGTTAGTCAACTGCGCCATCTGCGCCTTCGTCTTTTCCAGATCGGTCTGCACTCCCGACAGCCGCGACGTCAGCTGGTCCTTTTCCGTAACCGTGCTCGCCAGATTCTGGGACGCTGTCTTGAGATCGCCCTGCGCCTTGGTCAGCTGTGCCTTCGTCTGACTGACGGTCGTCTCCGCATCCACCGCCCGCTGCTTGACCTGAGCGAACTTCACCTGATTCAAATACCCCAAACCAGCGGATATGGCGGTCAGGAGAATCGCAAGAATAACAAGGAATTTTCCCATAGTTACAGGAGGAGATCGATTCGGAGAAAACGCAACCGGATCGGTAACAGATCCCTTTAGGTACCGCAAGAGGCAAAATCACACAAGTGATTTTGCAATTGCCAGACAATCCAAGCGGATTAGCTTTCTCTTGCCAGGGACTATGGACTGCAGACGAGAGAACCCCGCCAGGGCAGGAATGCAGCAACGGTATTTCGCTTTGCTTTGCTGTAGTTCTCTGGCGCTTTCTTGACTCCTCGACCGGGACAAGTACTCTTCAGCTGAGATGGACGCAACTGTGTTAGAGCGCGTGCGCGAGAGCCTACAGGAGTTTCTCACCAGCAAAGGCATGCGCCGAACCATCCAGCGCGAGGCGATCATCGATGCAGCCTTTGGAACAAAGGAGCATTTCACTGCCGAGGAGCTGCTCTCCATGGCCAGGCGGATCGAGAAGTCCGTCTCCCGCGCCACGGTTTATCGGACCTTGCCGCTACTGGTGCAGAGCGGCTTGCTCCATGAACTGGATCTCGGATCGGATACTAAGATTTACGATCCGAATTTCGTCGAACATCCCACCCACAACCACTTGATCTGCGTGGATTGCAACCGAATCATCGAGTTTGAAGATACCAACATCGAGCTGCTCGAAAATTGTATCTCGCGACGGCTCGGGTTTTCTCCTTCAAGCAAAGCGGTGACGATCGAGGGTCACTGTGACGAATTGAAACTGAAGGGAACCTGTCGCAACCGTCGACGGCCGAATCCGTAGCGTCATGTGGAAGGGACGCTTCCGGCAGGCGCCCTCCAGCCTGCTTAAGTCTTACAGCGAATCAGTGTCGTTCGACTGGCGACTCTACCGCCAGGACATTCGCGGCAGCATCGCTCATGCGCGGGCGTTGCAGAAAGCAGGAATTTTGAGGCCGGACGAGTTCGGAGAGATCGAGCGCACCCTGCGCACGATCAAGGAAGAGATCGACGACGGTCGCTTTGTGTTTGATCCGGAGCTCGAGGACGTGCACATGAATATCGAGGCGGAGCTGACGCGGCGGATTGGAGGGACCGGGGCCAAGTTGCACACGGCGCGCAGCCGCAACGATCAGATCGCTCTCGATCTCCGCCTCTATTTGCGCGACGAAACCGAAGTCTTGCGCGGAGCGATCGTTTCCTTCCAAAAGGCTTTGGTGGACTTGGCCGAAAGGCATGTCAATGCTCATGCGCCAGGTTACACACACCTTCAACGGGCCCAGCCCATTTTCATTGCTCACCATTTGCTCGCCTACGTCGAAATGGCCGCGCGTGACTCTGACCGATTGCGCGATTGCGCCGCCCGTCTCGATCAGATGCCGTTGGGAGCCGGCGCGATTGCCGGTTCAACAATTGTCCTGGATCGCGAGGCGGTTGCGCGTGAGCTGGGATTTTCCGCAGTCGCACAGAACAGCATCGATGCAGTCTCCGATCGTGATTTCGCGTGCGAGCTGCTGTCCGCTCTGGCCATCTTGGGCATGCATCTCTCGCGGCTCAGTGAAGACGTGGTGCTGTGGAGTTCGGCGGAGTTCGGCTATCTCGAGCTAAGCGACCGGCATACCACTGGCTCAAGTTTAATGCCACAAAAGAAAAACCCCGATGTGGCTGAGCTCACGCGCGGTAAGACCGGACGACTCTACGGCAATCTGATTTCGCTGCTTACGACCATGAAGGGCTTGCCGCTTGCCTACAACCGCGATATGCAGGAAGACAAAGAAGCGATTTTCGACTCTGTGGATACAGCAAAGGCGGCCTTGCAGATCTTCGCCGAGATGATGGAGGGCGCAAGGTTTCGAGAGGACGTGATGGCACGGGCGGCCGCCGATCCAAACCTCCTTGCTACCGACCTTGCCGACCGCTTGGTCATTGCGGGCGTCCCTTTTCGCCAGGCGCACGAGATTGTCGGTAAACTGGTGTCCCTTGCCGCAGAGAGGAACGTCTCACTCGACGAGCTTGATCCCGAGGAGTTCATGGATGCTGCACCGGTGCTTACGCCGCAGGTAGTGCGGGAAGTCTTTCGGGTGGATAACGCTTTGGCGGCGCGCCGGGCGCCGGGTGCTCCGTCGAGCGTAAACATTGCCCAAAGATTGGCTTATTGGAAAGGTGTGCTGGCATGAGCTCGAATCAACCGTGGCGTATTCTTCGAAGTGAGAGCCTCTGCGACACTCCCTACTTGCAGGTCAGTCGTGAGCATGTGGCTACACCGTCGCGCCCCAACGGGGTCACCTGGATGATTGCCAGACGCCACACGGCCGCGGTGGTAGCTCCGCGCACGGTCGACGGGAAATTCATCCTGATACGCCAGGAGCGAATCGCGGTACAGAAAGTCCTTTGGGAGTTTCCGGCCGGCCAGGTGGATGGTGAAGTCAATGAAGCGTCCATCTATCAGACAGCGTTGCGTGAACTCGGGGAAGAGGCGGGTGTTTCCTGTTCGAGCGAGCTCGTTGGCTTGGGATATTTTTTCTCCTCGGTGGGATTCACCGATGAGTGTTGTCACCTCTTTCTCGCTCGCGACGTCATTCCTCGGGCTGAAGGCTTCGATCATGACGAGCATGAAGCGATCATTGAAGTGCGCGCATTTTCTGAGAGCGAATTGGTCCAGTTGATCGGGTCCGGGGAGATTGTCGATTCGAATACTCTTGCCACCTATGCCAGATTGAAGGCGCGGAGATTGATCGAATGAATTGGCGGCGCTTTTTTGACTTTCGGCAGTTGCGAGACGAGCCGAAGCCCTTTCTTGAGCACATCGAGGATCTTCGGCGGACGCTCATCAAGATGCTTGTCGTTCTCGCGGTGATGATGGGGGTGGCATTTGCGTTTCAAAAGAGAATCGTCGAGCTGATCGAGCGCCCCTTGCTGGCGTTCGATCCGGAACGCACCAGTCTGACCAACTTTGGCGTCGCGGATCCGTTGACCATTGCGATCGAGCTTTCTTTTTATGCCGGATTGGTCATGGCGTTTCCGTTTCTCGTGCTGTTTCTGGCCGAGTTTATCCTTCCGGCGCTCACGTCAAAGGAAAGGCGCATGCTTTATCCGGCGGCGGCGGTCTCCTTCGGCTTGTTTCTGGTGGGCGTGCTGTTTGCCTACTATTGTGTGCTGCCACCGACCCTCGACTACTTCTTCAACTACTCGAAGGCACTCAATTGGAGACCTCTCTGGAGTGTGCGCGAGTATTTTTCTTTCACGACTCAGTTTGTCGTCTCATTTGGACTCGCTTTCGAGCTTCCGCTGGCTGTCTTGCTGCTGGTGAAGCTGGAGATATTGAGTTGCGAAGTGTTGCAGAAGACGCGCGCGTTTGCCGTCATCATCATCCTTTTCCTTGCGGCAATTATTACGCCGACGACCGACATGTTGACGTTAATCCTGATGGCCGGACCGATGTATCTGCTCTATGAGGGATGCATCCTGATCGCCTGGCTGATGGAAAGAAGGAGTCGGCGTCAATCTCTCGCCGCGAATTCGACACGCGGATGAGCTTGGAGGTGTGCGGCGATCTCCGCCGCAAAGGCGGCGCCGAATTCCTGAAGTTTGCGCTGCCCGACTCCAAAGATTCCCGCAAGCGCTTCTTTTGTCGTCGGATATCGGCGCGCCATTTCGCGTAACGTTGCATCGCCGAATATGACGTAGGCTGGGACGCCACGCTCGTCGGCCAGTTTTTTCCGGACGGTGCGCAGTCGGTCAAAGAGGGCTTCGTCGCACTCGATTTCGCCGGTCCGTCGCGAGGGAAGCTTTGTTTTCGATCGCGCCATCGGTGGTGGTGTCAGCATGATGATCTTGCGTGAGCGCAAGGCACTCAGACCAGCGGGTGTAATCTCCAGGACGGGGAACTCGTTACCTGACTGCCGGAGATAACCTTGGCGGAGCAGTTCCCGACCCATAGCGGCCCATTCTTTGCGGTCAACATCGGCACCTATCCCGTAGGTGGTCAACGTGTGGTGATTCCAGCGACGAACCTTCTCCGTGCTCGCACCTGTCAAAACATCGATGACGTGGTTCATTCCCGTGCTGAGCTGGCTCGACTGCCGGATACGAAAGACGCAGGAGAGGAATTTCTGAGAGACGATCGTCGCATCGTAGCTGGCGCGTGGGGCAACGCAATTATCGCATGCATCGCATCGTGTGGGGGATTGTTCCCCGAAGTAGGCGAGCAGAGTCTGCCTGCGACAGGCGGAGGACTCCGCGTAGTGGATCATCTCACGCAGTTGTCGCCGGGCGACCTGCTGTTCCTGCAGTCTGGACATCGCTTTGATGAAATGGCCCTGTTTGGCTGCATCGCCCGCGCTGAACAGCAGGAGGCAATCCGCCGGCATCCCGTCGCGACCAGCACGGCCTGTCTCCTGATAGTAGGCTTCAAGGTTTCTTGGAAGGTCATGATGGATCACCCAGCGCACGTTCGGTTTATTGATGCCCATTCCGAAGGCGATGGTCGCACAAATGATGTGCACTTCGTCGCGCAGGAACAGTTCCTGGGCCTCGGAGCGGGCCTCATTCGACAACCCCGCGTGATAGGGCCGCGTCGCGAGTCCGCGAGCTGCCAGCGATGCCGCCAAACGCTCCGTTGTTGCGCGCGTGGTGCAATAGACTATGCCGCTCTCCTGATTGCGCTTGGTTGCGAAGTCAACGATCTGCCGAAGCGGCTGATCCTTAGGAACCACTTGGTAGGTGAGGTTCGGACGATTGAAGCTCGCCATGAAAACGGCGGGATTAGCCAGATTCAGATGGTTGATGATGTCCGTTCTGACGTGGGGGGTCGCGGTGGCCGTCGTCGCCAAGATCGGCACTTTGGGTAATAATGTCCGGAGTTCGCGGAGCTGACGGTATTCGGGTCGGAAATCGTGCCCCCACTCGGAAATGCAATGCGCCTCATCGATGACCAGAGCTTTGACGTTCCAGGCACGAAGGTTAGCCTTCCAGTCATCAAGCATTAACCGTTCCGGTGCCGCGTAAAGGAGGCAATACTCCCCTTGATGCAGTCGGCGGAGCCGGGCCCGGGATTCGCCAACGTCGAGCGCAGAGTTAAGAAAGGTTGCTGCAATCCCGGATGTCTGCAGTTGGTCGACTTGGTCCTTCATCAGGGCGATTAGCGGGGACACCACCACGGTAAGGCCGTTGCGAATCAGCGCCGGAAGCTGAAAGCATAGCGACTTTCCCCCTCCGGTCGGCAGCAACGCAAACACGTCCCTACCTTCGAGAGTTGCTTCAATGATCTGTCGCTGCAATGGTCGGAATTCCCGGTAACCAAACGTCCGATTCAGCGTGTCAAGGAGGAGGTCCGGCATGGAAGGCCGACTATAACTCTTCGATGCGAGTTGAGGAATGAAGAAGCGGTTGCCGCCGCGCCGGCACCTTCAGCGAAAAAGGCCCCGGCGCTAACAGCGACCGGGGCCTTTTCCGCGGGAGGGAAATTCCTGCCGACTACAGCTTCATTTTGACCTCTGCTTCATGTTCCTCGTCGCTGCACGGCGCATTCAGGGGTATGTCTGTGGACTTCTCGGTGGAAGTAACCAATCCGTTCTCGAGGAGATATCCTTCCAGATCTTCGCCGCTGACGTCAGGGAGCATCGTGCCGTTGACGATCACACAAGGTGACAGCGGCTGACCGCTGAGCTGTTCCATTTCAAAGCGGAAGTCCGGGTTCTTGATGATGTCCTTCTCCTGATAGGGGATGTTATACTTTGCCAGGACAGCGCGTATGCCTCTGCTCCACCCGCAGTGGGTCTTCAAGTAAGCCGTGATTTCGATATTATCCATGATGTCTAGAATTTAGCTGAACTTCGACGCCGAGGCTCGTTATTTCTTTCTCTTGGAATCCCCGGGACGGTATTCCTCCTCGGCCACTTCGAACGCCTGGGCCAATCCGACCATGTCCTCCCCGGGTCTTAAGGTGTCGAGGGTCTCCGCCTCGCGGCGCAGAGCGTCCTGGTCATAGTTGGCCGCCTTGATGGAGAGTCCGATCCGGCGTTCCGCTTTATCTACCTTGATCACGCGCGCCTCGACTTCTTGGCCGACTTTGAGGGCGTCTTTCACCTTCTCGACGCGATCTTCGCTGATTTGGGAGATGTGGACGAGACCGTCGATGTCGTCCTGAAGTTGGACAAACGCTCCGAAATTCGTGATTTTGGTAACCGTTCCCCGGACCAGGTCGCCGATCTTGAAGCGCGTATCAATTTCCTTCCACGGGTCGTCTTCGAGTTGCTTGGTGCCGAGACTAATCCGCTGGTTGACCTTGTCGATATCGATCACGACCGCCTCGATTTCATCGCCCTTTTTCAGCACTTCGCTCGGGTGATTGATTTTGCGGGTCCACGAAAGATCCGAAACGTGGATCATGCCGTCGATGCCTTCTTCCAGTTCCACGAAGGCACCGTAAGCTGTCATGTTACGGACGGTGCCTTTGACCTGCTTCCCGATCATGTAGCGGACTTCAATTTCGTCCCACGGATTTGGCTCAAGTTGGCGGACGCCAAGCGAGATCTTCTGCTCGTCCTTGTTTACCCCGAGAACCACTGCCTCGATCTCTTGCCCGAGCGTGAGCACGTCGGAGGGACGCGCGACGCGCTTTGTCCAGGAGAGCTCCGACACATGAATGAGCCCTTCGACGCCCTCTTCGATCTGCACAAATGCACCGTAAGGCATCAGGCTGATAACTTTGCCTTTCACTCTCTGGCCGACTGGGAATCGCTCTTCGATCCGATCCCAAGGGTTGGACTGCATTTGTTTGATCCCGAGAGAGACGCGCTCTTTCTCGCGATTGATGTCGAGGACTTGCACCTCGACGTGTTGACCAACCTTCAGCATTTCGCCGGGATGGGTCAGCCGCGCCCACGACATGTCGGTGACGTGCAGAAGGCCGTCAATGCCGTCCAAATCGATGAATGCTCCGAAATCGGTAATATTCTTTACAGTTCCGTGGACCCGGTCGCCGACATTGACGCTGCTCAGGAACCTCTGCCGCTTTTCCGCGCGTTCCTGCTCGATGATTTCGCGGCGACTGAGGACGACGTTTTTGCGCTCTTCGTTGATCTTGACGATCTTGAAATCATAGGTGTTGCCGACGAATCCCTGCAAATCTTTGGGAGGAACAATGTCAATTTGAGACGCGGGAAGAAAAGCTTCGACACCTACATTAACGGTCAACCCACCTTTGACGACGGCTTTCACCTTGCCTTTGATGAGGCCCTCGTCCTTGAAGACAGAAACGATCTTTTCCCAGTTCTGGCGGGCAGCGGCCTTCTCCTTGGACAAGACCACCATGCCCTCGTCATTCTCCAACCGCTCGAGAAGCACCTCGATTTCGTCGCCAACTTCGACGTCCGAGGGGTCTTCGAATTCGCTCGCCGGGATCACCCCTTCGCTCTTGTATCCGATATCTACCAGAAATTCCCGCGGACGGACTTCGAGGATGTGTCCCTTGACGATGCTACCCTCGCGGTAGTTTTTGACCGAGTTGGCGATCAGTTCCTGCAGTTCTGCCATAATGGCCATGTTGTTCTTGTTGTGTTTCTTAAATCGGCCCGAACGCCTTTCTCACCAGAGTAAGGACGTCGGCCAGACAACGGCATCCGACCGCTAACGGGTTTGCTAGATTAATGACCCGTGATCAGAAAGCAAATACAAAATAAGTGCTACTGCCAGCGTTTGAGCGACTCCTCGTGCATGTGACGCTTACGGAGCCATCTCGATGTAATTCCGTATTTGGGTCCAAAGAGATACGCGCCGAGAAAGAGAGTTCCAAGCACCAGGATAATTGCTGGACCGGATGGAATGTTGGCCCAAAATGAGATCTGCAGCCCTGCTATCGCGCTCACGGCGCCAATGACCCCGCCTCCCCAGGACATTGCAGCGTAGGAATCACAGAGAAGGTAGATAGTGGCTGCCGGCAGGACGAGAAGGCCGAGCGACAGGAGCACGCCAACCGCTTGGAGGGATGAAACCATCGCGAGCACGATGAGAATGACCAGCAAGCCAAGAAGAAGTCCGACCCGGATACCCTGCGTGCGGGCGACGGAGGCCTCGAAGAGCGCCAGCAACAATGGTCGCTGAAGCGCCACGAGAGAAAGCAGCGTGACCACACTAATGCAGTAGCTGGTCAGAAGGTCAGTGTCGGCGATACCCAGAACGTTCCCGAAGAGGAAGTGCTCGAGACTAATCTTGACGCGGGCATACTTGATGAGGGCGATGCCCATGGCGAAGGCGAAGATGTAAAGCGCGGCAACGGCGGTTTCGTCCTTAACACGCGAGCTGCTGGCGATGACATGCCCGCCAAGCGCCACGAATATTGCTGCGAAAAGCCCCCCGAGCAGCAGGCCGCCCGGATTCAGGCCAATCAGCATCGCTGCCAACGCGAGTCCGGGCAGCATCGAATGGGAGAGCGCGTCCGCCACGAGCGCGAGGCGTCGCAAGACGACGTACGCTCCAAGAAAGCCGTTCGTGAAGCCGATCAGCACGCATGCCAGCAATGCCCGGCGCATGAACTCGTATTCGAACGGTCCTGCGAGCCAGCTCATCGCTTGCGTCCCGTGAAGATCCGGGTCGAATACGCCCGATCGATGTTCTCGCTGATGAGCGTTTCGTCGGTGGGTCCAAACGCGACCAGTTCGCCGTTGAGAATGAGCACGTGGTCGAAAAGCTCCCGTGCGTCGACAAGATTGTGGTGCGACACGATGAGTAGTTTGCCTGAATCTCGCAACCGGTGAATGGCCGCCGCGAACGCCTGGGAAGCATTCTTGTCCAAGCCGCCAAACGGCTCATCCAGCAGATATATCTCCGCCTCTTGCGCCCACGCACGAGCCAGAAAGGCGCGCTGCTGCTGTCCTCCCGAGAGAGCTTTAAGTTGACGGTTGGCAAAGGCGGTTAGATCGGCCACCTGAAGAGCTTCACCGACGATGGCTTCGTCTCGGGCACCGAATGGTTTCCAGAGACCCAGCACTGAATAACGTCCCATCTCCGCCAATCCGCGGACAGTAATGGGAAAATCCCAATCGACGACTTCGCGTTGCGGCACATAGGTAATCAAGCGCGCAGCGGCGATCGGGTGGCCGTTGAAGCTTACCTGCCCGGTTTCGATGGGCAGCAATCCCGCAAGCGCTTTCAGCAAGGTCGTCTTGCCTGCTCCATTGGGTCCAAGCAATCCGATGCACGAGCCACTGGCCAGCTGCACGTCCAGGTGATGGACGGCGGGAATCCGATGGTAGGAAACTGTCAAATCTTCGATGATCAGTCGGCCGCTCACGGCGCGGATTTCGGTATGGTAAAGACGTCGTGAACGCGGTCGGTGCCCCAATACGATGCTTCCGCGATGGGCCCATCTTCGTTCGAAATCTGCACGTGCAGGGCGGCCGTCTGCGTTCCATGCCAGGTTGCGAGGACCACCAAATCTGCCGGAGAGCTCGACGGTAAGCGGAGCGTGCGCGAGTAGCTGCCTCTCTGATCTTCCGGGACCAACTCCTGCCCGAGGTAGCTTACGCGTATCGAGTCCGCTGCCGGAGCGCTGACAATTTCCAGGGTCAATTCTCGCTCGGCCTCCTTCGGAGGACCTGGGCTAAGGGGAGTTGGAGATGCATCAGAT
>Ga0081540_1001710_pt1 | contig 18575 bp, 14 predicted proteins | sample TabmetS2T1R1_FD_71024 | JGI IMG/M metagenome (GOLD analysis project Ga0081540, IMG submission 71024) | Tabebuia heterophylla rhizosphere microbial communities from the University of Puerto Rico - S2T1R1 | ecosystem: Host-associated > Plants > Roots > Rhizosphere ... | reverse complement strand
CTCGGCCGCACGCCGGGGACGGCGCCTCAGGCGCCCGCCGAGGTACGGCTCGGCGAGTAGGGCGCGCGGATCTCGGCGCACCTTCAGCTTTCGCGCGGTCCGCGCATCAGCTTGAGCGCCGCCTCGATGTGGCGCCAAGTTTCAGCCTCTTCGGGTTGGCCCTGCTCTTCCAAGGACCGAGCCTTTTGAGCGGCCTCGACAACGGCTTTGTCGCCGCGAGCGTCAAATAACTGGCGGGCGTAGTCGTGGATGTCGATTTCCTGCATTCGCATGGCATCGTGCTCCTTTTCTCAGAGCGGCTGCGACGGCGGACGGGAACCGCGTATGTTGGACCTCGGAGCGGTTTCCAAAGGGATAATCTGCATCGTGGCAAGTCGTTCCGGCAAGGTTCCCGGCCAGCGACGTGCCGGCAGATTACCTCTTGAAAAGCCCGACCAGTTCCACGTGTGCGGAAAACAGGAATTGGTCGACCGCTGTGACCTGCTCGATGCGATAACCCGCCGCGACAAGAGTGCGAGCATCGCGCGCGAAGGTTGCGGGATTACAGGAGACCGCGACCACCGTCGGCACGGCGGAAGCGGCAAGCTCGCGCGCCTGCGCCTCGGCGCCTTGCCGCGGCGGATCGAACACTACGGCATCGAAGTCTTTTAGTTCACTCGCCGCCAATGGGCCGCGGAACAGGTCGCGCTGCTGCGCGGCCACCGGCTTGAGCCCCGGAGTTGCAGCCGCCGCGCGCCGCAAGGCTGCGATTGCGTCGGCATCGCTGTCGACCGCGGTGATGCGGGCGCGCTCGGCCAGACGAAGTGCGAACGGCCCGACGCCGCAGAACAGGTCAGCGACTGCGCGTGCGCCATGGCAGTATCCCACGACCAGCTGCGCCAGGATCGCCTCGCCTGCGCTCGTCGCCTGCAGGAACGCCCCTGGCGGAAGTACGACCTGGGCACGCCCGATCGTAAGCATGGGGAGCCTGCGCTGTGCCAGACGTTCGCCGTGGCGCGTAAGCCGCGCGAGATTTCGCCGCTCCGCGACGTGGGCGAGCGCCGCCGTGTGCGCCGCCGTCAACGGGCCCGACCCGCGCACGTCGACATCGAGCCCGGCGTCGCTCGCGGTTACTTGGATGTCGAGGGGCTTGCGCGCCGGGGCAAGCACTTCGGCAATGTCCCAGGCCGCGGCGATCGCCCCAGTAAGCGCCGGCGCCAGGATGGGGCAGCGGTCGATCGCCACCACGCGATGCGCCTTCATGGCGGCAAAGCCAACGGCGAGCACGTCACGCGGGCCGCATCGCGCATGAAACACGGCGCGGCGGCGGCCCTCGCCATGAGCCTCGATCACGTCGTGAACCGGCGCGTCGAGCCCGGCTCGCGCCAGGGCGGCGATGACGAGGCTGCGTTTCCAATCGCGATACGACTCGGCGGCCAAATGTTGGAGGGCACAGCCGCCGCAGGCGCCAAAATGCGGACAGATCGGTGCGGTGCGCGCGGGGCTGGCGGACGCGACTCGGTTGAGGCGGCGCCGGTCGGCGTGACCCGGCCAGGGCTCGACCTCGGCGGTCTCGCCCGGCAGCGCGTACGGCACATAAATGGGGCCTGCGGCGGTGTCGGCGATTCCCTCGCCGTGCGCCCCTAGGCGGGTGATCACTAGCTTCTCCACCATAGACTTTCGATAGCCAGCGATCGGGAGTCCGTCCAGATCAGGCGAGAGAGAACGGATGAACTGCTGCCTATCTCTCCTTGGTCCTTCCTCGCCCGTCCTCCGACATGGTCAGCGCGTGGAAGCGGGAAAAGAGCAGCGCGGCGAACGTCGCGATGCCGCTGGAGAACCCGATCCAAATTCCGACTGCCCCCAGGCCGCCCGGGAAAGCCAGTCCGTACGCGCAGGTGAAGCCGATCAGCCAAAAGCTCACTGCGGCAAAGAACATCGGCACACGGGTGTCGTTAAGTCCGCGCAATGCACCGGCGGCAATCGTCTGCACCCCATCGGTCACGAAGAAGCTCGCGCCGATGAGTAGCAGCGTGGCGGCAAGCCGCGCCACCGCGGCGTTCCCGCCTACATCATGGCCGAGGAAAAGCAGCGGGATCTGGTCACGGAACGCGACCACGACAAGGGTCATTGCCACCATAAGCGCAGCTCCCAACGCGATCGCACCGAAGCCGGCCCGGCGCACGGCGATCGGGTCGCGACGGCCGAGCGCCTGTCCGACCCGAACTGTCGCTGCAAGCGAGATGCCGAATGGGATCATGAACAAGATGGTCGCGACCTGCAAAGCGATCTGATGGGCGGCAAGCGCGGTGGTTCCGATCCACCCCATCAGGAGCGCACTCGAGGAGAACAGCGCCCATTCGAGCATGAGCGCCCCAGAGATCGGCAATCCGATCGCAATCAACTCACGCAGCAATTCCCAGTCCGCTCGCCAGAATCTCCCGAGCACGCGATATTTTTTGAACGGCCGGCAGGTATAGCAGATCCAAATCGCGGCGGCACACATTGCAACGTTGACGAACGTGGTGGCGAGGCCGGCGCCGAGCAGATCAAGCCGAGGCGCCCCGAACGCACCATTGATCAGCGCATAAGCGAGCAACCCGTTCACTGGGATGGCAGCGATGGTGACCCACAGCGCCGGTTCCGGACGATTGACCGCGCCCATGAAGTTGCGCACTGCGATGAAGCACCAGGCCGGGATCATCGACCATGCCAACCCGGTCAGATAGCGGGCGGCGAGGGCGGCTGTGGCAGATGATTGCCCGGCCATAATGAGAATGTCCTCCCCCCAAAGCTGTGCGACATTCACGGGAATGCCAAGCATCAGCGCGGCCCAGAGTCCCACCCGCAGCGAGCGGCGGACCATCCGCGGTTCGCGTGCACCGAACGCCTGCGCCGCCAGTGGTGCGACCGCAGAAACTGGTCCCATCCCAAGCACGAATCCGACGAACAGGATCAGGTGCGCGAGGCCGACGGCAGCTATGGCGCCGTCGCCGAGCCGTCCGATGAGCGCTAGATCAGTCGTCATCATGGCGATCTGACCGAGTTGGGTCAGCGCCATGGGCCATGCCAGTTTAACCGTTTGGATGATCTCGGCGCGCCAAACCGCGCGCGCCCGCGCCGCTGCGGCTGCGGCCGCCGTGATGTTTCCCGGCAATGTCATCGCGCGGCACCATAGCGGATGCTATGGCAACAGAAAGGTACAGCAGGCGGGGTTCAGCTGCGCTCGGCTGCGATGAAGAATTCGCGGTTGCCGTCGCCGCCCGGAAGGGATGAGGGGACCATTCCGGCGACCCTCCACCCGCAAGACGCGACAAAGGCGGCGATGTCGTCGCAGACCGCGGCATGAACGCGCGCATCGCGCACGATGCCTCCCTTCACACGGCGTCGGCCGGCTTCGAACTGCGGCTTGATCAGGGCGATGAGCGACGCAGGAGCCCGCGCCAATGCCAGCACCGCCGGCAAGACGAGCTTGAGCGAGATGAAGCTGACATCAATGACGACGAAGTCGGGCCGTTCGGCGAGCCGCGCCGGATCGAGGCGGCGAACGTCGGTCGCTTCCATGGACACGATTTCCGGTCGCGCGCGCAGGCCCGGATGCAGTTGGCCGCGCCCGACGTCCACCGCATAGACTCGCCGTGCGCCGCGCGCCAGCAGGACCTCGGTAAATCCGCCGGTCGCGGCGCCGATATCGAGACAGACGCGGCCTCGGGGATCGAACCACGGATCGTCGGACCGGAAGTGATCGAGGGCGGCCGCGAGCTTCACCCCACCGCGCGAAACATAAGGATGTGCAGGCTCGGCGCGCAGTACCGCGTCCGCGGAGATCTCTTCCGACGACTTCTCGACGATGAGTTCGCCGGCCCTCACACGGCGGGCGGCAATGGCGGTCTGCGCCTTGGCGCGGCTCTCGAACAAGCCGCGCTCGACGAGAAGGCGATCGATGCGAAGGCGGCGGGTCATGCGCTTATCATCGAGCGAAACGACGAACGGCGCGCGGCGTGCCGAGGTCCCGCGTGCGCACACTGGAACAAATAAAGTCGGTTTGCTGTTGTTCCCAGTCGGCTCGATGTGGCCCGAGCCGCAGGGCGGGTTTCAACCCGCTCGGATCAGGACGGAGTAGAACCATGGCACGACGATATTCGCGCAGTGCTTCGAAGGATGTCGAGCGCACAATGCGCAAGCGCAAACGCGGTACGCTCAAGAGCGGGAGAAGCGGAAGAAAGGTAAAGAGCCGCAAGCAGGCCATCGCCATCGGCCTTTCGGAAGCCCGCCGCAAGGGAAAAAAGGTGCCGCGCAGAGCCAAAAAATAGCCGGACGCGCCGAAGGCCCTTATCCGCGCCCCATCTTCACCGCCTCGCCGCGCAGGTTCTGCCCGAGTGCCTCGAACGCCGTAGCAACGATTCCTTTGGCGTCAAGGCCGGCCTTGGCGTACATCGCCGCCGGCGAATCCTGATCTATGAACTCGTCGGGCAGGATCATGGAACGTAGCTTGATGCCGCCGTCGAGCACGCCGCTGCGGGCCAAGGCTTGCAGCACATGGGCGGCAAAGCCGCCGATGGCTCCTTCCTCGATGGTGATGAGGACCTCGTGCTCGCGCGCGAGCCGAAGGAGGAGTTCGGTATCGAGCGGCTTGGCAAAGCGTGCATCGGCGACCGTGGTCGAGAGTCCGAGTGCGGCAAGCTCGTCCGCCGCCTTGAGGCATTCGCCAAGCCGTGCGCCGAACGAGAACAGCGCCACCTTGGTACCTTCACGCAGCACGCGTCCCTTGCCGATCTCGAGCGGTCTGCCTTCGGCCGGCATCGGCACGCCGAGGCCCTCGCCGCGGGGGTAGCGCAGCGCCGACGGACGGTCGTCGATGGCGGCAGCCGTCGCCACCATGTGCACAAGCTCCGCTTCGTCCGCCGCCGCCATGACCACGAAGCCGGGAAGGCAGCCGAGGTAGGCCACGTCGAACGCGCCGGCATGGGTTGGGCCGTCTGCGCCAACGAGGCCGGCGCGGTCCATGGCGAAACGAACCGGCAAGCGTTGGATCGCCACGTCGTGTACGACCTGGTCGTAGGCGCGCTGCAGGAACGTCGAATAGATGGTCGCGAACGGCTTGAAGCCTTCCGTGGCGAGCCCGGCGGCGAAAGTCACCCCATGCTGCTCGGCGATGCCGACATCGAAGCAGCGACCGGGAAATTCCTTGGCGAAGAGGTCAAGCCCGGTGCCCGACGGCATTGCCGCGGTAATGGCAACGATCTTGTCGTCCTTCCTTGCTTCCTTGATGAGGGCTTCGGCGTAGACTTTGGTGTAGGCCGGCGCGGCCGCTTTCGACTTGGCCTGGGCACCCGTTGCCACGTCAAACTTGACGACGCCGTGATATTTATCCGCCGATTTTTCTGCCGGCTCGTAGCCTTTGCCCTTCTTCGTGACGACGTGAACGAGAAACGGTCCGTCCTGGGCGTCGCGTACGTTTTTGAGCACCGGCAAGAGATGATCGATGTTGTGGCCGTCGATCGGCCCGACATAGAAGAATCCGAGCTCGTCGAACAAGGTACCCCCGGTCACGAGACCGCGGGCGTATTCTTCGATGGCGACCGCGCGCTGCTCCAGGAACGGCGGCAGCAGCTTGGCCACTTTTTTGACGGTATGGTGCACCGACCGATAGGTGCGCCCGGAAACCAAACGTGCGAGATAGCCCGAGAGCGCGCCGACCGGCGGTGCAATCGACATGTCATTGTCATTGAGGATGACGATCAGGCGCGAGTTCATGGCCCCCGCATTGTTCATGGCCTCGTAAGCCATACCTGCGGACATCGCGCCGTCGCCGATGACGGCGATCACGTGATTGGAGTTGCCGGCGAGGTCGCGAGCGACCGCCATGCCCAGCCCGGCGGAGATCGAGGTGGAGGAGTGGGCCGCACCGAACGGGTCGTACTCACTCTCGGCGCGCTTGGTGAAACCGGAAAGCCCGCCCCCCTGCCGTAAGGTGCGGATGCGGTCACGCCGGCCGGTCAGGATCTTATGCGGGTAGGCCTGGTGGCCCACGTCCCAGATGAGCCGGTCATCCGGGGTGTTGAACACGTAATGAATGGCGACCGTGAGCTCGATGACCCCGAGCCCGGCGCCGAGATGGCCGCCCGTGACGGCGACTGCATCGACGGTCTCCTGGCGCAGCTCGTCAGCCAGCTGGCGCAGTTGGCCGCTGTCCAGTTGACGCAGGTCTGCCGGCGTCTTGACGAGGTCCAGGAGTGGGGTCTTGGAAGGCTGAGGCACGAGAGAACTCCACCGACGATGGGGGCGGTAACCTAACGGGTTGCCCAAGGTTTAACCAGCCAGGACAGCAAGGGCAAACCCCGAATGCTGCGAAGTGCTTAACCTGGCTCGGCTTTTCTGCAATGCTCCGGAACCTGCCGCGCCGCCGCGGCGTTGCTTCTCACCGCCCACAGGGCGCGAGTTGCGTCATGTCATCACTTGCGATTTGGACGCACTTCTGCCGCAAGTCGTCACTCGGCCCGTTAACGGCTGTCACTACGCGGGATCGCCTCCCTTTCGAGCGCGCCCCGGCAAAATGCAGGCATGCGAGCTGACCGGTGGGCCTTCAGGTATATCGTAGGAAGCGCAAGTTCAACGTGACCCCGGAGCCGCGGGGGCGGGTCCGTCGGACCGAAGAACACCAGTTCGTCATCCAAAAGCATGCGGCGCGGCGTCTGCATTATGACCTGCGGCTCGAGCTGGGCGGGGTCATGAAGAGTTGGGCCGTGACTCGCGGCCCGAGTCTCGTTCCAGGCGAGAAGCGCCTGGCGGTCCACGTGGAGGACCATCCCATCGAATACAACGCTTTCGAGGGAACCATCCCGGCGGGAGAGTACGGCGGCGGCACGGTCATGATTTGGGATCGCGGCAGCTGGCATCCGGAAGGCGACCCTTACGCCGGATACAAGAAGGGCCATCTCGACTTCAGCCTGGAGGGCGAGAAGCTGCACGGCCGATGGCATCTCGTGCGCATGCACGGCCGGGCGGGAGAGAAAAAGGAGCCGTGGCTCCTGATCAAGTCCAAGGATGAGGCAGCCCGCAGTGCGAGCGATCCGGATATTCTCGAGGAGCAGCCGCTGTCGGTGGTCAGCGGCCGATCGATCCCCGAGATCGCTGAAGGCAAGGGCCGCAAGCGGGTCTGGCACTCGAATAGAAGCGTGAAGGAGAACGTCAAGGCTGGGGCGACCAAAGGCCATGCCTCCCTGCCGCGCGCGAGTGCGCAGAAAAGCTCGCAACAGGGCGCCCGCACCCCGCGCGATCGGGCCGGAACGAAAGCGAAAAAGAGCAGCAGGGGCAGCGCCGGCAAGAGCAAGGACAAGGACCGGCGACTCGGCGATGCGCCACTCCCGGATTTCGTGCCGCCTTCGCTCGCCACCTTGCATTCGACCGCGCCGAGCGGCCCCGGCTGGGGGCACGAGATCAAGTTCGACGGCTACCGCATCCAGGCCCGGCTCGACCGCCGCAAGGTGAGTCTGCTCACCCGCAAGGGTCTCGACTGGACCGAAAAATTCCCGAACGTCGCGGCCGCGGTTGCCAACCTCCGCGCGCGAACGGCGCTGATCGACGGTGAGATTGTCGTCCAAGATGAAGAGGGAACTTCCAGTTTTTCGGAGCTGCAGGCGGCGCTCAAGGAAGGGGACCGCGAACGCTTCATCTACTACGTCTTCGATCTTCTTCATCTCGATGGCCGCGATTTGATGGGCCTGCCCATGCTCGAGCGCAAAGCCGAGCTGGTGCGGCTGCTCTCAACCGCAGAGAGCGGACCGGTTGTCTACAGCGAACATTTTCAGGGTGACGGTCAGGCCGTGCTTGACACCGCCTGTCAATTCAGACTCGAAGGAATTGTCTCGAAGCGCCTGGATGCGCCGTATCGCAGCGGGCGCTCGGAGGGATTCATCAAGATCAAATGCTCCAACGCGCAGGAGTTGGTGGTCGGCGGCTATTCGCCGTCGAGCGCCATGCCGCGAGCGATCGGAGCGCTGGTGGTCGGCTATTACGACGATGGCCGGCTCATCTATGCAGGACGGGTCGGCACCGGATACACGCGGACGCTGGCGCGGGACTTGTGGAAGCGGCTGCATCCGCTTGAGACCAGCGCACCGCCCTTCGACCAAATTCCCCGCGTCGAGGCCCGCCGTTCCGATGTCCGCTGGGTCGAGCCGAGGACTGTCATCGAAGCGCAGCTGCGCGGCTGGACCGCGGACGGGCTCGTGCGTCAGGCGGCCTTCAAGGGCGTGCGCGAGGACAAGTCGCCACGGGAGGTGGTCCGCGAGAAACCGGCCGCAGCCGTGGCGGAGGCAGGCGCAGCGGCCGCGCCGAAGAGCGCAGCGGAGACGGCAGAGACGATGACGAGGACCGCGAAGACGAAGTCGCGAGCGAGCCCGCGCAAGTCCCCGAGCCGTCGTGCGGAGGGTCCAAGCGACGTCCGCTTCACCCATCCCGACCGAGTCTATTGGGCCGACGTCGGCGTCACCAAGCAAGATCTGGCGGACTACTATCGCTCGGTCTGGGACTGGATGGCGCCGCACATCGTCAGTCGGCCGCTTGCGCTCGTGCGCTGTCCCGAGGGCACGAGCGGCCAGTGCTTTTTCCAAAAGCATGCTTCGGCCGGTCTGAGCGAGGAAAACCTCCGCACCGTCATCGATTCCAACCGGCGGCAGGTGATCGCGGTCGAAGACCTCGATGGCGTGCTTTCGCTGGTGCAGGCAGGCGTGCTCGAACTGCACGTGCGCGGATCGACAATCGATCGCTTGGACATTTGTAACCGCATCGTGTTCGACATCGACCCCGGCGAGGGCGTTTCCTGGGCCGGCGTGGTCGCGGCCGCGCGCGACGTGCGCGAGCGGCTCGCCGCGCTGGATCTGGAAAGTTTCGTCAAGCTCTCCGGCGGCAAGGGCCTGCACGTCGTGCTGCCCATCGGCGGCGCCGACTGGCGCACTACCAAGAACTTCGCACAGGCGGTGGCGCTCGCGATCACTGCCGATGCTCCCGCTCGATACGTCGCGAAAATCACGAAGTCGCTGCGCAGGGGAAAGATCTTCATCGATTACCTGCGCAATTCGTTGGAGCAGACTTCCGTCGCCGCATATTCGACCCGGGCCCGGCCCGGCGCGGCGGTCTCGGCGCCCGTGACGTGGGAGGAACTGGGCCGCACCAAGGGCGGCAACCAATATACGATGCTCAATCTGGGCAAACGCCTCAGCGGCCTCAAACAGGACCCGTGGAAGGATATCGGACGGCCGAAGCAGAATTTGCCGGACGCGCGGACACTGCGACGGCGATAATCGGTCGAAGCTATGATCTTCAGGTTAATGCTGAGTCATGACAAGCAAGCGCGCGACTCAGTTAATGACAAAAGGCGGAGGATGGATGCTACGTGACGTCGAGCGGCTCGGTTCCTGTCGGCTTGCCGGCGGCATCGAGCGTGATCTTCTCCACCCGCGCCTCGGCTTGGCGCAAGAGCTCCTCGCAGCGGCGTTTGAGCGCCTCGCCGCGCTCGTAGATGGCAACCGACTCCTCGAGCGGCACCTTGCCCTCCTCGAGCCGCTTGACGATCGATTCGAGTTCCTCGATCGCTCGCTCGAAGGGGAGGCGCTTGACGTCGGAATGGGTCTCGTCGGCCATGCTCGGTTCCGGTGAGTCGCACTCTATATAATGTACTCCAGCAAGAGGGGCCACTCTCCCCCACCTCGTGACGAGGAATCAGCTGCAAAAGCTCTGCGAGCAGGGCGGATCGCGGAAGGTTGTGCCGCTATTTAACCTGCATCAGGGCGGCGACATGGCCGGCGACCGAGTTGGCTAAGCCATCGAGGTCGTAGCCGCCTTCGAGCACTGAGACCAGGCGGCCTTCCGCGCTCGCGTCGGCCACCTCCATGAGCTTGCGCGTCGCCCAATCGAAATCGCTTTCGACCAAATTGAGGTTGGCGAGCGGGTCACGCATGTGGGCGTCGAAGCCGGCCGAGATCACGATGAGGTCCGGCCGGAAATCGCGCAACCGCGGGAGAATCACCGTTTCGAAGGCGGCACGGAACGCCTCACCGCCGTCCCCCGGCCGCAACGGCGCGTTGACGATGGTGTCGTGCTCGCCGCGCTCGCTCGCCGCGCCGGTGCCGGGGTAGAGCGGCATCTGATGAGTCGAGCCGTACATCACGGTGCGGTCGGACCAGAAGATCTCCTGCGAGCCATTGCCATGATGCACGTCGAAATCGACGATCGCCGCGCGCTCGATACCGTGTTTCGTCTGTGCATGGCGGGCGGCGACGGCGGCATTGTTGAACAGGCAAAATCCCATCGGACGCATCGTCTCGGCATGGTGGCCTGGCGGGCGTGTGGCGACGAAGGCGTTTGCCGCCTTACCGGCCATGATCTGATCGACGGCGTGCACGGCGCCGCCGGCCGCGCGTAAGGCAGCCTCGAAGCTTCCCGGGGATAGCGTGGTATCGGCGTCGAGCCCGAGCAGCCCCTCTTCCGGCGTCGCCTCGCGGATGGCGGTGACGTAGCGCATCGGATGGCAGAGCGCGATGGTCTCGAGCGAAGCCGCCGGCGCCTCGACCCGCGTAAGCGGTCGAAAGCGCTCGTGGGATAGCGCCCGATCGATCGCGCGCAGCCGATCGGGGCGTTCCGGATGGCCGGCCGGCGTGAGGTGGTCGAGGCAAGCGGGATGGGTGATCAGGAGCGTGGACATTGGACGATCCGGCAGGCGGCGGGCGATCGGTTATAGCAGAGGAGTTTGCCAGCGGCCTATCAGTCGTCACGGCCGCAGTTCCCACCCGGCCGCTGCTCACTCCCATCTTTGCCCGGTGACGCTGACACCGGGCGGCGGCGGGGGTTCATCCGGCACGAAGAACGTCGGCGCGAGCGGCTCGGCCGCGTCCACGCGATATTTCTCGAAATCGGTGACGCCCTCGGCCGCGAGGAAGCTATCGTCGATGAGAAAATTGCCGGTGAAGCTGCGTGATGGCTTCTGGAACACCAGATATGCCGCGTCGGCGACGATTTCAGGGGTGCGCGACATGTGCATGACCCGCTCGCCGCCGAGCAGGTTCTTGATGGCCGAGGTGGCAATGGTGGTACGGGGCCATAGCGCATTCACCGCGATGCCCTTGTCGCGCAGTTCGCCGGCAAGACCCAACACGACCAGACTCATGCCGTACTTGGCGATGGAGTAGCCGGTGCTGCCGGAGAACCATTTTTCCCGCATGTCGAGCGGCGGCGAATTCATCAGGATATGCGGATTATCCGCTCTTGCGAGATGCGGGATGGCGTATTTCGAGACCATGAAAGTGCCGCGCGTGTTGATCTGATGCATCAGATCGAAGCGGCGCATGTCGGTTTCGACGACCGGTGTCCGCTGGATTGCGCTTGCGTTGTTGACGAGGATGTCGAGGCCGCCGAACGTCGCGACGGCCTGCTCGATCGCGCTTTTCACCTGCGCCTCGTCGCGCACGTCGACGACAAGCGGCAGCGCGTTGCCTCCGGCCTTGGAGATCTCCTCTGCGGCGGTGAAGATGGTGCCCGGCAGCTTCGGATGCGGTTTGTCGGTTTTGGCGGCGACGACGATGTTGGCGCCGTCGCGCGCCGCGCGCAGTGCGATGGCCAGCCCGATGCCGCGCGACGCACCGGTGATGAACAACGTGCGGCCCCTCAGCGTCATGATGCGTCAGCGTTGGTCAGTCGGTTTGTCGAACGCAGATGACTTCAAGCCAGCGCCGCGTCCGCGGCGTTGACACTATCTGCCGCTTGCACGACCGTGCGCTCGAGGCTCTCGCCCTGCACGGCGACATTTTCGGCGAAGAAGCGCGCGATCGCAACGCGCCCGGCCGCCTCGGCGCCATTGCCGCCAAGCCGTACCGCTTCGAGTGCCTCCTCGGCGAGGAGCGCGCCGCCGGCCGCGAGCGCGAACAGCCGCAGATACGGGGTCGCGCCGGCCAGCGCCGCGGTGAGGTCGTTGCGCTGGCTGCCGAGGAGCCAATTCGTCGCGCGCTCCAACGCCTCGGTCGCATCCTGCAGCCGCACCCCGGTCCAGCCGAAGCCCGGGTCATTGGTGGCGTTGACGGCTTCGACGATCCGCTTGATTTCGCCGATATAGGCCCTCACCGTCGCACCGCCCGCGAGCGGCAGTTTGCGCGTGACCAAGTCGATTGCCTGAATGCCGTTGGTGCCTTCATAAATCTGCGCAATGCGGCCGTCGCGATAGTGCTGGGCGGCGCCGGTTTCTTCGATGTAGCCCATGCCGCCGTGCACCTGCACGCCGAGGGAGGCGACCTCGCTGCCGACGTCGGTCGAAAATGCCTTGGCGACAGGAGTAAGAAGCGAGGCGCGTTCGTAGGCGGCCTTGCGCGCCGCTTCGTCGGGGCTGCGCTGTGCGCGGTCGAGTGCGACAGCGGTCGCGAAGGAGAGGGCCCGCGCGGCGCGCGTGAGCGCGCGCATGGTGAGCAGCATGCGTTTGACGTCGGGGTGCGTGATGATCGGGCTTGAACCGGTCTCCACGCCGACTGCGCGGCCTTGCTTGCGCTCGCGCGCATAGGCGAATGCCTGCTGCGTGGCACGCTCGGCGATGGCCACGCCCTGCAACGCGACCGACAGGCGGGCCTGGTTCATCATGGTGAACATGCAGGCCATGCCGCGGTTTTCCTCGCCGACAAGAAATCCGGTGGCGCCGCCGCGGTCGCCGTAGACCATGGTGCAAGTCGGAGAGGCATGAATGCCCAGCTTGTGCTCGATCGAATGCGCGCGGGCGTCGTTGCGGCGCCCGAGCGAGCCGTCGGCATTGACCAGGAACTTCGGCACCAGGAAAAGCGAAAGCCCTTTCGTTCCCGGCGGCGCATCTGGGAGCCGGGCCAGCACCAGATGAATGATGTTATCGGTCAGATCGTGCTCGCCATAGGTGATGAAGATCTTCTGCCCGGTGATGCGATAGCTGCCATCCGGCGCGCGCTCGGCCCTGGTGCGCAAGGCGCCCACGTCGGAGCCGGCCTGCGACTCGGTGAGCTGCATGGTCCCCATCCATTCGCCGGAAACGAGCTTCGGCAGATAGACGCGCTTGAGCTCCTCGCTGCCGTGCGCCACCAGCGCATCGATCGCCGCCATGGTGAGAACCGGGCCCAGACCGAAGGCCATGGCGGCGGAATTCCACATTTCCAGGCAGGCGGCATTGAGCGCGTGCGGCAGATCCTGGCCGCCCCATTGCGCGGGCGCGGCAAGTGCGTTCCAGCCCGCCTGCGCCCAGGCGTGATACGCCTCCTTCCATCCCGGTGCCGTGGTCACGGCGCCGTCCTTGAACCTCGCACCCTCGCGGTCGCCGACCGCATTGAGGGGGGCGAGGACCTCGGTCGCGAACTTGCCCGCTTGCGTGAGCACAGCCTCCACCACGTCGGCGGAAAGGTCGCCGTAAAGACCATCGGCGAGCGCCCGGGCAAAGCCCGCGCCGTTGTTGAGCGCGAAGGAAATATCGGCAACCGGCGCCCGGTAGGTCATCGTCTGTTCCGGATGGGACGCTTCCTGTTGGGGGGAACGCCGCACTCCTGCGGCGCCCGGTGCGCACTTGCCCACCGCGCCTGCGGCGGAGTGAAAAAGATGACGCGTCGCGCTAATCTAGCCCCGGGGTTGCCTCGGTCAACGGGAGGTGCCGAGGCCAGCCCCGCTACCGTTGATCGGCCAGTTGGTGGCCGCTATGGTCCCGCGCGCGGCGGCGACGCAAGCGAGCCGCCCTGATGGGGCGTAGCCAAGTGGTAAGGCAGCGGATTTTGATTCCGCCATTCGGAGGTTCGAGTCCTCCCGCCCCAGCCAGTCCGGTCTCTGCAGGATATGTCCGGGTTTCATTTGAACGCATGGGGAGATGCGTGAGAGGTTGTCAATGATGCGACCACGTCAACTGAAGCTCGCAGCCTTCATGCGCCCGGCGAGTATCCACACCGGAGCGTGGCGGTATCCCGGCGCTTTCCCGGATGCCAATTTTAATTTCGCGCACCTCAAGCGCTTTGCGCAGACGCTCGAGCGCGGCAAGTTCGACGCCTTCTTCATGGCCGACCACATGGCTGTGCTCAACATGCCCCTCGATGCATTGAAGCGCAGCCATACAGTCACTTCCTTCGAGCCGTTCACACTTTTGTCAGCATTGTCACAGGTTACGGAGCGCATCGGTCTTGTCGCCACCGGCTCGACCACCTTCGACGCGCCCTATCACATCGCACGGCGCTTCGCTTCACTCGACCACCTCAGTGGCGGCCGCGCCGGCTGGAATATTGTCACCACCTCCAATCCGGATGCGGCGCTGAATTTCGGGATGGAGGAGCACATGGAGCATAGCGAGCGCTACGCTCGAGCGCGCGAGTTTTACGATGTGGTGACCGGCCTGTGGGACAGCTGGGCAGATGATGCGTTCGTCCGCGACGTCGAAAAGGGTTTTTATTTTGATCCCGACAAGCTGCATGTGCTCAACCACAAGGGCAAGTATTTGTCGGTGCGTGGACCGCTTAACATCGCGCGGCCCATCCAGGGCTGGCCGGTCATCGTCCAGGCAGGGGCCTCGGAAGCCGGCCGCCAACTTGCGGCCGAAACGGCGGAAGCGGTGTTCACGGCGCAATCGAGCCTCGCCGTGGGGCGAGAATTCTATGCCGACGTGAAAAGCCGGGCGGAAAAAGTCGGACGGTCGCGGGATCATCTGAAAATCCTTCCCGGCTGCTTCGTCGTAGTGGGTGATACCGTCGAGGCGGCGCGCGCCAAGCGGGCGAAACTCGACAGCCTCGTGCACTACTCAAATGCCATTGGCTCGCTGTCGATCGCGCTCGGCCATGACGCATCGAAATTCGATCCAGACGGGCCGCTGCCTGACATTCCAGAAAGCAACGCCTCAAAGAGCGGCCAGCAGCGCGCGATCGATCTCGCGAAGCGCGAGAACCTCACCGTGCGGCAGCTGGCGCAACGCCTCGGCGGCCACTCCGGACTTGCAATGGTCGGCACTCCCGCAACCATCGCCGAAGAAATGGAGGAATGGCTAATGACCGAAGGCTCTGACGGCTTCACGATACAGTTTCCATATCTTCCAGGGGGGCTTGATGATTTCGTCGACCGCGTGGTGCCGGAATTGCAACGGCGCGGAATTTTTCGTCGCGAATACGAAGGCAAGACGCTGCGCGATAATCTGGAATTGCCAAGGCCCAAGAACAGATTCTTGTGATCAATATGCGGTTGGCAGCCATGAGTGCCATTCTGCAAAAGCCGATAGACATGAACTCGGTGGTCGATCGGCAATTTCTGCTTAAAAAAAGGGTGAGACGCTCTACGACACGGTACGACGATTAGCACGGCATTACGCATGCACGGAAAACCCCAGCGGCAGATCTAATAGCTGGTCCTGGGGTGGAGGGCTCGGCAATCAACGTGGTTCGCCGACGAATGCTTGCTGCAGCGCTGACAGCTGCTCGAGCGCAGGCGGCGGCAGTGGGCCTTTTTCGACCGCGGCGAGCGCATCTTCGAATTGCTGCGCCGTTGCCATACCAACCAGGACGGTGCCCATCGCCGGATGTGAGAGCGCAAACCGTGTGGCGGCTTCGGCCAGACTCGCGGCAAACCCATCCTTGACCAGCGGCATCAGACGACGTGCGCGTACGACGTCGGCATTGTAGGTCATAGACGAGCCGATTGGTTCGGGCGGCGGGCTCGCAATCGGATGCCGTTCGGCGGATCCCGATAGCGCGCCGCCCGCGAGCACGCGGATGCCGACGACGCCGATGCCTGCCGCCTGGGTATGGTCGAACAGCCGTCCATAATCCTGTGCCGGATAATTTGTCGGCAGCGCGCTGGCCGCCGATGGGTTGAGCATGTTGTACACTACCTGAGCGCTGTCGAAGACGCGCGCGTCGATCACCTGATGCAGCGCCGCAGTGTCGCCGACCGCGGTGAACCCAAGGAAGCGGATCTTGCCCTGCTGGCGCAGCCGCTCGAACGTCGGCACCACCTCACCAAGCACCTGTGGGACGCTGAGCGCTTCCCCGCCGCCGGTCTTGGTGATCGCATTGTGCAGGTGGAGGATGTCGACCTGGTCGAGGCGTAGTCGCGCCAGACTACCTTCGAGCGACTTCGCCACAGCATCAGCAATGCGTCTGAAGTCACCGCTCGGTAGCCGGACCTTGGTGCCGACGGCAACCTTGGCTGGTTTGAGCTTCTGCAGGACACGGCCGAGATTCCTTTCAGATTCGCCGTTGCCGTACTGTACCGCGGTGTCGAAGTAGTTCACGCCGCTGGCTATCGCCCGCCCGATCGCACGCTCCTGGTCGAGCGGATCGCCGCGGACCATCAGCCCGCCGACAGCGCCGCAGCCGAATCCTAGCGCCGACAGCTGCATGCCGGTGCGTCCGAACACTCGCATTTCCATTGCCGTTCCTCCGCCCGGCGAGCGTTAATTTCGCTGTTAGCAGGGAATTTGGTACAGCGACTGGTTCGCAGCTGACTGCATCCTCAGCCAGCCAGTCCAGTTTCGACACTGCCGAGAGCAACGGCCCTCGTCGCCGGCAACTTACTCTCAGCGGTAGAGTCGGCTGCTCTAGATCTTCGGAACGGTAACCGTGCCGTTGTCGATCTTCACCAGATAGACGTTCGGCGTGCTCTGGCCGCTTTCTTGCCCTTTCGGGCCGTCTTTTTCGAATTTGATCGGGCCATTGAGCCCGAGAATGTCCACCTTCCACAGCGCGGCGCGAATGGCCTCCGGCTCCGCCTTGCCTGCGATCTTGATAGCCTCGGTGATGGCTCGAATGCCGTCATAACCGCGAAAGCTCGAGGTAAGTCCTCCGAATGGCAGCCCTCTGCTGTTCCACTCTGCAACAAACGCCTTCGCGGCTGCCGGGTCCGGCGTGGCCTCCGGCGCCCAGGGTGCAAAGAAAACGAGATGCCAGCTGCCGTCGGCGGCTTTGCCGACGTTGGTGACCAGCTGGTCGGGATTTTGCGATCCACCGGTGCTTATGATGCGCAGATTGAGGCCGAGCGAGGCGGCCTGCTTGAGAACGAGTGAGAGCTGCTCGACAGCCGTAGTCACGAACAGAGTGTCGGCGCCGGAGCCTTTGAGTTTGACAAGCTGGGCGCTCATATCCTGCGCGCCCTGATCCATCCGCTCCACCAGGCCGACGGCAATGCCATTGTCTTTGAGAATCTTGCTGAATTCATCGGCCGTGCCTCGGCCCCAGTCGTTGTTCACGGCCAGGAAGTCGGCCTTCTTAATGCCGAGCCTGCTGACGATCTTTCCGAACACCACCGCTTCGACTTCGGACGGCGGGGCGATGCGGAAAATATAGGGATTGCCGGACGTCGTGATTTTCGAAGACGAAGACGTCTCGACCAGCATCGGGACCTTATATTCCATCAGCTTTGGCATCACGGCCAGCGTTGCCGTCGATGCAGAGGCCCCCATGAGCACCGGTACTTTGTCGCGAACGATGAGCTTCTCGGCTACCGCAGCGGCTTCCGTCGGATTGCTCTTGGTGTCCTCTGTAATAAGCTCGAGCTTCTTACCGAGCACGCCGCCTTTGGCATTGATCTCATCGGCGGCAATTTTAGCGCCGTTGACGACATCCGTGCCGGCTGCCGCGAAGGCACCGGTCAGCGGCTGCACCAGGCCGATCGGAATCGTCGATTGCGCGGCCGCGCCCGTGATCAAACTCAATGCAAAGGCCGCGATTGCCGCGATTTGGACCATCATGGAATTGTAACCTTTCATATCAAGTCCTCCACTTCGTCCACCTAGCGTCTGCGATCAGTTGAGCCGGCCGCATTCACCCGAGCATGGCGAGCCTGGCCTTATCGCCGGCAATCGTAAACGTGTTCGCGCGCATCGCATCTTCACGACATCGAACGCTGTTCCACCTTCCCGGAGGCGGTCACGTAGCGGTAACGCGCCCCTTCAATCGGAACGCGGTCGCGGACGCGCGCCGCCAGCCAATCCGCCATCATAGCGTACCAGTGCGGGCCCAGTTGTGACGATGGAAGCCGACCCGGCGCGTGCCGTTCGTTTTGATAGACGACGATGTCGACCGGTCCAGGCACCTTCTTGCAGGTTTCGAAGACATGCTTGATCGGTGCCAGCTCATCAAGTTCTCCGCCGAGCACCATGAATGGACAGCGAAGATCGGAGACCCGCGTTCGCAAATCGAAGCCTTGAATGAATTCATCGAACTTGGCCTCGTCCTCATAGCCAGCCATGAACATGAAGCGATTTTTATAGGTCGGCGATGCCTCTTCGAAAATCTTGGTGAAGCCCGGTTCGAAACAGGGAAGGCCGACCACGACGCCACGAAGGCGATCGGCAATCGCGTTGGACAGGACGGTCGCTGCGTAAGAGCCGAAGCTTCGTCCAAATACGCCGATCCGATTCTGATCGAGATCCTTTCGCGTGTCGATCCAGCCAATGCAAGCACGGCCGGCGTCGGCGAAGTTATCGGCCGTCACCCGCAAGCCATGCATCAGCGGCTCGGATTGCCCCGGCCCATCGATTGCCAGCGCCGCAAAGCCGCGCTCGAGCATCTTGTCGCCATAGCCCCAGACGAGCTTTTCTTTGAACGTATCCATGCCGGGCAGCCTGATGA
>Ga0081540_1001709_pt1 | contig 18581 bp, 20 predicted proteins | sample TabmetS2T1R1_FD_71024 | JGI IMG/M metagenome (GOLD analysis project Ga0081540, IMG submission 71024) | Tabebuia heterophylla rhizosphere microbial communities from the University of Puerto Rico - S2T1R1 | ecosystem: Host-associated > Plants > Roots > Rhizosphere ... | reverse complement strand
AAATGACCTGGCTGCCTCGGAGGACTACCGGCGCGTGACGATGACGCTGTTCAATGCGGCGGCGCGGTTGCCGGAGGACATTGATCCCCAACTCTGCGCCGACATCGAAGCTTTTTGCGTAGGCTGGGCTGTCCTCCCCTCGCTGCACTACCGTATTCCCCGCTATCGACGGCCCGGCTCTGCTGCTGCGGCCCATGCCAGCTATCTCGGCAACATGACGGCAACCCGCAGGATCGCTGCGACTGAAGCCGCTCTCTGGGCAGCCATCGAACGGCCGCCGGACGCTGACCACGAAGTGTTAGTGGCCGGCGTCGAGGAGCACGCCGAAGCGGCACCCGTGATGACGCCGGCGGCGCATCAATGCGTCGTCGTTCGACTCTCCGAGAAGGAGATGACGAATGTCCGGCTGCGGGAGCTGATGCCCACGCTGAAGCACGTCATCAACACGCCGTTGCCCCTTATCGAGACGCCGCCGATCGAGCAGGTACGCGCAACGCTGCTCTTCGAGTTTCCGTATGCGGCGAAAACCATCGACGTCCTGCTCGCTGAACTTGTTGGCCGTCCGACTGTTTTTCTGCGTCCGACCGTAATTTGCGGAATGTCCGGCGGCGGCAAGTCGCTTTTTGTAAGACGCGTAGCCCAGGCGCTGAACGTGTTTTGCGCGCGCAACGACGCCTCACGATCGGATGGCACCGTGTTTTCGGGTACGGATCGCCGTTGGAGCTCAACCGAGCCGTGCCATCCTCTGCTCGCCATTGCGCGTGCCGGCCATGCGAACCCTCTCGTGCTGATTGACGAGCTCGAAAAAGCTGGAACAGGTAGCCGCTCAGATTTTGGTCGCCTCTGGGATTGTCTGCTCGGCTTTATGGAAACTGAGACAAGCATGCGCTACCCCGATCCTGCGATTCAGAATTCGGTTGACCTCAGTCACGTGAGTTACCTTGCAACGGCCAACAGCGTGACGGGCCTCCCGGCGCCGCTCCTCGATCGCTTGCGGGTGCTGGAATTTCCGCGACCGTCGGCCCACGACCTCGACGCCCTGCTCCCTCCTGTCATTGCCGATCTCGCCCGCGGACGTGGCCTCCAGCCCGTATGGATCCCGCCGCTGAGTGGCGAGGAGCGCGCAGCCATTGCTTCTGCCTGGCCCGGTGGCTCGGTGAGGCAGCTGCGACAGCTCGTTGAGATCGTTCTGCGCGACCGTGACGCCAACGCCACCAAGAATTGAGAACCGCTCGTGATTATTCAACAATCGAATCGGCGCTATGGCCTTCCGAGACTGCTGAACAGCGCCCCTCAGAACCCGACCGAGGCCGAGATTCCAGCCAGCATTGCCATGAACAGCCCGGACCCTAATGAATCAATGGCGCAGACGCTGGAGGCGACGGGCAATTACAGGATCCTGCGCCGTCTCGTTCCGCGTACCGTCGAACCCGCCGTCGCCTGTCATCGCATTGGCCTGATCGTCGATTTCGAAACCACTGGCCTCGACACCAGCAGCGATGAAGTAATCGAAATCGCCGCCGTCAAGTTTTCATACGCTGATGATCGGATCGTCTCCATCGCCGGCACGCTCCAGGCCTTTCAGCAACCGTCGGCGCCGATACCGCCCGCCATCACAGCCTTGACCGGCATCACTGACGAGATGGTCGAGGGTCAAAAGATCGACGGGGCTCAAGTCGAGCAATTCGTGTCGGACGTTCAAATTACAATCGCGCACCATGCCGATTTTGATCGCAAGATTGCCGAACGCTTTTGGCCGATCTTCGCTCACCGGCACTGGGCGTGCTCCGCCACGGGCATCGATTGGAAACGCCATGGCTTCGGTGGCGCGCGCCTCCCCTATCTGCTTGCCGAGTTTGGATTGTTTCACGACGCCCACCGGGCGCTCGACGACTGCCATGCCACTCTCGAGATTCTGGCTCGCGATCTCCCTGGCACTAGCACGTCTTGTCTCGCGGCGCTGCTCGATCGTGCCCGTCGTCCCCAACACCGTCTCTGGGCAGTGGACGCTCCCTTTGCATTGAAAGACGTCCTTAAGCGGCGAGGATATCGGTGGAACGATGGTGCCGATGGACGACCCAAATCGTGGTATGTGGACGTTGATGACGCTAACGCCGAACGGGCCTATCTCATACGGGAGATCTATCAGCAAGCAGACATGGATATCGTGGCCCGTGAAATTTCTTCACTCGACCGATTCTCTAGCAGAATCTAGGAAGGCGAAGATTGTAATGCCGGATGGCGCATTGCGGCGCAGTATCGATGGGCGGCATGATCCAGATCAAGACGGGCGCTCGGCAGCCGCCCAAGGAATTCGCCTTGGGCTGGACGCTCCTCGGCTGGGCCACTGCGCTCACAAGCCGCCACCGCTTGTGGAGTACGTCAACAATGAAACGCTGCCTTGCTGCTTACGCAATCGCCGCCATCCTGCTCGCACCAGTTGCGCACTCCAACGAGGCCTTGGAAGCCAAGGTGCGGGCCTACGTTCCGGTTGTCTCCCTCGCCAAAGTATGTGACTTCAGGATCAATGACGCCACGTCGGGTGACCACCGCGCTATGCTCGAAGCGATGAAATCCGATCCGAACGTCAACAAGCTCGCCTACCGCCTCCATTACGAAACGCAGACGGCTTACATCAAGGCCCGCGACGGAGGTCAACGGGTCGCCTTCTGCAAGGACTTCATCGCAACCAACAGCCAATACGCCAAAGCGCGCTTCACCGCCGTGGTCGAGGACCACTTGAGCGACGTCAGCACTGGTGTGCAGAAAGCGATTGCCCACAACGTCTGCGGTGCGCCCCCGGCCAAGCTGACCAAGGCCGACTGGAAACCGTACGCGGCCATCAAAAAGATGCTTCAGATCCAGCAAAAACTGGCCAAGGAAAACGCCGAGACGAACGGCTGGAACGTCGCCGAGGAAACGACGGCGGTCACGGAACAGTTCTGCGCGGCGATAAAAACCCGATGACGATCACCGCCGCCAAAGTCCGAGCCCCGCCAAAGTCCGAGCCCCGCTGAGGGCTCTCTAAAACAGAATTTAATGGGTATCGGCGGCTTGCGAACCCACATCAGAACCGTGCCGGGATCCCGTTCCGAGCGGTAGGTTCATTGGAGCAAGTGCGATGCGTTCTTTTTTGGCCTTAGGCCTGTTGATCACCCTCTCAGCTTCTGCCAGTGCCGCGCCAGTGCATCACTCTAAAGCGCGACATGTCCAAAGTTTGACCTTTGACCACGCCGTTCCGGGCTGGGCCTACGCAGCGCCTCGTTCGCTGGTCCACTACGACGACACCCCGAGCTACAACGATCCGTCTAAGTCTGGCTGTTGTAATTAATCCCTATCTTCCCTTCACAATCCGACGGGACGGCCGTCCCTAAGGGTCATCAGGGTCCTACCCAGGGCGTGAGTTCCTACGGGGACCGCGCGACGGCACTTATTAAAGACATCCGGTGCGAGATAATTCGTGTTTGCAGTTACAGGAAAGGCAACACGTCTGCCTAGGAGGACGTGTATTCATTCACCTACCCATGCAGTCCCTAATCTATCTGTTTCAGGAGACCAACATGAAATTCGCTCTGATCGGCGCCGCCGGTGTCGCCGCCGCAACCTTCGCAACTCCCGCGCTGGCGCAGGCTATTATCGAAAATCCCGGCCGTTGCGCGCAGTACTATCCGAACGCAAATTGTCAAGACTATGGGCCGGGCAACCCGTACACCGATGGCGGTTACTTTCGCGCCTTCACGAGGCGCGGTCCGGCCCGACGAGGACCATCATGGCCGGCCGAAATCAATGGTCGGTAACGAAACTTCGTAAAGCTCCTTCTAGGACGCTTCTCATAAATCGAGATTAATGCAACGGTTCGTCTTGCGTTGTGAGTCGAACGAGATGCCCGCGCCTATACGGCGCGCTCTGGATGCAATGAATGTCGGCGCGCAGCTCTCTCACCTGCGCCTGCGGTTCTCAGTGGCATCGAGCAAATTGTTCTCGCCCATGGTCAGCTTCGGCGCATCGACTTCGTAATCCTCCAGCATCACGCTGGGCGGCACGCCGCCGTACGGACGCGGGGGCGCTGATCAAAGCTGCAGCCAAGCTAATCGCAGACCGTGCAACAGCGATGCGCATAACAACCTCCATCGAAGTGGTTGCGAGACCCAGCCTATGAGGAGCCTTGGTCTTGATCAACCATATCCGCGGTCGAGAAAAGGGGACGGCGGTCTTCAATGATAACGGTCGTGAGGCATTTGATGCCGTGGGCGCGCAGAGTGCCATTTATTGATCCCTTTGCAGGCCAAGCGCTGGGCAGGGATTACCGCTAACGGGATGGTCCGGCCGCGCTCCTGCTCCGCCATCGATTGAAGCTGGCAAGGGCGCCAAAAGACGAGGAGCACGCCATGTCCCAGCAGAGCGCCCGGGTTGCCGTTGTCGGCACCGATATCGGTAAGAACTCGTTCCACATTGTTTGGTCGGGATAGCCGCAAAGGGATTGTTCTGCGGCAAAAGTGGTCGCGCGGCCAGGTGGAGGCCCGGTTTGCCAAATCGGGTACGGGAGCGGTTGGTCCGCCAGCGCACCGGCATAATCAACCAGATCCGCGCCTTCCTGCTCGAGCGCAGCATTGCCGGGCGAGCACTCATACGCCCTTCCCGAGTTCGCCGCCGCTCCGTCATGACGGTCAGACTAAAGTTTATCACAGACGACCGAAGGTGTTATGCGGCAAAACGCAAGTGCGATGGAAGGACCCATCCACATCAAGCATATTTACACGCAGAAGGCACTGTGCTGAGCCCGGCCTCAGAGATCCGCGCGGCGCAAAGCTTTGAATCGTGCGGGCGGTGTCGATCTCCGTCAACGTCTTAGAGGCTCATCGGAATGCTTCAGATCATCTGGAACGAGCACCTCTCACGGCAGGTTTATCATGCCCAATCACGATTTCATTTCCGGTGGATTCCTCACGCTGACAGTGGCCAGCCTTGTGCTGCTGAGCTCGAGCTTGCTGGCTTTCGCGTTCGGCTGAACTGACACAGGCAGAAACTTGGGCCGGGTCATGCCAGTGATCTGATTCATTCGGGCGATTACCAAAGCACGCACCAGCCTATCCGGCCGCGGAAAATCGGACCTCCTTCATTTGGCGTTCGGCGATCGAAAACCGGCCAGCTCAAACGAAAGGCTTATCAGGCGAACCTGAGTTGCAGGTGAGATTCGAGAGTGCCTAACCGAAAACTCAAGCGCGCCTGTCCTGGAGAACCTAGCTCAGCGAGCTCGAGGTCTTTCGTGACACCGGAAACATGCCCCAGTGAGAACAACTGATCCACTCATCGTGATCGATCGTCGACGCAGATCGTGCTTCAATTACCGTGTTCATGATTACCTCCTTTGTTGGGTGAACAGTCTTCAGATAGGAGGCGCCCAAACCCGTCACCATTAAAATCTTCTTTAGGCCTGGCGTGAACGGTGCCAGCGCGGTCATAAAATCGCGTCGCGCGAAAACGGCTAATGTCCGTGTTACCTAGCGGAAGGCTAGGCGGTTATGACGGTATCTGCCGTACAGCGATGCAAATTGCACGCATCATCGCGTTGCGAGTGCGACTCAAGCAGATCAAGCTCCCTGATCAACTTGCGAGAGATCTCGTCGGAGAGCGCCCGTTGTGCCCGTCCTCGGCGCTACCGGCCCTTTTCAGAGCCTACGGACGATCCTCTTTTCATGGGGGAAACACAGACAAGGCAAGCAGCGACAGCACGAGGGCGGGCGGCATGACGAGAAAGCCGTACCTGAGAAACCGAAACGGCGTGACGTCCAAGCCCTCCCGGCGTAGCGCCATCAACCACAGGACGGTGGCGAGCGAGCCTGTCACGGAAAGATTAGGCCCAAGGTCAACGCCGATCAGAATCGCGCCAAGCACTTGCGGGGACACCCCCGCGGTCTGGCTTGTGGCCGCAGCGATCAGACCCACCGGCAGATTGTTGACAAGATTGGAGGCAACGGCGACAACGATGCCTGCTGCCCACGACGTCGCTTGCGGCGATGCTGCGGCAGCGTCGTGCAGATTCCGCGCAAGCGCCGATAATACACCGGTCCGGTTCAAACCCGCGACAACAACAAACAGGGCCGCGACGAGCGGCAGCACACTCCACGAAATGTCCCCGAGAATCGCAAGCGGCGATTTCCGCGCAGTGACGAGCACGATCGCGGTCAAGGATGCACCGGCAAAAAAGGCAGGTATCCCCAGTGGACGATCGAAAGCAGATGCCGACAGCAGCAACACTACTGTCAACGCGATTCCGATCGCCGCAAGCTTGCCACCCAACTTTAGCGGCAGCGCGTTCGTGATGGCGGCAACCTTTACATCAGACGCAGGCCGTTGCATCAGGCGCAATACAACATATGTCGCGAGAATCGCAACAAGTGACGGTACAGCAAAATAACGCAACCATTCCGAAAGAGCCGGCATCTGCCCGTTGAACACGACGAGGTTGGCGGGATTGGCGATCGGAAGAACAAAACTCGCGGCGTTGGCGACGAAGGCGCAGATGAAGAGATAAGGAATTGGCTCGATCTGCGCGGCCCGGGTCGTTGCGTAGACCGCCGGAGTCATCACCACAGCGGCGGCGTCGTTCGACAGGAACACCGTAACCAGGATGCCGACGACGAAAATGATCAGAAATAATCGTTTGCTGGAACCGCGCGCATGCCTCACCGCTTGGATCGCGAGCCAATCGAACAGCCCCTCCTTCCTGGCGACTTCAGACAGCAGCATCATGCCTGTTAGAAAAAGGTAGACATCAATCCCCTTGTCGACCGCCGCCACCGCCTCGCGCCAAGGCAACAAATGGAACAGCACCAGCATCGCGGCACCCGTCGTCGCCCAAGCGAACTCCGGCGAATTCCACGGCCGGGCGATCACGCCCCATGTTGCCATAGCCGCGATTGCCCAGATGGCCAAATCGAACAGCATCAGGCTGCACCCTCGGTTCCATGGATCGCGCAGCCGAATCCGCTCGGCGAGCCGGCGCACTGTTCAGTTTGAAGACGCCGCGACAGGTTAGGCATACAATAGCTCATCGCCTCGTCGAACACGTTCCAGACCTCGATAACTGCGCGCACTAAGCCGATCGAGGATCGTGTGAAGAGCGGATTCGCCCAAGCGAGCGATTTGGGTCAGCATGCCTCTCTATGCACACCAACTTGCCGGCATTTTCCGCTTCATCCCGATGATACTTGGCCAGCGGGTCAGCGGTCCGCGTGTTTGAGACCGAAATATTCTCGATCACGAGGTAGGATGGCTGCGGTGATCAGCGCAGCCATCAGACGGTCAACCTAGCCACCCATTGCACATGAATGCCGACGGCGTGGCTCCTCAAGGCAAATGGAGCAGCGACTGGCAGATTAAAGTTACAGTTTGTTCACGTCATTCAACGCAGCGCGAGGTCTGGCGCGGTACGCCCAGTACGAACTCCTCAATGCGAATTGAGCTTTGTGAAGCCCAATCTAATGCTCCGAGATCACCGTCGGCATACATCTGGCCTGATGCTTCCGAGCGCTCGGATGCTGGCATAATGAGAAGCTGGAGCAAATCTCCAGCTTCGGTGCCCCGAAGCCCAGGCTATTCACCCCAACCGCTAACGCGCCCAGATGGGCATTCACCTGGCGTTTTTCTGCACATCACCTCGGGGCCGGACAGCACCAACAACATACTCGCACTCGCCTTCGGCCTGCTCATCGCATTCGTAGTGATCGCCGGCACGATCTGGATCGTGACCGATCTGAACGACAACATGATGATGCCGTCGTCCGATCCGATGAATATGCCGATGCAGTGCTGGAACCGTGAACGATGCGAGCGTGGAGATGCCGAACATGGCGCTTGTCGATCACGATAGGCCCCGGGCGCGAGCCGCTCTCTGATGGTCCTGAAAGGCTAAACAGCTTTTTAATTGAAATGCCTGGGAACGAGGACGATCTATAGCCTGTGAGATCGGCGCGCAAGCAAATCGCTATCTTGCTTGCCGACTGAAGTCACCCGGTCATTAAATCGAGGATGTCACCCACATGCTGCAGAAAACGTCGCTCACGACTCCCGCTACTCTTTCGGAAAATGCAGTTCGCGACATTTCGACCGAATTGACGCTGCTTCTAGCGGATGTGTTTGCGCTGTATCTCAAGACCAAGAACTTTCATTGGCACATGTCTGGCCCGCTTTCCGCGACTATCACTTGATGCTGGATGACCAGGGCGATCAGCTCTTCGCCATGACGGATGCCGTTGCCGAGCGCGTGCGGAAGATCGGCGGGACAACCATTCGTTCGATCGGACAAATCTCGCGCCTTCAGCGCGTCGTGGACAACAATGCAGAATACGCCGAACCGCTCGATATGATGGCAGAACTCCGCGAGGATAACGTAGTACTGACGCGGCACACGCGCGAGGTCCATTCGCTCTGCGACGAAGCGGGAGACGTTGCTACTGCAAGTCTGCTGGAGAACTGGATTGACGAGAGTGAGAAGCGAATCTGGTTCCTCTTCGAGTGCGGTCAGCACGCCTGACCCTGGGATAAAGAAACGCCGCGGAAGACCACTCTCTCAGGCTGGACATGTTCGGCCAGCGTCGACTTCCCGACTTGTGTGCCAACCAAAGGAAACACCCATGAAGGATAGGACTGGCCGGACAATTCCCGAGCGTCGGCTCAAGGCCCAAAAGAAACTTCGATCTACAAGAGCAATAGCGGAGGATGCGGAACGGGAACGTGTCAACGACCGGCTCGACGAAGCCCTCAGGCAAACCTTCCCTGCCAGTGACGCGCTATCGATTATACAAATCGTTCGCTGCAGCTAAAGGCCCGAAGCCGCACCTTTTTCCATGACAGCCGGCGCTTTCGATCAGGAAAGGCCCCCCTTTCTCACCACGCCAGCGCGTGGCGAAGCTTCGCTCATTGAGCGTTTTTGACCTCTACTACGGCAAATCCCACGCGGGGAGGAGGACATGTCATGAAGATCGGAATTGTCGGAGCGGGAGCCGTCGGAGCCGCATGCGCAATGGCAACTCTCATGGGGGGTTGCGCCAGCGAGCTGGTTCTCGTCAATCGAGGCCGCGATCGCGCAAAGGGCATGGCGACCGACATGGGCTACGGGGCGCCCCTGTCATGCACTACCAAGGTGACAGATGGGGATTATTCAGATCTGGCAGGCGCCACGCTCGTCATGATCACCGTCGGCGTCAACGAGAAAGCCGGCGGGGCAACGGATCGTAGCGATCCGCTGGGCCGCCTGCGCCTCTTGGACAAAAATGCCGAAGCCTACCGTCAGGTAGTTCCGCTGATCACCGCAGCCGCGCCGGACGCCGTTCTGCTCATCGTCACCGACCCTCCGGATCCGCTTGCATATTTGACGCGCGAACTGGCCGGTCATGAACGTGTTCTTTCCACCGGCACGCTGCTCGACAGCCTGCGCTTTCGCGTGCATCTGGGCCGAAGGCTCAAGGTAGCTCCGACAGCCGTCGAAGCGCTGGTGCTCGGTGAGCACGGAACGTCCCAGTTCTTTCACTGGTCTGGTGCCCGCGTGGGCGGCGTCCCAATCTCGGATGCGCTCGATCAATCCGGACTTATACAGGGCGATGACGTACGTGCGACGATCGAGAATGAAGTGCGCTATGCAAACATCACGATAATCGAAGGTCTTGGAGCCAGCCAGTATGGAATTGGAATGGTTTGCGCGCGGATCGCCGAAATTGTGCTGCGCGATGAACGCGCCGTCGTTCCGATCGGGGTTTATAACTCAAAACTTGGAGTGACGCTCTCGCTACCTAGCGTCGTTGGTCGGGACGGCTGCCTCCAGATCCTTGACCCGCCAATGTCGCATGACGAACAGGTTGGCCTGCAAAAATGCATTGAAACGCTACATAAGGCCCAAGAGCGAATTCGCTGACTATCCAGTAGAGCAAATACGGCCGGGCCTCTTGCTCCGGCTCACCCAAGCGTGCTGACGCCAGCGTTTGAGCGGGGCAAAAGACGGCAATCACTATCGGCCGCTAAGCCGCTACGGCCGGGCGAGATCATAATCATGCCATCGCCCGCGTCGATGTCCGAACGCAGGGCACGCACGGATTCGTGGGTATGCTCGGTGTCATCGTCCTCGTTGTAGGACGGAATCGCGTGCAGCCAGAAGATGTCGAGGAAGATGTCGAGCGTGACCCGGAGAAGCCCTGGCGCGTCCTGAAGACCGCGAAGCACCGGTGCTGTTGGAGGCGCGACGCAGGCTGCCGGACAGGCCGAGCAGTCGGAATTGAGGCATCGGTGCGCGGAAGTGATCGGTCGTATTCGCTAAGTATCCGCGTCGCACTCAATGGCGGAAAACCGGTTGCTTGCTTTCTCAGCAGCCCGACCTGCATGCAGGGCTTTTGACGTCTGGCCTCGGATCGGCAACGAACATGTTGCGATTTGGCATCTTGATTGCGGTAAGCGACTTGGCATCAAGCGTCGCATTGGCAGGCAGCAGACCGTTGAGGCTAAGGATGTAGGCGGAGACCGCATAGACGTCGTCGTTGCTTAGCGATTGTGGTGCGTTCTGCGGCATGGCGCGGCGGATATAATCGAACAAGGTCGGGGCGTATGGCCAATAGCTGCCAACGGTGCGCACCGGCCTTGGCGTTCCAAGGGTGCCCTGCCCGCCGACGAGCCGGTCGCCTACGCCGCCCTCGCCCTTTGCGCCGTGGCAGGCCGCACATTGCTGATCGAATATCTCGCTTCCATGGCTCACGCTGCCGCGTCCCGGCGGCAGGTTACTGCCGTCGCCCCCGACATCGATGTTCCAACCCGCGACCTCCGCTGGCGTCGCCACACGGCCGATGCCATACGGGCCTTGCGCCTCCGCGCCGTTCGCGCACAGTAGTACAGCAGCAGCAAACATTGCGAGCCCAAGCCTAGGCATTGGCATTGGTCACCTCGCCGTCTTCACGGATGCGCCAGGGCCAGATGGCGTTGTTATGGTAGACGTAATTGTCGCTGCGCACCGCGAGCAGTTCGGCCAGGGTCGGCTGCACGTAGCCGGTCTCGTCGATGGCGCGGCTCTGGATCACGGCAGGCTTGCCGTCCCAATGCCAGGGGAAGCGAAAGCGGGTCAGCGCCCGCGTCAACACCGGCTCCTGCAGTTGAGCCTCCTGCCAATTCCTGCCGTCGTCGACAGAAACATCGACACGTCTGACTTTGCCGCGTCCGGTCCACGCGATGCCGCTGATTTCGTGAAAACCCGGCGCCGTCAGCCGCTGACCGCCTGACGGCCGGGTAATGATGGATTTAGCTTCCATGTAGAAGGTGAATTCGCGTGCCGTACCGTTGGGCATTGGGTCGGTGTATTTGGAGGTCTCCTCGCGCGAGTAAGCCGGCTCCGCTGTGACATGCAGGCGGCGCAGCCACTTCACATTCATATTGCCTTCGAAGCCCGGCACCAGCAGGCGAAGTGGATAGCCCTGCTGCGGACGCAGCCGCTCGCCGTTCTGGCTGTACGCCAGCATGGCGTCTTCGAGGCATTTTTCGATCGGAATACTTCGGGTCATCGCCGCTGAATCGGCGCCTTCGGCCACGACCCATTTTGCGCTGGGCTGCAAGCCTGCTTCCTGCAACACCAGTTTCAGGCTGACCCCAGTCCATTCGGCGCAGCTCAACAGGCCGACGAGATCGGAAGCGGTCTTGCCGTAGGGCTTTTTGTACTCAGGGTTGCCCGAGCATTCGAGGAAATAGATGTGAGACTCCGAGGGAAAGCGCCGGATGTCGTCCACGGTGAAGACCAGGGGCCTGTCAACGAGGCCATGGAGCATCAGCCGGTGCTGTGTCGGATCGATGGCAGGAACGCCACCATGATGGCGCTCGTAGAACAGACCGTTCGGTGTGATGATGCCATCGAGATCCTGCAACGGAGTGCGTCCAGCCGCCGACAAATACTGCGGCAGCGTCTTCGAAATGTTCTTAATGACGTGTCTCTCGAACGGGGAAGGCGCGCCGTAGGGCTGGGCTCCCATGGGATCGCCGGGCGTCTTCATCCATTCCGGCACGTTGGGAGGGAGGTTGCCCGTATTTTCGGCCGCGGCGCGCGCGTCACTTCCGGCGAGGCCACCAGCAATGACGGCCCCTCCCAACAAGGCACCGCCTTCCTTCAGAAATCGCCGCCGGGATGCGGCGGCAGCATCCTTGTCGAGGTCGGCGAGCTTGGTCATCCTGGTTCTCCGCGAAATCGGTCTGCCTGGAATAACTCGGGCGAAGCTCGCCCTGTCTCGATGGTAATTACAAAGCGCGGCGGTGCTTGCCGAGGATTGCTGCGCCTTATCCGATCTTGCCATCCAACAGGGGGTTCCCTCAGTCGCCCCTTCTCGCTCAGATATGGAAAGGCTGCATCGTTCCGATGCGGCCTTTTCTCGATTTGCCGCATCCATTACGGGGCCGGCATAGATGATTCGCGTCAGTTTACTTCCAGGCGTGCCGGCGATCGTGCATCCACGGACTCTGGATGACCGGGCCGCCGCTGCCGAACAACTCCGGTGTCATGGCATGCGGGCCCGCCGCCGGCGTGGGCCGGCCGCCATTCAGGACATCGTTATTGGGATAGTAGAACGCGAACGCACCCGGCTCCTGGATAGCCGCCTGCGCGAACACCGGCGTTGCGGCCATCAGCGACAGAATCGCTGCCGCACTGACAATCTTGAATTTGTTCATCGTCTTTCTCCGCGTGTCGATTGATCTCGGCATGAAGCTCAAGCCGTCACAACGGAGGTAAGCTGAAACGCTGCCCGTCCTACTAAATTGGGCTTCAGGAAGCTAAATTGAATTTACATGTATCGGCCGCTTGCATTGCGGTGCGCCCTCCATGCAGATGAAAGGGCATTGAGGCGGCAATGGGAGCCAGCCCGTGTGAAGATACTTTTGTTTCGAGTTTGATCGACGCCTCAAGTCCGACGGCTGAATACATCCACCTTAGCGGCGGTGCGTCTCATGATGACGCTTCCGATGATGCCCGGTCGACGCGTTGCTGTTTCGCCAGTCGTTCCGATCGAGGCCGCCATCGGTATATGGATTGCCAGGGCCCAGGTTCTGGCAATTTGCGTTCGGGTAGAACTGCGCGCAATAGCCGGGGTCTGAGATTACGGCCTGTGCCAGTGCTGGAGTTGCGGAAGCCGCCGTAACGAGAGCGGCGGCGCCAATCAATGCGAATTTCATCCTGGTCTCCTGGTTGGCTCCCCTTCATAGATTGAACAGAAAATGGGAACGCGGCCGCCGTTCTGCCAATACTCTAAAATTCAATTTAATGGTCCGGCGGTTGGGAAGACCTAGATCAGCTGCAGCTACGCAAACGCTTTCGTCAAACGATGGAGCCTCGTCATGTCCAATACCGTGACAAAAATCGCTTTCGTATTATTGCTGTGCTTGGCCACCCCCGCCGCTTCATTTGCGCAGACCGCGCGGATCGCAGGCGCGGCGGGATCTGGCAATGTACCAATCAGTGGCATTCCACCAGGCCCGGCAAACGTCGGTGGTTTGAATAATGCAACTGTCGATCCCAGCGGGATCGGCAACGCATCCAGGATTGCTCCCCTGCCGCCACCGCGTATCACCGTCCCTGTGGTCCCGCGATTCAAGTAAGGCGAAAGAGATTTCACGATTTCGCACGGTTGTGCCAGCGGTCTGCGTCAGTGAGGTCCGCTTGATTACGGCCACGGACTCTCAGCGGTCCCATCTTCTAGTTCGGTGATGAACATACTGACTCACTGGACCGATCGGGGCTGCCGATAAAGTCATCCTTGTCGATTGCTCGCGATGGTCGTGCTCGCGAGCCTCAATCGCAGCGGAATACCGATAAGCATGGACCACACAGATGCAGCGGTAGACTCCCGAACGCACTCATTCGAACCCGCCTCGAAAACTAAACCCGAATTTAGAGGACGCATGCGCGGGTAGATTTAATATTGGACTATCAGCCGAAGCCTTCACGTCGCCGACGGAGCTTGGAGATCAAATCCCGTCGCCCAAGAAATGCGGATGCGCAGATCGTTGTGAGGATTGAAACATGCAACAACACGCCACGATCGCGGAAGCAAGCTTCACACGCGATGCCGATTTGGGGCCAGCAAGGAGACCGCGTGGGCGACCGATCCACCGGATGCTGGTGTCGTTTTCTGCCGCCTATTTCGTTGGCGCTCTGGTCACAGATATTGCCTATTGGCAGATGCTCGATGTGATGTGGGAGAGGTTTTCCATCTGGCTGATCACCGCCGGTCTGATTATGGCGGGGCTGGCCATTGTCGCATATGTGATCGACCTTGCATCCCGCAGGCGAATTGACAGGCCGGCCTGGCCTCGCGCGACCGGCTACGCGATTGCAGTCTTGCTCGCGCTCACCAATGCCTTCGTTCATAGCCGCGATGGTTATACCGCAGTGGTACCGACCGGCCTGACGCTTTCGGCGCTGGTCGTAATCGTTCTCGCGTTGACGGCGCTCGTTGCCGGGTCCCTTACAAATCGGCATCGGCTTGGAGTATGATCATGATACAGATCGTTAAAGACGCTCGTTCGGCCAAACTGCCGCGCCTCGCTGCCCTCCTTGTCGCCGGTCTCGGGCTCGCCGGCTGCAATAACGAGGGCGGCGACCCGAAAATGCAGATTGGCGCCAATCCACAGCTGCCTGCTTTGCAGCAGTATTTGATGCCACCGATTCGCATCGCAAAGGTCGTAGGATGGGGCAAGGAAACTCCCGCCGTGCCGGAGGGGCTGCAGGTTCATGCACTGGCGAACGGCTTCCAGCATCCGCGCTCCCTCTACGTCCTGCCCAACGGAGACGTGCTGGTGGTCGAGAGCAATGGTCCGAAAGCGCCGATTTATCGGCCCAAGGACATCATTACCGGCTGGGTGCAGTCATTTGCCGGCGCCAAGGCAAAGGACGCAAACCGTATCACATTGCTGCGCGACACCAATGGTGACGGCATTCCTGACCTACGAACCGTGTTTCTGGATCACCTCAACTCGCCATTCGGCGTGGCGCTGATCGGCCACAATCTCTATGTCGCGAACACCGACGCCATCGTCCGCTATCCATATCAGGAAGGGCAAACCAGCATCACCGCGGCGGGTACCAAGCTGACCGACCTTCCTGGCGGTCCGATCGATCATCACTGGACCAAGGCTTTGTTGGCTGGCCCGGATGGCTCCAAGCTCTATGTCGGTGTCGGATCGAATAGTAATATCGGCGAAAACGGAATCGGAGCCGAATACGAGCGAGCCGCGATCTGGGAGGTCGATGTTGCATCGGGTGCGCATCGCATCTACGCCAACGGTGTACGCAATCCCACCGGCCTCGCGTGGGAGCCTGAGACCGGCAAGCTCTGGGCCATCGCCAACGAACGCGATGAAATCGGGCCCGATCTGGTTCCGGATTATCTGACCTCAGTTAAGGACGGAGGGTTCTATGGCTGGCCCTACAGCTATTACGGCCAACACCTGGACCCACGCATCAAGCCGCAGCGGCCCGATCTGGTGGCGACAGCAATTGCGCCGGACTATTCGCTGAGCTCTCACGTCGCCCCATTGGGATTGGCGATGTACACAGGCACCGGGCTTCCCGCAAACTATCGCGGCGGCGCGTTCGTTGGCGAACACGGAAGCTGGAATCGAACGCCGCTCAACGGCTACAAAGTCGTCTTTGTACCGTTCAGCGGTGGAAAGCCCAGCGGCCCGGCGCAGGATGTCGTCACGGGTTTCCTCGATGCGAACGATCACGCGCGGGGACGGCCGGTTGGCCTGGCAGTCGACAAGAATGGCGCGTTGCTGATCGCTGACGACGTTGGAAACACGGTTTGGCGGGTGTCAGGTTCGGCACCGAAGCCTGCCAGTTAGTGATCGCATCACCAAAGCCAGTTGATCGAGTAAACAGCTCACATAGAGCAGAAAAAGCCATCGAGCCGACGCTCGCCAACGCCGGATACACATGGATATGAAACCCCTCTGGTTCAATGCGGCTGCAGCGACGAAGCCCGGACTGCCGATCCGACTGGGCGCGATCGGCGCGGTAATGCTGAGCGTGACCGGGGCATTCGCTTACACCGGTGGCTGGCTCTCGCCAGAGCGGCTGACGCAGGACCGGATGATGGCAGCCTTCCGCGAAGCCTACGGCATCCACGTCGGCTTCCGCCGCAACCACGCCAAGGGAGTTTGCGTCACCGGCTGGTTCGAAAGCAGCGGACAGGCGGCAGCAATATCGAAAGCCGCTGTCTTCAGGCCCGGCCGCGTCCCGGTGGTTGGCCGCTTCGCGCTCGCTGGCGGCATGCCGTTTCAGCCAGATGCACCCAGCACCGTGCGCAGCATGGCATTGCGCTTCCTGCCGCCTGGCGGCGAGGAATGGCGCACGGGCATGAACAACATTCCAGTTTTTCCGGTGAACTCGGCGCGCGGCTTTTACGATCAGTTGCTCGCCTTCAGCCCAGAACCGGCGACCGGAAAACCTGATCCAGCGAAAATAAAAGCATTCCTGGCTGTTCATCCGGAAGCCGCACGGGCACTCGCCCTGATCAAGAAGCGCGAGGTCACGTCCGGCTTCGCAAACTCCACCTTCAACAGCCTCAACGCTTTCCGCTTCGTCGACGCAGCCGGCGGCCCTACGTCGGTTCGCTGGTCCGTGGTGCCGGTGCAACCAATCAAGGCTGACGCAGCAGAGCAACCGGAGCAAGGCGACGAGAACTATCTCTTTGATGACCTGATCGCCCAGATCACGCAACATCCACGGCAGTGGCGGCTGATCGTGACCATCGGATGGTCGGGCGACCTGACCAACGATGCAACGCAGCCCTGGCCGGAGGGCCGCCAGCAGGTCGACGCCGGCACAGTGACTATCGATCGAGCCTCGAGTGAAGACGGGGGGCACTGCACCGCCATCAACTACGATCCACTTGTGTTGCCAGCCGGCATCCAGCCATCCGATGATCCGCTGTTGAGCGCCCGATCGGCCGTCTATGCGCGCTCGTTCAAGCTGCGGGCCGAAGAGCAGCACGAAAAGCCGCCCAGCGCGGTCACGCCTATGGAAGCGCAAGCAGGGGGCAAGTCATGACCACCCAGCCCCGCTTCGCGGCCGCATCCCGGCTGCTGCATTGGCTGATGGCGCCTATGATCATCGCGATGCTGTTCGTCGGTGTCGGGATGGCCGCCTCGGTCTCCCGACGTTACGACCTTCTAGTCTCGATCCATCGGCCGCTAGGAATTGCGATCTTGGTCTTGTGCGTCGCACGGATCGTCAATCGATTCATCAATCCGCCGCCAGATTTGCCCGACACGGTTTCACCCCTGCAGCGCTTCGCCGCCAAAGCATCGCATGTCGCGTTGTATGCGCTCATGCTCATGATGCCGCTGGTCGGCTGGGCCATGCTGTCAGCGGCGCGCTATCCGGTCGTGCTCTACGGCCCTGTGCGGCTACCGCCGATCTCGCCGCATGATTTGACCCTCTATGCGTGGCTCCGCGACCTCCATACCGTCCTCGCTTACCTGCTGTTCGCGACCTTCCTCGCGCATTTCGGCGCCGCACTTTACCACGGCCTCATCCGGCGCGACGGCGTGTTCGGGAGCATGGCATTTCGGGAAAAGGGATCAATGCAATTTGCGAGAACTAACCCCGCGTCGATACAGAACTCACCACAAGCGCCTTAACGTTAGGCGTCGCACATCCGCACCGTCACCAGGGTCCGTGTTGCTATCTGCGCGATGATGCTGGCGTGCACCGGAACGCTTTCAGTTCCGCTTGTGGTGCCCGCGGAGGGCGATGCCTCAGCCGTGATCGCAGTGAAACCTGGCCCCAATCCCGATATGGTCGGCCTTTTGCCTGTTTTTTGGATTGACGAGCCAAAGCTGACGTAACCTAATCAAGGCATGAAAGTCGCGTTGGCGGGAGATCCTCGTGAAGGAACTCTTGAGCTACGTATTCTCGCCACTGCGGGAGAGCGACATTGCTCTCTACCGTGGCTCCGGCAACGGCCTTGCGCCGATTCTGGTTGTTGCCGCGAATGATAGCTCGCCCGATTCCGGCGCGCGACTTGAACACGAATATGCGCTTAAGGGAGAACTTGACGCTGGATGGGCAGCCAGGCCCGTCGTACTGACACACCACAATGGTCGCATGGCACTGGTGCTTGAAGATCCCGGCGGTACGCCGCTCGATCGTCTACTTGGCCAACCATTGGACGTATCGCATTTCCTGCGCATCGCTATCCCTCTGGCGGGGGCACTCCGCCTGATGCATGAGCGAGGAATCGTTCACAAGGACATCAAGCCTGCGAATATCCTCGTGGAGGAAGCAAGCGGCGGCGTGTGGCTTACCGGGTTCGGCGTTGCCTCGCGTTTGCCGCGCGAGCGCCAAGCCCCCGCGCCGCCCGAGGTGATCGCAGGCACGCTTGCCTACATGGCGCCGGAGCAGACCGGCCGGATGAACCGCTCGGTGGACTCCCGCAGCGATCTCTATGCCTTGGGCGTCACCTTCTACGAATTGCTAACGGGGCAGCTCCCCTTTACCGCCGCCGATCCGATGGAGTGGATACACTGCCATATCGCGCGGCACCCGGTATCGCCCG
>Ga0081540_1001708_pt1 | contig 18597 bp, 13 predicted proteins | sample TabmetS2T1R1_FD_71024 | JGI IMG/M metagenome (GOLD analysis project Ga0081540, IMG submission 71024) | Tabebuia heterophylla rhizosphere microbial communities from the University of Puerto Rico - S2T1R1 | ecosystem: Host-associated > Plants > Roots > Rhizosphere ... | reverse complement strand
CGCGCTGGTGGCGATCGCCACCAGCGGCGGCTTCAGGGGGACGCAGACTGGCACCATCGATCGATGATGCGCTCCTGCTCGCCGATTTCCTGTTAGGAAGTGAAGCTTGGTCGGCGCGCGTCGTTGAACGTTTACAGCGCGCCGAGAACGCGCTTGTCGCGCGCTCTCCGTCTCAATGCAAGGTTCGATGAACGCGAGAATGTTCTCGCCGACCAACCCTCAGGGTCGCAGATAGCTCCAGCCCTGCTCCTGAAGCTCCAGGAGACGGACGACGCCCGATTTGGTGACCTTCGCCTGCGAGACCAGAACAATATCCTTTGCCTCGGTCTTTTTCATGTTGTCGCGCGTATTTGCACACGCAGAGAAGGTAACCGCCGGCATGGTCTCGCTCATGCTCTTGATGCGTGCTTTGACGGGCGAGGTGTCCTCGCGCAGCATATGCAATCCCGGCCCATAGGCGACGACTTCGATCGAAACCTTCTGACCCAGCTCGCTGTAGTACTGAGCTGCATTGCTCACATTGTTCAGCGCGAGGTTCATGGTGGCGGGATCGTTGACGTTAACCTGTACAGCCAGCCGGTGCGCCGGCTTTTGCGTGGTGGCGACGGTGACCTTGTCGGTATTTCCGAGCTTGGCTAAAGCGCCGGCTTTCGCTCGCGTTGCAGCTTGCGCATAACAACTGACCTGTGAACTCGATACCAGCGCGAGGGCAATGGAGGTAATGCCAACAAAGGCTTTAAATGATTTGGTCATGGTGTATCCTCGAGTGTGCAGGCTCAAGCGTGAGCCGGGAACGTACGCAGGCGCGATTAAACGGGTCAAGAACGTTCCGCTCCGGGTGGCGGTTGATCTACTTAATTGCCGCGATCGACGCTGCTAATCCGTTCTGATTACCCCAACCTCGTTCTGATTACCTCGCCTGCGACATCGACAAGAGTCCGGCGATGGTTGTGTCATTAGCAACCAATCTTGCTGGAAGAGCCGACAGTGCGCCGAGGCGTCTCACTTCAGTTCGAATCAATTGCCTTATCTGCAGTCCACCGGTCAGTGGGATCCAAGACGATCGATGGTGTACGCGGAGCAAGGCGAGCTGTTGCACGGGTATCTGCTGTCGCAGGAGTATGTGTCCTGTGGCTTGCTATTGGAATCGCGGAGAACACGGCGCGAGGCCAGGGTGGCAATGTCCACGCGCCAACTGAAAAAGGCGGCAAGCCTGCCGAGATCGGACGAGTCGATTCCCTGAAAGACACGGAGAACTCGTCCCCCCAGGCAGGCCTCGATGCGGCGCGCCAAGAGCTTGATCGGGAGCTTATGTCGGGTGTCCACGGCTTTTTTTCGCGGCTGGAAAAGGAATTCGCCGCCGACCGGAATACCAGAAGCCAGAAATCCTATCGTATTATCAATGAGGTGCCGACCATCCTGATGGGGGACAGGGCAGATGCACTTGCGCGTGAACTCGATGCGGCACGCATTGAGGCCAACCTGGATGCCGCGCGGGCCGCGGAGGCGGAGCTTGAATACAAGCGGACACTCGAACAGGAACGGACGAGGGCGGAAACTCTGATGGATCAACTCGCTTCTCTCCGTGCGGAGCTCGACGCCGCGCGGGCCAAGGGAGCGGAAATCGCACCCGGAGAGACCGAGCGAGGGGCACTCAAACAGGAACGCGATAAGGCCGAGACGCTCGCCCGCGAACTCGCCTCGGCACGGAAGGAACTCGAGGAGCGATCAGCACGTTTGACTGCCGCGAATGCCGAGGTGTCGCGATTGGCAGCGGCAAGCAAAGCCATTGGCACGGAGCAGGGGGCGTCTCTTGCCAGCGAGCGCGACCGTGCCAACGGTCTTGCCCGCGAACTCGCTTCGGCGCGGAAGGAGCTCGATGAGCGTTCTGCACGTTTGGCTGCTGCGTACGCCGAGGTGTCTCTATTGGCGGCGACAAACAAAACCATTGATACGGAGCATGTGGCTCTTGTCAGCGAACGCAATCGTGCCGACGGGCTAGCCCGTGAACTTGCATCCATCAAGAGCGAACTGGAGGTTCGCAATCAGCAATTCGTTGCCCTGAAGGCTAACCGGACCGCTACATCATGCGAGCCGATGGTTGAGAATTCTTACCTGCCCATCTCCACATCCTATTCGAGGTTAAACGCCGAAAACGCACGCTGGTGGGAACTGCTTCCAGGCCAGGCACTGGCGTCGCAGCGGTCGTTGATCCCGCAATTTCCGTCGGGGGCCACGCGGTCGACGGTCCGCGAATCCGCATTGGATACAGGTTCGAAGGTCGGCGCTGGAATCGACCGATCCACGCCGGCGAACAGCGCGTCCGGTTGGACCGTCGACGAACAGAGACTTCTCGCGCGGGCAAGCGCGTTGCTCCGGCAAGCCGATATCAGCGGCGCTCGCCCGCTGCTTGAACATGCTCTTGAGCACGGCAGCGCACGAGCCGCCTTTATGCTGGCAGAGACTTACGACGTCCACGTGCTGCAATCGTGGCGCGCCCGCGGAGTCGCAGGTGATCTTGTTAAGGCACGCGCATTGTATGAGAGGGCACAGGCCGGCGGCATTGAGGACGCGAAGGAGCGGATCAAGTCCTTGAAATAGCCGGGCAGCTCGCAGCTCAGCCCGTCTGGAATAGATAATTGGAGGATGGAGATGCTCTTGTCGTTCCTGAAATTCCTGCCCGCGACGGTGCTGGCTGTACTCGGCCTGCAACTGGCCGCCCACGCCCAATCGCTGCCGAAGCCTGAGACGCAGACGGCCGCGGTGTCACGAAAAACCGACCCGGCCGCGCTGGCGCGGAAGGCCGAGACGGCCGCAAAGGATCGCATCAATGCGTGGACCGTCGGACTTGCCGGCGGATTTATCGAAGGCGCTCCGCTCCGGCTCGCAGCGGAAATCGCGCGCGTCGTGAATGAGGAGGACAAACTCCACGTCATTCCGATCGTGACGCGTGGCGCCACCGAGAACGTCAACTCGCTGCTGTATCTCAGAGGCGTTGACGCCGCGATCATCAACACCGACGTACTCGACGAGTACAAGGCGCAGGTGCCCTTCATCGACAAGCGCCTCGTCTACATCCTCAGCCTGTTTCCCTCCGAACTGCACATATTCGTCCGTCCCGAGATCCGCTCGCTCGAGGACCTCAGGGGCAAGAAGGTCAATTTCAATACACAAGGCACCGCCGCCGCCTATTCGGGCCCGCTGATCTTCAGTCGGCTGGGCCTGCAAGTGGACAAGATGTTCATTCCACACCAGGTCGCACTGGAGCAGATGAAGCGCGGTGAGATCGCAGGCGTCGTCTTTGTAACTTCGAAGCCGGTGGACGCCTTTCTGAAGGGGCGCTTTGAATCCGGCTTCAAGTTTCTCCCGGTCGAGTACGATGCCAAATTCGAGGATTTCTATCTCCCGTCGTCGATCGACTCGGCCGACTATCCAAGCCTGGTGCCGAAGGGCGAGCGGATCGCGACGCTCTCGGTCCCCACCATCCTTGCAGCCTACAACTGGGCGCCGCAGACTGACCGATACCGGCGCATGTCGCGGCTCGTGGATCGTCTGTTCAGCCGCCTCGACAAATTGCAGTTCGCCGGCTTCGACCCGAAGTGGAAGGACGTCAACCTGCGCGCCACGGTGCCGGGTCTCACGCGGTTCAAACCGGCGCAAGACTGGCTTGATCAGCCTCAGGCAACAGCTGCCGGCCCATCGCAATGAGAGGTGTGGGTGCTGTCGTCGTGGCCGTGCTGTCGAACCTGGGTCAGGGGACGGCGGTCCAGGTCGGGGGTGCCGTGGATCGCCTGCAGGAATGCCTGCAGATTGAAGGCCTGGAGCAGCCGGAATGTCTCGACCGTCCGTTGCGTCGGGTGGTCGAGAATCCCGATCCCGTGCCGCCTCCGGCCTTGAACTGGATCATCAGCGAGACGACCTCGCCCGTGGACTACAAGCCGCAGATCGCGGCGCTGACGATGGCGCGCGTGTCTTCGCCGAACGCTCCGTCCTCGCTCGCCATTCATTGCCGTGCCCGACGTAGCGAGCTGATAATTTCCACGGCGGGCTCGTGGAAGGATGGTGAGGTCAGGGTTACCTACAAGATCAATGAGGAACCATTTGTCGAGGCGCGCTGGAAACCCGAAGATGCGGGGAGGAGCCTCATCTTCCTGGGCGATACCGTTCGCCTGTTGCGCGCCATGCCGGATAGCGGCCAGCTTCTCGTAAGGGTGCAGGTCGGCAGGGCGCCGCCGTACGAAAGTACATTTCAATTGGCCGGCCTGGATTCCGTTCGACGCAAGATAGCCGCGGCATGCAACTGGCCCTAGCCTCGATTGGCACGGACGTTGACGGAAAACACGCCTCTGTCGTGATCACTTGCAGGACCGGCACGGCAGGCGCCGCCACCGGCACCAAGACAAACGGGGCGACAAAGTCGCCCCGTTGAGAAACCCGGCTATGGCTGGCGAACAGTCTCGGGAAGGCCGGCGTGCCTATTTGTCGAGCCGGGCCGTTCCATTAATCCTGATCCGCCGGTTGACGCTCTTCCGGATCAAGCGGCTGATAGGGGGTACGTCGACGACGTGACTAACCTTGTGGCCGGTCAACACCGGAAACGCCGGCGGAAACCCCGGCGCCTCTATCGACTTGATGTCGGGTACGACCGAGATGGAATCTGGAAGCTGTTTGCTCATGTCAACCGCTGGAGGCAGCGCTCCGGCGCTTGACGGTCTTGCCAATGACCCGTTGTTCATTCCCCAGATCGCTGCCTGGGTGCGATTCTGTACACGGATCTTGCGAAGGATCGCCTTGACGTGGACCTTCACCGTCGCTTCGGCGATATCGATCTTCCGCGCGATGGACTTATTGGAGTCGCCCTCGATCAGGCAGTGCAGAATTGATTTTTCTCGCGGCGACAATTGTACAGGCGCATCCTCTCTCGCGACCACGATCGGCCGCTCTTCGCGCGGTGCGCTCCTGCCGAGCGTTTCTGAATCGAGAACATATGACGTGAACGCCGGCGGGAAAATCGTTTCACCCATCATGACCAGCTCGATGGATTTGATGAATACATCACAGGTCATGACATCGACGAAATAGCTATTGGCGCCGGCCCGAAATGCAGAAACCATATCGCCCAGCCGATAATGATCGGCAACGACAGCGATGCGCGCCTTTGGATTCTGGTCTTTCAGGAATTCGATTTGCTCAACCACGACATCGAATTCATCGCCGGTATGGACGATGAGAACGAGCAATTGGTGCGACTGCAGGCTGCTCGGTGGCAGGTCGTCGGCGCGTGACACTGAGGTCAGAGTACGAAAATTCGCGCCTCGCAGGATCCTGACAATTCCTTCCCTGATTAAAACGCACTTCCCAAGAACAATAGTTGCAAAGAATTGTCGCCTTCGCATTTTACTCTCCCAGCCTTGACGCAATGACCAATCTCGCGACGGGACGATTGAACTTCGTATGCAATGGCAGTTTGTATATTGATTACGGAATTGTTTTGGCTTCGGCTCAAAAAGCCGTGCTGACTTTGATCCAGTTCTCAGTTTTCTCCTTCTTCCCGGGACGATTTTCGCAGGACTGACGCGCTAGCAGGTGTTGACCCCACCACATTTGCTAGGTTTTTTTGAATGTTAGATTCGAATTGCGTATATCCCTATATACCTTTGGTTATAGGCATTTTGCTCGTGCAGATGTATGTCGCTCGTAATCGCAAGCTGTGAGGGACGATAATGCATGCCGTTGCCGTGCCGGCGGCATTCTCTGAGCGAACGAAGCGCGCGGTAGTTATCGAGCGTTGCGAAGTCCTCGGCTTCTGCAGTCGGGTTGCGAACATCCGCGAGTTAAGGAAGCTTAAGAGGGAAGGTCGGCGCGCCGGTCCCGCAGTACCGCCTACCGTAGTTTTATGGAATTCCAGCCAGGTGTTATGGAAACTGCTTACCCCTTAAGAACCAGTACAAGCGCCTTCGGCCGCCGCTACGCGCGGCCTGCTTCGTTTTGCGCCGCGGTAAGTCGGCTAAATTCTTGAATAGTTTTTATGATTTCGGGTAAGTTGGCGATGAAACATGGGTGGGTGCGTGGGGTTTAGGACTTTGGGGGGCAGGCTGAGGACCGCCCAATGAGTGGTACTACCGTCGTGATTGCCGACAGGCATCCTGTGGTGCGACAGGGCTTGAGCAGCCTGCTCGGTGCCGACAGCGATTTCAGTATTGTTGCATCTTGCGGTGATGGCGCGAGCTGCATGGAGGCGCTTCGGAATTTGGCGCCGGACATCGCCATTATCGACGTGTCATTGCCTGGCTTGACCGGGCCGGAACTTCTGGCAATCGCCAACGCCGCGAGCGCGTCGACCCGTTTGGTGTTTTTTACCGCCTCGGATGAAGTGGGTGAGCTGGCGATGTCGGCTACCGCCGAGCGCTGCAGCGTGATTTCGAAGGATGCGGCGCCCGAGGTACTCCTTCAGTCGCTGCGCCGGGTCGCGGCTGGCCAACGGCTGCTGCCGCCGTCCTCCGCCGATCAGACTCTGTCTCCAGAGCAAAGCACGATCCCGGAGAATAATACTGCGCTTGACGTGCTGACAGACCGCGAGCGCCAGATCATGCGCTTGGTATCCGAGGGATTGTCGAACAAGGAAATCGGTCGGCGGTTGAATATTACCGACGGCACTATCAAGGTGCACCTTCACAACATCTTTCAGAAGCTCGAGATCAACAATCGAACCGTGCTCGCGACCCTTGCCATTGCGCGCGAGGAAGCCTCTGGCGCCCTGCTCGAGAATGAATCTCCGCGCGGACGCCGTGGCTGAGCGACGATAAGGAGAGAGCAGCGCCAGAGTCGCTGTTCAACTTTCGATCCGTCCGAAAACACGCTCACACATCGAGAGAGAATATCCGCGCGCGCCGCTGGTCGGATGCGCGCGAAGGCAGGGCATCTTCGCAGTCAGCGGTCTTCACGACTCTTTGTTTGGTTGCAACAATGTGACGAATTGAATTGAGGCGAGGTCTGACGCGCAACAGGGATTCCTGTTGGACAGCCTCGCGCTTTTTGCATTCTAGTGGCGCCAAGCAAGAGGCAGGTGTCTCGGCTCCGCGGGGGCTGGATCAATCGCAGCATTCTTTCAAGCAGACGCCGCCGAACCCGAGCGCCCGCCCTGGTCCGGTGCGCATGTTCGGACGCGGAACTGGCAGACCACGTCCACCCGAACATCGCCGCCTCCCGCCTTCACGGCGAGGGCTACCGCAAGTTATGGGCGCGATTGCGCTTCGCGGGCGTTCGCGCAAGCCCCCGGCGCGTGCGACGGGTGATGCGCACGAACGGCTTGCTCGCGCCGCATCGCGTTGGACGCACCGAGGCCAGGCCGCATGATGGAACGATTATCATCGGCAAGGTCAATGAAATGTGGGGAACGGACATGACGCAGACGATCACCAGGGACCGCAGGCCCGCCTTTACAGGACTTGCTACCCAGCCATACTCGGCCACCGAGGTCGACGGCTGGCAACATAAGCTCAGCCGGGTGTCTCAAAACCGGGCCGCAGTACACCAGCGCTCTCAAGGAATGTGAGACGAAGTCTGACACGCAACAGGGATTTCCCTTGGACAGGCTTGCTCCTTTGCATTTTAGTATGCCGTCAACAAGAGGCAGGTCAGCCGCCTTGTCGAGGTCAGAACGATCGCAGCATTTCGAATCCACGATAATTTGACACGACGTCGGAGGATATTGTCTCCGTGCATCGGGGCTTTCATGCGGCCTCGCAACGTCATAGCCAAAACGGTTTGAGGGATCACACGAATGGCGACAAGGCATCGTTTATTCCGCGACCAGTGGCGGCGGCGCGGGACGGCGCCGGTCACCTGGCTGCTGCTGTTCGGGCACGGAGAGGGCGGAACTCGTACCGGTGTGAAGGTGCAGCCGCAAGACATCGATCAAATCCGCATTGGCCAGCCATTATGGGCAATATGAACACCTACGAACTTCTCCGACTGCTCTTACTCGGGGGGTTTGCCGGCTTTGCCGTATTCAGCATCAGCTATGGATTGGTGGTGTGGTCGCGGCGCAATAAGAGCGTAGGCGGCAATGCGCACGCGTTGGCGTCGATCGGATCGGTGCTGGGAGCTATCGGCATCGCCGCGTCGCTGTCCGGTATCGTCCAGGCCAAGCTTCTGACCTACACCGGTCTGATCGAAAGCGCCATCAGCGCATCGGATCAGGCCGACCTGGAGGCGCGGGCGCGACTGGGCGCATTGTCGACCGTCCCGTTGCGGATCGATCCAGCGCTGACACTGCGCCAGAGCCAGCTCCGCATTCAGATCGATCAGTTGACCCGGTTCCAATTCGATCTGGCGACGGCGCGGCGCGAGGTCGGCCGCGAGCAAAGCAAGCTGCGTAGCGTTTACGCGGCCGAGATGGCTACCATCAGCGCTGAACTGCATGTTGCCGTGACCGCCCTAGCGGGCTACCCGGAGCGCATCGCTGTCGCTCAGCGGCAATTGGATCGGGCGCTAGAACTGCTGAAGCGCGGCGCCTTCAGTGAGGTGCCGGTCGATCAGCGCAAACTCGAATTGCTGACCCTGAAGGACGGTTACAACCGTACACGGGCAACCATTACGGCAACGCTTAAGCGCGAGGCAATCGTCACCGAGCGCTATAACCAGGCGATGAAGCTGTACGAGACCCAGACCACGGAGATCGAGCAGCGCGGGACCGATCATGCCGAAACGCTGAGCAAGCAGCAGACGCAGCTTGCCACGGTCGAGCGGCTGATTGCCGAGGACGGTGAGACTGCGCTCGCTGTCATGTCCACCGGCAAAGGATTCGTCGTCAAGACTGTCGTCCCGGTGAGGGAGCTTGCAGCGCTCAAGCAGGCCGAGTTTGTTACCTTCGAGCCTCGCAACATCCCCATCCGCAGCCGGTTCAACGGCACGTTCAAGGACGCCACTCAGCTGGATGCAGAGCCGTCCAGGGTCATCGCGACCTTTGACGTGCGGCTGCCGTCCGACGTCCTGCTGCAACTGAAGTCGTCGTCCGAGCCGATTCAGGTCGACGCACACTGGAGCCCTCCGGTCACGAACAGCAATCTCGTGCAGGCGGGTGGCGGCGTGACTGCGCTGGCGTTCATCCTGTGGGGGATCGGTCGCCTGCTGACAAACGGGAGGCCCAAGGCTCCGATCCCTGCCGCGGCTCCGGTGCCTGCCCCGGCTCCTGCGCCTGCACCTGCGCCTACCGTTGTCCCGCGGGCGGCGGCCGGCATGCAGGCGGACATCGACCGGACGATGGAAGTAGTTCGACATCTGCGCACTGTGCGGGAAGGAGACAATGAGCGAAGTCGAATTCCAATCGAAAAAGCATGAAATTCCTATCGGCCTGGTCGAGGCGCTGAGCTTCGTTGCCTTGCTCTACGGCGGCATCGTGACGGCGACCTTGCCGTGGGTGTTCACCAACATCTACGGCGGCTCGCTGGGCGGTCAGCTCCTAAAGACGACGTTCATGGTGCTGATGTTCTTGGTCACGTTGCGCTGGCTGGTCATCCAGTACATCGCACTCAGGGAATTTCGGGACTTGCCAGACCTCACCGCGCTGGACGATCACCCATTCGTGTCGATCCTCGTTCCCGCCTTCAACGAAGCGCCGACCATCGACGCAGCGATGCGCTCGCTGGTCGGCCAGAATTATCCCAATTACGAGGTCATCTTCATTGATGACGGCTCAACCGACGGCTCCTACGAGCTGGCCAAGCAATATGAGGGTGAGTACGGCAACGCCACGGTGCGCGTCGTCACCAAGCCCAACGGCGGCAAGTGGAGCGCGCTCAATCACGGCTACCGGCTGTCCACCGGCGAGTTCATTCTGTGCGTCGATGCCGATACTCGGCTGGATCCGGACACGCTGTCGTTCGCCGTCGCCAGGATGTTGTCCGAGGAGCGCATCGGCGGCCTCGCCGGTCAGGTCACGATCCGCAACCGCAATAACTTTCTCACGCGGCTGCAGGCGCTCGAATACGTGCGCGACAACGGCGCTAACCGCATGGCGCTGAGCGGCGGTGGTGTCGTCACCATCGTGCCCGGTGCGATCGGATTGTACCGCCGGCAGGCGCTGGACGAGGTCGAGTTGGTCACTGGCCCACCGGCCGAGACCGGTCCGGGTGCCGTTGCCGGCCCGTGGTCCGGCGAGACCTTCGCCGAGGACTTCCAACTGTCGCTGACTGTGCTCGCCCTCGGCTGGCGTATCATTTATGAGCCGCGCGCCGTCGCCTTCACCAAGTGCCCGGACCGTTCCGACACGCTGCTCAATCAGCGCTATCGCTGGATGCGCGGCACTTGGCAGGTCCTGCTCCTCTACATGAAGAAGCTGCATTGGATCGCGCTGGCCAGGCGCCCGTTGCTGCCCTGGATTATGGTCGTCTATTACTCGATCGACTTCTCCGTCCTGCCGGCGCTGAACTTCGCGTTCTGGGCTTGGCTGGTCTATTCGGTGGTCATCGCGCCAAGCGTCGACTTGTTTCTCGTCATGTTCGGTCTGGTCGGTCTGTTGAACCTCATGACCTCGACTCTCTACGTGATCCTGCAGAGAGACAGCCTGCGGCTGGTCCCGCTTACTCCACTGCTCGATTTATACAATCCGATCTTCGTCAACATATCGTGGTTCGCAGCCACGTTTGATGAGATGCGCGGATCGAAGATGAAATGGCACTGAATGTAACCCGCGTATGTGTACGTCTAGTAATATGATCAGAAAGGATCATAAGAAAAATGGCTATCATCACCGGAAATGCTCGGAATAACACCCTGACCGGCACTACGGGCGACGACACGATCAGCGGTCTCGGCGGCAACGACACGCTGCTCGGCAATCTCGGTAATAACACCCTGGACGGTGGCGATGGGACCGACACCGCGTCCTACAACTGGGCCACCGGCGGGGTCAAGGTTAGCCTCACGGGGGCTGGTGTTGCGCAGACCGTCATGCCGGGCGCGACCGACACGTTAGTGTCCATCGAGAACCTGACCGGCAGCAATTACAACGACGTGCTGAGCGGCGACACCGGCAACAACGTCCTGAGGGGCGGCACCGGCGACGACGTGCTCAACGGCGGCTTGGGCAACGACACGCTGATCGGTGGCAATGGGAACGACACGGCCTCCTATGCCGACGCCCTGGTTGCAGTCACCGTTAACCTGACGGCTGGTACTGCGACTGGCGCGGCCGGGAACGACACGCTGTCGAGCATCGAGAACGTCATTGGCGGTGCTGGTGGCGACACGCTCACCGGCAGCAGCGGGGCCAACACGCTCGACGGCGGTGCAGGCGATGACCTGCTGAGCGGTGGCGGCGGCGCGGACTTGCTGATCGGCGGGCTCGGCAACGATACGCTCGATGGCGGCGCGGGCAACGATACGCTCGACGGCGGCGCTGGGATCGACACCGTCACCTATGCCAGTGCTACTGGCGCGGTCACCGTCGATCTGTCGAAGACCGTTGCTCAGGCCATCGGCGGCGGGATGGGGACCGACACCATCACCAACGTCGAGAACGTGATCGGCGGCAGTTTTGCCGACAAGATCACCGGTAACGCGGGCGACAATGTTCTGCGTGGCGGTGCCGGCAACGACATTCTGACGGGCGGGGCCGGTCGTGACGTCTTCCGCTTCGTCAAGACAGACGTCGTTGCGGGGCAGGTCGACAAGATCACCGACTTCACTACTAATGACGTGATCGATTTCGCGTCGGACGTCAGTCTGAAGATCGGTGGCGTGGTGCTGAGCAGCCTGCCTGCCGATGTGGCCATCGGCGCGACGTTTGCGTCCGGCACCAATGTCCGCTTCGCGGGCGGCCACCTGCAGGTCGATGTCAATGGTGACGGGGCGTTCACCGCGGCGAGTGACTTCGACGTCGATTTGACCGGCACGAGCGCCGTGTATTGGAGCGTTGCGGATCAGGCGTTCAAGGCCGGCGCAGCGGCGCCGCCCCCGCCGGCGACGTTGGCCATTGCCGCTACCAACGCCGTCAAGCCGGAAGGCAATGTTGGCGCCGTTACCGCCTTTACCTTCACCGTAACCCGCAGCGGCGACCTCTCGGGCGCGAGCAGCGTCCACTACGCGGTGACTGGCGATACCGATGCCACCGATTTCAATGGCGCTGCCTTGCCCGGCGGCACGGTTAACTTTGCCGCCAACGAGGTGAGCCAGACGGTCACCATCAATGTGAAAGGCGATGCCACGGTCGAGGCTGACGAACATTTCACGGTGACGCTCAGCAGTCCGACCAACGCGACGATCACCACTGCGACCGCTGAAGGCATCGTTCAGAACGATGACGTGGCGGTGGCGCCGACGTTGGCCATTGCCGCTGCCAACGCCGTCAAGCCGGAAGGCAATGTTGGCGCCGTTACCGCCTTAACCTTCACCGTAACCCGCAGCGGCGACCTTTCGGGCGCGAGCAGCGTCCATTACACGGTGACCGGTACTGAGGTTGATGCTGCCGATTTCGTTGGCAACGTCTTGCCGAGCGGAACGGTGGACTTCGCTGCCAATGAGACGAGCAAGACTGTCACCGTTAATGTGGCCGGCGATACCGCGGTCGAGACCGACGAGCATTTCACCGTGGCGCTTGATACCCCGGTCAACGCGACGATCACCACCGCGTCAGCCATCGGCACCATTGTGAACGACGACGTAGCCGCGCCGCCGGCGTCGCTGTCCATCTCCACCCTCGACGCTGTCAAGCCGGAAGGCAATGGTGGCAGCTCCACGCCCTTCACTTTCACCATTGATCGCAGCGGTGATACTTCCGGGGTGAGCAGCGTCCACTGGTCGGTGACCAGCGACTCGGCCGATGCTACCGATTTCGGTGACGGTACTGCCGTGCCCAGCGGCACGGTGACCTTCGCGGCTGGCGAGTCGAGCCACACGGTCACCGTCAACGTGCTCGGCGACAATTTGTTTGAGTCGGATGAGCACTTTACTGTGACGCTTGACAGTCCGACCAATGCGACGATCGCCGTCGCGTCGGCCGAAGGTATCATCCAGAACGACGACGTGCAGCCGCCTCCGATCGTTGGCACTGCCGGCGACGACAATCTGGTCGGCACTGCCGGCAATGACGTGATGCAGGGTCTGGCGGGCAACGATGTCCTCACCAGCGGTTCCGGTGACGACAGGCTGGAGGGCGGTGACGGCATCGATACGCTGGACGCCGGCAACGGTAACGATGTGCTGATCGGCGGTACTGGCAATGATGCGTTGTTTGGCGGCGCCGGCAACGACGTGCTCAACGGCGGGCCTGGCAGCGACATCCTGGACGGCGGCGCGGGCATCGACACTGCTTCGTACGCCGATGACACGAGCGGGGTGGTCGTCACTTTGGCGAAGACCGTCGCTCAGGACACGGTCGGGTCGGGCAGCGATATTCTCACCAATATCGAGAACCTGACCGGCAGCAACTTTGACGACATGCTGACCGGTGATGCCGGCAACAACGTCCTCGACGGCGGCGCGGGCAACGATAAGTTGTTTGGCGGGGACGGTGACGACGTGCTGATCGGCGGTTCCGGCAACAACATGATGTACGGCGGTGCCGGCAACGACACCTTCCGGCTTACTGCCGCGGCGGGGCAGACCGACGCCATCGTCCTCGCAGAGGTTGGTGACCGCATCCAGCTTACGGGTGTGCCTCTGGTCATCGCCGGGGCGACTGTCGGCGCGACCTTCGACGTCAACAATAATGTCCGCTACACCGGCGGTCATCTGCAGGTCGATCTTAATGGCGACCATTTGTTCAACGCCGCGCAGGACTACGACGTCAGCCTCAGCGGCGTTGGCTCGGTGACCTGGGATGCCACGACCCAGCAATTCGGGTTTGGCGCTCTGGCCGCCCCGCCGACTCCCAACAAGGTGTTCGCTCTGACCTTCGATGATGGGCCGTGGACGAGCGCGTCTTCGTGGAAGCCGATGGATTCCACTCAGTACATCTTCGACATCCTCCAGCACTACGGAGCGATGGCCACCTTCTTCGAGGTAGGAGACGCCATCGAACCGTTGGGCGCTCAAGGTAAGACCTTGATGCAAACGCTGACCAATGCCGGGATGCTGATCGAGAACCATACCTACGATCATCAGGCGCTGCCCGGCTTTACCGGCCTCAATCCGCCGCTCACCGACGCCCAGATCACGGACGAGTTCCAGCGGACGTCGAATGACATTTTCGCGAATACTGGAGTGATGCCGGAGTACTACCGCCCGCCTTATGGCCTGCACAACGACCACATCGACTCCATTGCGGCGTCGATCGGGGGGATGCTGCCGGTCACCTGGACGGCGGACACTCTGGACTGGGATGCGGCTGGAGGCACGACCGTGGCCTCGATCGTGCATGACGCGCTCGCCCAGGCGACCGACGGCGGCGTCATCCTCATGCATGACGGCGGCGGCGATCGCTCCATGACGATGGAGGCGCTCCCGCAGATCATCGAAGGTCTGCAGGCGCAAGGGTATCAGCTGGTCACCATGGACGGGATCGCCAACCTGCCGGTTGATTACAACGCGGACGACGTGTTGCCCACCTATGACGGCGACTACGTCTTCAACGCTCACTACACCGGGCCGTCCATCATCGCCAATGGCAGTGGCATCACCACCGAGGGCACTGCCGGAAATGACGTGATGATCGGCTCGGCGGGCAACGACACGTTCCATGGAGGTGCCGGTGACGACACGTTCCAGGGCAACGGCGGAATGGACACCGTCTCCTACGCCGACAATACGAGCGCGGTTAACGTCAATCTGACGCGAGCCACGTTCCAGGATGTCGGAGCCGCTGGCCACGACATGCTCTATTCCATCGAGGGCTTGGTTGGCACCGCCTTTAACGATCGTCTAACCGGCAACGCCAGCGACAACGTCCTGCACGGCGGGGCGGGCGACGACGTGCTCATCGGTGGTGCGGGCAACGACATACTCGATGGGGGCTCCGGCAACAATCTGCTGCACGGCGGTGCCGGCAGCGACACGTACCTGTTCAGCAGCATGCTCGCTGGAGCGCACAACACGGTCATCGCGGACACCAACGACAATCTCGACTTTGGAACCAACACCAGCGGCCTGCATATCAACGGCTCCTCGCTGTCGAACTTAACCGTCAATACGAACGTCGGTTCGACGTTCGACGCCAACAACGACGTTCGCTTCGTCATCAATAATAACGACGGTGGGCACCTGCAGATCGATCTCAACCACGACCACATTTTCAACGCCGCGCAGGACTTCGACATCGACTTCAACCATGTCGCTGGCGTCACCTGGAATGCCGCCACCGACAAGTTCGACATAACCATGACCGACACGGCTAAGGTGTTCGCCTTGTCGTTCGATGGGCCGTCGTCGCTCTACCTGCCGCAGATCAAGGATGTCCTCGACGCCTTCAGCGTCAAGGCCACCTTCTTCGACGTGGGCAGTGAAATCCAGAACGACCGGAACGCGGAGATCGAAAAGTCTCTGTCCGATGACGGCATGCTGGTCGAGAACCACTCGTGGAGCCATCCGTCGTTCCCCGATCTGGTTCCTATCGCCAGTGCCACGTCGCCGACCGGGTGGGTCGATGCCAATGGCCAGCCGGTGAACCTCGATTATCTCATGGGTCCTGAACTCGACCAGACGTCGAATGCGATCACTGCTTCTACTGGGCATACGCCGGAATACTTCCGGCCGCCCTTCGGCGACACCAACGATGACGTCAACACCGCTGTCAATCAGCACGGCATGCAAACGGTGCTGTGGACGGTTGATACTTTTGATTGGAACAATCCGTCCGATCCCAGCGCTCCTGGTAACCTCCCTCCTACTGACCCTAACTACAAGCCCTACGCTACCGAGCAGTCGATCATCAATGCCGTGCTCACAGGAGCGACTAACGGCGGCATCTCTTTGATGCACGACCTTGCTGGCGACGTCTCCAACACCGTGGCTGCTCTCGATGACGTTATCATCGGGCTGCAGTCGCAGGGCTACGAATTCGTCACCATGCACGGCATTCCGAACCTGCCCGTTGGCTGGAATGACAACGGGACCGTCGTGACCGAGGCGAACCAGCACTACGTTCAGCCGCACTACGAGTTGACGGTCTGACAACGACTAGCTGGAGGCGGGCAACCGCCTCCAGCTCCACGGGCTATGCCGGGCTCTTCATGGCGCGCGCTGTGCTGGAGACCGGTCGGCCGGGCAGAACTGCCCAACAACGACTGTCGGCGAAACCGATGGTAAGGTGACCCCTCTGCAAGACTAGCGATGGGCGCGCCCCTTCATGAGGAGCCAATGAGACTCGACGGCGCCTATGTCCGAATGCTCAACATCATCAAAGCGTTGGAAGGTGAGTCCGACCTCGACCTCGGTGATCTCGATCCTTTGGCGCGTTCCGTCCTGTTCCTCGTAGCGGAGAAGCAATCCAACCAGGGTCTCCGACGTCATTGGCCAGCCCGGCTGCGGCGCGGCCATGACCGTGTTTGCCCGTCTGCGCGAACTCGAGCGCCAGGGCTAGATCGCGGCGGCGATCAGGAGATCGTCCTCGCCGCCGAAGAGGAAGGCCAGCGCGAAGGCTCCGCGGAGCTGACCGAGCGTGGAGGCGATGGCGGAGGCGGGATCGTTTACGCGGCGCATCGCCCGCGTTGCGACGGCAAGTCCGATATTCTTTGGCAGAACGACAATGGGTTGCCGGCGATCTGGACCATGAACGGCACCACGGCCACCGGCGGCGCCGCCCTCCACAATCCTGGCATCGACTGGCATATTTACTAGCTAGGGAAATTTGGCCCGGTGGCGTTCGGCCGGTCAGATCATCAGACAGTGCACCGGAATTTTCTGCCCTGGCCAAGGCAGGAGGGAACTCGGTATGGCAACGTCCGCCGGCTGTGCAATTCGCTGACGAACGGCGGGCTGGGACGTCGGCAGCATCTTGATCGGCGAAGGCCTCACCGATGCCGTAAGGGCTGCCGGAAACAATACCATCAGAAACAGCGCGAGGTGCTCGCTGAGTTCGGCTTTGACAAGGACGAGATTGCCGGGGTGAGGCAGCGCAAGGTGGTGTGAGCGGACTTGTTCGCCCCCAGCCCTACCGCAGCGCCGCAGTTGCGAGCGCGTGCTCGACGCAATTGTTCACGTGAGCGCGCAGCGTTGCGGTCGCGGTCGCGACATCGCGCTTGAGCGCGCTCTCGAGCAGCGCCTTGTGCTGGGCTGCGGGTTCGCTGCCGCGATAGCTGAACGCGACCATCTGGTAACGGAAATATTTGTCGAACACCAAGGCATGCGTCTCCATCAGCGTGCGCGAGCCGCAATTGGAGATCAGGGCCTGATGGAATTCGCCGTCGTAGCGCTTCCACTGTTCCAGCTCGCCGAGGCCGGTCTCCATCAGCCGCTCGGTCGATGCGAGCTTGTGATGGGCGGAGACCACGCGCCCTTCCCACTCGACATCGGCATGGGCGAACGACACGCCCATTGCATGCGATTCCAGGAGCAGGCGAAGCTCTGCCAGTTCCTTCAGGTTTTCCACCGAGATCGGCGCCACCTCGAAGCCGCGCCTGCCCTCGGCCAGCACAAAGCCTTCCGCGGCGAGCCGGTTGAGGATTTCACGCAGCGTCGAGACGCTGACGCCATAGTCCTCCTTGAGGCCGTCCAGCCTCAGCTTGTGGCCGGGGCGCAGCCGGCCGAACACGATGTCGGTGCGGATGCGGCGATAGCCGTCATCGCCGACCGCCTCCTGCTCTTCAATCCGCTCGACCAGTGCCATTGCCAATTCCACGCCGGAGGCCGCCAACCCGGCATTGCCATGCCGACCGGCCCTCTCAAAGCATCATTATTCCTCCTATATAGCCTATTTCATATGATAATAGCTATTTTATATTTTGACTTTAAATTTCTCATATGACTAACTCGTTCCGCCGCGACGCCAAATGATCGCGAACCAAGGGGAGAAACCGTCATGCGGATGGGATTGTTGTGCGCAGCCGTGAGCCTATGCGCGCTGTTGGGGACGCCGGCTGCCGCTCAGGTGCAGGAACGCACCATCCGCTGGGGCCACCTCAACAACACCGACCATCCGATCAGCTTTGGCGTGAAGAAGTTCGCCGAGGTGCTGGCGGCCAAGAGCGGCGGCAAGCTCAGGATTCGCGAATTTCCGGCCTCTCAACTCGGCAACGAGATGCAGCAGCAGTCGGCGGTGCGCGGCGGCACGCAGGAAATCCTGTCGGCGTCGACGACCTCGCTTGCGAGCGTCGTGAAGGATCTTGGCCTGTTCGACTTCCCCTTCACCGTCAGCACGTTCGAGCAGGCGGAAGCGCTGGCCCAGGGCGCGTTCGGCAAGGCGATGCTCGATTTGCTGCCCGAGAAGGAGCTGATCGGACTCGGCTACTGGGGGCTCGGCTTCCGCAACGCCACCAACTCGAGCCGTCCCATTGCCAAGGTCGAGGACTTCTCCGGCCTCAAGCTGCGGGTGATCCCGAACCCGGTCTATCTCGAAACCTTCAAGGCGCTGAAGGCGAACCCGGTGCCGATGGCATTTGGCGAATTGTACACCGCACTGGAAAACAAGACCGTCGACGGCCAGGAGAATCCCTACAGCGT
>Ga0081540_1001707_pt1 | contig 18600 bp, 16 predicted proteins | sample TabmetS2T1R1_FD_71024 | JGI IMG/M metagenome (GOLD analysis project Ga0081540, IMG submission 71024) | Tabebuia heterophylla rhizosphere microbial communities from the University of Puerto Rico - S2T1R1 | ecosystem: Host-associated > Plants > Roots > Rhizosphere ... | reverse complement strand
TTTCGAGATCGATGACCGTCACCGTGTTGTCGTTCTCGTTGGCGACATAAAGGATCTTGCCGGCGGCATCCTGGGTAAAGAGCTCGGGATCGGGCCCGGAGGGCAGGGAGTCCACCACCTGCTGGGTTACCACGTCGATCACCTCGATCTTGTCGTCGTCGCCGACCGCGACCAGCACGGACTTGCCGTCCTTGGCGAATCCGATGCCGCGCGGCCGCTGGCCGACCTTGATGGTCCCGGTGACAACCCATTTGTCGGTGTCGATCACCGTGACGGTATTGCTCTTCTCATTCGAGACATAGGCGACAAAGGCACAAGCCGGCATGGCGGCTGCGGTCCACCCGATCAATCCGCAAAGCAGGTAGGAACGCCACATGCGCGCTTCTCCGTCGTCAACGCAGCTTGCACTTGGTCTCGGGCCGGTCGTACCCCAGCGTGTCGAGCTCCGAGACCTGATGCAGAAAGCCCTCCTGCGGCGAGACCGAGACCACCATGCGTCCGTCAACCAGCAGGATGGGCTGGCGAAGCTGCAGGTTCCAGTCGCGCAGCGTCAGCCGCTGGCCCTTGAATGCCGCCACGGAAAAATCCGGCCGCTTGAGAAAGTCAAACACGGCCTTTGGCTCGCCGGAATTGGTGCGCGACGTTGCCTCGCCGATCATCCGCACCGCGGTCCAGGCCTGCATGTCGAGCGCCGTCATCCGTCGCGCGTTCAGCTTCACAAACCGGTTCTGCATCTGGATCGCACCCCACTGGTCCAGCGAGGCATCCCAGCTCCGCGGCACCAGGCCCGCAGAGCCCGCAACCGGCCGCGGGTCCCACGTGCGGTAGGGCAGATAGGAGGCGAAGACCTCGCTCTCGTCCGCCGCGACGAGAACGTCGTAGGCGGGCGCCTGCTGCGTGAACACGGGCATTTGACGCTGGATCAGGGTCACGCCGCTGTCGGTGCGCCGGGCGCCGCCGGTATCCTCGAACACGCGTTCCTGCACGATCTTGGCGCCGAAGCGCGCGGCCGCGCGTCGCAGCGCTTCGGCATAGAGCTTGTCCCGATCGTGCGAGCCGATCACCAGTAGCCAGCGCTTCCACTGCTTCCACACCAGATATTGGGCGAGCGCGTCCGCGAGCATCGCGCGGGTCGGCGCGACATGGATCACATTGGCGCGGCAGTCCTGCTCGCGCAGCCGCTCATCGATCGATCCCGCATTGAAGAGCACGGTGCCGCGATCGCGCAGCGCGTCGGCCGCCTTTAACAATTCGTCGGCGGGAAGATCGGCGATGATGAAACCGTTGCGGCCCGCAAGCTCGGCTGCCGCCTTGGCAGCGTCGTCGCCTTCCCCGAGTCTGACTTCCTGCAGCAAGAAGCGCTGATTGAGGAATTTGCCGGTCGTATTGTTGTCCTCGATCGCGAGGCGCGCGCCGGCAATGCCGTCGTTGTCGGCGGGTTGTTCGACCAGGGACAATTTCGATTTGACGCTTGCCTGACTGAGGTAACCGATGCCGATCTCGATCGGGTCGGCCGCGACGGCAGGGGCAGCCACGATGCTCAAGCCGATCGCACCGACCAACCATCGGATCATGGTTCCTCCCTGATGCTCCCTCCCGCTTGACCGGCGACGGACGGAGCCGTTCACTTGCAAGGACATGTACTTGCAGGCAGTCTTTGACTTGAACCTTGACTGAATTGTCCTAGCTTGCAACCCCGCATTTCGCCGTTGCGCGGGTCCGATGTGGGGATCACGATCATGAGAGCACTCGTTGCCTTCGCCATGCTGGCGCTGTTGGTATCGACGCCGGCGCGCGCCGAGCCGCCGAAACTCGCCGTCTTCGATTTCGAATTGCTGGATACAAGCCTCGAAGGCGAGATGAGAGGGCCGCAAGCCGACGAGCACAATCGGCTGATCCGCATCAGCGATCAGGTGCGCCGGCAGCTCTCGGAATCCGGCAAATTCCGGCTGCTCGACATCTCTCCGGTGAAGGCAGCGGCGGAAGGCAGCAATCTGCAGGCCTGCGGTGGTTGCGATGTGCAATACGCGCAGCGGATCGGTGCCGATCTGGTCATCACGGGCGTGATGAAGAAGATCTCGACCCTGATACTCAACCTGACCATCTTCGTGCGCGACGCCCATACCGGGCAGCTCATCACGGCGATGAACGCCGATTTTCGCGGCAACACCGATGAATCCTGGACGCGGGCCACGAACTATCTCATACGCAACCGACTGCTGGAGCCGAATTTTGGCAAGCCGCAATGAGCTGGTGGACAAGATCAGGCTTTCAGGCGCGCGGCATGCCAGCGCAGATGGTCGTCCATGAAAGTGGAGATGAAGTAGTAACTGTGATCGTAGCCGGGCTGGCGGCGCAAGGTGAGGGGAATGTTCGCCTTCTCGCAGGCCGCTTGCAGCAGTTGCGGCCGAAGCTGTTCGGCCAGGAATGAATCGGCGTCGCCATAATCCACAAGCAGATCGGAAAATCTGGCGCCATCCTCGATCAGCGCGACCGCATCGTGCCTGCGCCACGCCTGCTTGTTGTCGCCGAGATAGCCACCCAGAGCCTTGATGCCCCACGGCACCTGCGATGGCGCAACGATCGGCGCAAAGGCGCTTGCTGCGCGGTAGCGGTCGGGATAGCGCAGCGCAACGGTCAGCGCGCCATGACCGCCCATGGAGTGACCGAAGACGGATTGCCGCGCAGCGTCGACCGGAAAATGTTCGGCGACCAGTTTCGGCAGCTCTTCGGTGACATAACTCCACATGCGGTAATTGCGGGCGAACGGTGGCTGCGTCGCGTCGACATAGAAGCCCGCGCCGAGCCCGAAATCATAGGCATTTTGGGGATCGCCAGGCACGCCTTCGCCACGCGGGCTGGTGTCCGGTGCGACGAAGATCAGCCCAAGCTCTGCGCATGAGCGGCGGAATTCGCCTTTTTCCGTCACATTGGCGTGGGTGCAGGTCAATCCCGACAGATACCAGACGACCGGCAGCTTTGCCCCGTCCGCGTGAGGAGGAACGTAGACAGAGAAGGTCATGTCCGTTCCGGTCTCGCGACTGGCATGCTTGTAGACGCCCTGCATGCCGCCATGAGATTTGTTGAGCGAAACGGCCTGGATTGTCATGACCTTGCGTTTCTGCCTGGCGCGCGGCCGATCTCAAGCCACATGGTTCTCGATGGCGAGCCGCACAAGTTCTGCGGACGTCCGCACGCCGAGCTTCTGGCGCATGATCGAGGAGGTGTTGGCGACCGTCTTGTAGGAGGATTGCACCAGCCAAGCGATCTCGGCGAGGCTTTTGCCGGCGCTGAGCAGACGCAATATCTCCATCTCGCGCGACGTCAGTTTTGCAAGCGGGCTTTGCGCATATGCGGGACCCGCGAAGGCGATGCTTCGAGCCATTGCCGGCGGCAGATAAACCCCGCCGCCTGCAACCTCGCGGATGGCGTCGACGAGATCCTGAGGTTCACCGGTCTTGGAGACGTAACCCTTGGCGCCGACCTCGATGGCCCGTGCCGCGAACACAGGATCATCGTTCATGCTGAACATGAGGATGCGCGCCGACGCATCGCGCCCGAGGATGCGCCGCGCCAGTTCATAGCCGGAGACGGTCGGCAGATTGATATCGAGCACGCAGACGTCGGGATGCTGCTGCTCGAAGGCGCGCTCGCCGCTCTCGGCGTCGGATGCTTCCAGGATATCGATGTCGGGATCATCTGCGAACAACGCACGGCATCCTGAAGCAACGATGCGATGATCATCGACGATCAAGATACGCATTGGCACTGGTCCCGGCTACCAATTGCTGCAGCGCGACGCATGAACTGCCGGCACCGCGTTGCAGCGGTAGCCGTCGACAGTCGTGCAACCCGCACGATGTTACGATACGCTTCGATTAGATAGTCGCCGTTTTTGTCTGTCAACGCTCGTCCGATAGGAAACGACGACGATTTCGCTCCCAGACCAACGCGATTTCGCTCTTGGACAAACGACATGTGGCAAAAGCTTTCATTGCGCGCCCGGGTCAACCTGCTTCTCGCGATTGTCCTCGCACTCGGCTTGGCCATCAATGTTGGACGGCTGGTGCTCGAGGCAGGGCCCCGCGTTCAGGCCGAAGATCAAAGCGTCATACGGCTGGCGCGTGAGTTCATCGAGACAATCGTTGCGGGATTGAACGAGGCGCCCGACCCTGAAGCACGGCTGAACCAGATTGTTCACGACCTGAACCGGCTGCGTCACGTCAGCATCACGCGACAGGGAGCCGCCATCGACCGATCTACGAGCACCGATCGCTCGGACAACACGGACAATACGCGTTCGCCGCCGGCATGGTTTGTGGCGCTTGTTCATCCCGAAAAGACGACAGTGAATGTGCCGATTTCGATCAAGGGCAATCAAGGCTCGCTGCTGATCACCTCCCATCCGAACGATGAGATGGCGGAAATATGGGACGGCATCGTCACCCAGCTGCTGGTCGGCTCAGGTGTCGCGATCGTTCTCTTTCTGATCACGAGCATGGTGGTTAGCCGCGCGCTCACCCCGATTGAGGCGCTGTCGCAAGCGATCACGAAAATCGAAGCCGGCAGCTATGACATCCGCGTGAAGGTAGAGGGTCCGCCCGAACTCACGGTCATCTGCGAAAAATTGAATCATCTCGCCTCCGCACTCGGTGCCGCTGTCGACGACAAGAGGCGTCTGGCTGAACGCGTGGTCTCTCTGCAGGACGTCGAGCGCAAGGAGATTGCGCGGGAATTGCACGATGAATTTGGACCCTATCTCTTTTCGTTGCGGGCGCACGCCAGCACGCTGACGCGGGCTGCAGATGTGAGCGAGCCGAACCTTGGCGCATTGCGCAAGCATGGCAACGCCATCCTGGAGCAGGTCGACGCCTTGCAGCAATCCAATCGCCGGGTGCTGGAACGGCTGCGTCCGGTGGGGCTCGCGGAACTTGGCCTGCGCCAGGCGCTCGGTGCTCTGCTCCGTCTGTGGGGCGAGTCCCATCCCGGCGTCGTCGTCGAAGCGGCAATTTCGCCTGATCTCGGCGAGACCGGAGAGACGGTCGAATTGACGATCTACCGCATCATCCAGGAAGCGCTGACAAATGTCTTCCGGCACGCCAATGCTTCGCACGTCAGCATCACCGTTGAATCCGCGGAAGCGGAGACAACATCGGGCCCCCGTGGCGGTGCGCGGGTGCGGGTGTGTGACAATGGCGGCGGGCTGAAGCCGGATCACAGGCTTGGCCTGGGTCTTACGGGGATGCGCGAGCGCATCCTGGCGCTGGGTGGCTCACTGACCCTCGCGTCCGGAGAAAGCGGGGTGACGGTTGAGGCCGTGATCCCCAAGGGATCCCTAAAGGCCGTCGCCTGCTGATCCGGGAATTTTTCCCGGTTCCACCGGGAAGAGGGCGCACGATTGGGTGAGACGTTTTGAACGTAGCGCAACTTTGCCGACGCTCTAATATCGCTTGCACCGGACCGGCAGGGGACCACGCAGCCGGAGTGGTGGGGATTAAGTGGATGGGCGTTCGGTTCCGGTTGATCGGGACGTTGGCGACTGGCCTGATTGCGGCGAGCGATGCTGCTCAGGCGCAGGACGCCGATAAACTGCAGGCGCTGCCCGACGTCACGATAACTGCGCCGCCGCCTGCCGGCGTCAAACCAGCCCGCAACAGGGATGCGACCCGGACCGCGCGGATCGTGCGGCGCGTCCCGATTTACCCGACGGCGCCAACGCCGACCGCAAGTACGGGGATAGATGTCGACAAGGTGCCGGCAGCCATCAACGCGGTCGGCGCGAACCAGATCGCGCGAACCGACTCGCTGAACATCGCAGATGCCCTGCAGCAATGGGTGCCGGGTATCATCACCAGCGATGTGACCGGCAATTCGTTTCAGCCGGACATACAGTTTCGCGGCTTTGTCGCGTCTCCCATCCCCGGTACGCCGCAGGGGCTGGCTGTTTATCAGAACGGCGTCCGCGTCAACGAAGCTTTCGGTGACACCGTCAACTGGGATTTGATCCCTACTACGGCCATCCGATCGGCCACCGTCGTGACCAACAATCCCGCCTTCGGCCTCAATGCGCTCGGCGGGGCCGTCAACGTGCTGATGAAGGATGGCTTCAATTATAAGGGCGCCGAGATCAACACGATGGGCGGCTCGTTTGGCCGCATTCAGAGTTCGGCGCAGTATGGCAAGCAAGTCGACAACTTTGCCGTCTACGCCGCGCTCGAAGGAGTGCACGACAACGGATTCCGGAATTTCTCCGCGTCGGATGTTCGCCGCTTTTACGGCGATGTCGGCTACAAGGCCGATGCGAGCGAATTTCACCTCAATATGGGCGTCGCCGACAACAAATTCGGTGCGACCGCGGCGGTTCCGGTCGAGCTGCTGCAGCAATATTGGGGTGCGACGTACACCACGCCGCAGACTTCCAACAATCGCGTTGGTTATGCCAATTTGACGGGGAAGGTCGAGGCCACGCCGACCTGGACGATCGCAGGCAATGCATATGTGCGCGTGTTCGATCACAAGACGGTAGATGGCAATCCGACCGAGACCCAGCCCTGCGCTGCCAATTCGGGACTGCTTTGCTTCAACGACGATTTCACGCCGGCCAATGGCCTCAACGGGGTCCAGCTCGCCAATCCCTTCCCTGCCGGTGCCGTGCTGGGTGAGATTGACCGAACGACAACGCGTTCGGTGACCACGGGTGCCGCCCTGCAGGCAACCAACACAGACCAGCTGTTCGGGCACAACAACCAGTTCATGATCGGCGCCAGCTTCGACTCCGGCGTCACCCGTTTCGGTGCCAGCGCGGAGCTCGGCACGATCGGCTCGAACTATGTCGTCACCGGCAGCGGAATATTCCTCGGACGCTCCGGCGATCCCTTTTCGATCGGCCCGGTCGCGCTGCGCGCCACCAATCGCTATACCGGCATCTATGCACTCGATACGTTCGATGTGACAGACAGGTTTTCGATCACGGCGGGCGGCCGCTACAACGACGCCCGCATCGTGCTCGAGGATCAGATCGGCACGGAGCTCAACGGCAACCATACGTTCAACCGCTTCAACCCGATCATCGGCGGCACCTACAAGATCACGCCCGAATTGACTGCCTATGCCGGCTACTCCGAAGCCAACCGTGCGCCGACGCCGCTGGAGCTCGGTTGTGCCGATCCTGCGCGTCCCTGTATCATCGGCGCATTTCTGATCTCGGATCCGACGCTGAAGCAGGTCGTGTCGCATACTGTGGAAGCGGGTTTGCGCGGCAGCAAGGAGCTGAACGTCGGCACCCTTGGATGGAAGCTCGGCGCTTTCCGCGCCAAGAACACGGATGACATCCTGGCGATACCGAGCAACGAGCTGCAGGGATTCGGCTTTTTCCAGAATGTGGGCGCGACGCGCCGCCAAGGCATCGAGGCACAGGTCACCCTGACCTCGAAAGCGCTGCAGCTTTATGCCAGCTATGCCCTCGTCGATGCGCGTTTCCTCGACGCGCTGCAGCTCGGCTCGCACAGTCCGTTTGCTGATATCAACGGCAATATCCAGGTCGTGCCGGGTAACCGAATCCCGGCGATCCCGCGCAATCGGATCAAGGCGGGTTTCGACTATTCGATCACCGATGCCTTCAAGGTTGGTGGCGATGCGCTGCTCGTCGGCAGCCAATACTTCGTGGGGGATGAATCCAATCAGGCGGCGAGGTTGCCCGCTTATGCCGTCTTCAATGTCCGCGCCTCATATCAGGTCGACAAGACCGTCCAGATCTACGGTCGCGTCGACAACATCTTCGACAATCGTTACGCGACCTTCGGCACCTTCTTCGATACGACAGCTGTTCCCAATTTCGCCAATGGCGGCGCGCCGTTCACGGATGCGCGTACGGTCAGTCCGGCGCGGCCTCGCGCGTTCTATGCGGGTCTCAAGGCGACGTTCTAGAGCTGACGCGGCAATTCGCTTGATCGAAGAGTCGCGTGCTCGGCGAAACAGCCGTGCAGCTCAGGCTTCGTTCTTCGGAACGTACTTGCCCAGAACGCATTTGTAGCGTTGCAGCTTCCATTCGTGATACGGCCCTTTGGCAAGCCAGTCGGCGATCCCGATTTGCGCATGGACCGAGCAGGCGCCCATGGTGATGCCTGACTGCTCACTGGTTGTAACGACCTTTTCCAGGCAAAGCTGGCCATTGCAGAGGATAGCGACGAGAGTGACGAGCATGGTGACCTTTCGTTATTGAAAATTCCAGTTCGCGCTATGCAGAGTTTGTGCCACTGCCGCCGCGGCCCGTAGTTTGCCGGATGCTTCGCCGACCGAGGCGCACAAGCCCGGCTCGGCAGAGTTACGCGCCAACGCACAATATCCAGCCGAACCAGCTGGCCATTGTGCCAATGCCGGCTTCCGAAAGCGTTGAGCGTGCAGGGAAATTTCTCTCTGCAGTGAGAACGTCGCGTTAGCTATTCCAAATGTAGCGGACAAACGATTCAGCCCCCCGGCTGTATGCCCACTATGACTGATTCGCGCACGACTGAGTAACGCGACCGCATCCGTTCGCAGCCGAGTCTGAGCCGGCACTCGTTGCGCGTCGCGCCATGCGACGATCGCAAATTCTGTGTGGTGTGGTTCGGCTGCGAGCAACTCGCGCGCCGATTGACTGCTCGCCACACAAATAGATCGCGGCGCAATCTCACGGCGCCTTCTGCGTTCAACAGCAGCGCGATTGCGAGTCCGGCACGTGCGCGGGGGACCGCTGAACGGGGCCGTTCGGGCCATCAGAAGGAACAAAATAGTAAAATAATATGACTAGTGGGAACGCCTCTTCCGTGAAATAGTGCCTGTGCTCATCCAAAAATGGGTAGTGAAAGGTGCTTAAATACCATCGACATCCCTCGGGGAGGAAGGCCATGATTGCCGTCGCGCGTCGATCAGCAGCTGCCCCGTCGGGAGCAAAGGCGTGACATCGCGCCTGGTCATCATCCCATCCCGGCGCGCCCATTCCAACCATGCCGAAGTGGCGCGCAGCATCGGTATCGACATCATCGCCGGCCGCTACGCCGAAGGCACGCGCTTGCCCGGCGATGCCGAACTGATCGCGATGTTCGGCGTGTCGCGCCCGGTGCTCCGCGAAAGCGTCAAGACGCTGGTGGCAAAGGGCCTGCTCAGCACCAAGGCGCGGGTGGGCACGGTCGTGCGTGAGCGCGGCGCCTGGAACATGTTCGACGCCGACGTGCTGGCCTGGCATCTCGACGCCGGCATCGACAAGCGTTTCCTCAACGACCTCGCCGAGATCCGCCTTGCGGTCGAGCCGCGGGCGGCGCAGCTCGCAGCCGCGCACCGGTCCGAGGAGCACATCGCTGAACTCAGGCGCAGCATGGAGCGGATGCGGCAGGAGGCTTCGGACTCCGTCGGCTTTGCCGACGCCGACCTCGCCCTTCACGTCGCGGTCGCGAACGCTTCGGGTAATCTGTTCATGTGCTCGATCGGCCATGTCATCGAGGCCGCGCTTCGCGCCTCCTTCCTGCTCAGCGCGCCGGTCGAGCCTGAGGACCGCCACACCGTCCTGCTCTGGCATCAGAAGATCGTCGATTCGATTGCTGCGGGCGATGGCGAAGGCGCGGCCGAGGCGATGGTCTATGTCATTCACAATGGCATGCACCGGCACGAGGGGGTGGTGGTTGCGGGGTCAGCAACGGAATCTGGAGAAAGCCGGTGACTGCACTCCGCCTTGCCATCGTCGGCTTCGGCAAGATCGCGCGCGACCAGCATGTGGGCGCGATATCGGCGACGCCAGGCGTGACGCTTGCCGCCATCGCCAGCCGCAATGCCTCGCTGCCGGGCGCGCCACATTTTGCGACGCTCGAAGATCTGCTGCGCGACGGGCCGCCGATCGATGCGGTGGCGCTGTGCACGCCGCCGCAGGTGCGGCGCGAGCAGGCGGCACGCGCGCTTGCCGCCGGCAAGCATGTGATGCTCGAGAAGCCGCCTGGCGCCAGTGTCAGCGAGCTCGATCCCTTGATCGAATCGGCAACCGTCGGGGGCCGCACGCTGTTTGCGACCTGGCATTCGCGTTTTGCGCCGGCGGTTGAGCCGGCACGCAGCTGGCTCGCGTCGCGCCGTATCTCGTCGGTGCAGATCATCTGGAAGGAAGACGTCCGTGTCTGGCATCCTGGCCAAGCCTGGATCTGGGAGCCGGGCGGGCTAGGGGTGTTCGATCCCGGCATCAATGCGCTCTCGATCCTGACCCGCATCCTGCCGGATCCCGTGTTCGTGACGGCGGCGGAGCTGTACTTTCCCGCCAACCGGCAAGCGCCGATTGCGGCGAACCTTGCGCTCTCTGACGCGACCGGCGTGCCGATCGCGGCCGAATTCGATTTCCGCCAGACCGGCCCGCAGAGCTGGGACATTGTGGTGGAGACCGATCACGGCCGGATGACGCTGTCGGGCGGCGGCAGGCGTCTTGCCGTCGACGGCAAGGTGCTGTCGGACGCGCCGGAGGCAGAATATCGCGGCCTCTATCAACGCTTTGTCGAGATAACCGCGACCGGCGAGAGCGATGTTGACCTCGCGCCGCTCCGCCTCGTCGCCGATGCGTTCATGCTTGGCCGGCGCCACATCGTCGAAGCGTTCGAAGATTGATCATGGATACTTCTCTCTCACGCACCTCACGCGACCAGTTCGGCACCTTGCCGGACGGTAGCGCCGTCGAGCGCGTGGTGCTGCGCGGCTTGCGCGGGTTCGAGGCGCGTATCATCACCTTTGGCGCAGCGCTTCAGGCGCTGATCGTGCCCGACGCGCAGGGACACTGCGAAGACGTCGTGCTGGGATATGACGATCTCGCCGGCTATGTCGGCGAGCGGCGCTTCTTTGGCGCCACCGTCGGCCGCTACGCCAACCGCATCGCCAACGCGCAGTTCTCGCTCAATGGCAAGACCGTTCAGCTTGCCGCCAACAACGGTCCGAATGCGTTGCATGGCGGATTGAACGGTTTTGACCGCAAGCCGTGGGAGATTGCCGACATCGCCGACGGTGCGGAGCCAGCCGTCTCACTCGCCTATGTCAGCGAACATGGCGAGGAGGGCTACCCCGGCCGGCTGGACGTGCGCGTCACCTATCGAGTCACGGGCTCTGCGGAATTGTCGGTCAGCTTCGAAGCAAGGACGGATCGTCCGACGATCATCAACCTGACCAATCACAGCTTCTTCAATCTCGAGGGTGCGACCTCTGGCGCAAATATCCTCGATCACCGATTGACGCTCGTATCCGACCGGTTTCTCGCAATCGACCCGACCGCCATTCCTCTGCTCGGGCCGCCGCGCACCGTCGTGGGCACGCCGTTCGATTTCCGTGTGACGACGCCGGTCGGCGCGCGCATCCGCGACAACGATCAGCAGCTGCGGAACGGCAAAGGATACGACCACAATTTCTGTCTGGCGCGCGACGGCGCGCTGCATCTTGCGGCACGGCTGGAGGCACCGCCGTCCGGGCGAGTCCTTGAACTCTTGACCGATCAGCCCGGTCTGCAGGTCTATTCCGGTAACTACCTCGACGGGTCGGTTGCCGGAAAAGGCGGGCGGCTGTACCGGCAATCGGATGCGATCTGCCTGGAGCCGCAGGTCTGGCCCAATGCCCCCAATCGGCCCGACTTTCCGTCTCCGCTGTTGATGCCTGGCGACATCTATCGCCACCGCACGGTCTATCGTTTTCTGTCTCCTGCAAAGGCGAGCGCCACATGATGGAGCAGGTGCCGACCTCAGTTCTGTCCGCCGAGCGCTGTCATCTCGGGGAGGGGCCGACCTATGACACCACCACCGATACGGCGTGGTGGTTCGACATCCTCGAAGGACGGCTATTCGAGGCGCACCTTGCGAGCGGACAGGTCCGCATTCACCCACTTGGGAAGATGGCCAGCGCGCTGGCGCGCATCGATGCGGAGCGTCAATTGATCGTCGCCGAAGACGGCCTCTACATCCGCTCCGTCGCCGACGGCGTGATGACGCTGTATCGCCCGCTCGAAGCGGAGAATGCGCTCACCCGATCGAACGATGCGCGGGTGCACCCCGGCGGAACGTTCTGGATTGGCACCATGGGACGACGGGCCGAAGCTGGCGCCGGCGCGATCTACGCACTCCATCGCGGCGAGCTATCGCAGCTGTTCGCGCACATCACCATCCCGAACGCGATCTGCTTTTCTCCCGACGGCGCGCTCGGCTATTTCGCCGATACCAGAAAGAATGAGCTGTACCGCGTTGCGCTCGATGCTGCGACCGGCCTGCCGCGCGGCGCGCCCGAAATGCTGGTGAGGCACCAAGGCATCGGCGGCATCGACGGCGCCGTGGTCGATGCCGACGGCCTGATCTGGAACGCGCGCTGGGGCGGCGGCTGCATCGATGTCTACAGCCCCGCAGGTGAGCATCTGCGCTCTCTCCACGTGCCGGCGCGCCAGTCGAGCTGTCCTGCCTTTGTCGGGCCCGATCTGTCGCGTCTGCTGGTCACCTCTGCCTGGCAGGGCATGGACGAGGCAGCCCGTGCCGCCGATCCCGAGCATGGCCGCACCTTTCTCATGAAGGCCGCCGTGCGCGGCCGCGCAGAACCCGATGTCAAGCTCGCAAGTTCATAGGAGGCAACCCGACAAAGCGAAAGCCGTGACGAATAATCAAGTTATGAATCTAAGGGAGTGAAACGAAGATGATCAAGCCGAAAACAACACTACTCGCGCTCGCGCTGGCGGGCTTTGCCGCTGCAGCTTCGCTCGACGGCGCGCTCGCGCAGGATAAGGGCACCGTTGGAATCGCCATGCCGACCAAATCTTCGGCGCGGTGGATCGACGACGGCAACAACATGGTGAAGGTGCTGAAGGAGCGCGGCTACGGCACCGATCTGCAATATGCCGAAGACGACATCCCCAACCAGCTCTCCCAGGTGGAGAACATGGTGACCAAGGGCGCCAAGGTTTTGGTGATCGCGGCGATCGATGGCACCACGCTGTCCGACGTGCTCAAGCAGGCCAAGGCCAAGGGCATCATCGTGATCGCCTATGACCGCCTGATCCGCGACACGCCGAATGTCGACTACTATGCGACGTTCGACAATTTCCAGGTCGGCGTGTTGCAGGCACAGTCGATCGAGCAGGCGCTGGGCCTGAAGGAAGGCAAGGGGCCGTTCAACATCGAATTGTTCGGCGGCTCGCCCGACGACAACAACGCCTATTTCTTCTACAACGGCTCGATGTCGGTGCTGCAGCCTTATGTCGACAGCGGCAAGCTGGTGATCGGCAGCGGCCAGAAGGGCATGGACAAGGTGTCGACCCTGCGCTGGGACGGCGCCACGGCCCAGGCCCGCATGGACAATCTGCTCAGCGCCTTCTACGGCAGGAAGCGCGTCGATGCGGTGCTCTCGCCCTATGACGGGCTCTCCATCGGCATCATCTCCTCGCTGAAGGGCGTCGGCTATGGCGGGTCCGGCCAGCCGATGCCGTTTGTCAGCGGGCAGGATGCCGAAGTGCCGTCGATCAAGGCGATGCTGCGCGGCGAGCAGTATTCCACCATCTTCAAGGATACCCGCGACCTCGCCAAGGTGACGGCGGATATGGTGGACGCTGCGCTCAACAACAAGCAGGTTCCGGTCAACGACACCACGACCTATAAGAATGGCGTCAAGGTGGTGCCATCCTATCTGCTCAAGCCGGTCGTGGTCGACAAGAGCAATTGGGAAAAGGTTTTGATTGACAGCGGCTACTACAAGCGCTCGCAATTCCAGTGAGCTAAGTTCGTGCGGCACGCGTCGATCTACGCCTGCCGCACGTTCCGGGGAAATCAGGCGCGGATGGACATGATGCGATGACGGCAATGCTGGAGATGCGCGGCGTCAGCAAGAGCTTTGCCGGCGTGCAGGCGTTGCGCGACGTCAACTTCACCGTCGAGGCCGGCCAGATTCATGCCCTGGTCGGCGAGAACGGCGCCGGCAAATCGACGCTGATGAAGGTGTTGAGCGGCGTCTATCCCCATGGCGACTACGAGGGCTCCATCATCTACGAGGGCGAGGAGCGGCGCTTTCGCGACATCAATGATTCCGAGGCGCTCGGAATCATCATCATCCATCAGGAGCTGGCGCTGATCCCGCTGATGTCGATTGCGGAAAACATTTTTCTTTCGCATCCACCGGCGCGTCTTGGCGTGATCGACCGCGACGCCGTCTATCGCCGCACCGGCGAACTGTTGGCCCAGGTGGGCCTGCGCGAGTCGCCGGATACGCTGGTCACTGACCTTGGCATCGGCAAGCAGCAACTGGTCGAGATTGCCAAGGCGCTCTCCAAACGGGTGCGCCTCCTGATCCTGGACGAGCCGACCGCAAGCCTCAACGAGAATGATAGCGCCGCGCTGCTCGATCGTCTGGTCACCTTCCGCAAGCATGGCATCGCCTCGATCCTGATCTCTCACAAATTGAACGAGGTGGCTCGCGTCGCCGACCGCATCACCGTGCTGCGCGATGGCCGAACCGTCGACAGCATCGACTGCCGCACCGAAAAGGTCGAGGAAGACCGCATCATCCGCAGCATGGTCAATCGCGACCTCGCGCACCGCTTTCCGGAGCGCGATTCGGGGATCGGGGAGCCTGTGCTGGAAGTGGAGAACTGGTCCGTGCACCATCCGCTCCATCCCGAGCGGCAGGTGATCAAGAATGTCGATTTCAACGTGCGGCGCGGCGAGGTGGTCGGCATTGCCGGCCTGATGGGCGCCGGCCGCACCGAATTCGCCATGAGCTTGTTCGGACGAGCGTGGGGTTACAAGATCAGCGGCCGCGCGCGGCTGGATGGCCGCGATGCCGATCTTTCATCTGTTCCGGCCGCGATCGACGCCGGCCTTGCCTATGTCACCGAGGACCGTAAGCAGCTTGGGCTGATCCTCGCCGATGACGTGCGCAAGAACGTTACGCTCGCGAGCCTGCGCCAGGTAGCGCCGCGCTGGGTGATCGACGACATCAGGGAATTGAAGGCGGCCAGCGACTACCGGAGCCGGATGCGCATCCGCTGCTCCGATGTCTACCAGGAGACCGGGCAGCTCTCCGGCGGCAACCAGCAGAAGGTAGTGCTGTCGAAATGGCTGATGACAGACCCGAAGGTCTTGATCCTGGATGAGCCAACCCGCGGCATCGATGTCGGCGCCAAATACGAGATTTATTGTATCATCAACGAGCTGGCGGAGGCCGGCAAGGGCGTGGTCGTGATCTCCTCGGAGATGCCGGAGCTGCTCGGCATCTGCGACCGCATCTATGTGATGAACGACGGCGCATTCGTCGGCGAATTTGCAGCAGCCGATGCGTCGCAGGAAAAGATCATGCGCGCGATCATGCGCAATGAAAGGCGCCGCGCGCGCGAGGCTGAAGTGCAGGCGGGAGGAATGCACCCATGACAGACAAGACGGCCTCGCTTCCCGAGGAGGGCCGGCACGGCAGTTTCATCAAGCACAATCTGCGCAATTACGGGATGCTGCTGTCGCTGTTCGTGATCATGCTGTTCTTCCAGCTGGTCACCGACGGCACGCTGCTCCAGCCGCTCAACATGACCAACCTCGTGCTGCAGAACAGCTATATCGTCATCATGGCGCTCGGCATGCTCCTGGTGATCGTCACCGGCCACATCGACCTTTCGGTGGGTTCGGTCGCCGGCTTCATCGGCGCGGTCGCAGCCGTGCTGATGGTGCGCTACCGCATCGACTATTCGCTCGCCTTCATCGCCTGTCTCCTGGTAGGGGCGGCGATCGGCGCGGCGCAGGGCTATTGGGTCGCCTATTTCGGCATTCCGTCCTTCATCGTCACGCTGGCAGGCATGCTGGTGTTCAAGGGGCTTGCGCTCGCGCTGCTGCAGGGGCAGTCGGTCGGACCGTTTCCGCCGACCTTCCAGAAATTGTCGTCGGGCTTCATTCCGGAAATGCTGCCCGACGCCAATGCGCTGCACCCGACGTCTCTGCTGATCGGTGCCGTGCTGGCGCTGGCGCTGGTCTATTCCAGCGCCAAGAGCCGCGCGCGCGAGCAGTCGCACGGCATCGAGGTCGAACCCTACGCGTTCTTTGTCGGCAAGTGCGCCGTGCTTTCGGGGGCCGTGCTCTACTTTACCTATCTGATCGCCTCGCATCGCGGCCTGCCAAACGTCCTTGTGATCATGACGGCGCTGATCGCGCTTTACGCGTTTGTCACGCGGCGCACGGTGATCGGCCGCCAGATCTACGCCGTCGGCGGCAATGCGAAGGCGGCGAAACTGTCGGGCATCAAGACCGAACGGCTGACCTTCCTGACCTTCGTCAATATGGGCGTGCTCGCAGCTCTCGCCGGCCTCGTCTTCGCTGCGCGGCTCAACACGGCAACGCCCAAGGCCGGCACCGGCTTCGAGCTTGACGTCATCGCCGCCTGCTTCATCGGCGGCGCCTCCGCCTATGGCGGGGTGGGGCGGGTCGGCGGCGCCGTGGTCGGCGCCATGATCATGGGTGTGATGAACAACGGCATGTCGATCCTCGGCATCGGCATCGACTACCAGCAGGTCATCAAGGGCTTGGTGCTGCTGGGCGCCGTCTGCATCGACGTCTACAACCAGCGCAGATAACCGTCCGGACACAGCATGACATCCAATCGTCCCTATCGCGGCGTCTTTCCCGTCGTACCGACCATCTTTGATAACAGCGGCAATCTCGACCTCGATGGCCAGCGCCGCTGCGTCGATTTCATGATCGATGCCGGCTCGCAGGGCATCTGCATCCTCGCCAATTTCTCCGAACAGTTTGTGCTCACCGACGCCGAGCGCGAAATCGTGATGCGCGCGGTGCTCGACCACGTCGCGGGCCGGGTGCCGGTGATCGTGACGACGACGCATTTCGCTTCAAGCATCTGCGCGGCCCGCAGCCGCCAGGCTGAGGAGATGGGTGCCGCCATGGTGATGGTGATGCCGCCCTATCACGGCGCGACGTTCCGTGTCGCCGAACCAGGCATCTTCGAATTCTTCCGCGTGGTCTCGGATTCTCTGCGCATTCCCGTGATGATCCAGGATGCGCCGGTCGCGGGCACGCCGCTTTCGGTCGATTTTCTGGCGCGGATGGCGAGCGAGCTGCAAAACATCCGTTACTTCAAGATCGAGGTGCCGATGGCGGCGGCGAAATTGCGCAACCTCATCGCAGCCGGCGGCAGCGCGATCGAGGGTCCCTGGGATGGCGAGGAAGCGATCACGCTGATGGCCGATCTCGACGCCGGCGCCACCGGCGCGATGACCGGCGGCGGCTATCCTGACGGCATCAGGCAGATCATCGATCCCTTCTTCGCCGGCCGCCGCGACGAGGCGATGGCCGCCTATGCGCGCTGGCTGCCGTTGATCAACTATGAAAATCGCCAGTGCGGGCTGCAAGCCTGCAAGGTGCTGATGAGGGAAGGCGGCGTAATCGCCTCGGACACGGTGCGGCATCCGCTGCAGCCGCTACATCCCATCGCTCGCGCGGGCCTGATCGAAATCGCCCGCCAGCTCGATCCGGTGGTGTTGCGCTGGGGCAGGTGATTCCGTGGCGCGCACCAGAGCCGGAACCGGGGGAAACACATCTCATCAAATCGAACGTGATTGCCCTGGATCGGATGGAATTGTTCATCAAGGCCGGAGTCGTTTCGCGAGCTACGATCAAGACCCAGTGCCGAACTATCACGGTTAGAGGAGCCAGCAAGAAAGCGGCTTGCAGAACTGATGTGCGTTCCCATTTGCCGGTGCACAGCCAGGAGGCCCAGGATGAAATCCCTATTGATCGCGACCACCGCCGCCATCGCGACAGCATTGGCAAGCCCTGCATTGGCACAAGCGGTTATCTCGGAGCCCGGATATTGCGCGCAGTTCTATCCGAACGCGAACTGCCAAAATTACGGACCCGGTAATCCCTATACCGATGGCGGATATTGGAAGAATGGTTGGCAGAACGGGTATGCGAATGGTTGGCAGAACGGCTACGCGTCCGTGGACGGTCGCCGGCACAATCATCATCGCGGGCATCGTGAATGATGCGGGCCCAGGGCGCGACTTGGCCCTGCGACCACAGCGGTGATTAGGTCCTAGGCTTGCAGTCCGCGCTGGGCGGCGAACGTTCTCCGGCAAGTAACCGATGTCACGTTGCCCCGCTTCGCCCTGTTATGTGGTCGAGCAGGTTCATCGGCAGTGGAAAGACCACGGTCGACGAGCGCTCGCCAGCGATGTCGTGCAACGCTGCGAAGTAGCGCAGCTGCATCGCCTGGGGCTCCTGGGCAAGGATGCGGCCGGCCTCGACGAGTTTTTCGGCGGCCTGCTGCTCGCCCATCGCATTGATTACCTTTGCCCGCCGCAGCCGTTCCGCCTCGGCCTGCTTGGCGATCGCGCGCACCATGGTTTCGTTCAGGTCGATGTCCTTGATCTCGATCGCGGTGACCTTGATACCCCAGACGTCGGTTTGCTTGTCGAGGCTCTCCTGAATGTCGGCATTCAGCCTGTCGCGTTCCGCCAGCATCTCGTCGAGTTCGTGCTTGCCGAGCACCGAGCGCAGCGTGGTCTGTGCCAGCTGGCTGGTCGCGGCCATGTAGTCGCCGACCTTGATGATGGCGCGCTCGGCATCGACAATGCGGAAG
>Ga0081540_1001706_pt1 | contig 18603 bp, 12 predicted proteins | sample TabmetS2T1R1_FD_71024 | JGI IMG/M metagenome (GOLD analysis project Ga0081540, IMG submission 71024) | Tabebuia heterophylla rhizosphere microbial communities from the University of Puerto Rico - S2T1R1 | ecosystem: Host-associated > Plants > Roots > Rhizosphere ... | reverse complement strand
TGACCGACTGGCCGACACGAACGTCGATCGAGGAGAGGTGAGCGTAGCGTGTTGACACGCCGTTGTGGTGGTCGATGTCCACTGTGCGCCCATAGCCGCCGTTCCAGCCCGCGGCGATCACCGTGCCGTCACCGGTGGCGCGCACCGAATCGCCGGTTTCGCCATGCAGATCGAGTCCGGTGTGCAGGGCCGGCGTGCCGAGGAACGGGTCGGTGCGCACGCCGAAGCCCGACTGCAGGTCGAGCCCGCCGTCGATCGGCCTGCGCACAGGAATACTGCCGAGCGTGCGAGTGAGGCGAGTGATTTGCGCGCGTGCGAGCTGGGCGCGACTGAGCTGCCGCTCGAAGCTGGTCGCATCCTTGGCGACGTTCACGGGCACAAAGGGCCCGCCCACCGCGCCGCCGCCTTCGTTGCTCGCCTTGCCGAGATCGAGCCCGAGCTCGATCAACACCGCGCGAATCCGGCGCGCCTTGGCATCGTAACGCTCGGCGAGCGAACCCACCGTCGCGGCCTGGCGCTGCTCCAGGCGATCGAGCGAAGCCTGCAAGCGCTCGATCGCGCCGGCGATGGCGCCCTTGGCGAGAACGTTCGTGCGCGAATCGGGGACCGCCCGATCCGGAGAAATGAAGGCTCCCTTGTCGCGGCCCGCTTTGGGCACGATTGCCCGCGGCTCCCCGCTGCCGCCGCGCGCAGTTTGTTTGATAGTCGCGGTGGCATCGCCGAGGCCGTTGAGCGCGCCGGCGCGCGACTCGAGCGCCGTTTGCCGGCGCAGAATTTGTTCGAGCTTCTTTTCGTACTGCTCCTGATCGATCAGCTGCCGGCTCGAAAAGCGGTCGATCTGTGCGCGCAACTCGGCGATGCGGTCTTCGTAGGCGGATTGCATCTCCGCCTGCCGGGCAAGGCTCCCGGCGAGCACATCCTCACGGAAGGCGGAATAGGTGGCGCTTGTAATGCTCCACGCCGCCATGGTCAGCAGCGCGCCGACAGTGACCCAGAAGGCGATCGCTCCGAGCCGCGCCCCGCGCCGATCGGCAGGTCGCAAGGCATGCGACCGGCGCACGCAATCCCGGTACGGCAGAGATGACTCGCGAGGCATTGACGCTCCCCGCCGGTTCCCTACGCCGGCTCCCCTTACGCGGCGGCTAACTCGCGCCGCTTCAATGGAACAGGGTTAATTTTCCGGGAATCGCGCCTCCCTGCGGGGAAGAGCGGTTGGCATGCGTGCCGGCCTTTGGCGCCGACGAACAGGGCCCCGCGGCCGTGGCCCCATCTCGAGGCTCTCCTGCGTCCCGGAGGTGACGGCAAGCTGGCACAGTCGGCACGAAGCTTATGAAAACAAAAGGCTTCTCGGCCGCCCGCCGCAGCCATCGCTCCTCCATCGGCCTTGAAATCACTGCTGCGCCAAACTACTGCCAGTCCTGGCGAAGACGTGCATTTGCGCGCCCCGAGGGGCTTGAAACGCCTTCCTTTCGTCCCTTTTCCCGGCTTTCAATGCCGGGCTGAATAATCTGCGGGGAAAGTGCCGCCAGGTCGACATTGTGCGGGGCGCGTCGACTGCGGCTGGGGGCCGGTTCGCCACAAGGGTCGCGTGCGCACGCGGGGCGGAATCGGTGGTCGAGGGGACGCCAAGTCGGGGCATGGCGCCAGGACAACTTCATCTCAATCTCGAGGCTCTCCGCAAGCTTGAGGCGAGCCTTAAGCTGCACTTGTGCGAGCACGAGACAGGGGGTGACCGCGATGGTGAGGGACCGCGCGGTTCGCGATCGCCGCTGAGCTCCGCGATTTGCGGTGAAAGCCGAGCGCGGCTGCGCGCGTGGTGTCCGCGGTTGCGCCAATTCGCCGTTGTCGGCGGCACGGTCGGCGGCCTCGTCATGCTCGCGCTGGTCGCGCTGTGGTGGCGCTTGTCCAACGGACCGATCGAGCTCGACATCGCGACGCCATGGCTCACCGCGGCGATCAAGGAAAATTTCGGCCCCGGCCACGAGGTCGAGATTGGCGGGACCCAGCTCGAGCGGGACGCCAACAAGGGACGCACCTCGCTGCGCATTCGCGACATCGTGGTGCGCGACTCCGACGGCACCATCGTTGCCAGCGCCCCCAAGGCGGAAGTCGGCATCTCCGGGGCGAACCTGCTCCTGGGTCGCATCCGCGCCGAGCGGCTGAGCTTGGTCGGCGCCGAGATGGCGGTGCGCATCGAGTCGGACAGCGAGGTCACGATCTTCGCTGGTAGCAACAAGCGCCCCTTGGTCACCGCTTCGGCAGTTTCGCCGTCCGCCATTCCGCCGCTGATGGGCCCGCCATCCAAGCGCGAGCAGCGCCCCGCGCCTGCGGCCACCGCTGTTCCTGCCCCACCCGCAGCTGCGGCAGCTGCCGCCGCGCCCGCGAGCGCGCGCAACGGCATTCCCGATCTCGCCGCGCTGATCGCGTGGGTCGAGAGCCTCGACGCGAGTGGCCTGGACGGCCGCGACCTCACCGAAATCGGACTGGAAGGCGGCAACCTCACGGTCGACGATCAGCGCAACGGCAAGCAGTGGACGTTCACCAACATCGATCTGAGCGTGACCCGGCCCAAGGGGGGCGGCATCGCGGTTGCGCTGGGCTCCCAAGGCGGCGAGCGGCCCTGGCACGTGCGCGCGGCGATGACGCCGGGACAACCGGGCCACCGCATCATCGACATCGAGACGCAGAAGCTCTCCACCAAAGACGTGTTGCTCGCCATGCGGGTGAGCGCTGACCAGTACGAGGTCGACCTGCCGCTATCCGGCCGCATCCGCGCCGATGTCGGTCCCGACGGTATTCCGCACATGCTCGACGGCCGCGTACTGGTCGAGAAGGGGATCATCGTCGATCTCGAGGACCCGCTCGTGCGCATTCCCATCGAGCGCGCCGAGGTCAGTCTCGATTGGGACAAAAACCGGCGGGCGCTGACGGCGCCGTTTCAGGTCGTCTCCGGCGGCAACCGCATCACGCTGCTCGCGCAATTCGATGCCCCGAGCGACGGCAGCGGGACTTGGGGGCTGCAAATCTCCGGCGGCAGCGCGGTGCTCGCGACCGCGCCGGTCGACCCGAATGCGCTGATTCTCAATCGCGTCCTGCTGCGGCTGCGCATCGATCCCGATAAGCAGCGCGTCGACCTCGAGCCGAGCGAGGTCGGCAACACCGACCTGGGCGTGGCGCTCACCGGCAGCCTGGATTTTTCCAGCGACGATCCGCGGCTCACCCTCGGGATTGCCGGCACGCGCATGTCGGTTGCGGCGCTCAAGCGGCTGTGGCCGCTCACCGTGTCACCGAAGGTGCGCGCCTGGGTCCTCGACCATGTGCAAGCCGGTACTGTCGAGCGGCTGGAGATCTCGACCAATGCGCTGTGGTCCACGCTGAAGTCGAGCGGCCCGCCCGTGCCCGACGACGGCTTGTTGATCCAGATCATCGGCAACGGCGCCGAAATCCGGCCGGTCGAAGGCTTGCCGGCGATCCGCGATGCGGACGTCAACGTGCACGTTTCCGGCCGCACCGCCGTGATCAATGTGGGCCGCGGCAACATCGACGTATCGCCCGGCCGCAAGCTCTCGATCACCAGCGGCACCTTCGAAGTGCCCGACACCTTCCCCAAGGGGCCGCCGGCGAAGGTGCGCTTCCGCCTCGACGGCTCTGTGCCGGCAGCGGTCGAACTTCTGAACATGCAACGGCTGCGCGACTATTCCGGCGCGCCGGTCGAGTCCGCGACCAGCCGCGGCACGCTCACCGCCCAGGTGACGCTCGCGCTGCCGCTCAAAGAGGATCTGCCGCCCGGATCCACGCTCTACACGATCAATATGGACGTGGCGAACTTCGCCGCCGAACGCATGGTGATGGGGCAGAAGGTCGAGGCGCAGCTGCTCAAGGTGACCGCCAACAATGTCGGCCACTGGATCAGGGGTGACGTCAAGCTCAACGGCGTCCCTTCCGTGCTCGACTATCGCAAACCGCGCGACGGCGACGCCGATGTCCGTGTCCAGGCCACCCTCGACGAGAACGCGCGCAGCAAATTCGGTTTCGATCTCGGCGGGCTCCTCACCGGGCCGGTGCCGATCAAGCTCAGCGGACGCGTAGCGGCAAATGACGGCGAGAGCCGCTTTGCCATGGAGGCGGATCTCAGCCAAGCCAAGGTCGACAACCTGCTGCCCGGCTGGCTGAAGCCTCCCGGCCGCCCGGCACGCGCGACCTTCACGCTGATCAACAAGCCCGCGGCCACGCGGATCGAAGATTTGATGGTGGAAGGGGCCGGCGCTTCGGTCAAAGGCACGGTCGAGGTCGATGCCTCCGGCGACGTCGTCTCGGCGAATTTCCCCGCCTTCGCGCTTGCCGACGGCGACAAGGCGACGCTCAAAGCGGAGCGGGGCGGCGACGGTGCCCTGCGGGTCACCATGCGCGGCGACGTGTTCGATGCACGCGGCTTCGTCAAATCGACGCTGACCGGCCCCGCCAGCAACAACAAACAGAAAGACAAGGATATCGACCTCGACGTGAAGATCGCCACCGTGATCGGCTTCAACGGCGAGACCTTGCGCGGGCTCGATCTGCGCGCCTCGCGCCGTGGCGGCGTCATCACGAGCCTGGCGTTGAACGGCAAGCTCGGGCGCGATGCGCCGCTCATCGGCGATCTGCGCGGGCGCGGCCGGCAAGTCATTGTGCTCGAGTCCAACGACGCCGGCGCTTTCTTCCGCTTCAACGACATCTACCCGAAGCTTGCCGGCGGCGAGATGTGGGTGTCGCTCGATCCGCAGAGCGCGGATCTCTCGCCGCAGGAAGGCACTCTCAACATTCGCGACTTCGTGGTGCGCGGAGAAGCCGCGCTCGAGCGCGTTGCCGCCGCGCCGCAGCAAGCCGGCGGCCAATCGCCGGGCGTCGAGTTCTCGCGTCTGTGGGTCCAGTTCACCCGTTCGCCCGGCCGCTTCACCATCCGCGACGGACTGCTCAAAGGCCCGGCGATCGGCGGCACCGTCGATGGATATATCGATTACCATCGCGACGAGGTGCGCATGCGCGGCACCTTCGTTCCGCTCTATGGGCTCAACAACATGTTCGGCCAGCTCCCGATCGTCGGGCCGTTCCTCGGCGGCAGCAACGAAGGCCTGCTCGGCGTCACCTACGAGGTGATCGGGCCGCCGAGCACTCCGGTTCTGCGCGTCAATCCGATTTCCGCAGTAGCGCCGGGCTTGTTGCGCAAGTTCTTCGAGTTCCCCGGCGGCAATGTTCCGCTGCCGGCGCAAAGCTACGCCGAACCGGGCCGCTATTAGGCAGTGGGCTCAATGTCCGCTTTGATCGGAAGGCGACCGCGTGCCGCGCGGGCGACGAATCGTTAGGCCGCATCAACGGCAACGCCGACGGGCGTCGTCGTCAGCGCTGGACTTGCAGGCTTTCGGGCCGCCTCCAGACACTGGCGTACAGCATCCCTCAACGTGACGGCGATACCATCGGGCTTGGCCGTGTCGCGAAGGGCATCGGCATCCGCCGTCCAGCACCCCAGCAGGATGCGGGCATGCGGCAACCGGCGGCGCAGCCGACGGATGGTATATCGCATATGGGCAGCGCTGCTGGCGTCGAGATACGACACACACACCATCGCGACGCCCTTCGTTTCCAGATGAAAGATGCTGGTGCTGGCGATCGCCTTGGCGCCTTCGACGCGGGCGCGCAGCCCGTGCTTGTCCAGGAGCTGCGCCAGCATCAGGGCGACGGCTTCGTCGAGTGGACCCCGGCCGGCGACGCAGAGAACAGGCGTTTCGGTTTGCCACTCAAGTGGCAGTGCGTCCTTCTCGACGATTGGCAGATCGGATGCCGGATCCTGGGTGCTTTCGAGCGCGGCCGCGGCTTCGGCGTCCCGCGTGGGTTCGCTGACCGGTGTTCGATCGTCGTGATCGATGAGATCGTCGACCACCTCCGCGACGGATGCCTGGATCGCTTCGGTCTGGGCGCGCTCGAGCGCGCCGCGCGCAACGTCGTTCTGGGCGAGCCTGAGCCCAGGCAAGGCAACATCGTCGTAATAGCTCGACAGCGGGCGTTCCTTGAGGAACTCCTCCGCCTTGTCCACCGCCTCGGCGGGATCGCCGGCGAGCATACGCTGGTAGAACAGTTCGGGTGGCGACAGCGCGGGCCGGTCGCCGAGCATCACATCGAGAAACTCGAAGCGCTCAACATGCCGGCCGAGTACCACGAGGCACACCGTCAGCGGCGTCGCCAGCACCAGGCCGACCGGTCCCCACAGGGCCGTCCAGAATGTCGCCGAGGCTACGACGGCGACCGGCGACAAGCCGGTGCTGTGGCCGTACGCCAACGGCTCGATCACATGGCCGACCAGCGGCTCCGCCACCAGGAACAGCGCCCCGGTCCACACCAGCATCGACCAGCCTGGATCGACGGCGGCCGCGAGCGTCAATGGAAATACGGCAGAGATCAAGGCGCCGATATAGGGAACGAAGCGAAGAATGGCGGCGAGAATGCCCCAGAGTACCGGGCTGGGGACTCCGATCACCCACAGGCCGGTGCCGATCACGATACCGAAGCCGGTATTGAGCGCGAGTTGGATCAAGAACAACCGGCTGAGGCGGGTGGCCGCATCATCCAGGGCGACCGTAGTCTTTTGCAGATCGTGCGAACCGGCGAGCTTGATGAAGCGATTGCGCAAATCCTCGCGCTGCAGAAGGATGAACACCACGAATATCGCCATGATGCCGGTCGTGGTCAGCGGCCGCAGCAGCGGCGAGATCAGCCCTGCAACGCTTTCAAGTGCCGTGGGCGGGGGCTGACGCACCTCGACCGGGATCGGCTTGATCTCTTGTCCGGGAGGTACAGCTTGCGGCGAAGGGACCAGGGTCGCCGTGGCATCCTTTGGCTTGTTGAGTTCCTTGCCGAGGTCCTGCAAAACGTCGGCCGCTCGTTCCAGGGTGCCGCTGGTGGCCGCAGTCCCGCGGACCGATTTGATCTTCTCACGCATGGTGACTTCGTAGCGCGGCAGCTCGCCGGCGAGCTGGGCAAGTTGCGTTGCGATCACGCCCCCAAGCGCGAAGATGCTCAGGAATGCGAGCAGGACAACGCCGACGACCGACAGCCCGCGCGGAACACGCCAACGCTGCAGCGCCCGCACCAGCGGCGCCAGCACGAAGCTAAGAAGGATCGCCAGCGCGATCGGGACGAACAATTCACGCCCGAAATAGAGGGCACCAATAATGATCGCCGTAACGACCGCGACACCTGTCATGGACTCGACCAATCCTATGAATGCCACGCCGAACAGCCGCGTGCGCACATCCAATTCATTCTCCGACATTGTCCCCGGCTGCCGCAAGCGTCGTTGCCAGCAGCGTATTCCGGCGAAACCGGTCAAGATGCAGGAAGGCCCCGGTTTGCGCCGGGGCCGTGAGTGCCGACAAGTCTTGTTGTCGTAGCGTACCGGACAAGTCTTGTTGTCGTTCAATCATTCGCGCTGCGCGGCGACCCAGTCATCCACATCCTTGCGGACTTGGTCCTTGGCCAGACCGTAGCGCTGCTGGATCTTGCCCTCCAGCTGATCGCGGCGGCCATTGATGACATCCAAATCATCGTCGGTGAGCTGACCCCACTTTTCCTTGACCTTGCCTTTGACCTGCTTCCAATTTCCTTCCACGCGATTCCAGTCCATTACCCGGTCTCCTCACTTACTTGTTCTCGTCGTTGTTGTGGATAACAACGCATCGTCCGAGCAATGGTTCCTGAGGTTGGAACCTTTCGGCAATTGCCAAAGCGGCCGTGAGGGATCCGCCCGCTGCGATTACACCGGCCGCAACAAGACGTGCCGTTTTCTGCCCAGCGACAGCTTGATGACGCCTTCCGGTGTGAGATCGCGCGGCGTGAGCATCATCTTCTCGTCGGCGACCGTGACGTCGTTGACCTTGAGACCGCCACCCTTGATCTGCCGGCGCGCCTCGCCTTTGGACGACACCAATCCGACATGAACGGCGGCGTCGAGCACGCTGAGAACGGGTTGGAGCTTGCCACTGGGAATTTCGACGGTCGGCAGCGTCTCGGCGAGCGCGCCTTCCTCGAAGGTGCGCCGCGCGGTTTCGGCCGCCTGCTCGGCGGCGGCGCGGCCATGCAACAATGCGGTCGTCTCGGTCGCCAGGATCTTCTTCGCCTCGTTCAGCTCTTGCCCCTTGAGCCGGGCGAGACGCGCAATCTCCTCGAGCGGTAGTTCGGTGAACAGCTTGAGTAGGCGGCCGACGTCGCCGTCCTCGCAGTTGCGCCAGAACTGCCAGTAATCGTACGGGCGCATGAGGTCGGCGTTGAGCCACACGGCGCCGGTCTCGGTCTTACCCATCTTGCTGCCGGAGGAGGTCGTCAGCAGCGGTGTCGTCAACGCGAACAGCTGAACGTTGAGCAGCCGGCGGCCGAGATCGATGCCGTTGACGATGTTTCCCCACTGGTCGGATCCACCCATCTGCAGAACACAGCCGTGGCGCTTGTAAAGCTCCACGAAGTCGTAGGCCTGCAGGATCATGTAATTGAACTCGAGAAACGTCAGCGGCTGCTCGCGCTCCAGGCGAAGTTTCACCGAATCGAACGTCAGCATCTTGTTGATGGTGAAATGGCGCCCGACGTCGCGCAGGAAGGGAATGTAATGCAGCTGGTCGAGCCACTCGGCGTTGTTCGCCATGATGGCGCCGGCGTCGAAATCGAGGAAGCGGGAGAAGACGCTGCGGATCGAGGCGATATTGCTTTCGATCTGCGCGTCGGTGAGCAGCGCGCGGGTCGTATCCTTGCCCGACGGGTCGCCGATCTTGCTCGTGCCGCCGCCCATCAGCGCGATCGGGCGATGGCCGCTCTTTTGCAGCCAGCGCAACATCATGATCGTCAGGAGATTGCCGATATGGAGGCTGGGCGCGGTGGCATCGAAGCCGACATAGGCGGTGATTGGCCCGGCGGTCGCCTTGGCATCGAGGCCCTCGGCGTCCGAAACCTGGTGGATGAATCCGCGTTCCGCGAGATCGTGCAGGAAATCGGACTTGTAGGCGCTCATGCCCACCGCCTCTTTTTATCGCCTCTTTTGCGCCGGTGGTGTAACAGGTCCAGCGCGGGATTCAACTCGAGGACGCCGGCATGGCGCGTGCGGTGGCAATCGGACTGATGAGCGGCACCTCCTACGACGGGGTGGATGTGGCGCTCGTCGAGACCGACGGCGAAGGGATCGGCCGGCTCGGGCCGACCGGCTACCGCCCCTACAGCGATCCCGAGCGCGACGTCGTGCGCCGCGCGATCGCGGCTGCCGCCAATCTCACCGACCGCGGCGCACGGCCCGCCATGCTCGCCAAGGCGGAGGAGTTGGTCACCGACATGCACGCCGAGGCGGTCGAGGCGTTTCTGGCGGCGAACGGGATGCCGCCCAGCGAAGTCGCCGTGGTCGGCTTCCACGGCCAGACCGTGCTGCACCGTCCCGAGCGCGGCCTCACCATTCAGCTCGGCAACGGCGCGGCGCTCGCCGGTAGGCTCGGCATTCCCGTGGTTTACGACTTTCGCGCCGCCGACGTTGCCGCGGGAGGGCACGGCGCGCCGATGGTGCCGGTATTTCATCGCGCCCTCCTGCGCCTGCTCAAGCGCGCCGACCCGATCGGCGTGCTCAATCTCGGCGGCGTCGCCAATGTCACCTTCATCGACGGCAACGGGGCGCTCGTGGCTTGCGACACCGGGCCCGGCAACGCGCTGATCGACGACTTTGTCCGCCTGCGCACCGGGCAGCCGCAGGATGACGGCGGACGCGTCGCGGCCGCGGGCAATGTCGACGAGGCGGCGGTGGCGCGCGTGTTGGCGCATCCGTTTTTTTCCCAGCCGCCGCCCAAATCGCTTGATCGCAACGCTTTCCGCCACTGGGTGGCGGAGGAAGGCCGCCTTGCGAGCAAGAGCACGGCAGACGGTGCCGCGACGCTCACGGCCATCACCGCCGCGGCGGTGGCGCGCGCCGCTGCCGTACTGCCGTGCCCGCCGGCGGGCTGGATCGTCGCCGGCGGCGGCACGCGAAATCCGACGCTGATGCGCATGCTGGCGCAGCGCCTCGGCCCCGCGCGGATCGAGACCGCCGGCGCTGTCGGCTGGTCGGCCGATGCGCTCGAGGCGCAGGCCTTCGCTTATCTTGCGGTGCGCGCGTCCAAGGGCTTGCCGCTCACGTTTCCCAGCACGACCGGCGTGCCGCGGCCACTGACCGGCGGGATCCTGGTGCGGCCGTAGCGGAGCACTCGCCTGCTTTTCTCCCGCGCACAATGTCCTGACACGATGCGCAGAACCGTTATCTGCTGAGATCGCGGATCACGCGCTCGATCCCTTTCACCACGCGCGCCACCTGCTCCGCGTCCACTTTGTCCGCGGTGTCGCTTGCGCGGTGGTAGTGCGGATAGCGGAACGGCGCCGTGTCCGTAATCATGACGGCTTGAAAGCCCTGCTCGGCAAAAGCCCAATGATCCGACCAGCCGATGCCCGGAATGAACCCGGGCGCCACGCCGCCGATGCTGGGGAAGGCGGTATGCGAGCGGAATGATCGCACCGTCTCCCACACGAGCGCGCGCGAGCCCAGCATGCCGACGAACGCGACGAAGTCGCCGCGATCGGGAAAAATAAGGCCGAACGGCGCCGGATAGACTTGGCTTCCCGGCTCGCTCGAGTAAAAGCCGATGGTCTCGAGCGAATACATCCCCGTTACCCGCTCGTTACGTTGAGCGAGGGCGCGCGCATAATTGAGGCTGCCCATCGCCTCGGTCCTGAAATAGGGCGGCTCTTCGTTGACGAAGAGCGCGAAGCGGATGCGCTTCCTGGCGACACCGTCGAGATCGCGCAACAATCGCGCGAGCTCGATGACCGCAGCGGCACCGCTGGCATTGTCGTTGGCGCCGGGCGAGTCGAATACGCTGTCGTAATGGGCGCCGACGACGATCACCTCGGGATCGGCGCGTGTGCCTTTCGGCTCGGCGGCGACCTCGATGTTGCGCACCGGTTTGCCGTCGGTCAAAAATTCCTGGCGGCCCACGACATAGCCGAATGATGCGAGCGTCGTCTCGATATAGCGCGCAACCTTCTCGAGTTCCTCGTAATGGGCGACGTTATGCTCGCGCGCGGCAATGGTGGCGATGTGGCGCGCGAGCGATTGCGCCAACATCGCTTCCTCGGACGTGAGCGGCGGCAGCGGGCCGCGATGCGGCTTGCCGGGCACCGCGGTCATATAATGCATCACCCCGTAGCCGGCGGCCGCGAGGGCGAGAACGAGGACAATGAGGAGCAATGACATCCGTCGCGCCATCGCCTTCTCACGGCGAGCGGTTGCGCGAATGGAACAAGCCTAAGCCGCGCTCGGCTTGCGTTCCGATTTCAGACGCTTGTCGAGATAAACGCCGATCGCCTGCATCAACGCGTCGACCTTGCCGTCGAAGAAATGGTTGGCGCCCGGGATCACTTTCTGCTCGATCACGATGCCCTTCTGGGTTTTGAGCTTTTCCACGAGCCCACAAACGTCCTTGTGCGGCACCACGGCATCCTTGTCGCCGTGAACGATCATGCCCGAGGAGGGGCACGGCGCGAGGAAGGAGAAATCGTAGAGGTTGGCGGGCGGGGCAATGGAAATGAAGCCTTCGATCTCAGGCCGGCGCATGAGCAACTGCATGCCGATCCAAGCGCCGAAGGAAAAGCCGGCGATCCAGCAGCTTCTGGCCTCCGGATTGATCGACTGCGCCCAGTCGAGCGCCGAGGCTGCATCCGAGAGCTCGCCTTGGCCGTGATCGAAGGAGCCCTGGCTGCGTCCCACGCCCCGGAAATTGAAGCGCAGCACGGAAAAGTTCCGGTGCGCGAAGGCATAATAGACTTGGTAGATGATTTGATGGTTCATCGTGCCGCCGAACTGGGGGTGCGGGTGGAGCACGATGCCGATCGGGGCGTTGCGCTGGCGCGCGGGGTGATAACGGCCCTCGATGCGCCCGGCGGCGCCGGTGAAAATGACCTCGGGCATTGCAACCTCGATTGGAACTTAATCGCGACTCGCGGGCGCGTCCTCTGGAGCGCGCTTGACGGCTACGGCGAGCACACGTAAGTATCTAGAACCATTCCAGATTTTGGCAAGCGGCGTCGCCGACGCCGGGCGGCGGTCGCGGCGGGCGCTTTCTAGCATGGGTGCGGGGGCAAAAAGCAAGGGTTTTGGAGGATGTTGGAGCCGCCATAGGCGTTGCGCCAGCGCCGCGGCCCACGTTAATCGATGGCCATGACCGAGCGTATCTATCTCGATTGGAACGCAACCGCGCCCCTGCGCAGCGAGGCGCGCGCCGCCGCGCTTGCCGCGCTGGACGTCATTGGGAACCCGTCCTCGGTGCACGGGGAGGGCCGCGCCGCGCGCCGGCTGCTCGAGCAGGCGCGCGAACAGGTCGCCGCGCTGGTAGGCGCCGAGCCCCGCAACGTGGTGTTCACCGCGGGCGGCACCGAGGCGAATATGTTGGCGCTCGTGCCGATGGCGGCGCGCGAGCGACTTCTAACCTCGGCGATCGAGCATCCCTCGGTGCTCGCGGGCGGTCGGTTCCCGGCTGGAGACGTCGAGCGTTTGCCGGTGACCGCGGATGGCCAAATCGACCTTGCAGCGCTCGAACGGCGCCTGGCTGCGCTCGGGGGCCGCGCGCTCGTGTCGATCATGGCTGCCAACAACGAAACCGGAGTCGTCCAGCCCGTCGCGCAGGCGGCGCGGCTCGTCCAGTCCGCGGGCGGCCTCCTGCACGTCGACGCGGTCCAAGCCGCGGGTCGGATCGCTTGCGATATCAGCGCCATGGGTGCCGATCTCCTCACCCTCTCCGCGCACAAGATCGGCGGCCCCAAGGGCGTGGGCGCGCTGATCGGGCGCACCGGGCTTGATGCTTTCAAGCCGCTCATCACCGGCGGCGGGCAGGAGCGTGGCGCGCGCGCCGGCACCGAGAACGTGGCGGGGATCGCCGGCTTCGGCGCGGCGGCGGCAGCCGCGCGCGCCGCTCTCGCTGCGGAGGCCGCGCGCATGGCGGCGCTGCGCGACCGCCTCGAGAGCGGCCTTAAGGCGGCAACCCCCGAGGTTCTCGTTTTCGGTATCGGGGCTGAGCGGCTGCCCAATACGACGCTGTTCGCGGCTCCAGGCATGAAGGCGGAAACCGCCGTCATCGCTTTCGACCTCGAAGGGGTGGCCGTATCCGCGGGTGCGGCCTGCTCCTCCGGGAAGGTCCAGCCCTCGCACGTGCTCGCAGCCATGGGAGTTCCACCGCCGCTCGCTCGCGCGGCGGTGCGCGTCAGCCTCGGGCCGACCACCATGGAATCGGACGTAGATCGCTTTGTCGAAGCTTGGATTAAGGTATCGGGATCATTACTTAGAGGCTCACAAGGCATCGCCGCCTGAAACGAACCGCGAGGCTTACGCCAAGCAGGATAGAACGACCATAACCGACCGATCCAACCCGCGGTCCTTGAAACCGCAGCGGAGGGAAGAATGCCGGCCGCACCACAGACCGTCGATCAGGTCCGCCGTATCGACGTCGACCAGTACAAGTACGGATTCGTCACGGACATCGAATCCGACAAGGCCCCCAAGGGGCTTTCCGAAGACATCGTCCGCTTCATTTCGGCCAAGAAGAACGAGCCCGAGTGGATGCTCGCGTGGCGGCTCGATGCCTATCGCCGATGGCTCACCATGCGCGAGCCGCGCTGGGCGCGGGTGAGCTACCGCCCGATCGATTACCAGAACATCTATTACTACGCCGCGCCCAAGAAGAAGGACGGGCCGAAGTCGCTCGAGGAGATCGATCCCGAGATCCTTAAGACCTACGAGAAGCTCGGCATTCCGCTGCGCGAGGTGGCGGTGTTGGAGGGCGTGGAGCGCTCGGAGGGCGACGGCGCAGAGGGCGGTAACGGCTACGGGCGCGTGGCGGTCGACGCGGTATTCGATTCGGTGTCGGTGGCCACCACTTTCAAGCAGGAGCTCGCCAAGGCCGGCGTCCTGTTCATGCCGATTTCCGAGGCGCTTCAAGAGCATCCCGAGCTGGTGAAGAAGTACATCGGCACGGTGGTGCCGATTTCCGACAATTTCTACGCCACGCTCAATTCCGCGGTGTTCTCCGACGGCTCCTTCGTCTACGTGCCGCCGGGCGTGCGCTGCCCGATGGAGCTGTCCACTTACTTCCGCATCAACGAGCGCAACACCGGCCAGTTCGAGCGCACCCTCATCATCGCCGACAAAGGCTCCTACGTGAGCTATCTCGAAGGCTGCACCGCGCCCATGCGGGACGAGAACCAGCTGCATGCCGCGGTGGTCGAGCTCATCGCGCTCGAGGACGCCGAGATCAAGTATTCGACCATCCAGAACTGGTATCCGGGCGACGCTGCCGGGCGCGGCGGCGTCTACAATTTCGTCACCAAGCGCGGCGACTGCCGCGGCAAGAACTCGAAGATTTCCTGGACCCAGCTCGAGACCGGCTCGGCCATCACCTGGAAATATCCGAGCTGCATCCTGCGCGGCGACAATGCGCGCGGTGAATTCTATTCGATCGCGATTTCCAACGGCCACCAGCAGGTCGATTCCGGCACCAAGATGCTGCATCTCGGCAAGAACACCACCAGCCGGATCATCTCCAAGGGCATCGCCGCCGGCCGCTCCAACAACACCTATCGCGGCCTGGTGATGGCGCACCCGCGGGCGAAGGGCGCGCGCAATTTCACCAACTGCGACTCGCTCCTCGTCGGCGACAAGTGCGGCGCCCATACCGTGCCCTACATCGAGGCGAAGAATTCTTCCGCCGTGTTCGAGCACGAGGCGACCACCTCGAAGATTTCGGAGGACACGCTGTTCTATTGCCGCCAACGCGGGCTGTCGGCCGAGGACGCGGTGGCGCTGGTGGTCAACGGCTTCGTCAAGGACGTGCTGCAGCAGCTGCCGATGGAGTTCGCGGTCGAAGCGCAGAAGCTGATCTCGATCAGCCTGGAAGGCAGCGTGGGGTAAAGATGCATCTGTTGGAAGTGAAGAACCTGCACGTCGAGGTCGACGGCAAAAAGATCCTCAACGGGCTCGAGCTTTCGGTCGGCGCCGGCAGCGTGCATGCGCTCATGGGACCTAACGGCTCGGGCAAATCGACCCTCGCGCACGTGCTCGCCGGCAAGGCCGACTATGTCGTGACCCAAGGGGAGGTGCTGCTCGACGGCGATGACATCCTCGCACTGGCGCCCGAGGAACGCGCCGCCAAAGGCCTTTTCCTCGCCTTCCAATACCCATTGGAAATCCCCGGCGTCGCCACCATGACGTTTCTTCGCACCGCGCTCAACGCCCAGCGCAAGCAGCGCGGCGAGGACGAGCTCTCCACGCCCGATTTTCTCAAGCGCGTGCGCGAGGTCGCAGGCAAGCTCGGCATCGAGCAGGAGATGCTGCGGCGCGGGGTCAATGTCGGGTTCTCCGGCGGCGAGAAGAAGCGCAACGAGATCCTGCAGATGGCGCTGCTGCAGCCGCAGCTGTGCGTGCTCGACGAGACCGACTCCGGCCTCGACATCGACGCGCTCAAGATCGTTGCCGACGGCGTCAACGCGCTGCGCTCGCCCGCACGCGCGTTCATCGTGATCACGCACTACCAGCGGCTGCTCAATTACATCGTGCCGGACGTGGTGCACGTGCTCTCGCGCGGCCGCATCGTGAAAACCGGCGACAAGGAACTGGCGCTCGAACTCGAGGCGACCGGTTACGCGCAGTACCAGGAAGAGATGGCGTGAGCTTGCGATGAACGCCGAGGTGCGCCCGATCAAGACTGCGGCCGAGACTGCGCTGGCGACGAGCTTCGCCGCGGTCAAGCGCGCGCTTCCGGGCCCGGCAGCGGTCGGCGCGCTGCGCGAGGATGCCTTCCGCCGTTTCGAGACCGAAGGCTTGCCGCATCGGCGCGTGGAGGAGTGGAAATATACCGACTTGCGCGCGCTCATGCGCGAGGCAAAGCCGCTCGCCGGCTTACCCGACGCGGCGGCAAAAGCCCGCGCCCGGGCCGCGCTCGCCACGCTCGCCGCCGTCGACGCGCGCCACATCGTGTTCGTCGACGGCGCGCTCGTGCCCGAGCTCTCGGATCTCGGCCGCCTCGAGGCGGGCCTCACCATCCGCTCCATGGCGCAGGCGCTGGCGGCCGGAGATCGCGATCTTCTCGCCCATCTCGGCCGGCTCGTACCCACGGACGACGTCGCGGTCGCGCTCAATACCGCGTTCATGGGCGACGGTGCGCTGATCCATGTCGCGCCGGGCGCGGCGCTCGCGCAGCCGATCCACCTTGTGTTCGTGAACTCCGGCAGCGAGGCCGCGTCGGTATTCGCCCGCTCGCTTGTCGTGATCGAAGACGGCGCGCGCGCGATGCTGCTCGAAAGTCACGTGGGGTGTTCGCAGGCGAGCGAGCACCAAGTCAACGCGGTGCTCGAGCTCAAGGTCGGCGATGCCGCTCACGTCGATCACGTCAAGATCACCGGCGAGGACGCAGGCGCGCTGCATGTCTCGACGCTGCTGGCCGCCGTCGGCGCGCATGCCCGCTTCAACGAGTTTCTGTTCACGACCGGCGGCGGCATCGTGCGTAACCAGGTCTTCGTGCGCTTCGGCGGCGAGGGCACGGTCGCCGGCATCCGCGGCGCGACCTTGCTCAAGGGCCGTCAGCACGCGGACACCACCCTCGTCGCCGAGCACGCGGCGGCCGAATGCACCAGCCGCGAGGTATTCAAATCGGTGCTCGACGGAGAGGGCCGCAGCGTATTCCAAGGCAAGATCATCGTGTGCCCGCACGCGCAGAAGACCGACGCCAAGATGGCGACCCACGCGCTGCTGCTCTCGGACACGGCGGAGGCCGACAACAAGCCCGAGCTGGAAATCTTTGCCGACGACGTGCAGTGCGGTCACGGCGCGACCTCGGGCGCTCTCGACCAAGAGCTGTTGTTCTACCTCAAGGCGCGCGGCATTCCGGCCAAAGAGGCGGAGGCGCTGCTCATCCAGGCCTTCGTCGGCGAAGCGGTGGAGGGGATCGAGCACGCCGGCCTGCGTGACGCGCTGATCGACCGCGTCGTGGCCTGGCTCAAGGCGCGGGAGTAGTTTTGCGACGTCATCGCCGGGCATAGCGCGTTGAAGACGCGCGTAAACGCGCTTATGACCCGGCGATCCATCTTCTTGCGAAAAGGATGGATGCGCGGGTCAAGCCCGCGCATGACGAAGAGGAAAGAATCGCGAGCTGAACACATGCATCCTGCGGTCAAGAACGGGGCCTATGACGTCGAGCGCATTCGCGAGGATTTTCCCATCCTCGCCATGCGCGTCTACGGCAAACCGCTCGTCTATCTCGACAACGCCGCCTCGGCGCAGAAGCCGAAGGCGGTGCTGGAGCGCCTCACCCACGCCTACACCGCCGAATACGCCAACGTGCATCGCGGATTGCATTACCTGGCCAACGCCGCGACCGAAGCCTACGAAGACGCGCGCGAGAAGGTGCGCGCTTTCCTCAACGCCCCCCGTAAGGAAGAGATCATTTTTACCCGCAACGCCACCGAGGCCATCAACCTCGTCGCCTACACGTTCGGCCGCGAACGCATCAAGGCCGGCGACGAAATCGTGCTCTCCATCATGGAGCATCATTCCAACGTGGTGCCGTGGCATTTCTTGCGCGAGCGGCAGGGCGCGGTGATCAAATGGGCGCCGGTCGACGACGAGGGCAATTTCCTCCTCGAGGAGTTCGAGAAGCTGCTTTCGCCGCGCACCAAGATGGTGGCCATCACCCACATGTCGAACATGCTCGGCACGCTGGTGCCGGTGAAGGAGGTCGTGCGCCGCGCGCATGCCCGCGGCATTCCGGTGCTGCTCGACGGCGCGCAGGCCGCCGTTCACCTCGACGTCGACGTGCAGGACATCGGCTGCGATTTCTACGTGGTGACCGGGCATAAGCTGTACGGGCCGACCGGCATCGGGGTGCTCTACGGCAAGCACGAGCATCTCGAGGCCATGCCGCCGTTCAACGGCGGGGGCGAGATGATCCGCGAGGTGTTCGAGGACCACATCACTTACGGCGAGCCGCCGCACAAATTCGAGGCCGGAACGCCGCCGATCGTGCAGGCGATCGCGCTGGGCGCCGCCATCGACTACGTCGACTCGATCGGCAAGCCGCGCATCCGCGCGCACGAGGCCTCGCTAGTCGGCTACGCCCACGACCGGCTGCGCGAGATCAACTCGCTGCGCATCTTCGGCGCGGCCAAGGACAAGGGCCCGATCGTGTCCTTCGATCTCAAGGGCGCGCATCCGCACGACGTGGCGACAATCATCGACCGCTCCGGCGTCGCCGTGCGCGCCGGAACCCATTGCGTGATGCCGCTGCTCGCGCGTTTCGGGGTGAGCGCCACCTGCCGGGCCTCTTTCGGGCTCTATAATACGCGCGCCGAGATCGACGGGCTTGCGCAAGCCTTGATCAAGGCGCAGGGTTTCTTCGCATGACCGACGATCCGCACAAGCTCCCCGCGGCGGCTGCCGAGCCCTCGGCCGCGACGCCCCTTACGCCCGGTGCGCCGGCCGCGACGCCCTCGGCGCTGCCGGAAGGCGAATTGGCGCGGCTCACCGACGAC
>Ga0081540_1001705_pt1 | contig 18613 bp, 18 predicted proteins | sample TabmetS2T1R1_FD_71024 | JGI IMG/M metagenome (GOLD analysis project Ga0081540, IMG submission 71024) | Tabebuia heterophylla rhizosphere microbial communities from the University of Puerto Rico - S2T1R1 | ecosystem: Host-associated > Plants > Roots > Rhizosphere ... | reverse complement strand
GAGGGCCAAGGCCGCTACGCCGAGGCCGAGCCCTTGTACAAGCGCTCGCTCGCCATCAGGGAGAAGGCGCTGGGACCCGAGCACCCCGACGTGGGACAGTCGCTCAACAACCTGGGCCTGATGTACGAAAGCCAAAGTCGCGACGCCGAGGCCGAGCCCTTGTACAAGCGCTCGCTTGCCATCTACGAGAAGGCGCAGGGACCCGAGCACCCCAACGTCCGCGCCTTGCTCAATAACCTGGCATTGCACGCCTTTCTCAAGGCGGACTGGGCAACGGCTGCGGATTATTGGGGGCGCAGCACTGGCGTCATCCGACGACGCGCCGAACGCGGCCTTGCTGGCGCACGAAACGAGGCATCTGGAGGGGAGGCACAGCGATTGGGTTGGCAATTCTGGGGCCTTGTCAAGACGACCCACCGTCTTGCGGCGCAGAGCCCTGGGCCGACATTCGCAGCGGAGATGTTCGAGACAGCCCAATGGGCGCAAGCGTCGGAAGCAGCGGCCTCGCTCGCGCAGATGGCAGTACGGTCGGCCAAGGGATCACCTCAGCTTGCCGGTCTTGTGCGCGAACGGCAGGACCTAGTGGGTGAGTGGCAAGCAAACGACAAGCAGTTCATTGCCGCCAAGAGCGAGCCGCCAGCAAAACGAAGGCCAGAAGCCGAGAAGGCACTCGCCGACCGCCTCACCGCCATCGAAGTCCGCCTCGCCGAGATCGACGGACGGCTGGCCCAGGAATTTCCCGACTATTCCACGCTGGCGAGCCCCGCACCCGTATCCGTCGAGGAGATGCAGGCCCAGCTCGGGACAGATGAGGCCCTCGTGCTGTTCCTTGACACGCCCGAGTGGAAACCGGAGCCGGAGGAAACCTTCGTTTGGGTCGTGACCAAGAGCGATGTGCGTTGGGTGCGATCCGACCTTGGCACGGCGGCACTGACGCACGAGGTGACCGCGCTGCGTTGCGGGCTCGATGCGTCAGCGTGGTATAGCGAGGGGGCCAAGAAGTGCGCCAAGGCGCTGGGCATCTCACTCGACAAGGCGCCCGGCCCCAACCAACCGCTGCCCTTCGATCACGCCCGTGCTCACAAACTGTATGCGGCGCTGTTTGGTGAGGTGCACGGCCTAATCAGCGGTAAGCACCTCCTAGTCGTGCCCACTGGCCCGCTCACGCAGGTCCCATTCCAGGTGCTCGTGACCAAGCCGCCGACATCGAGTGATCACCGTGAGATTGCTTGGCTCGCGAGGGACCATGCTGTCACGGTATTGCCCGCTGCATCGTCGTTGAAGGCCCTGCGGGGCGTTGGCAAGCCCAGCGCCGCGTCAAAGCCGATGATCGGCTTCGGCAACCCTCTGCTAGACGGACCCGATGCCCGCTTCGCGAACCGAGCAAAGCTCGCACGAGAGAACCAACGCTGTTCTGATGAGCGCTCTCAGCGGATGGCCGCAATCGGTCGCCATCTGGGAGGTGTTTCTCGCATTGAGACGCGCAGTGCCTTGGCCGACGTGTCCCACGTCAAGATGCAGGTTCCTTTGCCCGAGACCACAGAGGAACTGTGCGCCGTGGCCCAAGATGTGAAGGCGGACGGTCGTGACATCCGGCTCGGAAGCCAGGCGACAGAGCGTGAGATCAAGCGGCTCAGTGCGAGCGGAGAATTGGCCAAGTACCGCATGGTGCACTTCGCGACCCATGGCGTTCTGGCCGGGCAGCTGGATGGGACAAACGAGCCGGGGCTGATCCTGACGCCACCTGACAAGGCAACGGAGGAGGACGACGGCTATCTGTCAGCGTCTGAGATCGCCGCCCTCAAACTTGATGCCGACTGGATCATCCTGTCGGCCTGTAACACGGCGGCTGGGGCGGCAACGAGTGCGGAGGCGCTATCCGGCCTGGCGCGAGCATTCATCTACGCACAGGCGCGAGCCCTGTTGGTCTCCCACTGGGAAGTCTACTCGGACGCCACAGTCAAGCTGATCACGACCGCTATTCGTGAGATGGCCAGCAATCCGAAGGTCGGGCGGGCAGAGGCAATGCGCCGTTCGATGCTGGCGCTCATCGATAAAGGGAAACCTGAGGAGGCGCATCCGTCCTATTGGGCCCCGTTCGTGGTCGTTGGCGAAGGAGCACGGTAAGACGATGCAACGCGGCGTTGCCAAGGCGTCGCCAGATTGCTTGATGGTTGCGGGGGTGCGCGAAAGATCAGAAAATGCTCGACTGGGAGGTGACTGGCGATTTTGTCACCTTGTTGATCAGTTCCCCCCGCATGTGCCGTCCACCTTGGGGCGGGCAACGCCTAACTCGTCGCGAGTTGAACGGGGTGGGTCTCGGTCCCGACGGAAGCAGAACCCGACTATTTGCCGACCCCTCCGCCCACGCAGGAGCGAACCTGCTGCGCCACCGTCGAGGGGAGCTAACGCGAAACCGTGAACGGCTCATCATGTGACCCCTCGTCATCGGAAGGTGGTGCCTCGGTGCTGACGAGCAGTCATTGGGCCGTTACTGCTCCTGGCTGTCAGCGGGCGGGCAATCGTCCGGTAGCGATGCCCCAGACGGGCGGCGAAGCGGTAGTCGTGGCGGGAGAGGTCTAGCGGCTGCTACGGCGGTCAGCTACAAGCCCTGCTGCATCAGCGCTGAAAAAGCCCTAAAATTGGGCACTGCTGGAGCGTCCGGCGATCATCATCCCTCCCCATCCGCCAATAAATCATTGTCCTGCGGAAGAGCGTGGCTTCCTCACATCCTCGGTGATGCTCGCGCCCTTGGTAGTCGGTCTGGTTATGACCGCCGTGATCTTGGCGCGCGCCGTCTCGCTTTTACCGCTGGCGATGCGTTTGGACAAAGATGAGGCACACGAACCGGTCAGCAGATGAGCTTCCTCGGGCTTTCGCTCGTTGACCCAGAGCTTGTCGGCGCAGGCCGTGCCGCCGGGAATGATCTTCGCGCACAGCCGGTGGCCGCAACCGCAGATGGGCGCGCCGGCCTGGGCACCGGTATCCCCTAAGTCGACGCTGCCACCCGTGCGGTGGATTGCTTGCGTCGGCAGCCTCATAAAATCTGCCCCCAGGGCAATCCGCGTCGTTGCACACCAGGAGAGCATCGCCGCTGTCGATCGGCTGCGGCAGCAGCCTGATCAATCTGCACAATGGCTTCATTGGAGGCCGGCCCCGTGTCGGCCCGGGCTCCTGTCCCCGCCCGGGGCATTGCAGAGTTGGCGCTGCAAAATCACGGCCCTCATCGATCCCCGGGGTTTACCCGATTTCCGATCGTTGCCCCGGGTCGTACAAAAGTGGTGCCACTTGCGTGATGTGGCGACCAGCTGTGGTCAACAGGACGACAGGCAATCAAAGCTCTGCCCCTTTCGCCAAGCCACAGAGCGAATGGCGTAGGTCACGTTGCCAGGTCAGACACAATCCTGTGGAGGATTGCATGCATCGATATCTGACAGGTTTCGCCGTTCTCAGCATCAGTCTGGTTGCTTCGCTGCCGGCAAGTGCGGTTGGCACTGGTGGGCCGGACTCAGTGATGGCCATCGACATCCTGCTCGAGCCCGACGCAACTATGATCAAGCACGCCGAGGCCGCCAACGAGCGCCTGCGCAAGCAATTTCCCAAGGGGTTCGCCTTGGGTAAGACGCATCAGCCGCACATCTCGTGTTTGCAGCGGTATGTCAGAACCGCCGACCTCGACAAGGTCTACGAGGCCGTCAGCAAAGTGCTGGCGCAGGAGAACCCGACCACCTGGAAGCTGAAGGCATACAAATACTACTACATCCCCTGGAAGGATATCGGTCTTGCCGGGATCGTGATCGAGCCAACTGACGACATCATCAGATACCAAAGGAAACTGATCGAAGCCGTCGCGCCCTACACGGTCAAGACGGGCACGGCGGCGGCGTTCGTGACCACGAAGGCAGACCCCGACATCAATCAACCCACCATCGACTACGTGACGAAATTCGTGCCGGATGAGACGGGCAATAAATTCAATCCGCACGTGACGATCGGCCTTGCCAGCCAAGATTACCTAAAGAAGCTGCTGGGCGAGAAGTTCGAGCCGTTCACTTTCTCACCGACGGGCGTGTCTGTTTACCATCTTGGCAACTTCGGAACGGCGCGCGCCCGGCTCAAACATTGGGAGCTGAGGCCTGGGGCAGGGTCGCGAGCATTGCAATGACCGGGGGGTGGCTGTTGCGACTTCAAGCAAGTGACCGGGATGACCGGGATGGAACCAGGCCTGGCTGTCCGGCCCTACGGACGCAGGCTGTCCACACCGCGAGCGTGGCGTGCGATGGCTGCGCAGCAGAAGCCCCCTGATCTAAAGCGAAAGTCTAAGCGCGCGCCGTATTCTTTGGTCATCTTTCATACTGAGCGTCAGCACCCCTATCCCCTAGCTTGCGCGAGAGCGCTCCTCCGGGAGCGGATTGTCGGCGGCGGGATGTCTGAACAGCAACAGCATGAGGACCAACATCCAAGGTGGCCTGACTTTACCTGGATCGCCTTGCTGGTGATGGCGATCTTGCTGACCGGCTTCATGCTCTGGCAGGGTGAACAAACGAACATCGGAGCGCTTCTGGGGGCTTACGAGCCTTAGGCCGCAACCGGAGCGAGCCGACGCGCCGGCATAGGGTCACGCACTATCTGTCCAGACGTCGAGCATACTCGTGCGTACGGCTCGCGTGCGCGGGCAGAGCGCAATCGTACCGATCACGTTTCCCCTCCACTCGTAGCAATTATAATTGACGATGTCGGCTAATACGCGTCCGTCGGCATCACGACCTTCATGTCGTCGATATATAAATCGATGTCGTGAGCAAACTTCAAGAATGCTTGTCGCCGGAACCGGCACGTCGCATCACGACACGGGCGCGATGACCACAAAGGTCATGGATGGAATCTTCGCGTTTCCCGGCCATGAGGGCGCCCAGCCGCCAAGACGATGCTTGGATTGCAACAAAATGGCCGCGAGTTCGCTGCGTGTGATCATTGGCGCGACACACGGCGATGCTAGTGGGGTCTGGCGGTGCTCCCGTTCGTGCTGCCAAAGGATTATCTATGTCATTCCAAATAGTTCTGCTTGACGGAGGTTCAAGGCGAGCCAATTTCCCGCAGCGGCCCCCTTTTTGGCCGGTCGCCTTCGCAATCGAGGACGCCCGGAGAAAGGTGCACAAAAATTTGAGCCGCCGCGCGGCTCGAACGCTGAGACCGTCGAAATGTGCGTGACAACGAAAATAGTCTCGCCAGCAGGACCCGCCACGGGCGCGTCGTCCGTCAACGGGTCCTTCCTCCCCAGACAGTCTTGTTTGGACCGTGCGGTTGCGCTCTGTCCACGACCTAACTCGCGCGCGAAAGGACGACTTTCATGATTGGACATCATACGTGCAGCATCAGCCTGTCTTGCGTTGCCGCAATTATTTGCTCGGCTCCGCCAGCAATTGCGGCCAAGTTTGATGGAAATTGGAGCATGGTCGCCGCCACGACCCGGGGCCATTGTGGAACCATCGAGATTGGCCTCGGTATCGACCGCGGCCGCATTTTTTCTACCGGCGGGTTTTTCGCTTTCTATCCGATCACGTTGGGTGGCCGCGTTTCGGGCTCGGGGCAGGCTCAGATCAATGCTGTCGCCGGACCGCGCACCGCTCATGGGACCGGCCGGTTTAGCTCACTTCGGGGCAGCGGCACTTGGGCTGGTCGCGGGCCCTCCGGTCTCTGCTCGGGTGTTTGGAACGCCACGCGCTCCTGAACGCGCGCGTTCTGGTCCACGCTTAGAGCCTGCCTCTCGGGGTTCGGGCCCGAACGCCGAAGAGAACTCACGGCTGGCTTGTGGCGGCAGCCGCTCAATCGCTCTGAGCTAGTGGGTCGAGCTCAGGGTGCGCAGTGCCGACGGTCGGCATCGCCCGGCCGAGCAGCCTATTGGGGTCTTGCCATTGCACAAACTTGCCTTGGAGACGCGTGGCGCCGAAACGGCTCCCTGGCGAGTTTGAGAAAATCCCGACACAGGTTGCGTCACAGGAACAGGATCAGGCGAAGGCCCACAACGGTCACTGCCCGAGCAGGGTGATTGTGATCAGACGTGCTCCCTCGCTTCCCGTCCCGTCGGCTGCACGGCGAGCTCGATCGTGCACACCAGTCCCTCTGTGCGAAAGTCACGCACAACCTGGGCCTCGGGTAGGCCATGGTCGATCAAGTAGCTGCCGAACCCGTTGCTTTTCGGTGTTGTCACGGGCGGTCCACCCTTTTCGGTCCATACCAGCCTCAGTCGATGACCGCGGTCATCTTGGATGACTTCCCAGTTCATGGACACTCGCCCATTCGGCTTGCTCAGGGCTCCGTATTTCGTGGCGTTGGTCGCAAGCTCATTCAGAAGCAGACCGAACGCCGTCGCCTGGTCGCTGGATAAATGGACCGCCGGGCCTTCGATACGCACTCGCGAGGGGTCTTCTCCCAAGTACCCGGCAAGCTGTTCACGCGCGATCGCGGTCAAATCGGTGCCGTTCCATTCATTCCTGACGAGCAGGTCGTGCGATTTGGCTACAGCGAGCAGGCGCGACGTCAAAGAGGCCTGCGCCTCTTGCCGCGCACCACTGCCCCGCAGCGACTGGGAGACGATCGACTGCACGACGGCGAGCGAGTTTTTCACGCGATGTGCCAGTTCCGCGAGCAGCAGCTTTTGCCGGTTCTCCCATTTGGCTTCGGCCTCCTGCCGTTCGGTCACGTCGACGAACGTCACCACCACCCCTTCGATCTTGTCATCGAGGGTGCGATAGGGTCGCATGCGCATCAGGAACCAGCGCCCGTCTTGGCTGCGAATGGTGCGTTCCACCGGTGTAAGATTGGCGAGCACACGCTGGGAATCGGCGGCAAGGTCTGCGTATTCCAATCGGTGGGTAAAGTCAGCTATCGGCCGCCCCTCGTCGCCTGCCGTCACACTGAAAATATCAGCCAACCGTGGTGTGAACCGGTTTATCCGCAAACTGGTGCTCAGGAACAGCGTCGCCACATCGGTCGAGCTCATCAGGTTCTGTAGGTCATTGTGTGCCCGCGACACCGCATCGAGCTTGAGCTTCAGCTCATTGTTTAAGGTTTGTAATTCTTCGTTGATTGATTGCAGCTCCTCCTTGCTGGTCTCCAACTCCTCCGCAGTCGAGCGGTATTCCTCGTTGATCGATTGCAATTCCTCGTTGGAGGCGCGCAACTCCTCGGTGATGGTCTCATATTGCTCGCGGCTGGTGCGCAGATGTGCCTGTGTCGCGGCGAGCTCGCTGCGAAGTTGCGCGACGACCTGAGAGTCACTTCCTTCTTGCAGTGACGGCAGTTCGTCGCTTTGCGACCTGGTCGGACCCGTTTCGAGGAACAGAACAAGCGCAGTGGCGGATGCTCCCTCCTTTTTGATCGGGCGGACAAACAGGCTCACCTGGTTCATGACACCATTGAAGCGGACGCCGATGGGCAGGGTTAGCGTCGGCTGCTCCTGCTCGAAGACACGGTGCAGGCCGGTCTGCAGATCAAGCTTGAGTTCAGGTCGCACCAGATCGACCGCCGCGCTTGAAAGCGGCCCTCCTGGCTGCAGCAGGAACCGTCCGGCTGTCTCAGACACATGCAGGATCCGGTGTCCCTCGTCGACGAGCATGCTGGGCGGTGCGGAAACTTCAAGAGCTTGCCGATGCTCCAGACCATAGTTGGCCCTTGCATCGCGATAGCTTCCGGCCGGCGCCGGAACTTGCGTCACCCTGGGACCCGTGATCGCGCGTGGCAGCGGTGGCAACTCACGCGACCGCTCAATCGCTTGGAAGATGCGCGCATCCCTGTCGATAGTCCGGAAAAGACTCACGCGTTCAATGCTTTCGGAAGAGCCTACGAACAGATAGCCGTTCGTCCTCAGAGCGTAGTGGAAGGTTGCGCACACTTGGCCTTGGAGGTCTCGATCGAGGTAGATCAAGAGGTTGCGGCAGGAGATGAGGTTGATGTGCGAAAACGGTGGGTCCTTCAGCAGGCTGTGCTGGGCAAAAACAACGAGGTCGCGCACGTCGCGTTTGATGCGATAGTGGTCACCCTCGCGTGTAAAGAAGCGTCGCAGACGGTCCTCAGAGACATCGGCCTCTATGGCCAGTGGATAGCTGCCTTCACGCGCCGTCGCGAGTGCCGTGGCGTCCAGGTCGGAGGCAAACAATTGCAGGTCGGGTCTTTCATCACGGCGCCCTGCTTCCTCGAGCAAAAGTATCGCAATCGAATAGATCTCCTCGCCGGTCGCACAGCCCGGAACCCACACCCGAATGTTGTTGCTCTCGGCAGACTGGTCGAACAATTTCGGAATAACGGCGCGCGCTAACTGCTGGAACGCCATGCTGTCACGAAAGAAGCTCGTTACTGAAATCAAGAGATCGCCGAGGAGGGACTGCGCCTCCTCAGTGTGGTTGCGCAAGTGTGAAAGGTATTCGTCAAGCGTTTCGGTTCTCGTTACCTGCATGCGGCGCGCGATCCTGCGCAGAACCGTGGCGCGCTTGTAGTGAGCGAAGTCATGACCGGATTTGACCTTGAGATAGGCCAGAACCCGAGCCAGCGTTTGCTCGTCCTTTTCCGCCAAATCCACGGCATTGAGCTGCAGCTTCTTCTGCACTAGCTCTGGCAGGCGTGCCGCAATCTCCCGCACGGGCAGAATGAAATCCGCAACCCCGCTGGCAATTGCGCTGCGTGGCATGGAGGGGTATTCGGACTCGCTCGGATCTTGCACCAGAATCAACCCGCCGCCTTCCTTGACGGCCTTGACACCAACGGCTCCGTCCGAGCCGGCGCCGGTTAGGATGATGGCAAAACCATCGCCGTGCTGCTCCGCAACCGATCGGAAGAACAGGTCGATCGGTGCGCGCTGTCCACGCGGCTCAACAAAGGGGGCGGATGAAATGCGGTCAGCGCTGACGAGCAGGCGCCGGTTGGGCGGAATTACATAAACCTTGTTGGCCTCGATGGGCTCATCTTCGGTGACTTCAATCACGGGCATCTTGGTCCGGGCCGCGATGATGCGCGAAAGCTCACTGCCATGCTCGGGATCGAGATGCACAATCACCACGAAGGCGGCCCCGACTTTGTCGGGCAAGGCCTCGAAGAAGGATTGCAGCGCCGCCACGCCTCCGGCTGAGGCGCCGATACTGGCGACGGGTACGCGCACGTACTCGGAATTTGCCATCGGCGTGCTCCGTGCGGAGTGGGGCGCTAATCTGTTGCGCCATCATAAGCCAAGCTGGAGGCAACTACACCCGGTGGCGAGCGGCTATGACGTTTTTGCCGGGTCGATGCCGCCCTCTAGCGTCCGGGCGGGACGATCTTCGAAAACGTCCCCGAACGTGCTGCTGTAGCGGGCGAGCGTACGCAGCTGATTTCTGAGTTCAATTAGCCCGTTCTTGATTTCAGCGTTCGTGCGGCGCGCGCCGGCGAAGGTCACCTTGGCCCGTTCGATTAGGGCCAGATGCGCCGCGGGCGTGATTGGACGGCTGCTGCCGGCAAGCTGCGTCGCCATCAGCTCGCCAAAGACCAAGCTTGAAAAAGGCACGGTTATCAAAACATTGCCCTCTGTATCCGCCACCTGCACCTGCCACGCAAATGGAACGGGGCGGCCACACCGCAGCTCCTCGGCCATCAGGTCGCGCGCGCTCTGGCTGGCCTCCGCGCGTGCACTGGCGAGGTCGGTAAAATCGCTGCCGTCGTGATCAACGAGCCGTTCCTTGGCGGTGATAATGTGGATAAAGTACCGCATAGGATTTGTCGCCTTTGTACGGTTCCGTGCAAACCGGATTTTGCCGCATCCGTCGAACCACAGTACCTTGCCAGGGCACAAGCAGACAAACACTTCTGGGGTGGGGTATGGCCGCGCTAAGCGTCAGCTCGACGCCCAACAACCGTATCCTTTGTAGCCTCGCCAACGGGGATCGTGCGCTCGTGGAGCCTCACCTCGAACCCGTCACCCTGAACTTTCGGCAGCGCCTGGAGGTCGCGGACCGCAGGATTGAAAGGGTTTACTTCATTGATGCTGGATTGGCTTCAGTCGTCGCGGTCGGAGCTGGCGCGCGGCGTCGGGCGGAAATCGCCGTCGTCGGCCGCGAGGGCATGATCGGGGTTGCCGTCGTCTTTGGCGTGGATCGCTCACCCCACGAAGCCTTCATGCAAGTTGCGGGGCATGGACGATCCATCGCTGCATCCGTGCTGCGCAGCCTGATGGCACAGAGCCGCTCGCTTCCCACTAGCCTCATGCGCTATGCGCACGTTTTTGCCGTGCAGGCGGCCCACACGGCGCTTGCCAATGCCCAGGGCAAGATCGAAGAGCGCCTGGCTCGCTGGCTGCTGATGGCGCATGATCGCCTCGAAGGCGATGACCTTCATCTCACGCATGAGTTGCTTGCCGTCATGCTGGGGGTACGGCGAGCCGGCGTCACCACGGCGCTGCACGAACTCGAGAAGGCGGCGCTGATTTCGACGGCACGCGGCTGCGTGACAGTTCTCGATCGCCACGGGCTGGAACTGAGCGCAAACGGCCTCTATGGCGCGCCGGAGGCCGAGTTCGACCGCTTGTTTTTAGAGGCTTGTTAGAGAAAAAGCTCCTTCTCGCCACCTGACGCAGGTCGGCAGGCCGCGTGCGCTTAGGCGGGCCCCAGTTGCATCAAGTGCTGCAGCGGCATCATCGCCTCCTGGCGCGAGCCGGTCGGTGGGCCTTGCGCGGGAGCGCTCGCAAAGATCTGCAGGCGCGCGGGTGCACTATTCTCCTTCGATCCTGTGGCCTTGACGTCTGCTGCGTTGAGCAATGGCCGTTCGCTTGCGTTGGGACCTCGCAACAGGGCATTCCCAACCCGCTGCGCGGGGACTGCGTGAGCTCGTCCCGCATCGCTCACCCTGCCGGAGGCGTGGAGCGCCATGTGCGACGGTGGCGGCACCCGGCCGCGGACAGAACCGCAAGCCAACTGCCACCATTGCTGTTGCGGCAAATTCCGGGCCGGAGCGGAGCCCGATGCGCGCTACCCTTGCCTGGTGTGGCCGTTCGCGGGCATAAAGCCCTTGCGATCGGCAATGTCCTTTGCGGCAGCGCCGATCGCAGACGGAACGCGACCCGCCGTTGCAAGGAGCTCTCTCTTGAAGAATTCGAATATCGTGCTCATCGACCACCATCCGGGACGCTCCGCCCAGAGCATTGGGATCGCGCGTGAGCTCGGCACCGATCCGAGCCTCATCCATGAGCCATCCGTCGGCGTGGTTGGCACCAAGGGTGACAGCCAATGCTATCTCGGCGTCATGGCCAAGGTCGAGGCGGTCCACAGTGCCTTGAAAGGCCGCGTTGGCAAGGGGCCGAACCAGCTCAAGGTGCGCCTCGTGCAACCGGAGTACACGATCGCAACGTCCGACGGCATCCGCAACGGTACACGCGAGATGCGCTATTCTCTGATCGGGCGCGAGTTGACCAACGATGCGCTTTGCGAGCATCTGAGCGCCACCGGCCTTGCCGGCACCATCGCAATCGTGGCCTGCGACAAGCCGCCGGTCGGCACGCTCGCTGCCTTGCTCGAACACAACCGTCCGGCAATTATGATGTCGGATGGCTCGATCCATCCTGGCACCGATCCAAAGTCGGGCGAGAAGATTGACATCGTCAGCGCCTACCAGGTTGCAGGTCATCCCGACCCCGAACACCGCTACCAAATCGCCTGCCACGCCTGTCCGGGCATCGGCAGTTGCGGCGGCATGTTCACCTATAACACCATGCAGACCTTCATCGGCGTCGTCGGCATGCAGCCGTTGCACATGGTGGCGCCGGCCTCGGACGACCCGCGCAGGCTGCGAGATTTTCCCGCCGAATTGGTCGATCACCTCGCACGGCTGATCGAAGCGGACCTGAAACCCCGCGATATCGTCGGGCGCGATTCGCTTCGCAACGCGATGATCGTCGCCATGGCGATCGGCGGCTCGACCAACGTAACGCTGCACGCGCCGGAGATTGCCCGCGCCGCCGGGTTCGCCGATTTCTGGCGCGAGGTCATGACGCCGGCCGAGTTCAACCACCTCTCGCAGCATGTGGTACCCGTGCTGACCGATGCGCGACCCTATGGCAAGTACTCCATGGTCGACATCGACGGAGCAGGCGGCGTCCAAGTGATCGTCCGCGAGCTTCTGGACGCCGGCCTGCTCAACGGCAATGTCCTCACCTGTACCGGTGAGACCCTCGCCAACCAGGTCGATCGTCTCGGAGCCAAGCGCGCGGACGGAAAGGTGATCTATGCCGTCGAGAAGCCTTACAAGCCGACCGGCGGTCTGCGCGTGCTCAGCGGTAACCTGTCGCCGGACTTCTCGGCGATCCTCAAGCTAGCCGGCGTCGAGGTGGGCCTTGAGAGCAATGTCTTCCGTGGCAAGGCGCGCGTGTTCGAAGGCGAGCAGAGCTTGCTCGATGCCCTCGACCAAACCCCCGAGCGGTTCGAGAACAACGACATGATCATTGTACGCTACGAGGGCCCCAGCGGCGCACCGGGAATGCCGGAGATGCTCGATCCGACCTCGCGCATCACCGCGCTCTGCCGGCAGCGCGGCATCGTCGTGGCGCTGATGACCGATGCGCGGTTCTCCGGCGGTTCGGTCGGCCTCGTCATCGGTCACGTCGGCCCGGAAGCGGCCCTCGGCGGGCCGATCGCCTTTGTCGAAAATGGTGACGAGATCGTGGTGGACCTGAACACGAACCAGCTCAACTGCAGGGCGTTTGCCGACCCTGCCGTCTACCAGGCGCGCAAGGCGGCCTGGCAAAAGGTGGTGGCCGGCAACGGCGGCATCCACCCCAACTGCGGTGACGCCGACACCCGACTGCTGCACCGGGCCCGCCATACCGCGGTGCCGGCGACGCGGGGCGGCGGTCTGCACCCGAACCGCGAGGTCTGGGTACGCGAACCGCGCCAAGCGGAGCGGTCAGAGTTTGTGCCCAGGAACAAGCACCGTCCCGGAACCAAGAGCGCGATCTAGAGCTGGAGCGCCGAGCAAAGCGCGGGGGCCCATCTGCGGTTTGTTGAGCCAATCGCGGGGCGAGCGGCAGCGTGGTTTGGCTTGGGGCAGCTAGCCCGCTGAACTTCGGGGTGGCGGCGCTGGAGGCCGCAAGCGATTCTTGCCAACAGCCGGCTTCAGCCGCCTCGCGCGGCGACGAGGGTTGGCCTTCCGCTAGCGCAAGCTCGCGCGCCGTGCCACCGAGGTTCCTCAGGCGAACACAGAAATGGCGATGCGAGCCGCGGGCGCGTGCTCGCCCGGCGGGAAAGCTCGGCCGCCACAAATTCCAATGGGCAGTACGGCTCGAAGCCGGATTACCGCAACCTCGGTGCTGGAAATCCCCAATCAAGGCCTCGGCCGACGGACGCATCGAGGACGCCGGCCCGCTGACCGGAAAGCGCATGGAGGTGTGGGCGAACCGGCCGTTTTTCTGCAGGATGAATTCCGCTCGCATTCATCTTTTCACGCACGTTCCCCCGAGCATGGTCGGGCAGAGCGGCATGTCGGGCAACGGGAAGGCGGTGTTCGTCGAAATGAACCATCGGGGCGGGTTCCAGCAGGCGAGCGTCTCGATCGACCAAATTGCCCGCGACGTTGAAGCCAAGATCAAGGAAAACGCGGCGCAAAGCTGTGGGCAGCAAGTGCCCTGCAAGAGGCCAGGCCTGGCAAAAGCCAAGGAGGCCGGCAATGGTTTTGCCGGCCTCCCATTAGGCTTCCTTGAGCGCTTTGCGCCAATGCGCAGTAGACGGCCTGGTTAACCAAGCCCAACTTGTTAATGGTTCCCTCGCTTGCCCTTGCGAGCGCGGCGCCGTGAGCTTGGCCGCCGCGGATCGGCCACCGAAGCCTTTGGCTGCCGCTCAACCACCACCAAGCCAACGAGCAGGCCTGCGCTCGATAGGGTCAAGCTTGCCATCAGGAGCAAGATCAGAAAGCTGAAGAGGTCCATTGGGGTGCTCCCAAAATTGCCGCACGAGGTCAAAGTGGGGTCGCCACGCCGGCGGTGGATCACCGGAAAGGGTGAGAGCGGCATGGCGCGGCGCTGCCAAGCCAAAGCGTCGGCGTTTGCCCGCCGGAGCCCTCCTAGATTGTCCGGATGCCCCTTCGGACAATTGTCAGCTTACCGTTCTATCGCCGCGTCCTGCCCTCGGGCCCGCGCAAACCATTGAAGGCTGGCAGGCGAGCGATCCCACTATCGCCGCGCTCCTCAAGGACAGAGGCTATGCCACCGGGCAGTTCGGCAAAAATCACTTCGGCGATCGCGACGAACATTTGCCCACGGCGCACGGTTTCGATGAGTACTTCGGCAGCCTCTATCATCTCAATGCGTCTGAGGAACCGGAAAACCTCGACTACCCCAAAGACCGCGGGTTCTTGAAGCGGTTTGGCCCGCGCGGCGTCATCAAGGCAACGGCGGGCGGCCCGATCACGGATACCGGTCCGCTCACCAAGAAACGGATGGAGACAATTGACGACGAAACCTCAGCCGCCGCGCTCGACTTCATCGATCGTCAGGTGAAGGCCGGCAGTGGAACGCCACGCGCATGCACTTCCGCACGCACGTCAAGGCCGAGCACCGCGGCGCTTCGGGTCAGGACGAGTATGCCGACGGCATGGTCGAGCACGACGCGCACGTCGGCTTGATGCTGAAGAAGCTGGACGATCTCGGCATCGCCAATGATACCATCGTCTTTTACTCCAGCGACAACGGCCCTCACTACAATGCCCGGCCTGACGCCGGCACCACGCAGGTCCGCAGCGAGAAGAATTCCAACTGGGAAGGCGCCTACCGTGTGCCGGCCTTTGTACGCTGGCCTGGGCACTTTCCTGAGGGCACGACGCTGAACGGCCTGGTGGCGCATGAAGATTGGATGGTTACCCTTCTGGCGGCCGCTGGCATGGCCGATGTCAAGGAGCGGCTGATGCAGGGCGACACCTTCGCGGGAAGGCGATATCGCGCGCATCCGGACGGCTACAACATGCTCGACTACTTGAGTGGCAAGAGCAATGAGTCGCCGCGCAAGGAGTTCTGGTATGTCAACGACGATGGGCAGATCGTTGCCGCACGCTGGCAGGATTGGAAGGTGGTGTTCCCGGAAAACCGCCGCGAGCAATTCGGCGTTTGGCGCGAGCCCTTCGTCCAGCTTCGGGTGCCGTTATTATTCAACTTGCGCCGCGATCCGTTCGAGAAAGCCCAGCACAATTCCAACACCTACAACGATTGGTTCCTCGATCGCGTGTTCGTGCTCGTGCCGATCCAGCAGTTGGCGGCGAAGTTCCTGACCACCATGCAAGACTATCCGCCAAGCCAGACGGCAGGGTCATTCAACCTGAGCAAGGTGGAAGAGCAGATACGGGCAGCAGCCGGCGGACGCTAGTGTCGGCCAGCCGAGCGTGGCCCGGCTCCAAACAGCCGCACTCGAGGCAGTCGAGAATCGCGTGCTAGCGGCGTTTTCTGGCGTAGCGTCTGGCCGGCTCGGGCCTATCGCTCCACGATAGCGCGCCCACGCCGACAAAGCGATAGCGCACGCCGGCGTGTTCGGCTTCGGCGTCGAAACAGGAGGGACAGATCGCCCGCCAGCGGTTCAAGACGACCGTGCGCCAGGCATCCTTGGGCTCGACCTGGAAACTGACCACGTTGCGTCGGCGGCATTTATCACAGATGGGCGTGACCATTTCCCAGCTGTAAGGCGCCCGCAGCTAACCCCACAACCACATCCCCGCCCTTGGCTTAACACCCAAAGCGAGGTAAGCGCGGGCAACCGGCCAGGTTGCCAAGGCGGACGTCGCTCCGCCGGGGCACGCTAGCTGTCGTTGGCTGCGGGCAGGAGCCCGACGGCGTTCCGCCGGCCAGGCCGATGCCGGCTGCGCTGCGAGAGCTGATGGTGTCTTGAAGACGATGTCGGCCCGGGCGTTTGGTCTCGGATAGCCCGAGCCGACAGTCGCATGAGGGAGTACTTAAGGGATGCTACTCACGTTTTACACTTACGCATTGCACTTACGCATTGCACTTACGCACACAACAACGAGGACCCTACAAAGCCATCGGGGAAATATTTTGACCGAGCTGTGACGATGCGCAGGCGGCTCGCCCGCCTCGGCGGCAGGGACTGGTAGGGCGGAAGGAAGCGCGGGGCCCGGTGCGCCCGGCTTGGGCCTGATCTTCATCCCAGGCCGGCCCACGCCGCGCGCTGAGCGGGACAGCCACCCTGCGACAGTCGGGCACGCAGCAACCGCCCTCATCTCCCACAAACGGGGGATGGCACGGCCCAGCTTTTCCCGTTCTTGACGCCCTTACATGGACCCTCAAAGCTTTATCGTCGGCCTGATGGCAGGCATTAGCCTCGTTGGTGGCGCCATCCTGGCCGCCATGATTTTCCTGGAGCGGCCACGCTGTGAGCCGCGGCGCAGTCCAAGTTTCTTGGCCCTCGCGGTCAGCCGCCTGCGCGCTTGGCTCGCACGAACGGGTCCGCGGCAGAAAATCACCGAGGAATGGCTGCAGGCCGAAGAAGACCACGCGCGGCGGCGCGAGGCGGCCGCGCAGCCGTTGGATGGCGGAAGGATCGCGGTGCCGCCAGCGGCTGATGCCCCAGGGCGCAAAAAAGCGCCCCCCTCCAAGGGCTAAGGCGCTTCTGCAGCAGCCGACGAAGGCACTGGGCCGGCGAGCTGCGAAGTGACGCCTGGACCATTCCAGGGTTTTCCCGCATTCCGTGCCGCAGCCTGGGCCGTTAACCCTCGTGCCTATCGGCAGCATGGGGACTGAAATGGGCACGCTTGGGGGACACTCGATCCTTGTCGTCGACGACGAGCCGCTGATTGCCTTGGGCGTCACTGACGCCTTGAGCGATGCGGGAGCCGACGTGGTGACCGCCCACGACCTCAAGGCGGCGTTGGAGGCCGCGGTCAATGGCCGTGTCTCCGCGGCCATCCTCGATGTGCAGATTGGCGCCTCCGACTGCGCCCCGATTTGTACCGCGCTGCGTTCGCAGCAAGTCCCCTTCATGTTCTTCACTGGCTCGGACAGTCACGACCTGTTGCGGGAGTGGGCGACCGTTCCGACCCTGGCCAAACCAACCGGCGAGGCAGAGTTGGTTGCCAACGTTGCAGCTTTGCTGGCGGCAAATGCACCCGAGTAAGCGGAGCCTCAGAACCGCTCCGCTGCTGCTCTGACCGGCTCGCTCCTGCCCTTCAACGCAAGGGCCCCGGCAGGGCCTGTTCGGCGACCTCGATCAGTCGCCGCTCGTAGCGGTTGATCAGGTAGCCTGCCCCAAGAAAAACAGCGAATGCGACAAGGAACATGACGGTCGCCAGCACCGCATGCAGTTCGAACAGAAGCTTGCCGAAATAAAAGGCCCCAATGCCGAAGACACTCGCCCACAACACCGCCCCGGCGGCATTGGCAATTAGAAAGTCACGCCAAGGCATGCGGTTCACCCCGGCGAGGAAGGCCGCCAAGATTCGCAACAGCGCCACAAAGCGGCCGAAAAAAACGACTTTTCCACCGTGCTTGCGGAAAAGGTACTGGCCCACCTTGATACGCGGTTCCGATAAACCGAGGTGCCGGCCGTAGCGCAAAACGGCGGCATAGGCGTAACGATGACCGATCCAATAACCGGCGTTGTCTCCCATAATCGAGCCCAGCGCCGCCGCAAGGATTACCAGGCAGATATTGAGGCTTGGATCGCTGGCCGCGTAGATTGCCGCCAAGACCAACACCGTTTCGCCTGGTAGCGGAATGCCCATGCTTTCCAGGCCGACGACGAGCGCCACAGTCCAATAGCCGTGCGTCGCGATCAGGTGTTGCAGCATCTCCTTTGACAGTCCGACCACCTCAACAGATCTCCGACCAACGCTCTTTACGCCCAACGCGCCTATAAACTCGCTATGCGCCCAACGCGACCCGCGAATGGTCGTTACCATCGCGAGCCGTCAGACCGCGGTGGAACGCCCGAGTGGCGCGATGGGTCCGAGCTGAGGCCGCTGCCGTCGCGAACGCGCATCATCTCACAGCTGCGGCCAACATCAATGGGCATTCGGGCGCAAGCTCCGCAAGCACGGGAGCGATTTTCTCGGGGCAATCGGAACCGGCGGCGCGGTCACGTCGTTGCCAGCAGGACCTAAGGGTCCAAGACAAGTTCATTAGGGAGAACGTCCGTCATGCTGCGTCTTGCCTTGACCGGTGTCATTGTCACCGCCGGGATCTTCTTTATGCCGCAGATGAGCGCCGCTGCCGGTGTGATCGCGCCCGGGGCACAGATCACGCATCAATCCCTGGTCGAGCCCGTGCAATATCGGCGCTGCCGTGCCTGGTATCGCGAATGTCGGGTGCGGTGGGGCGGCGGCTGGCGCTTCCGGCGCTGCCTGGCCCGGCATGGCTGCTAAGGCGGCGCAATAGGCCTGCGCGCGGCTGCCGGCTCGCAAGTACCGGGGGCCAAGCGCCGTCGATGCGCCCCGGCGCCGCTGCTCAACAACAACATTGCGGCCGACGTCAGCTCGCTCAACATCGTGCGCGCCGTCGCCGCGCTTGCCAGCGGTCTCGGCGTTGCGGGGACGGCGGAAGGGGTGGAGACCCGCGAACAGTTCGATCTCATCCGATCGGAGGGCTGTACCGAGATGCAGGGCT
>Ga0081540_1001704_pt1 | contig 18623 bp, 13 predicted proteins | sample TabmetS2T1R1_FD_71024 | JGI IMG/M metagenome (GOLD analysis project Ga0081540, IMG submission 71024) | Tabebuia heterophylla rhizosphere microbial communities from the University of Puerto Rico - S2T1R1 | ecosystem: Host-associated > Plants > Roots > Rhizosphere ... | reverse complement strand
TGTGCTGGGCAGACACCGCTGGCGGAACGTGGCATTTGATTGACCTATTGGCGGGCGCGACCTATGAACGTGATGGAGATGAAATGTTGTCGCCGGGCCTCTACGTGGAACTGGCAGCCTGGAATTATCACTTCTTCCAGTGTCTGCGTACGGGCAAGAACCAAGATCAATCGCCAAACGAAAGGTTAAGCCAATGAATATGAAATCGAGCCAGAAACCTCACATTGCTTACACTGAAACCAAAGAGCAGCACAGGTTGAACGAGGCTCGCGAGACGGGAGTTCCATGGAAAAAATGGGGACCTTATCTCAGCGAAAGGCAGTGGGGCACAGTTCGAGAAGACTACAGCCATGATGGAAACGCGTGGGACTATTTCAGTCATGACCAGAGCCGTTCCCGTGCTTATCGGTGGGGAGAAGACGGACTGGCTGGCATCTCCGATGACAAACAGCAACTATGTTTTGCGATCGCTCTGTGGAACGGTCGGGACCCAATTCTGAAAGAGCGTTTGTTCGGTCTGACTAATAGTGAGGGCAACCACGGTGAGGATGTGAAGGAATACTACTTCTACCTCGACAGCACGCCGACGCACTCCTACATGAAGTATCTGTACAAGTATCCGCAGCAGGAATTCCCGTATCGAGACCTGCTGGAAACGAATCGTAGACGATCAAAAGAAGAGTTCGAATACGAGCTGCTCGATACTGGAATATTTGATGCGGACCGATATTTCGATGTCTTTGTTGAATATGCTAAGGCGGACGCAGAAGACATTCTGATCCAAATCTCAGTACACAACCGGGGTCCAGAGATAGCGGAACTCCATCTGCTTCCCACGCTTTGGTTTCGCAACACCTGGTCGTGGGACAAGGATTCGAGCAAACCGACGATACGTCAAGTCGAAAAGAGGTCGGTCCTGGCTTCGCATGCCCAGTTGGGCGACCGCACGCTTGACTGCGATGGAAATCCAGAATTGCTGTTTACGGAAAATGAATCTAACACGGGCCGTCTGTGGGGTCAGTCAAACCCGTCGCTTTATGTTAAGGATGCATTTCACAATTACCTAGTTTCAGACAATCGGGACGCGGTGAACCCGAACAAGACAGGGACCAAAGCCGCTGCGCACTATCGCCTTGAAGTACCCGCGGGCGGCAGCAAGGTAGTACGGCTGCGCCTTCATGCGAAACCACCGGCTGATTCTTTCAGCACCTTTGACGAGACCTTCGCCGCTCGCGTTGCGGATGCGAACGAGTTCTACGATCGAATCACTCCGCCTGCGCTGAGCGAAGATGAGCGTCGCGTACATCGGCAAGCGGTGGCGGGAATGCTGTGGAGTAAGCAGTACTACTACTTCGATTTGGACAAGTGGCTGGACGAGCATGAAGCCCATCCCTTGATCGACACGACTCATCGCAACGTTCGCAATACCGAGTGGTTCCACATGCTGAACAGCGACATCATCTCGATGCCGGACAAGTGGGAGTATCCTTGGTATGCGGCGTGGGACCTGTCGTTTCACGTGCTGGCGCTGACGCTGGTCGACGAGGAGTTCGGCAAGCAGCAGCTCGACCTCATGCTACGGGAGGATTACCTGCACCCGAACGGTCAGATCCCCGCGTACGAATGGAACTTCGGCGACGTGAACCCGCCCGTGCACGCCTGGTCCACGATCTTCAGCCATCGCATGTTGAAGAGCCGGGCGGCCGCAGACATGGAGTGGCTGGAGCGGTCGTTTCACAAGCTGCTGCTCAATTTCACCTGGTGGGTGAACCGCAAGGACCCCGCTGGGCGCAACGCGTTCGAGGGCGGATTCCTGGGCCTCGACAACATCGGCGTGTTCGACCGCAGTTCGCCGCTGCCGACCGGCGGCCATCTCGAACAGGCGGATGGCACGGCGTGGATGGTGTTGTTCTGTCAGAATATGCTCGAGATTGCCATGGAGCTGGCGGACCACAAGCCTGCCTACGCGGAGATGTGCGACAAGTTTTTCGCACACTACGCCTGGATCGCCTCCGCGATGGCGCGCGCGGGCGACAACACCGGCATGTGGGACGAGGAAGACGGCTTCTTCTACGACGTGCTGAAGCTGCCGGATGGCCGATCCATGCGACTGAAGGTGCGGTCGATGGTCGGATTGCTTCCCTTCTGCGCCACGACCATGTTCGACGGGAGGTTCCTGACGAAGTTCCCCGAGGTCGCCGACCGCGTGCGTGCGTTTCTTCGGGCAAGGCCGGAGCTGAGAAACTCCGTGCATGACCCCGTTGAGAAGGGGCATGCGGACCGCAGGCTTTCGTCGGTGCTCAACGAAGACAAGCTCCGGCGAGTGCTCGCGCGGATGCTCGACGAAGCCGAATTCCTGAGCCCCTATGGGATTCGAGCGTTGTCCCGGGCCCACGCCGAACATCCCTTCGTCTTTCGAGTTGGACAACAGGAGTACGGCGTCGGGTACCTTCCTGCCGAATCCGACAGCGGGATGTTCGGCGGCAACTCGAACTGGCGCGGCCCCGTCTGGATGCCGGTGAATGCTCTGATCGTCCGGGCGCTGCTCCACTACCACGCCTATTACGGCGACGACTTCAAAGTGGAGTGCCCGACCGGGTCAGGACGCCTGATGACGCTGTATCAGGTGGCCGAGGAGATCAGCAACCGCCTCGCCGGGATCTTCCTGCGAAACGCGGAAGGACGGCGGCCGGTGTACGCGGGCACCGAGAAGTTCCAGCAGGACCCGCACTGGCGCGATCTGATCCTGTTCTACGAATACTTCCATGGCGACAACGGCGCCGGGCTTGGTGCCAGCCATCAGACCGGATGGACCGGGGTCGTGGCGCGCCTGATGCACCTGTTTGCCACCACGACGCCCGAGCAGGCACTGGAGTTGGGCAAGGCCTCAGCCGCCGTAGAGGCACCCGCGACGCAGCCCCGTCAAATGGAGGTGGCCGGTGTCTGATCGTACGAAGTCGGCAGCGGTTGTCGGCGAGGTGACGACGATCGCCGGAGCACGTTACCCCTCGCTCTTTCAGATCAACACGAGAGTCTGGCTGACCGATCTCGCACAGCGCGTCGGCCGCCCGGTCACGCTGGACGACATTCCGGACGAGGAACTGGATCGTCTTGCGGATTTGGGGTTCGACTGGATCTGGCTGTTGAGCGTTTGGCAGACGGGTCCGGCGGGCCAGCAAGTGTCGCGTAAGAACCCGGAGTGGCTGGCGGAGTTTCACGACACCTTGCCCGATCTCCAGGAACACGACATCGCCGGGTCGGGTTTTGCCATAACCGGCTACACGGTGGACCCGAAGCTGGGGGGCGACGCGGCGCTGGCCCGCTTGCGCACGCGGTTGCGCGCGCGCGGTCGGCGCTTGATGCTCGATTTCGTCCCCAATCACACCGCGCTGGATCATCCCTGGGTCGACGACCATCCAGAGTATTTCGTCGCGGCCACCGAAGCCGACCTTCAGCGGGAGCCGCAGAACTACACGCGCGCCGGACGCACCGGCCAGCGGATTCTTGCCTATGGGCGCGATCCCTTTTTTTCAGGTTGGCCCGATACGTTGCAGCTCGACTACGGCAATCCCGCCACGCAGCAGGCCATGCGCGACGAGCTGACGAGAATCGCTGGTCAATGTGACGGCGTGCGCTGCGACATGGCGATGCTCGTGCTGCCCGACGTCTTCGAACGAACGTGGGGACGCCGGCCAGAGCCGTTCTGGTCGCGGGTGATTCCGCAGGTTCGCGACAAGGTCCCGGGCTTCTGCTTCATGGCCGAGGTCTATTGGGATCGCGAGTGGACCATGCAGCAGGAAGGCTTCGATTACGCCTACGACAAGCGGCTGTACGACCGCCTGCGCGAGGGGCATGCGCGCCCCGTTCGTGAGCACTTCCACGCCGGGCCGGACTATCAGGATAAGCTCGCGCGTTTCCTGGAAAACCATGACGAGCCACGTGCGGCCGCGGCCTTCAGTCGAGGCGTGCACGAGGCCGCAGCGGTCATCACATTTCTCTCACCGGGGCTGCGGTTCTTCCACCAGGGTCAGTTCGAGGGACGACGAAAGCGCATTTCGCCGCATCTTGTTCGCGCGCCACAGGAGTCGCGGGACGAGGCGTTACAGCGGTTCTACGATCGACTCCTGTCCGTACTCCGGCGCGCGACGGTTCGAGACGGCCGGTGGCAATTGCTGGACTGCATGCCGGCGTGGGACGGCAACTGGACGTCTGACGGGTTCATGGCCTTTGCCTGGAACGGCACCGGCGGGGAGCGGCTGATCGTGGCGGTCAACTATGCCGACAATCAGGGCCAGTGCTACGTCGGGCTGCCGTTCGCTGACCTGGCTGGCCGTTCGGTGCTGCTCACGGATCTGATGGCCGACTTTATTTACGCCCGCGCGGGAAGCGAGGTTGCGTCGCAAGGCCTGTATCTCGATCTGCCACCATGGGCTTACCACGTTTTCGACGTGCGATCCGACTAAGCGGGACAACCAGCGATGAGCGGCAACTTCGAGGGGAGGTGCCTCGTGATTAGGACATCAGCGGTCGCGACTTTTCTCCTCGTGGCAGGGGTCGATACCGCACCCGCCGTCGACCTGAAGGACCTGATGCCGTGCAGGTCAGCGGCATTGCGCATGTGCGACCGTTCTCAGGGCATGAACGAGGCCGCTCTCCGCAAATGCGGGGCGACGCTCGCTTCGCGCCATCACGAAGTCTCGCGGCGCTGCGTGGTCGTGCTCATCCGGTACGGCCAACTTTCGCAATGAGAATTTCTTTGAGCACACGGAACTCAGAATCTCGACGCCGTCCAATCGAAGCCGTTTCGAGCTGCTCGTCAAGACGGTCGTCGCGTCTCCGACTGTCCGGTTTCGTCACCGGGATCATCGCCGCTGTGGATGTAGCCTTGCTGGGTCTTCGCTTGAGAGGGCTTGGCCGCTTGCCCACAGCGCCCTAACCGCGCGGGCGGTTTAGTCCCATGGCACGCAGCCGACGTCCGGCACCGTCGGTCGAACGTCTGCTTTTCGCGCGAAGGCGAGGGCCGATCGCAGAAGAGCTGAGCGGTTCGAGGAACGTTCTGGCTGGCAATTCGCGTGGGGAGAAATCGACATGATGAAAACAGCGACGAACACCATCGTTTATCTGAAAGATTACATCGCCCCCGCGTTTCTCATCACCAGGGTTGAGCTGGATATCGCATTGTTCGAGGACGATGCCGTCGTCCGGGCGACACTCGCTGTCGAGCGGAACGGCGAAACGTCCGAAGCAGCGGCGGCCCTGCAACTCGATGTCGACGAGCTCACTGTTGAAACGGTCAGCGTCAACGGGAGTACGCTTCGCTCCGATCAATACGCCCTGGACCCGCTCCATCTGACCATTCCCGGTGTGCCGGACCGTTTCGAGCTGGCGACGGTGTGCCGGATTCGCCCTGCGCAAAACACCAAGCTGATGGGGATCTACACGTCCACCACCGGGTTCTTCAGCCTGTGCGAGCCGCAGGGTTTCCGACGCATCACGCCCTTTCTGGACCGCCCGGACGTGATGGCGCGGTACACCGTCACGCTGCACGCGGACCGCGAGCGCTATCGCGTCTTGCTGGCGAACGGCAACCTTGTTGCGCAGGGGGAGGAGCCGGAAGGCCGTCATTGGACCACCTGGGAGGACCCGTTCCCCAAGCCCTCCTACCTGTTTGCGGTGGTGGCAGCCCAGCTCGATCGGCAATGCGACAGCTTCGTCACGCGATCCGGCCGAAAGGTCCTGCTGCAGTTGTTCGTGGAGCCCGGGAAGCTCGACCAAGGCGTGTTTGCCCTGGAAGCCCTGAAGAAGGCCATGAAGTGGGACGAGGAAACCTACGGACTGGAGGTCGATCTCGATCAATACAACGTGGTGGCGGTCGGAGACTTCAATGCCGGCGCGATGGAGAACAAGGGCCTGAATATCTTCAACACCAAGCTCGTGCTGGCGAGGCCGGATATCTCGACCGACTTCGACTTCAGTTTCATCGACCGGACGGTGGCGCATGAATATTTCCACAACTGGACGGGAAATCGGGTCACCTGTCGAGACTGGTTCCAGTTGTCGCTCAAGGAAGGCTTGACCGTCTTCCGCGAAGAACAATACGCCGGAGATATGTATTCGAGAGCGGTGGCCCGCATTCAAAAAGTACGCCAGCTGCGCGCGTCGCAATTTCCGGAGGACGCCGGCCCCATGGCCCATCCGGTCCGTCCGGCGTCTTACCAGCAGATCAGCAACTTCTATACCAGCACGGTCTATGCCAAGGGGGCCGAAGTCGTGCGCATGATGCACACGCTTGTCGGCTCCGAGAATTTTCGCAAGGGCGTCGATCTGTACTTCCAGCGTCACGATGGCCACGCGGTCACCACCGACGATCTGGTGCAGGCCATGCAGGATGCCGGCGCAGTAGATCTGACGCAGTTCAAGCGTTGGTATGATCAGGCGGGGACGCCTACCCTGAAGGTCAAGGACCATTATGATCCCGCTTCACAGGTGTACGAGCTGTCGGTAACGCAGAGCTGTCCGGCGACTCCCGGACAGCCGGAGAAGCTGCCGTTTCATCTGCCCCTCACCGTCGGGCTGCTGGATGCCGCCGGCAACGACATCCCACTCCGGCTCGAAGGCGAGCCGGCCGCTCAGGGCACAACTCGAGTGTTCTCGCTGCGGCAGGAGAAAACGGTGCTTCGCTTCGTGCAAGTGCCGGCGCGGCCGGTCCCCTCGCTGGCGCGCGATTTCTCCGCCCCGGTGATCATCGATTACGCCTACGGCTGTGACGACCTGCGGCACCTGCTGAGCTTCGACAGCGATCTGTTCAACCGCTGGGAGGCCGGTCAGCGTCTGGCGCTGAAGCTGCTGTTGCAGGGCATCATCGATCATAAGACATGGGGCGCACGCTTCCCCGATTCCCTGGCCGATGCCTTTGGGAGGGTTCTGGCCGACGGGCTGAAGGACCCGGCCTTCGCGGCAGAAGCCCTGACGCTGCCGTTCGAAATCTACATTGCCGAAAAACTGCCGGTCATCGATCCGGACCTTGTTCATCAGGTGCGATTAGCCATGCGTCAATTCCTGGCCGAGCGGCTGCAAACTGCTCTGCGAAAAACTTATGACGCCTGCGCTGTTGTCGGGAGCTACAGTCCTGACGCCAAATCGGCGGGCCGGCGGGCGCTGCGGAACCTGTGCCTCGCCTACCTGATGGAGCTCGATGACGCCGATGTTCGCCGTCTATGCGTCCGGCAGCTGGAGCAGGCCGACAACATGACGGACGCACTGGCGGCCTTGACGGCGCTCGCCAACTGCGACTGCCAGGAACGCGAGCCGGCACTGGCGCAGTTCTACACGAAATGGCGGGACGAGCCGCTGGTGGTGGACAAGTGGCTGGGGGTGGAGGCCATGTCGCGTCTCCCCGGGACCGTCGCCAGGGTAAAGGAGCTCACGTCCCACCCGGGCTTTACCCTTAAGAACCCCAACAAGGTGTATGCGCTTCTCGGCAGCTTCGGCGGCAACCAAGTCAATTTCAACGCAGCGGACGGCTCCGGATACACCTTCATGACTGAGCAGATCCTGGCGTTGGATCCGATCAATCCTCAGGTCGCGGCCCGCATGGCTCGCAATTTCGATCGATGGAAGCGATTCGAGCCGAAGCGCCGGGCTCTGATGAAAACCGCTTTGGAGCAGGTGGCAGCGTTCCGCGGATTGTCGAAGGAAACCGCGGAAGTGGTCACCAAGACGCTCATCTGATGCATTGAACGCCTCTGCTGCGGAGTCGAAAATGGAAAAGTCGGGGACCGCCGGTACGTCGGAGTACGGGCTGGTCTCCGGACAGCGTTTGATCGTCGCGGGAGGCAACAATGGCGGTTCTTTTCGAGATCGAGCATGCCACCACCTACCGGTATGCAAACCCGGTTACGTTCAGTACCCACCACGCCATGTTCCTGCCGAGGCCCGCCGCGAGAGGCCAGCTTGTCGACTGGTCGGTGAGCACCAGTCTTCCATCCAAGGTCCACTGGGTCAGCGACCCCCTGGGCAATAACGTAGCAGTGATGGAATTCAGCGATCCCGGAAAGGAACTGACCTTTACGTTTCGGTTTCGCTTGATGCATTTCGGTGCAAAAGGCATTGAGGAGTTTCCGCTGGAACCTCGGGCCGAAGAAGTGCCCGTGCAATATACCCCGGACGAGTGGACCGACCTTGTCGTCCATATGCGTCCTCATGCCGAGGACCCCGATGGCAGCGTTGCCGCCTGGGCCAAGAGCTTCGCCGCCGACAATCGGGGCCGAACGACCGATGTTCTGCGAGGGATGCTGGACGTGTTCCGCGACAGCTTCAGCTACAACGCCAGGGAAGCCGAAGGCACCCAATCTCCCGGCGAGACCCTGCGCTCGAAGTCGGGCACCTGCCGCGACTATGCATGGTTGATGATCGAGGCACTACGGCGGCTCGGCTTCGCGTCCCGCTTCGTCAGCGGTTATATCTACGATTCGGCGCTGGACGGTGGCGAGGCAGGCATGGTCGGTTCCGGCGCAACCCATGCGTGGCTGCAGGTGTTCCTGCCCGGCGCCGGCTGGACCCATTACGATCCGACCAACCGCATCAACGCCGGCTTTGACCTGATCCCGGTCGCCGTTGCCCGCCACCCCGGCCAAGCCGTCCCTCTCGCAGGCTCGTGGTTTGGTGGCGCACAGGACTACCTGGACATGTCGGTCAATGTTGCGGTCCGCAAGCTCGGTAATTTCGCCGAGCCGTCTGCAGGATAGCAGAAACCGATGGTGCCCGCCGATGGTTCCGGGAGTGTCTGATGGCCATTCCGACCAAATCGCAAGCTGACCAACTGCGCGGCATCGAAGAACGGCTCGAAGCTCTTGAGCGAAAGCGTCCTTTCATCCCACCAAGTGAGCTTCGAGAGTTCGACGAGTTCGTCGCGGACCTGCGCGATACAATCGAAATTTTGCGGGGCGATGTCGAGAACCGTCAGCAGGCCGAGGCGAGCGCTTAGGCCGTGGTGCGGCGCAACTCACTGCGGGTTACGGTGCTAGCATGCCGGGTTTCGGCCGGCCCATTACCAAGGTTCGTGCAGAGGAACGCCGAGATTCCCCCAGTTAAACCACTTCTACCAAGATTGGATAGGACTCGCGGCACTCCCGTCTCAAAATTGGAAAAAGCTCAGCGTATAGGTGAGGGATCGCGGGGTCGGGCCTGCTGCTATGGCCTCGGCTGACCTTCCGGCGTAACCTTCCTCAGTCCACTGACGCCTCTGCTGCGGTTGTGTCTAGTGCTGCAAAGACAGGAGGGCAGACGATGGGTCTCTTCCACCGTAAAGTACCGAACCACTTCACCCGCATCCATCCGGCCAATGCCACCAACAAAGATTGGTTGATTATGCTTGAGGCCGGAACCATCGTGGGCCCATCGCCGGCCAAGCTGCGCGTGGCCCGTTCCACGCAGGAGCGTAAGGTCGTCAAGAAGTACAATCTCCGCCTAAAGCCCGAATACTATCTCGACGTCGAAGGCTACGACCCACGCATTCACGCGGTGTATTTTTGCCCGCAACTGTACAAGTACGATTCGGACAAAAAGCTCGTACCGCTCTACGGCGAAGAGATCGGTAATCTGATCGCGCAAGCGCTCGAGGGCGGCATCAAGGAGCGGCACCCGTGGTATCTGCCGTCCGACGATTTGCCCAGCGAGCCCCCCATCAAAGGTTCGATAGAATCCGAAGCCGACTCGCTCGTCGTGGACATGCCTCAGTGGAGGTCTGATTCGTCGCGCCGGCAACTACGGGAGGCCGGTCCGAAGCAAGAGTAACGGCATCGAGGCAATGAAACGCCCCCGCCGAGGGGAGACATGGCGAGGGCGCTCACGATGTGGGTGCGTGTCAGTGAAGGACGGCTGTAAACGAAACCCCTTCCGCGCATCCTGACTAGGTCACCGTCCCGCCGCCGCGGAGTAGTCACGAAATCATCCCGGCGCGCATCGGCAGGCGGCGCAGGTCGAGGGTGGCCGGAAACTCGGCCGCGCGCTCTTCGGGCGGAATATCGACGAACCCCGGCGTATGGCCGTGCTCGGCGAAGCGCGCGAGCCGCCGCGCCTCCGCCTCATTGGCGTTCACCGGATAGGTCTCGTACCAGCGTCCGCCCGGGTGGACGACGTGGTAGACGCAGCCGCCGAGCGAGCGGCGGCTCCAGCCATCGAGCAGGTCGAAGGTCAGCGGCGCGTCGACCGGCAGCGTCGGATGCAGCGCCGAGGTGAACGGATACGCCTTGAAGCGCACGCCGGCGACGAACTCGCCGACCCGGCCGGTCGATACCAGCGGCACGCGGCGGCCGTTGCAGGCAACAATGTGGCGCGTAGGATTGAGTCCTTCGGCCTTGATCTGCAGCCGCTCGACCGAGGAATCGACCGGCCGCGAGGTGGCGCCGCCAGAGTCGTCGGCGAGCACGTGCCACGGCTCCAGCGCCTGGCGCAGCTCGAGCCGCACGCCGCCATGTTCGACCGCGCCGTGCACCGGGAAGCGGAACTCGCGTTGCGCCTCGAACCAGACCGGATCGAAGTCATAGCCGGCGCGCGCGAGATCGGCGAGAACGCCGAGAAAATCCTCCCAGATGAAGTGCGGCAGCATGAAACGATCGTGCAGCGCCGTACCCCAACGCACGCACGGACCATCCTGCGGCTCGCGCCAGAACCATGCCGTCAGCGCGCGGATGAGCAGTTGCTGGGCGAGGCTCATGCGCGGATGCGGCGGCATCTCGAAGGCGCGAAACTCGACCAGGCCCAAGCCGCCGGTCGGTGAGTCGGGCGAAAACAGCTTATCGATGCAGATTTCCGCCCGGTGCGAGTTGCCGGTGACGTCGACCAGGAGGTTGCGCAGCATGCGATCGACCACGTCCGGAGACGGCGGTTCGCCGTCACCGGGCGGCATCACCCGCGACAGCGCGATCTCGAGCTCGTAGAGCGACTCGTGGCGCGCCTCGTCGACGCGCGGAGCCTGGCTGGTCGGGCCGACGAACAGGCTCGAGAAGAGATACGACGGTGACGGGTGGCGCTGCCAATAGAGCACGAAGCTTTTCAGGAGATCGGGCCGCCGCGCGAACGGGCTGTCGGCGGGCGTCGCGCCGCCGAGCACGATATGGCTGCCGCCGCCGGTGCCGGTATGGCGGCCGTCGCGCAGGAATTTCTCGGCGCCGAGGCCCGACAGGCTCGCGTCCTCATAGACGCCGGACGTGATGGCCACCGCCTCGTGCCACGTCGCGGCCGGATGGACATTGACTTCGATGACGCCCGGATCCGGTGTCACCTTGATTACAACGAGAATGGGATCGGCCGGTGGCGGATAGCCTTCGAGGCGGATCGGCCGCTGCAGCTTCGCGGCGGTCGCCTCAACGGCATTCAGCAGGCCGACGTAATGGTCCAACGATTCAACCGGCGGCATAAATACGCACAAGGCACCATCGCGCGGCTCGACCGCCAATGCGGTCCGCACCTTCGCCTCCCCATCGGCCCCACGTTCCGGCAGCGATTTCAGCGGAAGGCGCAGACCGATCGGCGAGTCGCCACGGAGCAGAAAGAGACGCCCTCGCCGCAATGACCAGGTTTCGCTGATCCAGCCGCGGCTGTCAGCTGCACGCAGCGGGAGCACGAAGCCAGCCGGCGCGCTCAAGCCCCGTTCAAGCGCGCGCACCAACGTCGCACGGCCGTGGCGGTCGGCCAGAGCAGGGGCGAGCGGATCGATATCGATCGGATAGGCGGCTTCCTCGAGCAACAGGGGCGCCGGATCTTCAAACGCCGGGAGGACGTGCTCGGGCGCAATGCCGAGCGCCGCCGCGACGGTGTTGGCGAAAAGCTGCGCTTGGTCGAGCGCGGGCGGCAAAGCGTCTTTGTCGCGTGCAATCAGGGCCAGATCGTTCCACAAGCGCTTGCCGTCCCGGCGCCAATACAGCGATATCGCCCAGCGCGGCTGCCGCTCGCCCGGGTACCACTTGCCCTGGCCGTGGTGCAGAAAGCCGCCGGGCGCGAAGCGCGCACACAGGCGCCGCACCAGATCGTCGGCACGCCGGCGCTTGCTCGGGCCGAGCGCGTCAACGCGCCATTCCGCCGATTGATAATCATCGCTCGCCACGAAGGTCGGCTCGCCGCCGGTGGTGAGGCGAACATCGTGCGCAACGAGGTCGCGATCGACAGCTTGGCCCAGCGCATCCAGCGCCGCCCACGATTCGTCCGAGAACGGCCGCGTGGGCCGCGGCTTATCGGCGACGCGGGCAACGGCCAACCGATAGCTGAACGTCGTCTCGGCCGGCTCGACCGTGCCGGTGATCGGCGCTGCCGAGCGGTAGTGCGGCGTTGCGCTGAGCGGCAGATGGCCTTCGCCGCACACCAGGCCCGAGGTCGGATCGAATCCGATCCAGCCGGCGCCGGGCACATAGACCTCGGCCCACGCATGAAGATCGGTGAAGTCGCGCTCGACCGGGCCTTGGCTCGATGCGGTGTCGGGCTCGAGCTGAATCAGATAGCCGGAGACGAAGCGCGCCGGCATGCCGAGATGGCGCAGTACCTGCACCAGGAGCCAGGCGCTGTCGCGACACGACCCCGAGCCGGCCTGCAAGGTTTCGTCGGGCGTCTGCACGCCCGCCTCCATGCGCGCGACATAGTGGATCTCCCCGTGCAGATAGTGATTGAGGTCGACGAGAAACTGCAACGTACTGCGCGGGCGGCGATCGATCGCCGCAACGAGCGACTTCAGCGGTGTGCCGCACGCCTCCGGTTCGAGATAGCCGGACAGATCGCGGCGCAGATCATCCGGATAGGCGAACGGAAAGGTCTCGGCAAAAGGCTCGACCAGGAAATCGAACGGATTGACCACCGACATGTCGGCCAGGAGATCGACCGTGACAACGAACTCGGTTGCCCGCTCGTTGAAGATATAACGCGCGGTCCAGTTGCCGTGCGGGTCCTGCTGCCAGTGAACGTAATGCTGTTCCGGCGTCACCTTCAGCGAGTAGCTGGGCACGCGGGTCCGGCAGTGCGGCGCCGGCCGCAGCCGGATCATCTGCGGCCCGAGCGCGACCGGCCGATCGTACTTGTACCGCGTCACATGGTTGAGACTGACCAGAACCGACATGGGACCAAATGGCCGTAGAGGTATTCAGCAGGCGAGGCATCGATCAAAGAGTACACCGGAAAATGGCTTTGACGCGCGATACGTTACTAAGCGATTGCGGATACAGGCGGCGGTGAACCAGCTCAAGCAATCAGTCCCTTCAGCACCGCGCGCTTGCGCAGCACGATCCGCCTCGGCGCAGGCAATGCGATCGCCGACGCGTTCTCGAATTGCCTCAGCATGCGGGACACTGTCTCGATGCTGAGACCGAGATAGTCGGCGATGTCCTGGCGTGGCATGGGCAGCTCGATCTCGCCTTCGAATTCGGCCCGCTCGGCCATTTCGAGCAGAAAACCCGCCACCCTTTCAGGCGCGGTCTTGTTAAGGAAAAGCAGGTGATTTTGCGTTCGCCGCAGCTCACGCGTCGTGAGCGTCCAGAGCTGATGCGCCGCGTCGATGTCGCGTCCGGCAAGGGAGATGACGGTGGCGCGTTTGATGACCACGATCTTCGACGGGATGACGGCTTCCGCCGACAGGGTGTGCTCGTCTCCGGTTTCGAGACCGAATATGTCGCCCGGCAGGTAGAATGCGCCGATCTGCCGGCGGCCGTCCAGACGGACCTTGCAGGTACGCGCCGCGCCGCTGACCACCTTGTAGAGGTAATCGGCCGGTTCGCGTTCACCATAGATTTCTGCGTTGCGCCTGAACGACATCGAGGCACCGATCAGCTCGATCGAGCGCATCGAATCGTTACAGGCAGCAGGAAACCCTTTCCGGGTCGCTTGACCGGACTCACGCCCGGACCAACGGCTCTCGAATGCCGTTTCGGTCAACATGGTGCGTCTCCCCGTGATGCCGCCGAGATGAGTCAGATACGTCATCTTGGTTCAGGGCTTTAGTGGCGAAGCATGCGAGCTGCCGGCAGGGCATCATCCGCATCCGCGTCGCCTCGCAGGTGGAATTCGGCGCGCAGGGCTTGGTAGTGGTAGCGGGCGGCCTGGGATCGCAGGTAGTTCGCGATCAACTCATCGGGGCAAAGGGCAGAGAGCCGCAGACAGAACGCAGCCTGGCGGCGGAAAAAGGAGATAGTCTCCATAGATCCCTCCCGTGGACGGCAACCGCGGGAGAGTAAATCGGCGGACAAGCCTGCTCTATTGTACGTGCGTAAGATTGCGGTATCGGAAGTGGTAAGAACCTTATACCTTGGTTAAGGCTTGGCATGGCGCCAAGTGAATTGAGAGAGCCGACGCGTCGACATGCGCGGCTCCGTTCGCTGCTACTTTAAAGGGCGCATGAACGTGCGCGGTCAAGGTCCCTCCTTCGAAGGCTTACTCAGAAACGCTACGGCGCCCACATCGAGGCCCGTCCTCCGGCCGTTCCTCGCCGAACGCTGTGACAAAGATCATCGGCGTCTGTTACCTCCGCGCCAGCAACGCATTCTGCAGGTCGAGCCCGCTCAGGCGAGAGGCTGGCATGTAGCAACGTCGGGCAGGCGGCCGTAGGAATGGCACCACTTGCCAGGGCGTGCACGGTCGAGGGCTTGCTCGCAAAACACGCGGACCATTGCAAGAACGTGCGATGCTCCCACGGGGCATCTCTCCTGTTGCCGAAATTGCGACAGCTGGGCCGATGGCGTGTCGCGGTTGCCGCAGTACTTCTGTGGCACCGCCCGCTGCGACCCAGGTCCCGGGCTGCGGGCCGGGATCCAGCGGCATCAGGCTACCGTCGGGCAGGAATCCGAGCGGCGTCTCGCAGCCGAGGCACAGGGTGTTGGCGAAGAAGGCGTGCTTGCCGCAACGACACAGGAACGTGCGCGAATGTCGCTTGACCTCCGCGTCCGGTGTTTCCAGTTGGCTTCGATCAGCTTATCGAAAGTTTCCCGAATGTTCATCGCGTCGCCCCTTCCCGCAAGTGGCACTCGCGAACCCCTTGCGGTGGGGGCGACTGACGTTCGATGACAGCAGTCGTCGCCCCGACCATGGCCCGGCCGCGGCCGAGCCTACGGCCAGCGCTTCGAGGCGACGTCGTTGACCGCGTGGCCACGTCGACAGATAAAACAGACCAGTTACGCGTGCTGTGCCGGAAGTAGTCTAATGCCGGACCGGTGCGCCGGCCGGAATATGCCCCCCTGACGCGATCCACTGATCGTAGGTCTGGAACTTTACGCCGACACGGTCATAGAACACCTGCAGATATCCGTCATTGCCGCGTACCACAGCTTCGGGCATGACAGCCTGAACATCCTGCGCCATGACGCCGACATAGGCTTTGTCACTGCCGTTGTAGCTGAACCGGTAAACGCCGATACCGTTGTGCAGACGACCAAGCAAAAAGATATCGTGCTTGAGCATGAGGTCGGATCGTCGGACGACACGCCGGGTGGTGCGTCGGGCGCTGCGTCGTGCAACACCCCTGACGGGTGCGACACCCGGCCGGGCGACGCATCCGGCCCTGTAAACACCCTCAGCGCAATAGACCACAGCATTTGCGTCAGGAGCTTCGACAGTCATTGTTGCGATAAAGGCGCCGGTAGCGAGAGCAGGAAGGATAAGAAAGCGCATAGTCGCCTCCGTGATCTGGTGTTTCGAGACTCGTCCTGCGTAAAGAGAACCGCTGTTCGTTAACTCACAAATGTGCATCATGAAAGTTGACATAAATCAATTCGGAACGCCCCAAGGTGCGATTTGTCTCGCCAAGTCTGCGTCAGGACCGGCGGGCCCCGGATTGTTCACGTCAAAAGGGCTGCAGCAAATGATCTCAACTTAGAGGCGCGTGCAGCCGTAGTATCACATTCCAGCCTTTGCCCGGCATCGTCTGCACCCAGTTGTCCGCTTGTCCCGCTGGCGCCTTTGGCCCGAACCACACCATCATCAAAAAGAATGCCGACGGCTCGGTGCTGGACTGTCGAGGCCGGCGAGCTTCTGGTCAGTCCTCCAGCATCGAGCGCGTGCGATCGTCGAGACCGTGAATGACCAGAATTGCCCGGCCGGGATCGGACCCGGTAGGGTGATCTTGTAGGTCTCGCCGCCATCGAGGTAGCGATCCTGCGCATCGCGAAGATCGAACTGCCGATGCCGCGCCACAACATCGCCGACTATCTCGGTCTCACCATCGAGACGGTGTGCCGCATGCCAAGGCAATTCGAGAACGCGTCGGCGATCGCATTTGCCGGCGCCGAAGCGGATCGTGCTCCGCAATCACGCGGTGCTGAAGGCACTGATTACTCGAGCCGGCTCGTTGCTGAAGTACTTCTCCCGACGCGAGCGCCGTGAAATCAAAGGCGGCGGGACCACCAGCGAGCCGGCAAGTCCATCAGGCGGCGCTCGTGGCCGGGACTTGACGGCGCCGGAGCATCGACTTCAACAACCATCGGCTTCCAACGGAGCGGAGCGGCTGCCAAGATCAGGCTCGACGTCAGAGGCAGCTTACGTCCCCTACCGGCTACTTTTGCAACAAATCGGCCAACAGCCGACATCACTCAATCACTTGCCGGCGCCGGCGAACTAGTTCGCACTCAGCCCCCCTTCGCCGCGACGGGACGTCGCGGGGCGCCGAGGCCCTGCCGATCCTCCTGGCTCGCCGCTGCCCGATCCTCCTCGTCCAGAGATGAACGCGCCGCGATCTCCTTAGCGAAACTTTGATTTGATCGCGGTCGCCATTGCCCGCCATCCAGGGCAGGCCGTCCCTCTCCCCGGCTCGTGGTTTGGCGGCGCACAGGACTACCTGGGCATGTCGGTCAATGTTGCGGTCCGCAAGCTCGGCAATTTCGCCGATTCGTCCGACGCATGAAGGCCACGTTTGTCCGGCGTTCCGGGGGGCGATCAGCGGGCAACGCCGGAAGACGGCAGATGAAGCCATTCGTTGGCGATCATCTCTCTGGCTGTTGACCCAGCTAGCTCGGGGTATTGTCCGACAAGTTCCGCCTGGAAAGACCAAGCCCTCGGCGGTCCTCTTGCAGGGCCTTGATTCTGTCCTCGGGATTGAAAGGGGAATGTTCGACGGCTAGATCGAGCTGCTTGAGATAGCGCCGGGTTGCTTCAGCGCGGCTCGACACCACCGCCGAGTCCGCGATGCCGGCGAGCGCCGCTCGCAATCGACGTATGACCTGGATGGAACTTGCCCCAAACTGCCGGATTTCATCGAAGGCGAGCGCCAGATAGTCCTCCCAGGACGGCAGCGGAACGATGAGACGCAAATCGCCGTTCGAATCCCTGATAAACGTCGTATCCAGATCCGTCCGTTCGAGTCGACGCAGCAAATCTTCGATCTGATCGATCGCCTGAACTGCGGTGGTCGGATCGTTGATGGCAGGCGAGAGCGCCTTGATGGCGATGTCGACCAGCAGGCGGATGGCGTAACTCGGATCCTGTGCGAAAGTACGTTCGGAGTCGAGGTGAACCGCCCGCATTATTTCCTTGTCCGAGAAGCTGCCGTTGGCGCCATGAATGCGCAGGACGATGCTGCCCTCGACCAGGGTATCGCCGACGCCGCACGCCATCGCAATGACCCCGCCGCTCCGTCGCGCCACCCCGACAAGCGTGTCGATATCGAGCTTCGTGATCGAGCGCGGGTAACCCGAATACGTAACCGTCTGGGAAACCGGCCCTAACGGCTTGCCATCGATGCGCGCATTGCGGGTTTCACCTTCGCCCCACGGTTGGCTGTCGAGACGCTTGAACATCCCGTGAATGACCGCGCGGCCCCTGTCTCCGATCACCTGCAGGACCTTCGCAATCTGCAAATCGACGACTCGCTGCACCAGCCCGACGAACAGCGACATGCTGACTATGAGCATTACCCCCACCGCCAGAGTGCAATACGTCGGAACCCTTCCGGATCCGTCTCGATCGACCCATGCCAGGGTGAAGAACGCGAAAATGAATGTGGCGGAATAGAATCCAATGGAATGATACAGCAGGCGGTCGTCGACAAACCATCGCACCAGGCGCGGCGAGTAGGCGATCGCGCTGAACTGCACCATCACAAAGGTTACGGCAAATACCACGCCCGTGAGCGCCATCATTCCCGAAGCCGAAGCCGAGAGGCACGCCTGCGCCGAGGCGACCGAGATTCCAAGACTGTGGGAGGCCAGGTAGATGTGCTCAAGTCGCGGCAGCGTCTGCCCGCACACGAGACTTGCGGCCACGTAGATCATGGGGACGACCCAAGCGCGCATCTGTTGCCCTCCTGTCGATGAAATTGGCGATGCGGAGTCCGGCGCGAGCCGCCTGTTGGGGAGATCGACCACTCCGTGCTTTTCGGCGAGCGAGGAAAGCCGATTTGGAGCGCGCGATCAAGAATGTCGAAGATGCTGCGCCGGTGACGGCGCTGCAACAGGCGCCCCGCACGGTGCCGATCGTGTTCGTGACGGTCGTCGACCCGGTCGGTGGCGGTCTGGTCGACAGCCTGGCGCGGCCAAACGACAACTGATTTTGGTCATTGACCGATTGTGGCAGTTGGCAGACCGTTGCAGGCGCTGATCTCCTTTCTTGGAGGCAAAGCGGATGGGCGCCCGGTGCACGACGGCGGCGGATTTGAT
>Ga0081540_1001703_pt1 | contig 18645 bp, 20 predicted proteins | sample TabmetS2T1R1_FD_71024 | JGI IMG/M metagenome (GOLD analysis project Ga0081540, IMG submission 71024) | Tabebuia heterophylla rhizosphere microbial communities from the University of Puerto Rico - S2T1R1 | ecosystem: Host-associated > Plants > Roots > Rhizosphere ... | reverse complement strand
CTCCTCCGGAACGGCGGGCGCCGGCTCGGCAGCCCAAAGCCAGACGCCGTCCACCAAGGAGCCGAGTTCGCAAGGCGCAGGCACGGCGGGGGCGGTGGACAAGAAAGGTGAAGGCGCATCGCCCGGCGGCACCATGAAAAAATAGTGCTTCGACGTCTGCGCGTAAACCGACGGGGCGCTTCCAGGACCCGGTAGCGCCCCGGCTTCCTTTGGGGGTCGTTTGTCCTGCGACCGGCCATTCAGGGCAAGGTCGGCGGGGGCCAGGGGCCTCGTCCATTGGACCTGCATGGAAATGCCAGCAGGGTGGGCACCTCGACGCAGCGCTCACTTCGCAGGCGCAGGAACATCGTTAAGAGACAGTTACGGCCCCGGGGTTCGTTCAAGAAGGCGCACGAGATGGCCTCTTCACCGGCGGGTCGTTCTGGCGATCATCGAAATCCTCCCCAGCCGACTGCAGTCGCGCCCGCCGACGAGGTCCGAACCATAGCGCTGGCCCGGTCTCGGGCGAGCCGTATTCGCCGGCGCCACGATTACACTCGTGGTGCAGATGATCCTCAACATGATCGGCATCGGCGTTGGTCTCTCGACAGTCGATGTGGCTGCAGCGGACACCCAAGCCCCGGCTCGTTTTGCTTCAGAAGATACGCTTCTATGAAGACCAGATGCCCGAATACCACGGATCGCATGCGCTTTGCGCGCACTGAGTTTTAGCCTCCGTCCTTCTTAAGATGGACCTGATGCAAGTCGCTATCCTGCGGACGTGAGCTGCGTCATCCCCGGGGCCGCTTCGGATGACGGAATCGGCCCGTCGCCTGATCGAAGCACCGCACGGTCGGCGAACTCTCAGCGCCATGCGAAACGGGGTGCGCAAGAGATGGTCATGTCGAGGGGACACATGCTGCCGGCAAATCAGAAGCCCCGCTCGCGGCGCAAACCAAATCGCCACATCGCAGCAATCGTCGACAGCCCGATCCGAAGGACGAGAACAAAAAGCGTGATCTGAAGCCAGATCAAACCGCCGATCTCTCGGAACACGAACTCGATGCGCGGTCCCCATGGCCGCGGAATCGTATCGCCGATAGCTTCCAAGCCGCGCTGCAAGGAGCGTTGGGCGCCGGTCAGAAGCTCGGGCTTCTCATAGAATGCTGCCGCAATGAGCAGCCAGGCAATGATCACCGTGAAGATACGAAAGCAATGGACCTTGAGCTGATACCGGAAGCCCGGTCGAGACGTATCAGGAAAGGCCATTATCACACCGGTTATGAGTGGGCGACGTCCAGCGGTCAGAGTTCCCTAACCGGGACCAGGGCCGTAAGCGACAGCAGGCCGCAGAGCCGGCCTTTTCTAAGGAGTCTGTGCGGAACGCCGCAACGGCTTATCGGCTCCCCGAGCTGAGCCGAAGGCGCGACGCTCTTGGCAGCATGCAAAGCCGTGCGGCACTGCGCTCAAGAGTTAGCAGTCGTTGTTTTCGGCTTTTGGCTTCGCACCTTGCGCTTCCTGGGAAACGGTCGGCTGGCCCTGCATCTGCCGCTGCGCGTCCTGTGAGGATGCCGCCACGTCACCCGATGCCTTGTTCATGGTGTCAGTGGGCGGATGCTCGTCGCGCGGACTTGCCGTTCCGGTGGTCTGGGCGGTATGCCCGGGAGTCGGCCCTGAGCCCGCGTCCTTGCTGGCCGTGTTGCATGGACCGGCCTGGGCGAGGCCGGTGGCGAGGAGCAGATTTGCGCAACTGGCGAAGAAAATGGCTTTTGCGTTCATGTCGAAACTCCAACGATGAGGATCGCTGTCAATTCCGCTGGGAGGTGCGCGTTCCTCGGTGCTCGTCGGCGTCAGCAGCGGGGGGTCGCAGGCTTACCCTGCCTCCGGGGAACTCTTCGCCGATGCGATCTTCGAGGGCGAGTTTCAGAAAAGCATTTTGATCGAAGTGAGGAATGGCGCGTTGCCGATGCATCAAGACAGACGCCCTTGGCCCCAGCATCTTCCCCGAGAGGATGGGGCCATGTCTTTGCCGACGTCGGACGTGGCGTTCATGACCCGGTTGAGCGAGTACAGACCGGTTTGGCGTGATTCATGCTTTCTCAGGGCGAACAACTTGCCTGGGAGGTGTGCGATGAAGCGAGACCTGTTGCGGGGTGCGGTCGGGACGCTCGCTCTGGGAACGATCATCTGGCTGGTGTGGGGTAATCCTGAACAGTCGACGCGGCCGCGTGGCGAGACTGCTGACATCAAGCTGCTCTCGGCACGGCATGCAAAGGACTAGTTCGAGAGGGTGGGGCTTCCCTCAACCGTCCTTGAGGATCGATTTTGCATTTTGAACCGGCCACGGTTCGTCGGCCGGAAGGACGTGGACGAGCCCGCCTGTGACTGTAGCCAGCGCGCGAGCGCTCACCTGATCGTCGACGGCCACGACGGCAAGTTCAGTCTCGGGTGTCCAATCCAGTGTGGCATCAAGATCTCCAGGGAAGATCCGCCAGCGTAACCCCTCTTCAAGCTCCACAGTATGGTTCTCGGCATGCGATCGAATTTTCATCGTGGCTCGCACCTCTCAGCAGACGGATGATGCCAAACCACACGGAGCGGGCGCAGCGTTCGAATCCATCCGACTTCCTCGCCCTGACACTTTGGGCATCTGAAGCGCACCTTCCCATGGCCGAACGCGCCACCTGACAGGCTCGCCGCCATCGGCCACGCGCCGCAGCGCAGACAACGGGCGAGCAAATCATCGACTTCCATCATGGTTCGGCGTTTCCTCCGCCTGAATCAACAGGCAGGAAGCCCCCTGTTCCAGGAGCCACGCCGGCCAGTGGCGACTGGGAGCACTGCGTTGCGTTTGGTCCAGTTCGTTGCTACCGAGGCGATCGGCGCGGAGCAGCGTTTTGCCCAGGGCTTGTCATGGACGTTGCCTCGCTAGGGGCGCTGCTGCGTGACCCTGGCCATCCCCGACAAGCTCGTTGGTGATTTCGGCGAACGATCCTGCTGCGGCGGACGCTGCGTTCCTTCTCCGGGTCATCGGCAGCTTGCGGGCTCAGAGCCTCACTTTTCGCTCTCGCGATGTCCTTGTCCGGTGCCTCCTCGATGCCGGCGACGCCATTCCGCCTGTTCGTGGTCATCGACGAGGAGTTCGTCGAGTTCGTGTCCTGGTTCTGGTCGGTTGGATGAAGACCATAGGGGAAGGTGGCGATGGCGCCGGTGGTGATTACCAGCCGTCACGTGTCGGCCGAGCATTGGTCCAGGGATTGCCGATATGACTACGACGGCGAGGGCCCTGGAAGGCCTGCACGAGTTTTTTGGAGAGCTGTGCCGGGAGCGCGGCCAGGCGCGGCCGAACCAGTCTGGCTTGGGCGTGCGGCCGGCCCGCGTTTCCGCCACCGACCGGCGCGCAGACGGTTATTTCGGTTCGACGTTGAGCTTGGGATCGGTGGGAAGAACCCGTGCCCCGGCGGCTGCAGCGACGGCCTCGGTGGTCTTTCCGCCGTCGGCCTCACTTGGCTCGACATCCTTCCCGGCCAGCACGAACCAACCCAACGCGCCGGCGAGCAGCGCCGTGGTCCAAAAAGCAAGCACGGATTTGACATTCTTCCTCATCGCCACGATGTCCTCCGATCCCACCCCTCAATCATGCTTCCCGATGTTGGTTCCAACCAACGCGGGAATCGGCGCCGGCGTTGTGATAAAGGACATGCAATCGGGCCACGCACCCGTCAGGTCCCGCCGCTCCGACAAAGGAGGCTCTTTAAGCCCCGAGCGGGAGATCATCGTCGCGTGGACGGCGCCCGCGCACCGACCGAGGGAGACGACCCCGCGGACCGACCGGCGAAGCCGGGGCGATCGTGTGCAGCGGCAGCGCGGCCGGTGGACGGATGCGCTTCCAGCTTGCAAGGAGCACGATCATGCCGGTTGTTGCGGAGACCATGGCAATGCGCCGAGCGCGCCATGGATCTCCGTGTAACCAGACACAAGCGGAGGGTCGATCACGCGCGCCGAGTGAAGCCGTCCGAAAGGCCGCTTCGAAGACGATGACCTCGTCCCGCCTCATCGGCGATGGCCGCAGATCCTTTGTCAAGCCGCGATCAATCTGGCCTGGCTGCCATGATCCAGCAGCCGTCATCGACGATTGCTTCGACGAATGGCTCACCCGGCGAGAGGGCTCGGATGATGCGCAGCGACCCCTCCAGGAGAGATGAGGTGCTTGGCATCGCTGCGGCGGCAAGAAGGGACATATCTTCACGTTGCAGAGGGGCCGGCGATGGCCGATCCGCTTTTCATGGTCGGCGCTGCGGGAAAACTCGCTGGTACGAGGAGCTGATCCGCGACGGGCTCGGCGGCTTGCGCGGTCCTGACCGCATTCATCCGCATCGGCGGTCTCTTCCTCGCTCTGCGGGCGATCTCGTGCGCCAGCGCGACTTTGATCGCGAAGCACGAAATTGGCTGCAAACGGGTGGCGGGGCTTTCCGGCGAACGGCGAGGGCAGAAGATAGCAGCGCTGGATGAAGGCGGGAGGTGCCTCGGCATGCTGGCGTTCGGTTGTGGTTTCGATTCGGGTGGCATGAGCGTGGAGGCCGCGTTCGGCGGCGCTTCCATCGCTTGGCTGGCCATCTTGGTCGGGGCCCGGTTGTGCGCCGGGGCGGCCAAAAAACCGGCGGCTTCGCGAGATCGCGAAGCCGCTTTGAAGATCCGGATCACGGGATCAGGCGGCGTCGGACGCCTTTGCATTGACGCCTTTGCGAAGCGCCACCGTGTTGAGCTTGGTGTTGGCGTCCTTCTCCTCGTTCAGATTGGTCGTCAGGAACCGCACGATCTCGTCGTGGCCGAGTTCTTCCGCCCAGGCGATCAGCGTTCCGTAGCGGCACATTTCATAGTGTTCCACGGCCTGTGCATTGGCGACGATCGCCGCATCGAGCACCGCCTTGTTCTCGATCTCGCTGGCGGTCTCGTCGGCTTCCTTGATGATGCCGTCGATGGCCGGACATTGCGTTCCGCTGGGTTGCTTCCCGAGCTTTGCAAACGCCTTCTGAAGCCGCTCCACCTGTTTGTTGGTCTCCTCAAGATGGCTCTTCAGTCCCGCGATCAGGTCGCGGTTGGTGGCCTTCTCAATCATCTTGGGCAGCGACTTCAGGATTTGCTGCTCGGCGTAGTAGATGTCCTGCAGACCATGGATCAGCAGGTCCTCCATCGTTTTGATGTCCTTGGTGAAGATGCCCATATTCAAAACCTCCTCTCAAAGCCCGGCACTGGAACGCAGATCGGCGTGCCTCGTTCCCGGTGCCCCGAATCCGTGGATTGCTATTTGTCACGACAACCCGGATCTGGCCTTCTCAGCCGGCCCGATTGCTGCGAGACGCGTCGGGGTTTGTTGCCCCCGTTCCTCAATCGCCCGGGAGCGATCTGCGCCCGGCTTCGTGCCTGTCATCTTCTCTGTAAGGCAAGCCAGGCCAACCATGCGGCAACCATCATCTTCGCAAGGGATCGCTCGACCGCATTCTCTCCTCCGCCCCCGTCGGCGGAGCGGCCCTAAGTGCGATCCGAATCCGTTTGGGCGTTCTTGCTCACGACCCCGATGTTCGCGTAGGCCACCAAAACAGCCTCGCTTTTGCTGTTCCTGACCTCGATGGCAATTTGGCCCTCTTGGCCATATAGCGTGACATCGCGCGCAATTTCGCCCAAAGCCACCAAAGCCATGCTGCGAGCAGCGCTTTCGCTGGGGAGCTCTTCTCCAGTCTCGTCCTTGGTGACGCCTCCAGCGTCATGGAAATCGAAATAATAGCGCGGCATGAGGCACAAATGGCCTGTCGCTGCTGACGTTCCTCCCAATCGTGTGCATGGAGCAAAATCGAATTAGAATCGGTCTAACCGCCTGGCCTTATCAATCAGAGCCAATGCAGGATCCGCTGTTGGCGTTTGATCCCTTGCACAGTCGCCGAGCAAGGTGTCGTTCAAGTTCTGACCTCCGGCGATTGACCTGGTACCGAGCGCGCGGCTCCGAAGCCGCACAGTCAGGCGCGGCATGTCCGTTCACGTGTAGAGCCGGAAGTGCTTGCTGCCGCAGAGCCGTGGAACGATTGCATCAGCTTCCAGCAAGGGCGGCGCGGCTAACGCCACTTGCTGTTTCGAGGTCCGGCACGAACGGCGTCAGGACAACAGGGTGGAGATATTTTTCCGCGCCGGAACGGACTTGGAAAGGCCACACCACGACCAGTCGTGGTGTGGCAAGCGTCATCTGGCTTACTTCGAGTCAGGCACCCACGTGGTGCTCGCCTTGTCGTATTTGAAACCAGCGGCAGTCTTTAGATCATCCTTCGTTTCGTTGATGGTCAGCCACCACTTGTCGTCCTTCTTGGTTTTCTTGATCGCCGAATAAGGGACGATCACGCTCTTCTCTCCGGCTCCAAGAAATCCTCCCACCCCGATCACCAGGCCGGTGACCTTGCCTGTACTGTCCACCAACACGTCATCGATGTCGCCGACCTTGGATTCCTTCGGGTCATAGACCGCCTGCTTGTAATAGTTGGTCACCGTCCAACTTTCTGCCGGCGCGCTTGACATCGTCTCGGCCGCGTTCGCGCCGGAAATCAAGCCGACTGCGACGGCGCATCCAGCCAAAAGTGTCTTCATATTTTTCTCCTAAGGGGTTGGCTGCAGGCAACGACGATGCGGCGGCAAGGTTCCTTGAAACCGAATGTCGATCGCCCAAGGTTCAACGTTGTTCTTGGGGGGCCGTCAGGCAGTGGCCGTACGCCCTACGATCTGCTGGGGGAAATCGCGGCGGAGGACGGAACGGAAAGGCCGACTTGTCGTTTCCATGGCGGAGACGGAATCTCGAGGAGCGGGACAGTCGCCGGTAGGGGCCTCACGGTGTAACGCCCGGGAGGCCCTTATCTGTTCGGCCCGAGCCGCGCTCAACGGGCTTCGCACCCTGACCGTGTTGCGGTCAGGTTTATTGCGGCCTTGCTGTGGCGCGTTGCCAGATGGGCAATCGATCATGCGGGCGGCAGCGCGCGCTGCTTTTGCAGTTCAATTAAGAATTCGCGTTTGCCCTGGCTTTAGAACCATTAGGCTTGGCCCTTCGGGTTTGGCCGCCAGCATCGTCGGGGCAGGACACCCTGTTTCCGGCTCAGGATCGTCATGCATCGCGCGCTGACCAAGGTCGGATGGGCTCGACGGTCACGCCGCGTCCTCAAGCGATTGCCCGCTCGGAGCATCGAGGATCTCCTCGGTTATGACCTGAAACCGCACCAGTTGGGTGGGACCGAACGACGTTGAGATCGCGACATCGGCGGCGTCCCGGCCCCTGGCAATGACGATGCGTCCTATGCGCGGATGATTGTGCCGCGCGTCGAAAGTGAGCCATCGGCCGTCGAGAAAAACCTCGAACCAGGCGCTGAAGTCCATGGGTGCGGGATCCCGCGGCACACCAATGTCGCCGAGGTAGCCGGTGCAGTAGCGAGCCGGGATATTCATGCAGCGGCATAGCGTGACGGCCAGATGCGCGAAATCCCGACAGACGCCTCGTCGTTCCTCGCGACCTTCCGATGCAGTTCGATCCGCGCGCGCGTGGTGATAGCCGAACTCGAGCTGGCCATGCACATAGTCGCAAATGGCCTGCACGCGCTGCCAGCCGCCAGCGATGTGGCCGAATTGCTGCCAAGCAAACTGGCTCAGCTTGTCAGTATCGCAATAACGGCTGCCGAGCAGGTAAACCAGCACGTCATCCGGCAGCTCGTCGATCAGCCATTGCTCGGCGTGGGGACAGACCTCGTCCGGCAAGCCGCTATCGGCAATCACCAAGTCGCTGCGGATCTCCAGCAGACCCGCCGGCGCCACGAGCCGGGTGCAGACGTTTCCGAAGACGTCCAGATAGTCACGCGATCGCATGTTGCCGGACAGCTGCATGCGGTGTTCGGTGAGCAGATCGGCTCGACGCTCCGGCCGCACACTCAGCATCAGCAGAATTGGCGTTTCCTGGTAGCACTGAAAGGCAATGTCGTAGCCGGCCCGGATTTTCACACGTCGCTCCGTTGAGATGTGAGGTCCACTTAAGCCGCGGCCCTGCAATTTCGTTCCAATCGGCATGCTTCGATTGTGAGCATCGATCGCGCTCGGGCAGGCGCTCAAGTTGCGAAACGACGCCGCACGCGTTTCGTTCAGGGTCGCCGAGACGACCTTGGTGAAGAAGCAGGTGCCGAGAGGCAGGATTGGCATGACGCCGCCGCGCCGGAACCGCCGCAATGTATGTTGCTAACGGGGCATGCCATCGCGCTCATGGGCCACGGCGCCGCGGCCGGTCACGCGGATGAGTTGCAACATCTGCGGCAACGCATGCGCCATAATGGCGTTGGCTCGGATGTGCAAAAGGTGCCGAACGCGCCTGCCTGGCCACGGTTGGAAGCAGCTCGCAACGCTACTGCTGCAGCCGCTGTGACGGTCGATATCGAGTTATCGGCCTCAAGGCCCGTGCCTAACACGTGGGGGCCGACCATTGCACGTCTGCAACCGCAGCCAGAACTTTTGCGGGTTCGCTGTCATTGTCTTTAAGGAGGCTTCCATAAGGAAACTGATCGCGATGCTGATTTTCCTGTCGGCCCCGGCCTTTGCGCAGAACACGGGCCTGCTTCCCAGAGCGGAATGGAGAAGCCCGGAATGACAAACGGCGCCAAGGAAAAATGCCACGATGGACACTGCGGGCATGAGCGCCACCAAGGCAACATCAAGAGAGACAAAGACGGCGCACCCTCCAAGAAGGACGAGAAGAAATAACTGTGAAAACGACGCCGCCTCCAACACAGCGAGTGCTCTCATGCTTGGCGGCAGGCGTGAGGCCTGCAGACCTTCGATTGCGGAGAGTTCGATCGAGAGAGCCGGAATTCGATGTCGACATGCCATCGCGGCCGCCCTTGGTCCAGCGACCGTAAAGAGGGCCGTGTTGAGCGCAAACCCGCCCACATCGTTGCTCTGTTGGGCCCGGCGCTGGACAGGTGACGGTTGGCTGGCTCGGGCCGCTTGGCGGCGCGACGGCGTGATCTGGCAGCTTGGCCCATCTGTCGCTGCCGTCGCGATTGCGCGTCTTCCCGCCTTCGGGCATTGAGAGGCCTGATGGGCGAGCGCGAAACCGCACCTGATCGGCGAGGCTCGTGGATCGAGCGCCGGGGCGAGCGGGCAGATCGTCAAATTCCGAGGCGTGATAGGCACGACCTTTCGGCGTCATGATGTGGAGCTCGTAACAGCCCGTTTGGGACATCTCCGACGCCTTCCTGAGTGCCGCCTCTAACGTCCTTCGCCGGTGAACGATTTCGCCGTGCTTGCAGATCGCTCTGACGCAACGGCTCATGGCGTTTTCTTCTTCGTTTTCCTCTTCACGGCCACGGCTTGGGCGCTGGAGCCATTGACAAGCGATGGCATTGGTCCGCCACGTAGCCGTCCACCGCAGTCGCGGCGACGCAGCCGGCCGTGACGGCTTGCTTGCGAATGGCCTTCGATCTGGATACGCGTCAACTGCCGTCCACCGGCGTTGTTCCCTCTCCGCACCAAGCTGCAGGCGCTTAAAGTCGCTCCAGGGTTGTGCGGTGTCGGACCCCAGCTCCAAGCTCGCGCTTGGACGCAGACGACGATCGCGCTTGCGTTTGGCGCTATCGGACGCGAAGCCGAATTCTCACGGGGTTATGGCCAGCTTCTGTGGTCCGAGCCTGGCTGGCATTGGACCGTCAGGCGAGCGGCGCTCAGGCGGCGAGACTTGCCAGCGGGATGGTCAGCGACAAAGCCAATCCACTCGATCTCCAATCTCGGGCAATCGTGCCGCCCATCCCTTTCAGCACGGCCCTTTCGAGAGTTGTTCCAAAGCCTTCGCGCTGAACCGGTTGAGCCGCCAGAGGCGAACCGTACTCCTCCCAAACGATATGGAGCCGTTCACCGATCGCTTGAATGTCGATGAGCAAGCGACCGCCAGGACAAGACAAGGCGCCGTATTTCGCAGCATTCGTTGTCAGCTCGTGGAGCAACAGCGCGAACGATGTCAGAGAGTTGCTCGCCAGCGGAACATCCGATCCGGTAATGGCGATCCGCGACATCTGCGTGTGCTCATGAGGTGCCAGGATGGCTTTCATTAAGGTGACGACGGTTGTCCCAATCCCAATGGTGCCATTGTGGCTCAGGTTTGGCAGTGTCAAATCGTGGGCGCGCGCGAGCGCCTGCAGCCGCGACCTTAGATCCGCTGCGAGCTCTTCAACGCTGGTGGACGATCGGGCACTGAGCGAGATCAGCCCAGCTGTGACGCTGAAGAGATTCTTGATCCGATGGTTTATCTCGCGTAGCAGCACTTCTTGCTGGGATCGAGCGTGCTTATGCTGCGCGATATCGTGCGTTAGCGTGATTAGGAATTCGTCCTTGCGTCGTCCGGCTTCCTTGAGTGCCTCGGCCTGGACCTCCAGTTCATCCCGCTGTTCCGATATCTGTTGCCGCTGCCGATAAAGCTCAAAGAAGACATCCGCCTTGCTACGTATGATATCCGGCTCAATGGGTTTCTGAATAAAGTCAACGGCGCCGGCCTCATATCCGCGAAAGCGCCGCTGGCCATCTGCGCTGCCGGCCGTCACAAAAATGATCGGGATACCGCGAGTCCGTTCGTTTCCCCGCATCAGTTCTGCCAGTTCGAATCCCGTGAGACCCGGCATCTGGACATCGATCAGCGCCAGCGCCACGTCATTCTTGAGGAGTAGCTCAAGCGCCTGGTCGCCCGATCGGGCCTTCAACAAGACGAGATGGTCCCGGCGGAGCAGGGCCTCGAGCGACAGGAGATTTTCCTCGAGATCGTCGACCAGCAGAAACGTGACAGGATCCATTCTCGACCTCAAATCTCTTGTAAATACGCTGCGATCGCACCGAGCGACATCACGCGCGCGCTTGGGCACAAATCGACAGCTGCTTGCGGCATTGCCGAGGCAAACGCTTCGGACGGGGTTTGAGCGATCGCGATGCCGCCTGCCTGAACGACGGCACTCAGCCCTTTTGCGCCGTCCTGATTGGCGCCGGTCAGGATGATGGCGACCAAAGCCGCGCCAAAGGCCTCGGCTGCGCTTTCGAACAGAACATCGATCGATGGCCGCGAAAACAGCACCGGCTCGTCATTGGAAAGCGAGAGCGTTCTGTCCACCTCGATCAACAGATGGTAATCCGGCGGCGCAAAATAGACCGTGCCTCCGGAGATCGGCTCCTTGTCTTCAACCTCTCGCACGGCAAGTCGGCATTTTGCCCGAAACAGGTCCGTCAGGGCGCTTCGTTTGTTGGGAGGGACGTGGACCACCACAATCAACGGCAACTTGAATTCGGCCGGCAGTGCGGGAAGGATGGCGGACAACGCCTCCAATGCACCTGCGGACGCTCCAATCACGACCGCTTCGATCTGGATCGGGATCATTCGCCGCGCCTTTGATAGATCTTTTCTTCACGTACAAAGTCGGTAAATGCGCTGGCGTGTCGAGAAAAGCGCAAATTCTCCTTGGCGCCCAGCCCCAAAAACCCCTTTCGCACGAGCGATTCCTTGAACAGGCCGAGCGCTCGGTCCTGTGCAGTGCGATCAAAGTAAATCAGCACGTTGCGACAGGAGATCAGATGCATTTCGGCAAAGACCGCATCGGTCACCAGGCTGTGGTCAGAAAACACCACCTTTCGGCGTAAACTCCTGTCGACCGACACCCTTCCATACGCCGCGGTGTAGTAGTCAGAAAGGGAGGATTTGCCACCGGAATTGCGATGGTTCTCAGTGAACAATTGCACCCGGTCCAAATCGAAAATGCCCGCCTCCGCGGTGCGAAGCGCGTCCTGGTTGATGTCGGTGGCGTAGAACAGCGTACGTTCCTCCAGTCCTTCTTCCCGGAACAGAATGACGAGCGAATACAATTCCTCGCCGCTGCTGCAACCGGCAATCCAGACCTTGAGTGAGGGATAGGTACGAAGATGAGGAGCTACCTTTTCGCGGATGGCCCGGAAATAGCTCGGATCGCGAAACATCTCGCTGACCTGGACCGTCAGGTAGCTCAGCAGTCTTGGCAGCATCGAAGCGTCATGCAACACTTGTTCCTGCAGCGCTGAAAAGGTCGCGAAACCCAGTTGGTCTCGCGCTTGTCGGAGACGTCGTTTGATGGAGGCCATCGCATAATTACGAAAATCGTAGTGATACCGGAAATAGAGCGCTTCCAGCAGCAGCCGGATTTCGACGTCTTCGACTTTCTCTGGGGTCGCGAGGCTGTCTTTCACCGAGGCATCCACACGCGCACGAGAGAGAGCAGTTTTTCCACGTCCAGCGGCTTGGCCATGTAATCGTTCGCGCCAGCGTCGACGCAGCGCTGCTGGTCATCCGGCATCGCCTTCGCGGTCAGGGCAATGATCGGAAGCCTTTTCCAATCGGGATTCTTGCGGATTTCGCGGATGGCAGTGAGCCCGTCCATGACGGGCATCATCACATCCATCAGCGCGAGATCGATCCCGGACCCCGGCTGGGTACCGGATTTCCGGAGCGCATCCAGCGCCTCCTGACCGTTTCGAGCAATCTCGACGATGGCGCCGCGGGGCTCAAAAATGTTGGTCAACGCATAGACATTTCGGACGTCGTCCTCGACCACGAGGATACGCCGTCCTTCGAGCAGCGCGTCCCTGTTTCTCGCCTTGCGAATCATTCTTTGCTGCTCATCCGGCAGGTCTGAGACCACCTGATGCAGGAAAAGGCTGACCTCGTCGAGCAGGCGTTCCGGCGACTTGGCCCCCTTGATGATGATCGATTTCGAATACCGCCGCAGCCGCTGTTCATCATCGGCCGAAAGCTCTCGGCCGGTGTACACGATCACCGGCGGAAAGGCGCGGGCGCTGTCCTCACTCAGCGTCTGAAGCAGCGAGTAGCCCGATGCATCCGGGAGCGACAAATCCAGCACCATGCAGTCGAATGTTGTCTCCTGCAGAAGCGTGAGGCATTCGGCGGCGGTGCCTGCGGTAGCGGTGACGACATCGTGGGACGTCAATAGTCGTGCCAGCGCGTCGCGCTGGACCGGGTCGTCTTCCACGATGAGAACCCGATGAACCCGTTGCGCGAGCTTGGCCTCCAGTTTCTTGAGGACTTCGACCAGTTGCTCTCGCTGGACAGGCTTGAGCACATATCCGACCGCGCCGAGTGAAAACGCGGTTTCGGCGTGATCGCTTGCCGAGACGATGTGAATCGGAATATGGCGCGTTTGCACATCGCGCTTGAGCCGGTCGAGCACGGAAAGGCCGGATTGATCCGGCAGGCCGATATCAAGGATGATCGCGCTGGGCATGAATTGCTTGGCGAGATCCAGGGCCTCCTGGGCGGTTCCTGCCACCAGAGAGCTGAAGCCCATTTCCCGGGAAAGATCCCGCAGGATTGCTGCGAACGTGTCGTCATCCTCGATGACCAGCAAGACCCGCTTCCCGTCTGAAAGTCTGTCCCGATCATCCTCAACGTTGGGGAGCGGCTTTGGTTGCTCGGAGCGCCCTCCGTCCAGCGACTGACGTGCAGCGACAGCGGGGACGGCGGCGGGCGCTTCGCGGGGCGGAACCCGTCCTGGGTCGTAGGATACCGGGATCGTGACGGTGAAGGTGCTGCCATGACCTTGGCGGCTCTTCAGTTGGATGGAGCCACCCAGCAACCGCACAAGCTGGCGAGAAATCGAAAGGCCGAGTCCGGTGCCACCATATTTGCGGCTGATGGTGCCATCCGCCTGGTGAAACGCCTCAAAGACGCTTAGTTGTTGGGTCTCGGCGATCCCGATACCGGTGTCCGACACCGAAAACACCAGATATCCTTCAGCTCCTGGATAAAGCGACAGGCCGACCCGGCCCGCCTCGGTAAATTTAAGGGCGTTGGACAAAAGATTCTTGAGCACCTGTTCGAGCCGCTGCACATCGGTTTCGATGCTCTCTGGACATTCCGGCGCAATCTCGACCGTGAAATCCAGCTTCCTTTCCTGAGCTACCGGCTGAAACAGCTGTCGAAGATTATTAGCCAACCGCTCGACGGCGACCAATTCAGGCCTGATTTCGACATGCCCGGCCTCAATCTTGGAAAGGTCAAGGATATCGTTGATCAGATTGAGCAGGTCATTGCCGGAGGACTGGATCGTCTGCGCGTATTTGACCTGCTCCTCCGTCAGATTTTCCTCGGCATTGTCGGCCAGAAGCTTGGCCAGAATGAGTGACGAGTTGAGCGGAGTTCGCAGTTCGTGCGACATATTGGCTAAAAAGTCCGATTTGTACTGACTTGCCTGCTCGAGCTCACGTGCTTTGAGTTGTACGGCGGCGTTGGCCCGCTCCAGATCATCGCGTTGCGTCTCCAACTGCTGGGTCTGCTCCTCCAGCTGGGAATTGGTTTGTTCGAGCTCAACCTGCTGTTGCTCGAGGCGGACCTGAGATTCCTTCAGGGCGCGGCTCTGCTCCTCCAATTCCTCGTTCGAAACGCGCAACTCTTCGCTTTGGGTCTGCAGCTCTTCGGCCTGGCGCTGGGTTTCCTCAAGCAGATTTTGCAGCTCGCCACGATAATTCGCCGAGCGAATCGCGATCGCGACCGATGACGATGCGTGCTCCAGAAGGGCGGTCACGCTGTCGTTGACCGGACGAAGAAAGCCCAGTTCGATCACCGCGTTGACCATGCCGTCGACGGCCCCCGGCAAGATGAGCAGATGTCTCGGCTTGTCCTGTCCCAGTGCAGAGCCAAACGTGAGATAGCCATCGGGAATCTCGCCAACGATGAGAGAGCGATTTTCCGCAGCGCCTTGGCCTAACAGTCCCTCTCCGAGCCTGAATTGGCCAAGGACATCCGCCCTTTCGGGAACGCCATACGTCGATGCGAGCCGAAACTCCTCGCTCTGGCCGACGAAAAGCGCTCCAGCAACGGCACCTCCATACCGCGCCAAGAATGCGAGAATGCTACTGCCGAGTTGCTCGACTGATTGATCGCCCATCATCACGGCTGCCAGTCCGACCTGTCCTGACTGAAGCCATTCTTCGCGCCGGCGTGCCAGTGTTGCCCTGCGGATCAAAAAGCCGATCGTTGCCGTCAGCAGAATGCCGAGAACGCCGGACAGAAGACTGCTGGCAAGCGCAGCCTTTTGTGCATCATTCATTTCGGTGAGCCGCTTTGAGCGAAGCTCCGCCTCTTCTCGACTCATTGCCATGAGCTGGCTTCGGATGGCGTCCATTTCCACCTTGCCACGGTCGGAGTTGACGACTGCAAGAGCGGCGTCGAGGCCCTGGGCGCGACGAAGATCGATCGTCTCCTTGAGCTCCGCAAGTTTCGCGCCGACATGAAGTCTGAGCGCAGCAACTCTTGGCGTCTGCGCGGCATTGTCACTCGTCAGTCGTGCGATCTCGTCGAGTCTCGGCGGGATGACCAAAAGGGCCGAATTGTAGGGCTCAAGATATCTAGCGTTGTTCGTCAGCAGATATCCGCGCTGTCCTGTTTCCGCATCCTGCGTGCTGGAAAGCAATTCGTCGAGCGCGATGATGACCTCATGCGAATGAACAATCTTCAGATTGTTGTCTCGCAATGACTGAAGGTTGAAATAGGCAAGGGCGCCGCTGATCAGGAAGAACACGATGGCACCCGCAAGGCTGAACGCGACGACGGGGTCGAGGCCGAGCGCTCGCTTCAGGCCATCTGGCCGAGATGTCTGTTTCATATCGTTCTCATCAACGTGCGAAGCTTGGCCAGCGGCGGCGTCTTGTCAACGCGTCCGGTGCTGGGCCAGGGGGCAGCCGTGCTCAAAGTCTCGCCCTCCATACCAGAACCCGCGTCATCATCACGAGCAAAGTTGTTGAAGGCATGCCCTGTCGACACGAAATCTCATCGCGCATCCCACGCCACCGATTGTAGGAATTTGCCTGCGGGGCACCTAATGCACGGCCTGTCGCGGCTTCAGCATGCGATCCCGGACAAACATCTGGAAATCCCGCTCGCACAGCGGAACGGCATACAGATGTCCTTGGACTTCGTCGCACCGCCTCGCCTGGAGACACGCCGCCTGATCCTGGGTATCCACACCCTCGGCAATGACATCGAGGCCGAGATTGTGAGCCAGGACGATCATGGAGCGAACCACGGCAGTCGCCTTCTGCGGACAACGCTTGGCGATATTGCGGACGAAACTGCGGTCAAACTTGACCCGCGTCAACGGATATTTCGTCAAATAGCTGAGTGAAGCGTAGCCGGTCCCGAAGTCATCGAAGGCGAGGCCGACGCCTTTGGCGTGGAGCGCCTGCAATGTGGCCATCGTTGCTGCATCGTGTCCGATGGCGTCGTGCCGGAAGGCGATGGTCTCGGTAATTTCCAGTACGAGCACATTGCCGGGAAGGCCGCTTTCCTTCAGCGCGGTTTCCACCTCGCCAAGAAGGTTGGCGTCATGAGCCTGGGCAGGAAAAAGGTTGATACCGACACGCAGGCTTCCGAGACCCCGCTCCCGCCACTGGGCGGCAGCACGGCATGCCGTTTGCAGAACCAAGTACGCGTCCAGGACGGCGCACGAAAGCAAGTCCGATCCCGACAAGGATGCCGCGCCAAAGGATCGCAACGCCCCAATAAGTCGATGCCGCCATTCACTGAATGATCTGCCTGAAACCCGAAGCTCAATCGGCGCGGCTAAGACATGGTTTCGCAACAACCTTTCCGAAATGCATCATTTGGGTGGTTTCGAGACCGCGGTTACACCGAATACCTGCCAGCCTCATCGCGCGAATCAACACGTATTTTCCGCTTCGACCTTGTGATCCGATCTTGCTTTTCGCATGCGGCAAGAGAGCCTTGATCCCAACTGCCTATTTTTCCGTGAAGAATGTGAGCAACACTTTTCCTTTCTCGCCGATCAAGCACAGGAAGGTCCGGCGCGCGTCCTTTTTTCCTTGTTCGAGATAGGCGTCGCCTATGACGATTGTCCGGATGGGAGTGTCTTCGACTTTGGTGTTGGCCTTCGCTACCGTCATACTGTCCATGTCGAGCGATAGGTCGCTAATCGAGGAATTGCGCTCTTTCAACGCAATGAGTCCTGATGTACGGCACGCCTCAAGCTCCGCATTCTGAGCTCGCGCCGTGGCGGAGCACAGGAAAAGTTGCGGCAACAGAACCAGGACCGGAGCCGCGCGAAATGCCATGATTCCTCCGCTGCCTGAGTCAGTGCCCGCTGACCGACCCTTGCCTTCTTGCTGGTTGTCATTGTAACGGGCGGAAACGGTGCCGAATGTCCAAAAGGACACCTTCAGGGGCAACTTCGGACAGAATTGTCCGAGAACCTGCCCGCTTGGGACGGCTGCGATCCCAGGGGACGCCGGCTCGAAACCGGTCGACGGCCGGCGTTGGGGTGTCCGGATCGCGAGAGGAGTTTCGCGTGCGCAAGCAATGCCACGGCATGATCCCCGCCGGCAGACCGCTCGCGCCAGCCGAGCGTCAGCCATGCAAAGAGCGATCTTAGCAAGGGCGGCGATCCGGCGGGCAACAGCCAGATCCCAAACACGGCGGGGGACCGACACGAGTTGAAAATTGGCGCACGCACACGGTCCGTCCAAACTCCGGGTTGTTGATCGCGACCAGGCACTCGATCGGCCAACCGGTAAGCGATCGCAGCCGGAATGGGCTAAGGTGTCCTCTCGCCGCAACTGGAGCAGCTTATCACGGACCTGGCAGAAAAAGGCCGCCCGAAGGGCGGCTAGTGTGGGGCGTCCGATTGGCTACTTTTTTGCAGCGTCGGCCGCATGGCGGACGGCATCTTTAAGGTCGCCCGCAGCATTGTGCGCGGAGCCCTTGGCCTTATCGAGCTTGCCTTCGGCCTCCATGCTCTTGTCGCCGGTGAGCTTGCCCGCGCCTTCCTTGATTGCGCCCTTGGCCTTATCAGCGGCACCCTTCACATGTTCGCGATCCATCATCGTATCCTTCCTTTTGAAGATCAGCGATAACGGCGAGCTTGCTCGGCCGTTCCTCCAGCAGCAAGACAACAGCAGAAGCTTGACTTGATGGTCACGTGAGCGCTGGCGTTTGTCATGCGCCACGTCCGCTGAGGCGGGCGCACACTACATCTGCGACCCGCGGGGCGTGGGTGAAAGGGGCAAGCGGCGTGAACCCATTTGCTCGGGCACAAAAAGGTGCATCGACGGCGGGCCCAGTTGTCCGTGGGGAACACTTACTCGGCGGTAGTCGGATCGATCGTGGCTCGGATTTCAGCGATGCTGCTAGCGGGAAACCCTGCAGTTTGAGCGTGTTTGCGAATGAGCTCCTCGCTGGGGGCGCGGTAGACGCAATAAATCTTATCGTCCGTAACGTAACTATGGACCCACTGAATTTCGGGGCCAAGCTCTCGAAGGACGTTGCAGGAAGTTTGAGAGGCGCTCTTAAGATCATCCCTGCCGAGCTTTCCGGCCCCCGGCATTTCTCGCTCGATAACGAACTGCGGCATCGCATTCCTCCTATGTACGCGGAATGTCAATCTTGCCTTCAATGGCTGCCAAAGTCCACGAAGCGGCTCGACGCAACCTCAAGGCGCGGGAAGTTCCGCTCGATGCGACGATGTGATCAAATGGTGCAATGCAAAGTCTCCCGATGGCCGCGACTCTGCACCTTCAACGACCAGATCGTCTCACCGCCACGCCAGCGCCCTTGAGGTA
>Ga0081540_1001702_pt1 | contig 18650 bp, 11 predicted proteins | sample TabmetS2T1R1_FD_71024 | JGI IMG/M metagenome (GOLD analysis project Ga0081540, IMG submission 71024) | Tabebuia heterophylla rhizosphere microbial communities from the University of Puerto Rico - S2T1R1 | ecosystem: Host-associated > Plants > Roots > Rhizosphere ... | reverse complement strand
CCTCCGGCGGCGCGGGAGCCCCCGACCGAGACGCCGACGCCCTCCGGACCCACCCTGACCCGCCCACCGGCCGTCGAGCGCTTCGTCGAGGCGGTCTACCCGCCCGAGGCCGAGGCCGGGAAGATCGAGGGCCGCGTCGTCCTGAGCATCGACATCTCGGCGACCGGTGAGGTGACCCGGGCCGAGGTCGTCGAGCCGGCGGGCCATGGCTTCGACGAGGCCGCCCTCGCTGCCGTCCGGCAGTTCCGCTTCACTCCCGCGGAGATCGACGGCAAGCCGAACGCCGTCCGCATCACCTACGCCTACGACTTCGTGCTCCGCCCCGAGCCCGCCGCGGCGCAGGTGCAGCAGGAAGGTCCGGTGAACTTCTCCGGCCGGGTACTGGAGCGCGGCAACCGCAAGCCGCTCGCCGGCGCGGAGGTGGCGCTCCCGTCGCTCGGCATGAGCACCGTGACCGACGAGCGAGGACAGTTCTCGTTCCGCGACGTGCCCGCTGGCGACGTACAGGTGGTGATCACCGCGAGCGAGTTCCAGCGCTTCGACAGCACCGAGCGCATCGACGCCGGAAAGCTGACCCAGGCCACGTACCACGTGCTCCGGACCTTCTTCTCGGCGTACGAGACCGTGGTACGCGGGGCACGCGAGAAGAAGGAGGTCAGTCAGACCTCTCTCTCGCTCCAGGAGATCCAGCGCATCCCCGGGACCACCGGAGACGCGTTGAAGGTCATCCAGAATCTTCCGGGCGTCGCGCGGCCTCCGCTGAACGGGGGGCTGATCGTCATCCGCGGCACCAGCCCGCGCGACTCGGGCATCTTCCTCGACGGCGAGCGAATCCCCCTCCTCTTCCATTTCGGCGGCCTGACCGCGGTCTACAACAGCGAGCTGCTCGAGTCGGTGGACTACCTCCCGGGGAACTTCTCCCCCTACTACGGCGGGATCGTGGGCGGCGTGGTCGACGTCAAGAGCCGGAATCCCAAGACCGACGGCTTCCACGGAGTGCTGGAGGTCAATGCGTACAACGCAAACGTGGTGCTCGAGACACCGATCACCGACACGCTGAGCATCGCCGCCGCCTACCGGCGCTCGTACATCGACCTCATCCTCCCGCTGTTCCTGAAGGACGATTCGCCGAGCTTCACCGTCGCCCCGCGCTACGACGACGCGCAGCTGAAGCTGACCTGGAAGCCGAACGGGAAGAACACCTTCCAGATCCTCGGACTGCACAGCCAGGACGCGCTGCAGCTGATCACCAGGAGCTCGATCGCCGCCGATCCCACGCTGGGGCGCGACTTCAAGAACGAGACCGGGTTCAACCAGGCGCGCCTCCGGCACACGTTCCTCGACGACCGCTGGCGGGTGGACACCATCGCCGGCTTCGACCGGACCGAGGTGGACCTGAACATCGGCAACGAGCGAGGGCTCACGCTCGGCGCCAGCACCTGGGCCCTGAGGAGCACTGCCGAGATCCGGCTCGCGGACTGGGTCACTCCCGCGGTGGGCGTGGACTGGACGTACACCAGCGGCACGTTCCGGGCCGTCCTGGGTCAGGCGCCGCGGGAGGGCGAGCCGGCGTATTTCGGGCCCACCCGCGAGCTTCTCTACGCGGACTCGCCCTTCTGGCAGAGCCAGCTCGGGCTGTGGACCGAGCTGCGACTGCGCCCCTTCCCGGCGCTTCTGATCATCCCCGGCGTGCGGATGGACCTGATCGACATCCGCCTGCAGAAGACGCCGCTGCTGACCGCGGATCCACGGCTGGCCATCCGCTGGTCGGTCGTGCCAGAGGTCCTGACGCTGAAGGTGGGCATCGGGCTCTACCACGCGCCGCCCTCGCTGCAGGCGGGCGAGGTCGATCCGGTGTTCGGCAATCCCGATCTGGGCAGTCGCTATGCGCTGCAGACGAGCGCCGGAGCGGAGTGGAACATCAGGCCTGACCTGCTGCTGAGCGTCGAGGGCTTCTACAACCGACTCTGGGACATCCCGGTGAGCACGAGCGCGCTCGTCGAGCGCAATGGCCAGCTGGTGCCCGAGAACCTGGTCAACGAAGGCCGCGGGCGAATCTACGGCTTCGAGCTGCTCTTCCGGCAAGCGCTGACCCGGCGGCTGTTCGGGTGGATCGCCTACACCTTCTCGCACAGCGAGCGCATCGACCGCCCCGGCGCCAACTGGCGCCTCTTCGACTTCGACCAGACCCACGTCCTCACCGCGATCGCGAGCTACAAGCTCGGAGCCGGCTGGGAGATTGGCGGCCGCTTCCGGTTCGCCACCGGGAACCCACGCACGCCCGTCGTGGGTGCAGTGAAGGACGACCTCACCGACACCTACGTCCCGATCTACGGCGTCGTGAACTCGTACCGGCTGCCGAACTTCGCGCAGCTCGACGTGCGGATCGACAAGGTGTGGGTCTTCGACAACTGGTCCCTCGACCTGTACCTGGACATCCAGAACGTGACCAACACCCGGAGTACCGAGGGGACGTCGTACAGCTACAACTACGCGCAGAGCGCTCGGTTCGAGGGACTTCCGATCGTGCCCATCCTGGGCATCAAGGGGACGTGGTGATGCGGCGCGGGTTCGTGGCACTCGGAGCGGGAGCCTTCACGCTGCTGGTGGCCGTCGCCTGTCAGCCCGATCTGGAGAAGCAGAGCCAGCTGCTGGATCGGGTGCGACTGCTCGCGCTCCGCGCCGACCCGCCCCAAGCAGATGTGCGCGACGGAGGGTTGCCGCCGCCCATCGCGTTCATGCCGCTCGCGTATCCGGACGCAGGCCTGACCTTCCAGCTCGCGCTGTGCGGGCCCGGAAATCCGTTTGCCGGAGACTTCGACTGCCCGGGGAGCAACGGCATCGATCTTCCAGACCTGGTGCTGGACGCGACGCGACCGGAGATCCAGGCCTTCCTCCAGGCCGCGTACGGGAGCGCGAGCGCCATCGACGGTGGCATCAACGTCCTCGAGCCCGGCGTCGCGCAGATTGCCATGGGGTACGAGCTCGACCGGCCGGACGCGGGTTCCGATCCGTCGAACCGCGAGCGTGGCATCTACCGCCTGGCGGTGCGCTTCTCCGGCGCGCCGAACCACAACCCCGAGCTGCTCGACGTGACGCTGCCCGACGGCGGGCCGCTCCAGGGTGCAGTGCTCCCGCTCAACCAGGAGATCCGTCTGTACCCGCACGTCCCGGACGGAGGACCGGGCGGAATCGAGACCTACGTCGGGCTCGACGGCGGCCTCCAGCACGAGCGTTTCAGCTACAGCTGGGAGTCCACCGCAGGCGAGGTGGTGGACTTCCGTTCCGCCGAGCCGATCCCGGAGGACCCCAACGCGACCAGCGACATCCGCTTCCGGACCCACGAGACCGCGACCGCGGTCCACATCTACGTCGTGCTCCGGGACCTCCGCGGCGGGGTCTCCTGGAAGGTGTTCGACGCGACCCTCGGCCCGTGAACGCGCCACCGCACGTCCACTCCGAGGTGTCCATTACGAGGTGTCTGACACCTCGAAAAGCTCCGTTGTTCCGGGCGCTTCCGGCCATTACGAGGTGTCTGACACCTCGTACGGGCGCCTATTACGAGGTGTCTGACACCTCGTACGGGACACCTCGTACGGACACCTCGAAGGGGCACCCCGAAGGCCCTTCGGGCGCTCAGAGGCTTCCGACGAAGGCGAGCAGTGCGGTCTGGTCCCCTGCGGCGAGCGCCTGGAAGGCCTCGACGACTCCGGCGGCCTCGGACCCCGGGGAACCGTGGGCGAGCACTGCCTCGCGAAGCGTGCTCGCGCGCCCATCGTGGAGGTAGGCCGGCAAGTACGGGAGGCCGATGAGCGGCGCGGTCCGGAAGTCCCGCGGGCCAGCGCCTTCCTCCACCTGACCGTCGGCGAGGTCCTGCCCCATGTCGTGGAGGAGCAGGTCACTGAACACCGGCGCGTCGATCCCCGCGAGCTGCGGCGTGGGCCAGTCCGCGCGTGTCCGGAGGTGCGGGACGTGACAGACCGCGCAACCCACCGATTCGAACAGCGAGGCTCCTCGCGCATCCGGCGTCGAGCGCGGCGGGATGTCGAGCAGACGGGTGTAGCCCACCAGCGACCCTAGCTGGATCTCGGTCAGGTCCACCCCCGGGATGAGATCGTCGGTGAGCCCGTCCGGGTTCGGGAGCTCCACCGGACGCACCGGGCTGGTGAGCCCCATGTCACCCTGCAGCGCATCCGCCACCACGTCGTCGAGCGTGGCCATCCGCGCCTTCACACCGAACCGTCCGATCAGCCCGGTCTCGCCGGCGAGGTGAACCGGGAATCGCCGATCGACCGAGCCCTGCGAGTGGAAGGACACCCGGTTGATCCGGCCGTGGATGCCGTCAGTCCTCCCCGACTGCTCGTCAGCGACCCGCTCGACCTCCGAGTCAAGGATGGCCTCGAGGTACGCCCGACCGAACAACGGCGCCGCGAGCCGGGTCGAAACCTGGAGCACCGCACCAGGCGGGACACCACCGTCCGGCGGCAACACCGGCGTCACTCCGGACCCGGTCACCAGCGGCCGGACCAGCGGACCAAAGGGCAAGTCCTCGATGGGCGCACCGGTCGAGCTCGAGACCACCGCCATCCGTTCCGTCTGCGATGGACCCCGCCCGCCGCGAAGATGGCAGGAGGTGCACGAAGGTCGGACGTACACCGGCCCGAGGCCATCGACCGCATCGAAGAGCTGCTCGAACACCGCGTCGCCCGCGCGAAACGCGCGCTGCTGGTCGACCGATGCGCCGGCCAGCGGCAGATCCGGCGTCGGAGGCGAAGGCGCGAGCGTGCCTCCACCCGTGCCTCCGTCGTCCACCTCTCCGGGAGGGGAGCGGACCCCGCAGGCGGCGAGCAGCAGCACGACGAGTGCACAGGGACGAGACACGACCGCCCATCCAATCAAATCGAGGACGCTCGTGACCACCGCCAATGCCGCCTCGCTCAGGTGCCCAGCAGGGACACCATCGACGTGAGGAGGACGGTCACGACGACCACCACGAAATACACGAGGCCGAGGAGGACCGACTTGAGGACCGTCCCCACCCAGCCGCTCCGGTAGAACCGGTGCACCGCGAGGAAGAACCAGACGACCGGGGCCAGAACCCCGACCGCCTCCAGCGGCTGCCATCCGGTCAGTCCGAGCCCCAGGCCGAGGAACAGCACCGTGTGGGCGTGGAGCGCGAAGACCAGATGCTCGACGTACGGTTGCCTCCACCAGAGTCCGCGAAGAAGGAGCGCGAACACCGGCAGCAGGAGGAACAGCGCCTTCGGCAGCCGGGTCAGGAACTCGGCGCGCAGTCGTTCCGTCGCAACCGTGCGGCCGTCGCCCGCGGACTGCTGCCCGGGGTCGTGCGGTTGCTGGAAGGGCTCGAGCTTCTTCTGGAGTCGCCTCTCCAGCTCGGGCGCATACGGGAGGTGGAGCGGCTTGCCTTCCCCGCTCACCTTCACGGTCGCGACCTGCACGGGCCTGAGCGCCAGGGCCGAAAAGAACAGCACGCTCACCCAGAAGTAGAGCCGGAGCGGGCGGATGTACCGGCTGCGTTTCCCCTCGGTGTAGGCCTCAGTCAACGCTCCGGGCCGCGCGAGCAACGTGCCGAGCGTGCGCCAGACCTTCGACTCCAGCAGCACCGCCGGCCCGACCGCGTCCTTCACCAGCTGCCACAGGCTCCGGTGCTCGGGCTCGTTCTTCTGCCCGCAAATGACGCAGTACGGACCCAGCATGGTCGCTCCGCAGTCCAGGCAGTGGTCCGGCAGCCGCTCCCCACGACGCGAGTAGCGCCAGGACTCGGGCTCGGCCTCCTGCTGGACCGCGGCGTTCTCCAAGCGCGGCGCACTCTAGCGCAGTGGCCGCGCCCATCACCGCCGCCCTCAGCCCCAGCGCCCCGCCACCTGACGAACCGCCACGTTCAGCCGGTTCCAGACGTTGATCTCCGCGATCTGCACCAGGAGCGCGGCGAGCGCGGGCGGGTCGTAGTGCTTCGCGGCCTCGTTCCAGACCTCGTCGGAAACCGGGTCCGGTCGGTCCGCGAGACGGGTCACTGCCTCGGTCAACGCAAGTGCGGCTCGCTCGGCCTCGTTGAACCATGGCGTGTCGCGCCAGGCGGCCACCGCGAAGATGCGCTCGTCGCTCTGATCCGCCTTCTTCAGCTCGCGGGCGTGCATGTCCACGCACACGCTGCACCCGTTGATCTGGCTGGCCCGAAGGAGAACCAGCTTCCGGGTCACGTAGGGCAGACCCTCCGACGAGCGATCGAGGGCGTGCAGCGCCTTCAACGCCTCGGGGAGAATCTCCACCGGATTCCTCATCCTCGCCTGCATTGTCGTGTCTCCGATCTGACGGAGCAGCGCCCCGGGTCCATCCCGGTCACATCGTTCGGACCTGCCACGTCACCGCTTTGACGGACGGCATGCGAGAAAGGTGACCGATGGACGAGCAAGCCTGGATGGCCGAGCGTTTCGAGACCCACCGCGAGCGACTGGGGCAGGTGGCGCGGCGAATCCTCGGCTCGGGGAACGAGGCCGAGGACGCGCTTCAGGAAGCCTGGCTGCGCTTCAGCCGGATCGATCCACACGGGGTGGACAACCTCGGTGGCTGGCTCACGACGGTCGTCGCCCGGATCTGCCTGGACATGCTCCGCACCCGGAAGTCTCGCCGTGAGGAGCCGGAAGGGGATGCCGTGTCCACCGCCGAGGCTCACACGCCGCCGGTCGATCCCGAGCAGGACGCGCGCACCGCAGACACCGTCGGGGTCGCGCTGATGGTGGTCCTGGACCGCCTCGCACCCGCTGAGCGCGTGGCCTTCGTGCTCCACGATCTCTTCGACGTCCCCTTCGAAGACATCGGGCGCATCGTCGATCGTTCTCCGGTCGCGGCACGCCAGCTCGCCAGCCGTGCCCGGCGCCGGGTCCAGGGCGCGGGAAGGCCCGCCGACGATGCGGCCAGCGCGGATCGCCGCCTGGTGGAGGCCTTCCTCGCGGCGTCGCGAGAGGGAGACGTTGCCGGCCTGCTCGCCATCCTCGACCCGGAGGTGGTCTACCGGGCGGATGCCGCCGCAGTGAAGCTGGGCTCGGCGCCGGAGCTGCGCGGGGCAGACGCTGTCGCTGCGATGTTCAAGGGACGAGCGCAGGTCGCGGTCCCGGTGCTCATCGACGGCACGGTGGGGGCCCGCATCGCGCCGCACGGGCGGCTGCTGCTCGTGCTTCGCCCGACGATCGTCGACGGGCGGATCGTCGACGTGGAGGCGGTGGCAGATCCGGCACGCCTCGCCGACCTCATCATCGACGAGCTCCCGGCCTGACCCCGATCCGACGACCTGCTCAGATCTGCAGCGGCTTCCTCGCCACCCGGAAGAGCACCACCGCCATCAGCGTGAAGCAGGCCACGCCCAGGAGGTCGTACCAGCCCTTGCCCAGCGCGTTGATCATCGACCCACTCACGTCCAGTGACCCGAGGAACGCCCCGACCCGGTCCGAGAGGTTGAGCAGGGCGACGGCAACCCCCAGCAGGGTACCGCCCGCCACCAGGCCGGTGGCGAAGAGGCTTCCGGAGCCGAGCTCGTCGTCCTGTCCCGCCTTCTTCCCACTGGTGCGATCCACCAGCAGCTTCACCATGCCGCCGCAGAAGATGGGAAGCGTGGTGGACAGCGGCAGGTAGGCGCCGACCGCGAAGGACAGCGGCGAGACACCGCAGAGCTCGATGGTGACCGCGAGGAAGGCGCCGACGAGGACGAACTGCCAGTCGAGATTGAACGACAGCAGGCCCTTGATCAGGGTGGCCATCAGCGTTCCCTGCGGTGCGGGGAACGTCGTGCCGATCTGATGGACGACGAGGCCGGTGGCCGGGTCCAGCGTGGGCTTGTCGAGCGCCGTGACCGTGATGCCGATGATGAGAGACGCGGCGACCACGCCGATGATGAGCCCGAGCTGCTGGTACCTCGGCGTCGCCCCCACCAGGAAGCCGGTCTTGAGGTCCTGTGACGTCGCCCCGGCGTTGGCTGCCGCGACGCAGACGATCCCGCCCACGCACAGCGCCATCGGCTGGTACGGATCGGCGGTCCATCCGAAGCCGATGAACAGCAGGCAGGTCGCCATCAGCGTTGCGATGGTCATTCCCGAGACCGGGCTGCTGCTGGTCCCGATGATGCCCACGATGCGCGAGGCCACCGTCACGAAGAAGAAGCCGAAGACGATGATCAGGACCCCGAGCACCAGCCGCCCGAGGAACGTTCCCGGGATGAAGGGCAGGAAAGCCATGATCAGGACCAGGACCGCGCTTCCGCCGATGGTGACCGTCAGGGGAAGGTCGTTCTCGGTGCGCCGGGCCGTCACACCCTCTCGCCCTGCCTTCAGAGCCGCGATGCTTCCCTTGAAGCTGCTGATGATGGTGGGCAGCGTCTTGAGCAGCGTCATGAAACCGCCGGCCGCGACCGCGCCCGCGCCGATCTGCCGGACGTAGGCGTAATAGATGGCCCGGTTGAGCTCGCCGAAGGTGTGGGTCGTGGCACTCCACCCGTACGCGCCATCGCGCGTGAGATCCGGCAGGTACCCCAGCTTGCTCAGCTGCACGGCGACGATCTGCGGTGGGACCAGGGAGGCCAGCAGCGGGATGAGGCCGAGCCAGGCCAGCACGCCACCGGCCACCAGGACTCCCGCGATCCGTGGACCGATGATGTACCCGACGCCGAGGTACTCGGGGGTGATGGTGCCGTTCACCGTCGCCGCCGGGAAGATGCGGCTGGTCGCGCGGCTGACGTAGCCCGGCGTGTCCGAGATGACCTTGAAGACCTGGTGGAGGAGCGCGTAGACGCCTGCGAAGGCAACCCCGCGATACGCGGTGGCGGCCATCTCTCCACCCTTCTCACCCGCGATGAGCACCTGCGCGCACGCGGTGCCTTCCGGATAGGGAAGGTTCTTGTGCTCGTTGACGATCAGCGCCCGCCGTAACGGGATCATCATCAGCACGCCGAGCACTCCGCCCAGGACGGCCAGGGTGAAGATGACGTGGTAGCTGAAGTACGGCGCTCCGATGCTCTGGCGGGAATGCGCGTCGGCCGCGAGGAAGAGGAAGCCGGGAAGAGTGAAGACCACGCCCGATGCGATGCTCTCGCCCGCCGAGCCGATGGTCTGGACGATGTTGTTCTCCAGGATCGTCGACCCGCCGAGCTTCTTGAGCACCGAGATCGACAGCACCGCCACCGGGATCGACGCGGACACGGTCAGGCCGGCCTTCAGCGCCAGGTAGACGGTCGACGCGCCGAAGAGGAGACCGAAGAAGACCCCGACAGCGATCGCCTTCGGCGTGAACTCCTTCATCTGGACGTCGTCGGGAACGTAGGGCTGGAACTCGGCCTCGTCGGCGGCAGGAGCGGCTGGCTGTTGCGCAGCGGGGTTGACTGCCATCTGGGTGGGCCTCTCTCCCTGGGAGAAGGGTCGGCATTGAGGCAGGGCGCTCCCCCCCACTGTCAAGAGCTTCCGTTCACCGCGCCAATCCGGGGGTGAAGCAGGGGCGGGCCTGCGGTAGAGAGCGGCCCCGAGGAACGATGCCCAAGCCGATCGTCATCTGGCCAGACAGGGTCCTGTCCACCCGAACTCGTCCGGTGTCCGAGTTCGGGCCCGCGCTCGACCCGCTGCTGGAGGAGATGATGGAGTCGCTGCGAGCCGCCGAGGGCATCGGCATCGCGGCCAACCAGATCGGGGTTCCGCTGGCCATCGCCTGGGTCGGCCGGGACGACGGCACCTTCTTCGAGATCGCGAACCCCGTGGTGCTGGAGAAGAGCGAGCCCGTGAGCCTCGAGGAGGGATGCCTGTCCGTCCCCCACGAGTGGGAGCAGACTCCACGTTTCGGCAAGGTCCGGGTGAGGTACCAGGACCGGACCGGTGCGCAGCAGGAGATCACGGCCGAGGGCCGGCTGGCACACGTCCTCCAGCACGAGATCGACCATCTCGACGGCACGACGTTCGTGGACCACCTCTCGCAGCTCAAGCGCGCGCTGATCCGCAAGCGGATGCAGAAGCTGCAGAAGGAGCGCGCCGAAGAGGCGGCCGGCGGTCACGTCCACACGGACGACTGCGACCACGACTGACGGTCGCCCCCGGCGGCTCGCTCGCAAATCGCTCGCCGGGCTGCTCGTGCCCGGAGACGGACCCGCGTTCCGCCCCTGGCGCAATGCGTTGGACAGCAGCGCCCGGCGGCCGTCCAGGATTGGTCCGCCGGCCGACGGCCGGGCAGTGGTCGCACCCCGCTCGCTGCAGATTCGTCGTCTCCAACCGGCCCCGCCCATGCGAGTCTCGGGGCCCCGTGACCACCGACGACCGCAACTTCCGACTCTCCCGGGACGTCCTTCCCCGGCGAGTCCAGGCTGCCCTCACCCTGGACATGGACGCGCGCACCTTCGCCGGCGAGGCCGAGCTGACGCTCGCGGTGGAGCGCCCGGTCCGGACCATCGTCCTCCACGCGGTGGAGCTCGACGTGTCGAGGGCCGAGGTCCACGCCGGCGGCACCGTGCTCCGGGCACGGGTCCAGGTGCGGCCGGTGAGCGAGACGGTGGTGCTCCAGCTGGACGACGAGCTTCCCCCCGGCGAGGCCCGGCTCGCGCTGCGCTGGACGGGACGCTTCACCGAGGGCCTGCGCGGGCTGTACCTCGCCGGCTCGGTCGCCGCGACCCAGTTCGAGGCCGCGGACGCGCGCCGGGTCTTCCCCTGCTTCGACGAGCCCGCCTTCAAATGCACGTGGGCGCTCACGGTGAAGGTGCCGCCGAATCTCGTGGCCCTGAGCAACGGCCGCGTGCTCGCCGAGGAGCTGGATGGTGCGCACCGGAAGGTGCGCTTCGCCGAGACCGAGGTGCTCCCCAGCTACCTGGTGGCGCTGGTCGTCGGGCCGCTGGTGTCGACCGGGGAGGACACGGCGGCGGGCGTTCCGGTGCGCACCTGGTGTCTGGAGGAGAAGCGAGGGCTGCTCTCCTTCGGGCAGCAGACGGCGCTCGCGGTGCTTCCGATGCTGCAGGACTACTTCGGGCTGCCCTACGCCTTCGGCAAGCTGGACCAGGTCGGCATTCCCGACTTCGAGGCCGGGGCGATGGAGAACGCCGGGCTCATCACCTACCGCGAGCTGGCGTTGCTGCTCGATCCCTCCACCGCGCCCCTGGCGGTGCAGAAGCGCGTCGCCGAGGTGGTCACCCATGAGCTGGCCCACCAGTGGTTCGGCAACTGGGTCACGATGGTCTGGTGGGACGACCTCTGGCTGAACGAGGCCTTCGCCACCTGGATGGCGTACAAGATCGTCGACCGCTGGCGTCCGGGCTGGAGGGTGTGGCTCGACTTCGACGCGGGCAAGGCGACCGCGCTGCACCTCGACGCGCTCCGCTCCACGCATCCGATCCGCGGCACCGTGGCGAATGCCTCCGAGGCGACCGAGAGCTTCGACGCGATCACCTACGAGAAGGGCGGCGCGGTCCTGCGAATGATCGAGGGATTCCTCGGGGAGGAGCCGTTCCGCTCGGGCATCCGCGACTACATGCGCAAGCACGCGCGAGGGAACGCCGTCGCCGACGACCTCTGGGCCGCGCTCGCCCGGGCGTCGCATGCGCCAGTGGTCGAGCTGGCCAACGCCTGGATCCGGCAGAGCGGGTACCCCGTGGTGAGCATCACCCTCGAAGGCAACCGCGCGCGGTTCTCGCAGGAGCGCTTCTTCTCCGAGCCCGGGCTGAGCGGGCCGGAGGCGTGGCCCGTCCCGCTGGTGATCGCGTGGGGCGACGACCAGGGACGGCAGACGCGGACCTTCCTGCTCGAGCGACGCAGCGGCGAGGTCACGATCGACGCGTCGGGTCCGGTGCGGTGGCTCGACGCGAATGCAGGCTCGACCGGATTCTATCGGGTGGCGTACTCGGCCGAGCTGCTCGCCGCGCTGGGCAAGTCGCTCGGCGCGCTGCTTCCGGCCGAGCGCATCGGTCTGCTCGCGGACCAGTGGGCTCTGGTGCGGGCTGGCCGGGCGCGCATCGCGGACTTCCTCGACCTGGCGCTCGCCTTCGGTGAGGAGACGGACCACGCGGTCCTCGACGAGCTGGTGGGCCGCCTCGGGTACGTCGAGGCGCGGCTGGTGGACGGCGAGGACCAGGAGCGCTTCCGCTCGCTCGTCGAGCGGCTCTTCCTCCCGCGCTTCCAGGCCATGGGCTGGGACCCGGTGGCCGGCGAGACGGACCAGGACCGGCTGCGCCGCTCGGCGCTGCTGCGTGCGGTGGCGGGCGTGGCGCGCTCGCGCGCGGTGCTGGCCGAGACGGGGCCGCGGGTCGATCGAGTGCTCAACGGACAGCGAACGGCGCTCGACCCGAACCTGGTGGACACCGCGGTGGCAGTCAGCGCACGAGAGGGAGGCGCGGAGCTGCTCGATCGACTGCGGGCTGCCTTCCCCAGGGAGGCTGACCCGGCGGTGAAGCGGCGCTACCTGCTCGCGCTGACCGCGTTCGAGAAGCCGGAGCTCGCGAGCCGCGCCGAGGCGATGACGCTCGACCCGGTGGTCCCGCTCCAGGACTTTGCTTCCTTCGTCAACGGGCTGCTGGCGAACCGGGTGGCTCGCGAGGGGAGCTGGAAGCTTCTGCGCGATCGGTGGTCGTCGGTGATCGAGAAGACGGCACAGGCGCCGATGCTGCTGCGGCGGGTGGTGGAGGCGCTCGGGAACCTGCGGGAGCGACGGCACCTCGACGAGGCCCGGGCGTTTCTCGAGGCGCACCCGGTGCCCGAGGCGCAGCAGGCCATCGCGCAGACGCTGGAGCGGCTGGCGCAGGACGTGGCGCTCCGCGAGCGACTCGTTCCGGAAGTCTCGGTGTGGCTCCGCGGGCGGTGAGCCGGTCCGCCTCCGGCCGGGCGCGGTCCGGGAGCGGCGCGAGCCGGGGTGAAGGCCGTGGAGGTGACACGGGGCGGGGACTTTCGACGGCGAGGCAGCTCACGGCCGCCGCGCGAACCTCCCGGAGGACCCGAAGCAATGAGCGCTCGTCCCTGTCGAGTCCGCCCATGAGGTGGGGAGCACTCCGGCCGGGGGTTCCGGTACGCCTCTCCCTGGAGGAGGCAGACCGGCCCGAGCTGGACGGCCTCACCGTCGATGCGGTCGTCGAGCTCGCTGTCGATCCGGTTCCTCGGCCTGGGTCAGAAGGATTCGCGGACGACGAACGGTCCGTCGTCGTTCGCCTGTGCTCGCCGATCCGGATCGGTCTGGCCGAAGCGCACCGCCTCCGGTTGACTCGGGACCCGCGATCCTCCTGGACCTACCTCCTGTGGCTGCGGGGCGAGCTCCTGGTCGTCGTCTCACCGATCCCGGAGCAACTTGGCCCGCATGCCATGCCAGGTCCCCCCGTTGCGTCCGGGATCCTCAAGCGTCGATCGGAGGCGAAGCCGCCACGTGGCGGCTGACCGTTCCTGGCGCCGGCCCCTTCTACCGCGTCGAGCTCGCCTCCGGGCCCGGCCGCAGCGCCGCTCGTGTCGCCTCGGTCCCGAACCGCAGCGCCTCGAGCATCCCCGGCCCGAAGAGCTGCCGGTGCGACTCCCCTGCCCCCCGCCGTACCCGATCCGCCGGCTCGACGTAACCCAGGTAGCCGTTCACCAGGGACACCGCCCGCGCACCACCGGCGGCTCGCTCCAGCACCGCGCCCGACGCCGCTGTCGCCTCCACCGGAAGCCCGAGCAGCCGCACGCTCCCGATGCGCAGCTCGCCCAGCTCGGCCCATCCCGGCGCGCACGGCCAGAGAGCCACGTTGTCCACCAGCGTCCCGAGCCCCCAGGGCACGAACCGGGACGCATCCGGTCCCGGCAGCGACACCTCGAGGCGCGCGTGAGACAGCCCCGTTCCGGCCGCCTGGAGCGGCACGGCGCCCACCGCAGCGTCCACTCGCTGCGCGAAGGCCTCCACCGGAGGATCCTGGCTTCCCTGCACGCGCTCCACGCTCACGTTCCCCACGTTGCCCTGCAGCACCAGCGTGACCCCCTGTCCGGCCCGCTCCTGCGCACGGGCCAGCCGCCCGGGCCAGTCCGGGTCCAGCCCCGGCGGTGGTCGCCCGACCAGCGTCGGATGCGCCGCGAGCACCACCAGCTGAGCGACGGCGCCCCGTTCCCCGCGGAGCTGCACCCGGGTCACCCGCCGGTCGACCTCCGGAAACTCGTCCCGGCTCACCGTGCCGCCATCCAGCTCCGACACTCCGGTCATCGCCTCCACCGGCTGGAGCGACGATGCCGCCGCCGTCAGCGCGCCCGCGGCGGCCTCCACCACCCGGGACCGGATGGTGGGACGGAACCGTCCGGTGCCCACCACCTGCGCCACCGGATTCCAGGCGAACCCTCCGGTGGACGAGTGGGTGTGCGTCGCTGCGACCCACAGCGCGGACAGCCGCAGCACCGCCACTCGCTGCCGGATGGCCTCGACCAGATCGCGATCGGCGAGGAGCAGGTCCAGCGTGACCAGCCCCACCCGCTCGTCATCGGAGGCCAGCACCACCGCCCGAGCCGAGAGCGGGAATGCGACCCGATCCACCTCCGGTCGGACCAGCCCGTAGCCCACCGAGGGAACGGGCACCGGGATCGGCAGCTCGGAGACGAACGCTCCTGCCCGCAGCGGCCCCACTCCTGCGCCGTGCTGGATGTTCCGCACTCGCGGCCGCTCGCCGATCCGCGAGAACGGAACCACCGACAGCGTCACCCCGAGACCGAGGAGCGCCCAGACCCATCGCCTCCGCCGCGAGCCCGAAGTCCTCCTCATGCCGCGACAGCTGCCGGACCGGCGAGCCGCACGGTCACCTCCCAGAGCCGGCGCGCGACCTCCATGTCCCGCGCCGCGGCGCTGGTCCGGCTCTCGCGCTCGTCGTGGAAGTACTTGCCGCTCACGCCCTCCACCTCGGGGGAGGTCGCCAGGTAGACCAGCGTCCGCGCCCCGTGCTCGGGAGTCCGGGCGAAGACCTGGCCCACCCGGATGAGCTTCCGGAGGAACCCGGGGTTGTTCATCCCGAAGCCGCTCCGCACGAATCCGGGGTGCATCGCGGTGACGGTCACCCGGGTCCCCTCGAGGCGGCGTGCGAGCTCGCGGGTGAAGAGGATGTTCATCAGCTTCGAGCGCCCGTAGGCGACGAACGGCCGGTACCGCCCGCGAGCGTAGTTGAGGTCGTCGAGGTCGAGCCGCATCCCCATGTGCGCATCCGAGCTGACGTTCACGATGCGCGCCGGCGCCGACGCGCGGAGCACCGGCAGCAGCTCCTCCGTCAGCACGAAGTACGCGAGGTGATTCAGGGCCAGCGTGCGCTCCAGACCCTCCGGGGTCAGCTCACGCTTCGTGAAGAGCGCTCCGGCGTTGTTGGCGAGCACGTGGAGCCGGTCATGGGTCGCCCGGAACTCACGGGCGATGCGCCGGACCTCCGACATCCGGGAGAGGTCCCCGGCGAGCACTCCCACCCTGGCTCCAGGGGTCTTCCGTCGCAGCGTCTCGGCCAGCGCCTCCAGCCGGGCGCGGTCCCGGGCCACCAGCACCAGCTCCATCCCCATCGGGACGAGGGACTCCGCCGCCGCCCGGCCGATCCCGAGGGTTGCGCCGGTGAGCAGACAGACCCGTGGGCGAGACTCGGCGGTCATGGGGGCACAGTAGCAGCCGCCCCGAGCGGCAGGGATGCGAGACGGTCACTTCCCGTGTATGTGAGGCGTTCGGCATCTATCCATGTGCGGAATCTTCGGCATCTACGGGCATCCCGAGGCCTCGAACATCACGTACCTCGGACTGCACGCGCTCCAGCACCGCGGTCAGGAATCGGCGGGCATCGTCAGCTCCGACGGCAAGGCCCTGCACGCGCGCCGGGAGATGGGGCTCGTCCAGGACGTCTTCGGCGCCCGCGAGCTGGAGGCGCTTTCCGGTAGCTCCGCCATCGGACACGTCCGCTACTCCACCGCGGGAGTGAGCCAGGCCAAGAACGCCCAGCCACTGACCATGCAGTACGCCGGGGGCAAGGTCGCCGTCGCCCACAACGGGAACCTGGTCAACGCGCAGACCCTGCGGGCGCGGCTCGAGGCCGAAGGGGCCATCTTTGCGGGCGACTCGGACACCGAGGTCATCGTCCATCTGATGGCCCGCAGCCGGGCCAGGAAGCTCGAGGACCAGATCGTCGAGGCGCTGCGACAGGTCCTCGGCGCCTACAGCCTCATCTTCGAGACCCCCACCGAGGTCATCGGCGTCCGGGATCCGTACGGCTTCCGGCCTCTGGTGCTCGGCCGGCTCCGCGACGCGTACGTGCTCGCCAGCGAGACCACGGCTCTGGACCTGGTCGAGGCGGAGTACGTCCGGGAGATCGAGCCCGGCGAGATGGTGGTCATCGACGGCGAGGGCCTCCGCTCGACCAAGCCGTTCCAGTCGGTCCGGCCTGCCCGCTGCGTCTTCGAGTACGTGTACTTCGCCAAGCCCGACTCGGTGCTCTTCGGGAGCAGCGTGTACGAGACGCGCAAGGCGCTCGGGCGGCAGCTGGCCCGGGAGCAGCCCGCCCCCAGCGCCGATCTGGTGATCGCGGTACCGGACTCCGGGGTTCCCGCGGCCATCGGGTTCAGCCAGGTCTCCGGCATCCCCTACGACGTGGGCCTCATCCGCAGCCACTACGTCGGCCGGACCTTCATCGAGCCACAGCAGTCCATCCGCCACTTCGGCGTGAAGCTGAAGCTCTCCGCGGTCCGCGAGGTCCTCCGGGGCAAGAAGGTGGTCGTGGTGGACGACTCCATCGTCCGCGGCACCACCTCCCGGAAGATCGTCAAGATGATCAAGGCTGCCGGAGCAGCCGAGGTGCATCTGCGCATCTCCAGTCCTGCCACCCGGTGGCCCTGCTACTACGGTATCGACACTCCGGTTCGGCAGGACCTCATCGCCGCAACCCACTCCACCGACGAGATCGCGACCTACGTCACGGCCGACAGCCTGGGGTATCTCTCGGTGGAGGGGCTGGCCCAGGCGGTGGGAGACCCGACCTGGAAGTCGTATTGCAACGCTTGCTTCACCGGGAACTACCTGACGCCGCTCGAGTCGCCGCAGGGCGCCCCCGCCACGGGCTAGTCTGGACATGGCGGTGGCGGAACACGTGACGGCTCCAGATCCCCGGCGTTCCCGGGCCGGTAGCGAGGCGGATCGGCGCCTGGGGCGCTCGGTGCTCGTCGGCCTCGCAGTCCTGGGCGTCATCGCGCTCCTCGGGCCGTTCCTCACCTACCTCAACGAGGTGCGCGAGACGCAGCGGCTCCTCAGGACCCGCGTGGCCCGGGAGGCCTCGGTCTACGCCGAGGCCCTCGCCCTGCACTTCGGCACCCTGGAGCACGAGCTCGAACGGCTCGCCTCCCGGCCCCAGGTGGACCTGGTGGACGAGAACCTCCAGCCGGAGCGCGAGCTGCTCGAGTTCACCCATCACAACTCGCCCTTCTTCTCCGCGGTGCTACTCCTCGACGGCTCGGGTGTGCCGGTCTGGAGCGAGCCGCGCGGGGTGCTGCCGCCGACGAGTCGCGCCAGCAGCCGCTGGTTCCAGCGGCTGCTGCGCACCACCCGCCCCGTCGTGGACGCGCTCGAGCCCGGAAGTCGGAGCTTCGTCGTCGCCGCACCCGTCCTGCGTGGGGAGCGCTTCTCCGGCGCGGTCGTCGGGCTGGTGGATGCCGGCAAGCGCGGGCTCCCCGGGGGCCGCGCCACCACCGAGGGCTCGGTGCTGGTGGTCTCGAGCGATCGGGGCGACGTCCTCCTCCCGGCCACTCCTCCGGCCTGGACCTTCGCCGCGGGCTTTCCGGGGCGGCTGGAGGACCTCCTCCGCCGCGGGCGCGCCGAGACGACCGACCTGTCGGGCACGCCGGAATACACCGCTGCCACCCAGGTGGGTGACACGGGGCTCCGGCTGCTCCTGGTGGTGGAGGAGACGCCGTTGCTGGCCCCGGTTCGCTGGCGTTTCTTCTGGCAGATGCTGCTGGTGCTGGTGGGCCAGGGCGTGACCATCCTGCTCTTCAGCTGGTTCCTCCGGCGGACCTACCTCCGCTACCGCGAGATGGACGAGGTGCTCGCCCAGCAGGAGAAGCTGGCCGCGCTCGGCTCGGCCGCCTCGTTGATCGCCCACGAGGTGAAGAACTCGCTGAACGGAATGAAGGCCGCGGCCTCCATGCTTTCCGGGGACGGGGACCGTGCGCTCCCGGTCAAGACCATGCGCGGTCAGATCGACCGGCTCAGCCACCTGGCCACCTCGCTGCTGAACTTCGGCAAGCCGGCCAACGCGCAGCTGTCCCTCACGCCCGTGGGGCAGCTGGTGTCCGAGGCGGTCGAGTCCCTCCGGGTCCTCCCCGAGGCGGACGAGGTGGAGGTCACCTCGGATCTCGACACTTCCCTTCAGGTCAGATGCGACCCGCTCCTCCTGGTCACCGCCCTGGACAACCTGCTCCGCAACGCGATGGAGGCAGCCGTGGTGGCCAAGGACCTGGGCAGGCAGGCTCATCCCCGCGTCCGGATCACCACCCGCCGGGTGGATGGTGCCGTCCGGGTCGAGGTGGAGGATAATGCCGGAGGTCCCCCGCCGGGGTTCGAGGCGGGCCTGTTCCAGCCCTTCGTCACCACGAAGCCGAGGGGCATCGGGCTCGGCCTCTCCATGGCTCGTCAGGCGGTGGAACGACAGGGCGGGTCGCTGG
>Ga0081540_1001701_pt1 | contig 18652 bp, 16 predicted proteins | sample TabmetS2T1R1_FD_71024 | JGI IMG/M metagenome (GOLD analysis project Ga0081540, IMG submission 71024) | Tabebuia heterophylla rhizosphere microbial communities from the University of Puerto Rico - S2T1R1 | ecosystem: Host-associated > Plants > Roots > Rhizosphere ... | reverse complement strand
CCCGAGTCGAAGATCAAGGTGAAGGCCGACGGCTCGGGCATCGTGCAGGAGGGGCTCAAGTACAAGATCAACCCCTTCGACGAGATCGCCGTGGAGGAGGGCCTCCGGCTGGCGGCCAAGCACGGCGGTGACGTGGTGGTGGTGAGCATCGGGGCCAAGGAGGTCCAGGAGCAGCTCCGCCACGCCCTCGCCATGGGGGCCACCAAGGCGGTGTGGGTCAACCACGCCGGGCCCCTCGACCCGATGTCCGCCGCGGCGCTGCTCAAGGCTGTCGTCGACCGAGAGAAGCCGGACCTCGCCATCCTCGGCAAGCAGAGCATCGACGACGACCAGAACCAGACCGGCCAGTACCTCGCGGAGTGGCTCGGCTGGAGCCAGGCGACGTTCGGCTCGAAGGTCGACTCGCTGGAGAGCGACGCGGAGAAGGCCAAGACGCCGGCGATCCAGATCGCCGCCGACGGCAAGAGCGCCCAGGTCGTTCGCGAGGTCGACAACGGGCTCGCCACCCTGAGCGTGACGCTGCCCGCGGTGGTGACCACCGACCTCCGGCTCAACCTCCCGCGCTACGCCTCGCTCCCCGGGATCATGAAGGCGAAGAGCAAGCCCATCGAGGAGCTCACTCCCGCCGGGCTGGGCGTCGATGCGACGACTCAGGTCGAGGTGGTGAAGCTGTCCGCTCCTCCGCCGCGCAAGGCCGGAATCAAGGTCGGCGACGTGCAGGAGCTGTTCAGCAAGCTGAAGAACGAAGCGAAGGTCATCTGAGGGAAAATCGAGAGAGCCATGTCCACCATCCTGATCGTCGCCGAGGCGCAACCCGACGGACATCTGCGCAAGGCCACTCTCCATGGAATCACCGCGGGGAAGGACCTCGCGAAGAAGACCGGCGCTCCGCTCCACCTCGTGGTGCTCGCCGAGGATCCGTCGAAGCTGGCCGAGCAGCTGAAGCCCTACGGCGCCGCGGTCATCCACACCGTGGCCTCGCCGGCCTTCGCCCATTACGTCGCGGAGTCCTTCGCTCCCGCCGTCGCGGCGCTGGCCAGCTCCATCGGCGCCGACTTCCTGGGCGCCGCCGCCACCGCGCAGGGGCGTGACCTCATACCCCGGGTCGCCGCTCGCCTGAAGGCGGCGATGGCCTCGGACGTGCTCGCCTTCTCCGGATCGGGGACCGACGTGACGTTCACCCGCCCGATGTGGGCCGGCAGCGTGATCGCTGACGTGAAGCTCAAGACGCCGGTGAAGGCGTTCACCGTCCGGGCCACCGAGTTCTCCGCCGCGGGACCCGGAGGCGCCGCCGCCGAGGTGAAGGCCTTCCAGCCGCCCGCGGACGTGACGAGCTCTCCGACGAAGTTCGTCTCCTTCAACGAGGTGAAGAGCGCCCGCCCCGAGCTGACCGAGGCCAGCATCGTGGTCTCGGGCGGTCGCGGGACGAAGGGCGACTTCAAGGAGATCGAGGCCCTCGCCGACGAGCTGGGGGCCGCCGTGGGCGCCTCTCGCGCGGTGTGCGACGCGGGCTGGGTTCCGAACGACCTCCAGGTCGGCCAGACCGGCAAGGTGGTCGCACCGAAGCTCTACATCGCGGCCGGCATCTCCGGCGCCATCCAGCACCTGGCGGGGATGAAGGGGAGCAAGACCATCGTGGCCATCAACAAGGATCCCGAGGCGCCCATCTTCCAGGTGGCCGACTACGGGATCGTCGCCGACCTGTTCAAGGTCCTGCCCGAGCTCAGGGCGGCGATCCATGCCTCCAAGTCGTAAGTGACCGGCAAGCAGGCGACCCAGGACGGGGACGCGGTCCTCCGCGCCCTCCGCATCCACCGGCTCTCGATGCCCGTCCCGTTCGTCGACGCGGGCGGGCCGGTGAACGCCTACGCCATCGAGGACGGCAAGGGCGGCGTCGTGTTCTTCGACACCGGCATCGGCACGCCCGAGGGCATCGAGGCGCTCCACGCGGCGGCCAGGGACGCCGGGCTCGACCTCCGCCGCTGCACCGAGGTGGTGGTGAGCCACGGCCACGTCGACCACTGCGGCAACGCGCAGCTCCTGTCCGAGCTGAGCGGCGCACGGGTGCGCGTGCACGCGGGCGACATGGAGAAGGTGGTGGGCCAGGACGTCTGGGAGACGCGCGCTCCCGCCTACTCCGCCTACCTGCTCCGGCAGGGCGTCGCCGAGGACCAGGTGCCGCGGCTGCTCGCCATCGGCCGCCACAGCGGACGGTTCAGCCGGCGCGTCGACCCCCAGCGTGTGCGGCCGCTGGTCGAGGGTGAGCACCTCCGGGTCGGATCGCTGCGCCTCGAGGTGCTCCACCTGCCCGGCCACACCCCGGGCCTGGTGTGCCTCTGGGACGCGAAGCACGGGCTGCTCTTCGCGGACGATCATCTCCTCGCCCGCACCTCTCCCAATCCGTTCCTCGAGCTCGTGGACGAGCGGACCACCCGGCGGTCCCTGGTGCAGTACCTCCACAGCATCGCCCGCATCCGCGCCCTCGACGTGGAGTGGGTGCTCCCCGGCCACGGGGCGCCGTTCCAGGGACACCGCTCGGCGATCGACTCGCTGCTCCGCTTCTACGACCGTCGCCAGGAAAAGCTGCTCGAGGCGCTCGCCTCCGGTCCGCGCACGTCGGTGGAGCTCTCGCTCGCCCTCTTCGGGCCGCAGGAGGGCGCGCGGCTGTACCTCACGCTCTCCGAGGTGGTGGGAAACCTCGAGGTGCTCGAGGCCGCCGGACGCGTTCGCCCCAAGCCGGGAGAGCGGCTCGATCGCTGGGCGAGGGTCGACTAGCCGCCGCCGCCCTGGTCGTGGCAGGCCCGGGTCATCTCCTCGGGGCTCGCGTAGCGGGGGAAGCTCGCGGGGTCGACGCCGGCGGGGAGCCGCATCGCGCGGGACGCCCCCTCGATCTCGGCGAGGAAGCGGGCATAGGCCGTTCTCGGTTCGAAGCCCGGGTAGAGCCGATGGAGCCCGAGGTCCGGGAGCGTGGCCCGGAGCACCGTCGCCCCTCGGGTCTGGTCGGACCACCCGATGACCAGGTCGGTGAGGACCACGTTCTTGCCGTTCTCCGCAGGCACGACGCCCACCGCGATGCCGAGGACGCGCTGCAGGGGAAGCGGGTTCACCCCGCTGGCGCTGGCGATGTCCAGCCGCCCGTTCTCCCTTCCGACGATCCGCACCGGGACCACCCTGGGCCGGGGCCGCGGCGCCGGCGGGGGAGGTTCTGCCGAGGCGTGCCGCTCGATCTCGAGTCCTCCGTCGTCCGGAGGCAGCTCGATCGCACGCGAGTCGTCCAGCGTCACCGAGCGAAGGAGCATCTCGGCCCGGGGAGACAGCTCGGGGATGCGACCGGCCTCGGCCCTCACCGCGTCGACCTCCTCGGGCGAGGGCGCGGGGTCCAGCTCGAGCGCCCGGAGTCGCGCCTTCAGGCCGACGAGGCCCTCGAGCTTCCGGGCCGGGGCGTAGTACTGCCGGGCGGCCCGCGTGTCGCCGGCGGCATCGAGGGTCTGTGCGACACGCCAGGCCATCGCCGGACGGAGGCGATCGGGCTCGGCCACCGGCCCGAGCTGCTCGAGCGCGTTCCGGAGCGCCTCCGGTCCCGCGGCAAGCACCCCGGCCACGACTGCTTCCAGCTCGGCCCGGGCTCCAGGATCACCGAGCTCCATGCTCGCCCGGGCGAGCCCGATGCGGGCATCGAGCTGGTCCGGCCGCTCGGACAGGACCGCCTGGAATGCCCGCCGCGCGGCTGCCGGATCTCCTCGCTCCAGCGCCTCGATCCCCACGAAGAACTCGGGGTGCTGGGACCAGCCCACCTTCCGGTCGACGGCCGGGGCGACGAAGCGCTTCTCGATGCCGGTGCCCGCGAGCAGGAGCGCGAACACGCCACCGGCGACGAAGCCCCCGAGGTGTGCGGCGACTGCAACCCCTCCGCCCCGGCTGCCGCCCAGCGCATAGTCGGCGAGCTGCAGCACGAACCAGGCGATCCCCCAGAGCCATGCCGAGATCGCGAACGTCCCCCGGAAGATGCGGATCAACCAGAAGAGATAGCCCATCCGGACGCGCCGGCGCGCGTGGCGGAAGGAGAAGGCGCCCATGCACCCCGCGATGGCGCCCGAGGCCCCGGCGACCATTCCTTGAAAGTGAGGCTCGGCGCCGTACTGCGCCATGGCCGCGAGCAGACCGCAGCCCAGGTAGAACGCGAGGAAGAGCAGGCGCCCCCAGCGGTCCTCGAGGAGCGGGCCGCAGATGTAGAAGAACAACAGATTTCCCAGCAGGTGCATCCACCCGAAGTGCAGGAACATCGAGGTGAACCAGCCCGCCTGCCACGGGCCTCGTGATGGGACGAGGGAGAACCGGCGGAGGAGGCTCGCGTCCGACTCGGCCACGGCGCGATTGGCGAGCTCGTCCAGCTGCGCCTGGTCCTCGGAGGTGACGGGCCGTGCCCGCGGGTTGCGCGCGGCGGCCGCCCGGCGCCTGAGGATCGGCTCGTAGGTCGGCCCGACGAACCGCTCGACGAAGGTGGGAGGGAGCACCAGGTCCGGCTGCTGCACCCAGCGGCGCATCACCTCCCGCGCTTCCTTCTCGCCGTCGGATCCGATGGGGAAGACCCACGTGACGAGGAAGGCCAGGGCGCAGGCCACGGCGATGCCGATGCTGATCACCGGCATCCGGTCGACGGTGTGATCGTCGACTCCGACGGGAATGAGGATGAACACGCGGGCAAAGCCCCCCGGGCTCGGAGGAGATCGTACGGTCGGGGAAGGAGCCGGGTCATCTTCCCGGCTCTGCCGAAGTGTGGCCCGGCAGGCGCGGTCGGCCCACCCGGCGTGCGCCGGCCCGTGAGCGGGTCGTCGCGGAGCGGCTTCCAGTCCTCGTCGGCGGCGAGGGCCGCGCGGTCGGCGGGGCCGCTCAGCCGGCGCCGTGGACGGAGCGGGTCATCTCCTCCGGGCCGGCATAGCGCGGGAGGGTCTCTCGCTCCGCGCCGGCCGGGAGCCGCCGCGCCCCGGAGCGCTTCTCGATCTCCCCCACCAGACGCCAGTACGCCTCCTTCGGAGGCACGCCCGGGTAGAGACGGTCCAGACCGAGGTCGCCGAGGATGGCCCGGAGGATCGTCGAGCCCTTCGCGCCGTCGGGCCAGGAGAGCACCAGGTCGGTGAGCACGGTGGTCCGCCCGTCCTCCGCCGGCACCCGCCCCAGCGCCAGACCGAGAATCTTCCCGAACGGGACCGGGTGGGTGCCCGTCGTGCTCGAGACGCGGAGACCGGCGTCGTCCATCCCCTGGATCCGCACCGGCACGATGCGCGGTGGCGGCGCCGTGGGGGCAGCTTCCGGTGCGTCGTGCACCGGCCTGAGCTCCAACTCCAGATGCGTGTCCGCGGGCGGCAGCTCGATGGAGCGCGGCTCCTCGGGAGCGAGCTTCCGGAGCAGGGCGGCCACCCGCTTGTGCAGCTCGGGCTCGTGCGCGGTGAGCTTCGACACCGATTGGAGCGCTTCCACCTTCGGCTCCGGATCCAGCTCCAGCGAGCGGACGCGGGCCTTGTGGCCGACGAGGCCGTCGAGGCGCATGGCAACCTCGTAGAACGGGCGCGCCCCGTTCCCATCCCCGTCGGCATCGAGGCGCTGCGCCACGCGCCAGGCGAGCGCGGGACGCAGGGCGCGGGCCTCGGCCGCAGGACCGAGCTCCTCGAGCGTCACCCGGAGCAGCTCCGTCGTGCCGGCCAGCGCCCGGCCGAGGACCTCGTCGACCTGGACCAGGGCACCCGGATCACCGAGGAGGAAGCTCGCCCGGGCGAGCCCGGCGCGGGCATCGAGCTGGTCCGGCCGCTCCGCCAGCACCCGCGAGAACGCCTCGCGCGCAGCCGCCGCGTCTTCCTTCGCCAGCGCCTCGGTCCCCACGAAGTAATCGGGATGCTGGACCCACTCGCCCGGGCGCTCGCGCGTGGGCGGGGTCACGCTCTTCAGGAAGTTCCGGAGAACGGGCATCGAAGGACTGGACCGCCGCGCGACGCGCGCGTTCTACGTTGAACAGCACCGGGCGTGGAACTCGGTTTTTCGGGACTCCAGGGCGGGTGCGCGCGGACACCGGCCGCACCGGATCGGTCCGTCCGGCGGGGGCGGACGTTCACGCTCCGGGCGCACGGCGAACCGTCGGTCAGCGCTTCTGCCGCAGCTCGACGCGGCGGATCTTCCCGCTCACCGTCTTGGGCAGCTCGGTGACGAAGGAGATCTCGCGCGGGTACTTGTACGGCGCGGTCGTGCGCTTGACGTGCTCCTGGAGCTCGGTGGCCAGCGCGTCCGAGGCGACCACGTTCGGCTTGAGCACGACGAAGGCCTTGATGCGCTGGCCGATCTTCTCGTCCGGCACGCCGACGACCGCGGACTCGGCGACCGCGGGGTGCTCGAGCAACGCCGACTCCACCTCGAAGGGGCCCACCCGGTAGCCGGAGGTCTTGATGACGTCGTCGGAGCGCCCCACGAACCAGAGGTAGCCGTCCTCGTCGCGCACGGCTCGGTCGCCGGTGACGTAGAAGTCGCCGCGGAAGGCAGCCGCGTTGGTCGCCTCGTCCCCGAGGTATCCGGCGAACATCCCCACCGGCCGCTCCGGCTTCACCCGCACCGCGATGTCGCCCTCCTGTCCCGTGGCGACCTCGCGACCCTCGTGGTCGATGATCCGGACGTCGAAGCCCGGCGAGGGCTTGCCCATCGACCCGGGCTTGAAGGGCATGCACTGGAACATGCCGACGATGGCGACGGTCTCGGTCTGTCCGTAGCCCTCGCGGATGGTGAGGCCGGTGGCGCGCTTCCAGGCGTCGATGACCTCGGGGTTGAGCGGCTCGCCGGCGCTGATGACGTGACGGAGCGAGGGGAACTTCCACTTCTCGAGATTCTCGAGGACCACGGCGCGCCAGGCGGTGGGCGGGGCGCAGAAGGTGGAGACCTTCTCCCGGACCAGGAGGTCGAGGAGGGCCTTCGCCTCGAAGCGTCCGCGGAAGTCGTAGACCACCGAGCACGCGCCCTGGCTCCACGGACCGAAGACCTTGCCCCAGGCGCACTTCGCCCAGCCGGTGTCGGAGAGGGTGAAGTGGATGTCGTCCGGGCCGAGGTCGAGCCAGTACTTGCCGGTGATGCCGTGGCCGATGCCGTAGCTGGCGTGGGTCTGCGGCACCATCTTGGGCATCCCGGTGGTGCCACTGGTGAAGTAGACCAGCATCCGATCGTCGGCGGCGGTGTCGGGGAACTCGGCAGCGCGCGCGCCGTCCACGGTCTGGCTGCGGAAGCGGGTCCACGGCGCCGCCGCCTCGTCGGTGGTGATCCAGGCGATGACGTCGGCATGTGCGCCGACCTCGAACTTGGACTGGTGCTCCGCGGTGGTGACCACGGCCCGGGCCCGGCCGAGCTCCAGCCGGTACTTCACGTCCTTCCCGGTGAGCATCGTGGTCCCGGGCATCAGGACGAGGTTGGCGCGCATGCAGCCCAGGGCGAGGATCCACCACTCGGCGAGCCGGGGCAGCATGGTGAAGACCCCGTCGCCCGCCCGGAGCCCGCGCTCGCGGAGGAAGAGCGCTGCGTGGACCGAGCGCTCGGCGAGCTCCTTCCAGCTGTAGACCTTGCGGTTCCCCCGGTCATCGCAGTGGAGCATCGCCGGCGCGTCGGGCCGCTCGCTGGCCCAGCGGTCCACGACGTCGATCGCGAAGTTGAAGCGAGCCGGCCGATCCCACCGGAAGGCCGCGTACTCGGCCTCGTAGTCGGTCATGTTCCGCGGAGAACGCTCACCCATGGCCACCACCTCCGGTCGCTCCGACGCTTTACCAGCTTGATCCGGGGAAGGGGACCGGCGAGAAGCAGCCCTCCCGCTCGTGACTGCTCCCACGCAAAGTCTGCGTCTTGGCGGCGCGGACAAAGTCTTCCTGGCCCTGCTGGTCTTCGTGCCGGCGACCATCGTGGCTGCCCGGCTGCATGCCGGGCCCGCGGTCTTCGTGTTGGCCGCGCTGGCGCTGATCCCGCTGGCGCGGTGGATCGGGACGGCGACCGAGGCGGTCGCCAGGCACGTGGGCCCGGGGCTGGGAGGCCTCCTCAACGCGACCTTCGGCAATGCCGCGGAGCTCATCATCGGCATCGCCGCTCTCAAGGCCGGCCAGACGGCGGTGGTGAAGGCGTCGATCACCGGAAGCATCCTCGGGAACCTCCTCCTCGTCTTCGGGGCGGCGGCGCTGGCGGCGGGGATCAAGGAGGCTCGGCCCAGGTTCAACGCCACGGCCGCGCTCTCCAGCTCGGCGCTGATGTACCTGGCGGTGGTGGCGCTGGTGATGCCGGACCTGTTCCACGCGACCCTGGGAGCGTCGGTCGACCACCTGATGCGTCCGCTGTCATTGCTGGTCTCGGTCATCCTGGTGGTGCTGTATGCGCTGAGCTTGCTGTTCTCGGTCCGCACGCACGCCCAGCTGTTCGAGGGCAGCGATGCGCTGGAGGCCGAGCTCGAGTCGGAGGCGACGCCAGGCTCGGAGCAGTGGTCGCTTGGCCTCGGCATCGCCGTCCTGCTGGTGAGCACCGCGGTGACGGTGGTGGTCTCCGAGCTGCTGGTCGGCTCGCTGGAGGTGGTGATCGAGCAGTGGGGGCTCACTCCCACCTTCGTGGGGGTGATCGTCATCGCGATCATCGGCAATGCCGCCGAGCACAGCACCGCGGTCCTCATGGCGCTGAAGAACCAGCTCGACGTGGGGCTCTCCATCTGCTTCGAGAGCAGCAAGCAGATCGCGCTCCTGGTCGCGCCGGTGCTGGTCTTCCTCTCCGGCCCGCTGGGGCACCCCATCACCCTGGAATTCAGCCACCTCGAGGTGATGTCGCTGGCGCTGGCGGTGGGGGCAACCGCGCTGGTGACCCTCGACGGGGAGACCCACTGGCTCGAGGGGGCCATGCTGATCGCCGTCTACGCCATCCTGGCCCTGGTCTTCTTCTTCGTCCCGTGAACGATCGCCCGGAGAAGGCGGCGCTCGCCGACGGTGTGCTGGTGGTGGTGACCGCCATCTGGGGCGCGAGCTTCGTGGTGGTGCAGGACGCGGTCCGGCTGGCCGATCCGTTCACCTTCCTGGTCCTCCGCTTCATCGTCGGCGCCTCGGTGCTCACGGTGCGCGACTGGCGGTCGCTGGCCGACCGCCGGTTGCTGCGCGCTGCGGTGGGGCTGGGGGTGATCCTCTTCATCGGCTTCATCACCCAGACTGCCGGGCTGCAATTCACGACGCCGTCGCGGAGCGGGTTCCTCACCGGGCTGAGCGTGCTGCTGGTGCCGTTCGTGGGCCTCCTGCTCTTCCGGAAGTGGCCGAGCCCGCCGGTGCTCCTCGGGGTGGCGCTGGCGGTGGCGGGGCTGTGGTTCCTGACCGGCGGGATGTCGTCGGGCGGCGGGCAGACGGCGAAGGGAGATCTCCTCACCATCGCCTGCGCGATCGCCTTCGCCTTCTACATCGTGCTCCTCGAGCCCGCGGCGCGGCGCCATCGGTCGACGCCGCTGGTGGCCGCCCAGCTCTGGGTGGTGGCGCTGCTGGCGCTCCTGGCCTTGCCCTTCGTGCCGCGCCACCTCGTGGCGTCGCCCGCGCTGTGGTGGGCGGTGCTCTACACGGGCGTCCTGAGCACGGCCGTCTGCCTGCTTGCGCAGACCTGGGCGCAGGCGCGGACCTCGGCGGTCCGGGCGGCGCTCATCTTCGCGCTGGAGCCGGTCTTCGCGGCGATCTGGTCGGTCCTGGTGGGCAGGGAGCGGCTCGGGATGCGCGAGCTGGCCGGCGGGACGCTCATCGTCCTCGGCATCGTGGCCGCCGAGCTGGGCGGGGTGCTGTGGGCGCGGAGGCGGGTCGCCGCGTCCTGAGGCTGTCAGCGGCCCGCGGTATGAGTCGCGCGCTCCGGGCGGCACTGCCGGCGTCTTTCCGATGAACGACGCGCGTTCGTTCTCCTCCTCTGCAGTCGAGCCGGTCTCGGCGGTTCTCCGCTAGAGTCCGCCCCACGTCATGCCTGTCGAGTTGCGGCGCGGAGGTCTTCATCTGTCGGGCACGGCGCTCTGGCTGGACGCGCACCGGAAGGCGCCGCTCGCCTTCGTGAGCCACGCGCACTCGGACCACATCGCCCGGCACGAGCGGGTCATCGCCACCCGGGCGACGCTCCGGCTCATGGCGCATCGCCTCGGCGCGCTGCCCTCCTGCCTCCCGGTGCCGTACAACCGCCCCTTCGAGCTCGGGGCGCTGTGCCTCGAGCTGCTTCCGGCGGGCCACATCCTCGGCTCGGCCCAGCTCCGGGTCATCCGCTCCGACGGAAAGCGGGTCACCTACACCGGGGACCTCAATCTCGAGGCGTCCTCCACTGCCGAGCCGGCCCAGGTCGCCGAGTGCGACACGCTGGTGCTCGAATCCACCTTCGGCCATCCCCGGTACCGCTTCCCGCCCAAGGCCGAGGTCCTCGAGGCGATCGAGGCGTTCGCCCGCGCCACCCTCGAGCGCGACGCGACCCCCGTCCTCCTCGGCTACAGCCTCGGGAAGAGCCAGGAGGTCATCCGCGCGCTGACTTCACGGGGTCACAGCGTGGTGGCGCACTCCTCGGTGTGCGCCGTGGCCGAGGTCTACCGCTCGCTCGGCGTGGAGGTCGGCGCGGTGCGCCGGTTCGACGGGACGTGGCTCCCCGGCGAGATCGGCGTCTTCCCGCCGCACGTCTGGAAGTTCGAGCGGCTGCTCCGGCCCTGGCCGCGGAGGACCGCCATCCTCACCGGGTGGGCGGTGGATGGAGGAACGGCGCGCCGCTACGGGGCGGACGAGGCGTTCCCGCTCTCGGACCACGCCGACTTCGAGGGGCTGATCTCCTACGCGAAGGCGACCGGCGCGTCCGAGGTCCTCACCCACCACGGATTCGCCGAGGAGCTGGCGCGAGCGCTGCGGGACCGGGGCGTCGAGGCCAGACCGCTGGGAACCGTGCGGCAGCTCGATCTGTTCGGCTGAGCGCCGAGCCGCTCACTCCTCGGGCGACTGGACCAGCAGCTTCTCCTTGCCGCACACCGGACAGCGCAGGTGGATGAAGAGGTCTCCCTCGCTGTCCTCCGGAACGCTCCCCGCCGGCACGCCCAGCTCGGTCTGCGCCAGCTCGGGCACGCGCTTGGGAACCTCGGCGGCCGGGAACGCCTGGAGCGTCAGCATCTCCCGGTCGTGGCACTCGCGGAACTCGGGGCCCGACAGCCATGCCGGCTCGGTCCCTGCCGGCAGCCGCGAGAGCTGCTCGAGGTGCGTCGCGGACTCGGCCAGGTACGCGAGCCGCCGCAGCCGCGCCTCCTCGGGCAGGTTGGCGTAGGCAGAGAACGCCTCTCCCAGCGCCTGCCGGTCGTCCCCCACCGCCATGGAGACCAGGTCCAGCGCCGACTCGTGCGACTCCACCGCCTCGTCCCAGTTGTTCTCCGGGGTGAAGCCGGCCTCGAGCAGCGCCTCGAAGAGCTGGGTGGCGGCGAGCCGCCGGCGCACCTCTCCCAGCGCCTCCTCGGCGTTGTGCGCCAGCCGCAGCTCCCACATCGCCCCGGCCACCCGCGGGTCGACCGCCCCGGTGTGGTCGTCCACCTCCAGCTCGGCGCGGAGCAGCTCGCGCAGCGAGTTCGCCGCCGAGAAGCGGAACGCCGGCTCGACGCCGACCTCGCGGAGGTACATGACCGCGTACGGCGCCTCCTTCGAGCCGAGGCGAAGCGCGTTCTGCGCCCGCTTCACCGCGTCCGGATCGGTCACCGGCCGGCTGCCCTCGAGACGTTGCTTCACCGCCTCGCGCAGCAGGGACTCGAGACCCGCACCGGGAGGGAGCCGCGTGGGCAGGGGCGGACGAAGCCCCGGCGCGTCGAGCACCCACGGCGGCACGGCGCCGAGTCGCCTCAGCGCCCGGTAGAGCAGGGTGCCCGGCGGATCCTGCGGCTGGAACGGAGGTGGCTCGTCCCCGCTCGATCCGGCGAGCGCGGCCACGTTGGCCTGCCGCTGCTCGCGGGTGAAGGAGGTGGTCCCGTGGATCGGCGGCGGTGGAGGCGGGGGCGCCTCCTCGCCGTCCAGGCCGTGGACCCGGTCCATGTCCACGTCGTCGAGCTCGAGCGAATCGAGCCCCTGCGCGCCGGAGAAGTCACAGCGGAGCAGCTTCAGCCGCTCGAACGTCGCGCCATCCAGGTTGGCTCCGCGGAAATCGCAGTCCTGGAGCCTTCCTCCATGAAAGTAGGCGTTCGACAGATCCGTGTCCCGGAAGCTGACCTTGGACAGGTCGCAGCGGTCCCACTCGGAGCCGACCAGGACGAGGCCCGACAGGTCGGTGTTGGCGGAGAAGAGGTTCTCGAAGGTGGCGCCGGTGTGGTCGGTGGACACCGCACCGCTCTTCCGGGCCCTGTTCCACTCGGTGGAGCCGTTCTTCAGCAGCTCCTCGATCTTGAAGGTCTTCGGCATAAATGGACCCTCAGTCTATCGGTGTGCTTCCATCCGCCGCCCGAGGAAAATGCTCGAATTTCGCATCGACAGTGACCATGCCGGGGTCCGGCTCGACAAGGTCCTCCGCCAGCGCCTGCCGCGCGTTCCCGCCAGCCACCTCCAGAAGATGATCCGCACCAAGAAGGTGCGGGTGAACGGGCGCAGGGCCCGTCCGGAGCAGCCGCTGGCCGAGGGGGACGTGCTGACCGTCCGGGGAGACGAGCGAGCGCTCCTTGGCGAGGCGCCGGTCCCCGCCCGGGCGCCGGCCCCCGAGGAGGTCGCCCGGCTCCGCATCCTCCAGGAGGACGGCTGGATGATGGCCGTGGACAAGCCGTCGGGCCTGGCCGTCCACCCGGGGAGCGGCATCCGCGGGGGCACGCTGGTGGACCTCGTCCGTGCCCACCTGGGTCCGAAGGCGGAACGAAACGGCTTCTCGGCCAGCCCGGCCCACCGGCTGGACCGCGAGACCTCCGGGGTCATCGTGGTCGCCAAGCGCCGGCCGGCGATGGTGCACTTCACCGAGGTCTTCACCCACGGCGGCGCCCGGAAGCAGTACCTGACCCTGGCCAAGGGCACCTTTCCTCGCGCCGAGGGCCGGATCGACCTCCCCCTCTCCGAGCACCAGCAGTCCGCCGAGTCGAAGGCCCGCCGCGGAGTCAACATGCAGGAGGCGGCGACCCGCTACCGCGTGCTGAAGCAGGGTGGGGAGGCCGCGCTGCTCGAGGTCACGCTGGAGACCGGCCGCACCCACCAGATCCGCCGTCACCTCGCCGCCATCGGGCACCCCGTGGCCGGCGACCGGAAGTACGGCGACTTCGGCTTCAACCGGGAGGCCCGCGCCCGCTGGGGGCTGAAGCGCCTCTTCCTCCATGCCGAGCGCCTCGAGGTGCCGCATCCGGAGACCGGCGCGCGGGTGAAGCTGGAGTCGCCGCTGCCCGCGGAGCTGGCCGACGTGCTCCGCCGCGCCGGCATCCGGACCTGAGCGAGGCGGCTGCCATCCTCGCCGCGCCCGCCCGCGCCGAGCTCGTCTCGACGCCCCAGGCCTCGGAGAGCTCGCTCAGAGGGTGAGGAGCACCTTTCCGCCGGCGCCACCCCTGACCGCCAGGAACGCCTCTCGGACCTGGGCGAGCGGGAACCGCGCCGCGATCGGCACGACCACGGTCCCGGAGGCGACCTCCTGGGCGAGCTGGGCGAGCCTCACCGGGTCGGCATGCGACTGGATCGAGCGCACCTGGATGTCCCGCTCCTTCGCGCCCGCGGGCTCGCCCACGACCGAGCCGAGGCGTCCTCCCGGAGCGAGCTTCGGCAGCAGCGCGGCGACGGTCTCGCCGCCGACGGTGTCGGCGATTCCCTGGAGCGGAGGCAACGCGGCGACCGCCGCCGGGTCGTCGAGCGCCACCACCCGCTCGGCACCCAGGGCCGCGGCCTCGCCGAGCTGGCGCTTTCGCACCCCGGCGATGATCCGGACCTTCCGCCGACGGGCCGCGTGCACCGCGTACCGGCCGACGGCGCCCAGGGCTCCGGTGATCAGCACGACGTCACCCGGCCCCGGCGCGACGGCCTCCTCGAGGAGCTGCGTTCCGGTGAGAGCGACGACCGGGAGCGCCGCCGCATCGACCACCGACAGACCCGGGGGAACCCTGGCGATCTGCTCGGGCGTCGTGAGGGCGAGCTCGGCCTGCCCGTGGCGGATCTGCCCCAGCACCTTGTCCCCCACCCGGAAGCCGGACACTCCGGGGCCGAGCTCGACGACCTCTCCGGCCGCGTCGAACCCGAGGATCGCCGGGAGCTCGAGCGGGAACCATTGCCGCAGGTTGCCGCTCAGGAGCTTCACGTCGAGCGCGTTCAGGCTCGAGGCGGCGATTCGGACCTTGAGCTTCCCCGGCCCCACGCTTGGCTCCGGGACATCGCGAACCTCCAGCCCATCCACGTCCCCGTAGCGCGTCAGCACGGCAGCTCTCATCGCAGCCTCCAGTCGAGGCCGGCAGTAATCCTTGCGTCCTGCGCTCGCATGGGCGAACGGGTGCTCCCGGCTGGAACAGTGAGTTCCCGACTGCTCAGCGCCGGCGAGCGCTCCGGCGTGGACGAGGCCGATCCGTCGCTTCCCGTGGCGCGCTCGATGGCTCCGGCCGCTCGGAAGCAGCGACCCCGAGGATCCAGTCCCGGAAGGTGATCAGCGCCGGGTGATGCTCGGTGCGTGGCGGGTACACCAGATAGTGCGCGTGGCTGTCGGGCAACCGGTGCCGGGTGAGCGCCACCAGCCGTCCCGATTCGATGAGCGGCCGGGCCATGGTGAGCCGCCCCAGCGCCACGCCTAGCCCCTCCATCGCCGCCCGCTGGAGCGCCTCGGTGTCGTCGAACGAGGCCACCCACCGGGCCGGCGGCGTCCCTCCGAACTGGGCAAACCACGCGTGCCAGCGCTCGCTGTAGTCGCGCAGCAGCGGGACGCCGGAGAAGTCCCCGTGCTCCACCTGGGGAAAGCGCCGGAGCAGCTCCGGGCTGCAGACCGGGAGCACCCACTCCTCGAACAGGAGATGCGTCCGGAGGCCGGCCCAGCCCCCCGTTCCGAAGCGAACCGCGACGTCCACGTCCTCGCGGTCGAAGTCCACCACGTCGATCGTCGACTGGAGGTTCAGCTCGACGTCGGGGTGTAGGGTGGTGAAGGCCGGAAGCCGGGGAATCAGCCAGCTCGAGGCGACGGACGGCATCACGCTCACGGTCAGCACCTGGCCGCTCCTGGCCGGCTGGGGCGCGAGCGCGGCCGAGATGGCGTCGAGGTGAGGCGCGACCTGGCCGTAGAGCCGCTCGCCGGCGGCAGTGAGGGTCAGGCCGCGAGGCCCGCGGTGGAAGAGGCGTTGCCCCAGCAGCTCCTCCAGGCCGCGCATCTGGTGGCTGAGGGCGCTGACCGTGACGTGCAGCGAGGCCGCCGCCCGGGAGAGGTTCCGGGCCCGCGCGGCGGCGACGAATCCGGGAAGGGCATGCAGAGGGACCTTGCTCATCTTGAGCCCGATTCAAGGCTGGATTGAGAAACTATCGCCTGTCGGGGCGCCATGCTCGCCAGTATGAGTTCAAGCGGAATTCAAGACGGAAAGGAACTGGTCATGAGCCTCTGGAGTGACCTTCTCTCGCTGCACGGATACCTCATCCCCCACAACGACGACGCCGAGGTCCGGCGCCCGCCCGCGGCCGTCCGGGCCGAAGCCGAGCGGCTCCGGGAGCTGATCGGCTGGCCCTCGGCCGGGGCGCGCCAGCCCGAGCCCCTGCGGGGCCCCCTGCTCGGAGTGCGCGGACTCGCTTGACGAACCGCCCGGGCATCAGGTAACCAATTGGCTACCGATGCACCGGGCCCGTGCGCACGCCGACGTCTTCCGAGCCATCGCCGACCCCACCCGGCGCGCGCTGCTCGACCGGCTGCGCGCCGGTGGCCGCCCCGTCGGCGAGCTGGCGCAGGACTTCCGCACCAGCCGTCCCGCCATCTCCAAGCACCTCCGGATTCTTCGCCAGGCGCGCCTCGTCCGCGAGCGCCGCGAGGGACGCCTGCGACGGTACGAGCTCACCCCGGGCCCGCTCGCCGAGGCCGACCGGTGGATCGAGGGCTACCGCGCCTTCTGGGCGCTCAACCTCCAGAGCCTGAAGCGCCACCTCGAGGGAGGAGACCGATGACCGCAGTGGCCGACGTGAAGGCAGGCACCGTGCGCGCAACCGTGGAGATCGCCGCCTCGCCGGAGATCGTGTTCCGGGCCCTCACCGACCCTGGCGAGCTCGCCCGGTGGTGGGGAAGCCCCGAGATGTACCAGACGCACGACTGGAGGCTGGATCTCCGCCCCGGCGGCAAATGGAGCTGCCAGGCCCGGAGCGCCCAGGGCGCCGGCGAGGTGCGGGGCGAGTACCTCGCGGTCGAGCCGCCCCGGCTGCTCGAGTACACCTGGGAGCCGAGCTGGGATCAGTTCAAGCAGAGCATCGTCCGCTGCACGCTCGAGGCGGTGCCCGGCGGGACGCGGGTCGACCTCGTCCATCGCGGGCTGGTCGGAGACTCCAGCCGCGACCACGCGGAGGGATGGTCGCGGGTGCTCGGGTGGCTCATCGGCCACTTCCCCGGCACCCGCTCGGTCCGGTCGTCCGCCTAGCGCGGCTGCGGCGTCAGGCCCGGCGCCTGCGGCGCACCCAGGCTCCGAGAGCGAGGAGCGCGAGCCACGGCGCCGGCGGGCCGATCCCCACGCTGCATCCGCCGCTGCTGCCTCCGCCACCGCCGCTGGCACCGACCTGCACGGTCACCGTTGCCGTGTCGTTCGCCGTGTTCGTTCCCGAGACGGAGCTGACGGTCGCGGCCGTGCTCCCCGTGTTTCCGCTGCTCGGCGCCTTGAGAGTGCTGGTGATGGTCTTCGTCGTGCCGGCCGCCATGTCTCCAAGCGCGCAGGGGAAACCCGTCGTGCAATCTCCCGAGTTGGAGACGAAGGTGAGCCCGTTGAGCGTGCTGGTCACCGTCACGGCCGGCGCGACGTACGGGCCAGGGTTGGTCACGGTGAAGGTGAAGGTTCCCTGCGCCCCTGTGGCGAGCGAGGACGGACCCTGTCCGGTGATCGCGAGGTCCACCGGGAACCAGCCGATGTCCCGGAGGAGCGGCACCGTCAGGTCCAGGCCGTGGGTGAGGTCGGAGTTGATGACCGGCTCCATCAGGAGGTTGGGGAAGGCCGACTTGTCCCAGTGCGAGACCGAGGAGCCGTTCTCCAGCGTGGTCGGTGAGTACATCAGGGCGCGGTTCGCAGGGTCCGCGCCGGCGCGCCCCTGGCTCGAGTCGCGAAGCAGGGACACGTTCACCGTGCCCGCCCCGACCGCCGTCTTCAGCGCCGCGCCGTCTGCCTGGGTGATGCCCAGGACCGGAATGGTCACGTCGGGTGCCGTCCCGGCCATGCCGGCGAGGGGCGGGCTCGCGACGTTGTTGGCGATGAGCACCGCGATCGCCCCCGCAGCCTGGGCGTTCTGCGCCTTCTCCACGAAGCTACATGCGGTTCCGGCAGGAGGGCCGCCTCGGTCGAGGAGCGCGAACTTTCCGGTCAGAGGAGCGAGCGATCCCTGCGAGGTGCAGCCCCAGCCCGTCGAGCCGACGGCCAGCTCTCCCGAGACGGCAGTGGCCCCGACCTGACCACCGAACTGGGCGGTGGAGTACTGGTAGTCCTTCACCGCCGAGGGAGTCTGCGGCGCCGACGTCACCCGCAGAACCAGCGGGAAAGCGAGCGTGTTCGGCACCGCCGAGATGACCGAGGGCCCGTCCCAGGCCAGTGCCCCGCTCACGGCCGAGCTCACTCGCTGCGAGGGGGTCATGTCCTTCCAGTGCTGCCCGGAGCCCTCGTCGTAGAGAAAGTAGGACCAGATGTCCGGCTCGTTCATCGCCGGAAAGGATCCATCGGTCAGGCTCACGAGGCTGAGGAAGCCGAGGCCGTGCCCGAACTCGTGCAGCACCACGGTGAGCAGGTCGATCGCGTTCCCGTGCTGGTTGTCCAGACCGTAGTACCAGGTCTGGCCACCGCAGGCGTCGGTGTCCAGGGCCGAGTTGAAGCGGGCCAGGATGTCGTAGTTGTTCGGGTCGGTGCCCGTTCCCGGGAGAATCTGCACCGAGGCGAAGCGCTGCGTCTGGGCGGACACGTACCAGGTCTGCGGGCGCGGAAAGATGCTCCGCGGGATCCCGGCGTCGAGCGTGGGGTCGTCGCTGGAGAAGAAGTTCGTCGGCCCGGCGCTGCCCAGCACTGCGCCGGTGCTGTCGCACTGGAGCGGCTGGAAGTGGGCGAGGACGCTGATCGGGACCGCGCTGTCCAGCGCCTGGCCCCAGATGCTCGCGGCGGTCTGGAAGATCATCAGCCGCTGGGCGCCGAGGGTGGTGCCGGTGTTGCCGCCCACCGGCGCGACCGGCGTCGGGTCGTTGAAGCCGGCGCCCGGCGCATCGCCGTTGGTGATGACGATGGTCGCGTTGCCGAAGGCCGCGGGTGCGGCCAGGAGCAGCGCGGTGACGAGGAGCCCGTTCAGCGCCCTCACTGGGGGGCCCCCTGGCGTCCGGCCTCGAGGAACGCCTCGGCCTCGGCCGGGCTGTCCACGCAGCCCACGACGGGCTTGCCGTCCGTTCCGACCCTCGAGACGGCGACGTGGTTGAAGCCAGTTCCGAGGGACAGCCGCCGCACGCGCTCGCCGCCTTGCAGGGTCACCGAGCCCTGCTGCACGCC
>Ga0081540_1001700_pt1 | contig 18669 bp, 20 predicted proteins | sample TabmetS2T1R1_FD_71024 | JGI IMG/M metagenome (GOLD analysis project Ga0081540, IMG submission 71024) | Tabebuia heterophylla rhizosphere microbial communities from the University of Puerto Rico - S2T1R1 | ecosystem: Host-associated > Plants > Roots > Rhizosphere ... | reverse complement strand
TGAGCATGGGCGCGCTGCTGCTCGCCGGCGGCACGGAGGGCAAGCGGATGGCGCTGCCGAACTCGAAGATCCTGATCCACCAGGTCTCGGGCGGCTTCTCCGGCCAGGCGACCGACATCGAGATCCACGCCAAGGAGATCATCGACGTCCGCCGCCGGCTCGACGAGATCATCTCCAAGCACACCGGGCAGGCGCTCGACAAGGTCGCCAAGGACACGGAGCGCGACTACTTCATGAGCGCGGAGGAGGCGATGGAGTACAAGATCGTCGACCGCGTCATCGAGCACCGCTGAGGCGGCTGCTACTACCTCTGACCCTGACGGTCGCCGTGATGACGGCCTCACCGGTCGGCGCGGCTGACTCGGTCCTTCAGAAGGCTTCCGTCTTCCCGAATCGCGGCTTCACGGATTCGCTCGGCGGCGTCCGGATCGAGTACCGGCTCGGCGGCACGGCACCGGCGGATGTGACGATCAGGATCGCCGGCGGAGGGAAGGAGGTCCGGCGGATCGAGCTGCCCGCGGTCAAGCCGGGCGACGATCGGGTCGAGACCTGGGACGGGCTCAACAACGGCGGCAGGCCGGTGGCCGACGGGACCTATCGCGTGATCGTCGCGGTCGCGGGCGGAAGCCAGAGGGACGCCGGGAGCGTCGAGCTCCACCGGCACTTCTTCCCGGTCCGCGGGCCGCACGGCGCGCGCGGCCCAGTCGGCGAGTTCGGGGCGGCGCGCAACGGCGGCCGCCTGCACAAGGGGTACGACGTCGTCGCCCGCTGCGGTACGCCGCTCGCCGCGGTCACCACCGGCACGGTCGTGAAGCGCGCCTACGACGCGCGCCTCGACGGCAACTACGTCGTCATCCGGGGACTCGGGGAGAGGCGCAAATACTGGTACGCACACATGCTGCATCCCTCGACCTTCCGGAATGGAGACCTCGTCCACGTCGGCCAGACCGTCGGCTTCCTCGGCAAGACCGGCAACGCTCGCACGGTCGGCTGCCATCTCCACTTCGAGATTCACGTCGGCGGGCGGCCGGTGAACCCGAAGCCCTATCTGCGGGCCTGGGACCGGTATTCCTGAGCGACGATTGGAGATACTGGGACGCGATGTCCCAGGAGAACGTCGAATTGGTTCGCGCCGGCTATGAGCGGTACGCGGCCACTGGTGAATTGGGCCGGGACTGGACGGCCGACTTCGTCTGGGACGTGTCGAACCTCCACTGGCCCGGGAAGCAGGTGTACGAAGGCGTTGACGGCGCGCGAACCTTCCTTCGAGAGTGGGCGGATTCATGGGTGGACTGGGAACTGGCGCCACAGTCCTTCCACGACGCGGGCGACAGGGTGGTGGTGCTCTTGCGCCAGCGCGCCCGTTCGAAATCGACCGGGCTGCCGGTGGAGATGTCTTTCGCCCAGGTCTGGACCCTTCGCGACGGTCTGAGAACCCGGATGGAGATGTATTCCGACCCGGACGAGGCCCTCGCAGCCGCCGGCCTTGCGGACTAGCTAGCCGCCGGTCACGCGGCGGAGCAGTGCGCGGCCGATCGTCACGGGATGAGAGATCAGCGTCTCGACGCGGCCTGTCACGCTGGCCGGGTCGCGGGCGACACCCAGCTGTTTCAGCACGGTGAGCTGGTCGAAGTAGACCCGCTCGCAGACCAGCCTGTCCTCTTCGAAGACGAAGAAGGCCATGATCGGGAGCTCGTACTCGCGGCCCGTCGGAGGCAGGCTGCGGAGGGGGCCCGAATGAGTTCCGCGGATGATGGCCTCGACCATGACTCCGTCGTCGGTGTGATGGAGGGCGCGCAACTCGTTCCGCTGGTCCGGGAACGCCGTGCGGCTCTCCTCGAAGTAGGCACTGACCTGCCGGGGACCGTCGTAGACGTCGCCGGTGGCGATCAGCTCGTACCGCGGGTGGTCGAAGGTCTCGAGGGTGACGCCGAACTCGTGTCGGTTCTCGGACTCCATGTGCTCGAGCACGATTTCCTCGCGCTTCTTCCGCATCGCGGCGGTGGGCGGCATGGTCGGACCCTATAGCTGCATCGTCATGCTGAGATCGAGCGCGGGAGCCGAGTGCGTGAGGGCGCCGACCGAGACGTAGTCGACTCCGGTCTCGGCGATCTCGTGGACGTTCACCAGCGTGATGCCCCCTGACGCCTCGAGCTCGGGGCGCTCGGCGGACCCGCGGGAGGAGACGACCTGGCGCAGCTCGACCGGGCTCATGTTGTCCAGGAGCAGGCGGTCGGCGCCGGCCTCCATCCCCTCTCGGACCTCATCCAGATCCCGGCATTCGACCTCCACGGCGAGCTCCGGCCTCGCCTCGCGCGCCTTTCTCACCGCCTCCCCCACCCCACCCGCGATCGCTGCGTGGTTCTCCTTGATCAGGATCGCGTCGTAGAGGCCCATGCGGTGGTTCGTACCCCCGCCCGCCGCGACCGCTGCCTTTTCCAGGGCCCGCAGCCCGGGCAGGGTCTTCCTCGTGTCGAGTACCCGCGCCCGCGTCAGCTCCACCCGATCCACGAACCTGGCCGTCTGCGTCGCCACCCCGGAGAGGTGGCAGAGGAAGTTGAGCGCGGTCCGCTCGGCCGCCAGGAGCGCCCGTGCCGGGCCGGCGATCGTCGCGACCGCCAGGGGCACGTCGTCGTGCCACGCCGACTCCTCGGACTCGGCCTGAAGCTCTCCGGCCCCGGTCTGGCGGAATACCTCGCCCGCAACATCGAGCCCGAAGAGAACACCGGCCTCCTTCTGGGTGATCGTCGCGTTGCCCGTGGCTTCCGGCGGCACCACCGCTTCGGCGGTCACGTCGCCGGAGCCGAGGTCCTCGAGCAGTGCCCGTGCGACCAGCTCGCGGGTGTCGGAATCGACAGCCATCGCTGAACACGACAGTCTCACGAATGCGGGGTGTGCGACGTTTACTGAGCAGATGTCGAATGAATCCCTTCCCCCCTTTCAGCAGCTGCTCGATGAACACGGCAACGACGTGCTCGGCTACCTCGTCGCGACCGTGGGGCCGCACGATGCCGAGGACGTCTTCCAGGACACCTTCATCGCGGCGCTGCGCGCCTACGAGGGGCTGGAACACGCCCGCAACCTCCGCTCCTGGCTGCTCACCATCGCCCACAACAAGGCGATCGACCATCACCGCAGCCGTTCCCGGCGCGCTGTGCCGGCCGGCGACGCCGAGGAGGTGGCTGGATCCGTTGCCAGCTCCAACTCCAAGCCGGATGAGGCCGTCACCGCACGTGACCCGGACCTCTGGCGCGCGGTCAGCTCGCTGCCGCCGAAGCAGCGCAGCGCCGTCGTGCTCCGCTACGCCACCGATATGTCTTATTCAGCCATCGCGCAGGCCATGGACAGCTCCGAAGCGGCAGCTCGCCGCAACGTCCACGAGGGCCTGCAGAAGCTCAGAGGTGAGTTCGCATGAATCCGTTGACCGAAAAGCAGCTGGAGAAGATGTTGCGACAGGCGCCGTCGGACGCTGATCTCGACCGCGCGGTCCAGGGCGTGCTCGCCCGGGCCGAGCGCGACGGTCTCATCGACGTCGCCTACGCAGAGGTCGATTCACCGTACGGCGAGCTGCTCGTCGCCCGCACCGACCGCGGCGTCGTTCGCCTGGCTCTGCCCACCGAGCGCGGCCGCGCGCGCCCCAGGGACGAGGTGCTCGAGGAGCTCGCCGCGAATGTCTCGCCGCGAATCATGGAGTCGCCGAAGCGGCTGGACGAGGAGCGCCGCGAACTCGAGGAGTACTTCGAGGGCCGCCGCCGCGACTTCGATCTCCCCGTGGATTGGAGCCTGACCTCGCCCGGCTTCCGAAGCCGAGCGCTCCATGCCGTCGCACGCATCCCCTACGGGAAGACAAGGACATACGCCGAGATCGCCAAGTCCGCCGGCAACGCACGCGCCTTCCGCGCCGCCGGCACCGCCTGCGGCCACAACCCCATCCCGCTGATCGTCCCCTGCCATCGCGTCGTCCCGACGGGCGGCGGGGTGGGCCAGTACGGAGGCGGCGCCGAGATGAAGCGCGGGCTCCTCGGCTTCGAGGGCGCACTCTAGGCATCACCCCCCAAGGGGCGGGTGCGGCGCCTGTTCACAACTTCGTTGCACGGCGACCACATGGCTCGTCCACTCTTGCCGGATGGAGCACGCAGCGGCCCCGGACGCAGCGAAGGTCAGGGCGGATTGCGATGAGTCCGTCAGGGGGTCCTGCACGGAGGAGCTGCTGGCCCACGCCGAGCAGCCGGCCGAGCCGGAGGCGTCGGACTCGCAGCTCGCCGAAGAGCGGCGTGACTGGTGGCCCAATTTCGGCAACGACCCGGTCGCCGAGTTCGACGGCGCCGGTGTCAGCTACGACGGCGTTCCCGCGATCCGCGATGTCAGCTTCGCGGCCCCCGCCGGCTCGATCGTCGCCCTCATCGGCCCCTCCGGATCCGGAAAGAGCTCGCTGATCCGCTGCCTCGACCGGCTCAACGACCTCGTCCCGGGCGCGCAGGTCGACGGTGGCGTCCTCTACCGAGGGATCGACCTGTACGGCCCGCGGGTGGACCCGGTCGAGGTGCGGAGGCGAATCGGCATGGTCTTCCAGGCGCCGAACCCGTTCCCGAAGTCGATCTACGACAACGTCGCCTTCGGGCCGCGGATCCTCGGCCTCCACGGCGATCTCGACGAGATCGTCGAAGGGGCGCTCCAGCGAGCCGCGCTCTGGGACGAGGTCCGGGACCGTCTGCACGAGAACGCCTGGGGCCTCTCCGGCGGTCAGCAGCAGCGCCTGGTGATTGCGCGCGCTCTGGCGATCGACCCCGACGTGCTCCTGATGGACGAGCCGGCGTCGGCGCTGGACCCGATCAGCACGTCGAAGATCGAGGACCTGATGCGCGAGATCACCCCCGAGGTGACGATCGTGATCGTCACCCACAACCTCCAGCAGGCCGGGCGGGTCTCGGACTTCACCGCCTTCATCAGCGTGGACCTCGAGGAAGGCGGCAGCGGCGACCAGGCGGGCCGGCTGATCGAGTTCGGCCCTACCGAGAAGATCTTCAACCAGCCCTCGGACGAGCGGACCGAGGCCTACGTGAGCGGCAGGTTCGGCTAGCTCTGTAGCGGGCTCTGCAGGGTCACCCGGGGAGCAGCGGGCGCCCGAGGCACTTCAGGAGGGGAACACCGCCATCGTCGCCGTGAAGCCGTGCAGGAAGTTCCGGCCGCCGACCGGGCCGATCTCACCGGCGCAGAAGAAGCCGGCGGTGGGCGCGCCGAGCGCGTCCTCGATCGCCGCTGCGTCGTGGTCGGGGACTTCGAACATGTGAGCACCGCGGCCGTTGCAGGTGAAGAGGAGTGCACCGGCCGCGCCCTCGCTGCCGAGTGCCTGGGCCTGGGCGCGCAGCGCTCCGCGCAGGTCCTCGTCTGCGGAGGCGGCGTCCCGCACCTGCAGCCGCACCCTCTGGCCCACCCTGACCCGCTCCCCGATCGCGATCGCTCCCGAGTCGCGGTCCGCACCGATGATCGGGCGCACGAGGAAGTCGCCCCTGTCGTACTCGGGGCGGTTCTCGTCGATGACCAACCCGATGAGCACGCCCGCGGAGGCGAGATCCCGCTCCTCGTCCGGCAGTTCCGCGATCACCTCCCCCAGCCGCTCCATCGCCGGCTTCGAGGCCAGCTCGGCGATCACGTTCGCCTCCGCCTTGGTGATCGTCATCTCCGGGCCGACCGGGCCCGCGCCCTGCGAGACGCACGGCAGCACCTCGAGACCGCGGATCCGGACCGCGACCGCGCCGTCTGTGTGCACCTCTCCGTCTCGCAGCAGTACCGCGCCGCCCGCGAAGGAGGCACTGGCGAGGCCTCCCAGCACCGGCGAGCGTGGACGCGAGCGCTCCAGGGTCGCGAGGAGCTCTTCCGCCGGGAAGCTGAACGGATCGCATAGCGCGATCACGGATTCGCTCGGCGCGCCGGGCTCGTCGGCGGCAGTCGCGAGCGACTCGGGCACTCCGAGCAGGCGGAAGCCGTCGCCCTCGCGCTCGGCACTGACGTGCATCGTCTCGAGCTCGGCCGCCGGCAGCGAGGCCGCCCAGACGACGATGCCCGGGGTGTCCTCGAGCTCGCGCCCGTCGGCGACTGTGCCTCCGGCGCCGCAGCCCAGGAGGGCGCGCGGCTCGAGCCGCTCGTGGACCTCCGAGAGCATCCACTTCGCCATCCCGAGGTGCTGGCCCGACGCGAAGACGAACGCCAGGTCGCAGTCCGCACCGAGCCCCGCCCGCGCGCTGTCCGCCGCCTCCGCGGCGGCCTCGACCGTGTCGAAGCTCTCCGACGCCCCTACCGAGACCTGCGCGGTGCCCGGCTCGGCCAGCGCCATTACCCGGAGTTCCCGGACCGCGCGGCCGCCTGATTCAGGTACTCGCGGATGAAGCCGTCGATGTCACCGTCCAGCACTCGCTGGGCATCCCCCACCTCGAAGCCCGTGCGGTGGTCCTTGACCCGCTGATCGGGATGGAGGAAGTAGCTGCGGATCTGCGAGCCCCACTCCGCGGACTTCTGCTCGCCCCGCTCCCTGGCGAGCTCCTCCGCGCGCTCGAGCTCCTTCCTCTCGAGGAGACGGGAGCGCAGGATCTGCATCGCGGTCGCCTTGTTCTGCGCCTGTGAGCGCTCGTTCTGGGACTGGGCGACGATCCCCGTCGGGACGTGCGTGATGCGAACCGCCGAGTCGGTCTTGTTGACGTGCTGGCCGCCGGCACCCGAGGCGCGGTAGGTATCCACGCGGATGTCGGCGTCGTCGATGTCGACGTCCACGTCCCCCTCGACCAGCGGCGCGACGTCCACCTGGGCGAAGCTCGTGTGCCTCCGCGCCGACGCGTCGAACGGGGAGATCCGGATCAGCCGGTGGACCCCCCGCTCGGCCGTGAACAGCCCGTAGGCGTTCTCGCCGCGAACGATGAACGTCGCCGACTTGAGGCCGGCCTCCTCCCCCGGTGATGCCTCCTTCATCTCGACCTTGAAGTGGCGTCGCTCGGCCCAGCGCAGATACATGCGCACCAGGATCTCGGCCCAGTCCTGGGAGTCCGTGCCGCCGGCGCCGGCGTTGATCGTGACGACCGCGTCGCCTGCGTCGAAGCGGCCCGAGAAGAGCCGCTCCTCCTCGAGCTCCTCCAGCCGCTCCTCGACGGAATTCAGCTGTTGCTGGAGCTCTCCAGCCATCTCCTCGTCGTCGGCCGCCAGCTCGGCGAGCTCGTCGAGGTCGTCGACGTCCCGGCTCAGCTGGCGAAAGCCGGCGAGACGTCGCTGCGCACGAGCATGCTCCGCGGAGATCTCGGCCGCCGCGCTCTGGTCATCCCAGAAGCCGGGCCGTTGCATCTCCCCCTCGAGGCGATCGATCTCGCCACTCAGCGCATCCGGGTCAAAGGTAGTCCGAGAGCAGCTTGAGCTGCCCCCGGATTTCGGCGAGGCGCGCTGGGATTCCCTCCTTTGGAAGTGTCTCTGCCATCTCTCATAAGGGTATTCGCCGTCCTCTACGGTTTGCGCCGCGATGCCTACTGAGAACGGAATCTCCACGAAGACAGGACGACCGGTGCGCTGGCTTCTGCGAAAACTCTCACACGGCCTGCCTCCGCTGCCGACCATCGGCGGCCACGCCCTGGCGACGCGCGTTGCCGGTCTGCTGCTGGTGGGAGGCGCGATCCTGATCGCGATCACGGTCATCCTGCCGCCGTCGGCGGAGGGCTCGGATCTGCTGATCCTGGGCTACGGAGCGGTCGCCGCCCTGGCGGGAGCCCTGATGCTGAGCCGGAGGCGGGTGAGCGAGCCGGCGCTTGGCCTGGCGGCTGCACTCGGAACCGCGGTGATCACGCTCGCGACGCTCGAGGCCGGCCACGGCGTGGGCGCCGAGGACAACGAGGTGCTCTTCCTCTGGGTCTCGCTCTTCTCCTTCTGGTTCTTCGATCTCAGACACGCCCTCCTCCAGCTGGGGCTGATCGGCGTGGCGGACGCGATCCTCCTGATCGACGACGGACCTTCACTCTCCGCTGGGATCACCCGCTGGACCGTCACGGTTGCGACCCTGCTGGTGACGGGCCTGTTGATGTCCTGGCTGCGCCGCTCGCTCGACCGTGAGCGCGAGGAGACCGCGCGGCTGGCGGTCATCGCCGAGAGAATGCGGATCGCCCGCGACCTCCACGACGCGGCCGGCCACGGTGTCACCGCGATCTCGCTCCAGGCCGCGGCCGGGATCCGGGCCCTCGACGACGATCAGGACATCCCGGAGGCGCGACGGGTCTTCGAGGAGATCAAGCGCACCTCCCGCACCACCATGGAGGACATGCGCAAGCTGCTCGGGCTGCTCCGCCCGAGCGACACGCAGGAGCTCGAGCACGCCCGGGTCAGCCTCTCCCACCTGGACCAGATGGTCGCCGAGTGCCGCGCAGCGGGGCTGGCGGTGACCGTCGAGCGAAGCGGCGACGAGTCGGGTCTGCCTCCCCTCCTCGATCAGGCCGCGTACCGGATCACCCAGGAGGCCCTGACCAACGTGCTGAAGCACGCGGGATCCGGCTCCGCCGCCACCGTCCGGCTCGCGTTCGATCCCGAGAGCATCCAGGTCGAGGTGACCGACAACGGCCCCGGGCAGACGGGCGGCGTGGCGGTCGGGACCAGAAAGGGATTGATCGGCATGCGCGAGCGAGTCGAGCTCTTCGGCGGCCGGTTCTCGGCGGGTCCCATGAACGGGGGCGGCTTTCGCGTCTTCGCCCGGCTCCCGCGCGGCAGCCGACTGGAGGCAGCCGGCCAGGGCGGCTGACCTACTCGGGTGCGGTCGCCCGCACGATCCAGGTCGAGGCGGGCGCCCTCACCTCGCCGTCCGGCTGCCGGTAGTCGGCGAGCACCTCGCGGATCTCCTCCTGAACCTTCGGCCGCAGGCGTTGCACCTCGTCGGCGGGGCAGATGCGAAGCAGCTCCGCCGCGGGCCCGATCGCCATGTTGAACTCGACCGCGTGACCGAGGTCATTGCCGATCCGAATCGGGAGGTCGCAGCGAGTGAAAGTCGCGCGAGCGAAGCCCGCGATCTGCAGCTGGTCGGAGACGGTGTCGGCGTTCGCCATCGAGAAGGGGCCGGGGCCGCAGCGTACGTCCTCGGGCTCATCCGGCTCCTCCAGGTATTTCTCCGTCACCTGCTCCGCGCGATGAAGCCACTCGTTGTCGAGCTTCCGCCGCCAGACGACCGCCACCAGGCGGCCACCCGGGCGGAGCGCCTTCCGGATGTTCCGGAGCGCAAGCACCGGATTGGCGCAGAACATGAGCCCCATTCGCGAGAAGGCGTAGTCGTACGGACCCCTGAGGTCGCCCACCTGGACGTCTGTGGCGAAGAAGTCGACGTTGTGGATGCCGGCATCCCTGGCCTCGGCGATCGACGCGTCGATGAACGGCTCGGAGACGTCCATTCCGGTCGCGTGGCCGTCAGGGCCGACCAGCGCAGCCAGCTGCTGTGTGGTGTCCCCGAAGCCGCAGCCGATGTCGATCACGCGATCGCCGGACGCCGGCGGCTCGAGTGCCATGGCCGCATCGCCGTGGGCCTTGAGCCCGGCCACGACGAGATCGCGATAGGCGATGAAGCGGTCGAAGAGGACGCCGCTCCACGCCTCGGTCGCCTCCTCGTTCTCCGGGGCGACTGCGATCCTCGGAATCCCCTGCCCCCTTTCCACAGCGGCCTTCTCCACGGGCGCATGGTACGGCGAGGATCGTGGCTGTTACACATCCCGCGATGTTCTCGTCGCTCCTGACCCTGGCCCTGGCCGCGGCCGTCGGCGCCTCTCCGGCGCCCGGCCACGCTCCCACTCCCTACCAGGCGGCGGTCCACCTCTCGGAGAAGATCGGCTCACGCCCGTCAGCCAGCCGCAACGAGCGGCGGGCGCAGCGGTACGTGGCGAGCCGGTTCCGGGAGGTGGGCCTGGACGTCGAGGTCGATCGCTTCAGGGTTCCCGGACGCGGACGCTCGGAGAACGTCGTGGGCAGGCTCACGGGCTCCGGCAGCTGCCTGCTGATCCTCATGTCGCATATCGACAGCGTCCCGCCGGGTCACGGGGCGATCGACAACGCGTCGGGTGTGGGCGTGCTGGTGGGACTCGCACCGCGACTGGCGGAACTGCACCCCGCCTGTGACATCTGGCTGGTCGCGACCGGCTCCGAGGAGAGGCAGGTCACCGGACTCCCCTACCACGCGGGAGCCGCGGCGCTGGTCAGGCAGGTGAAGGAGGAAGGCAGGGCCCGGGAGCTCCGCTTCGCGCTGTCGCTGGACGAAGTCGGACTCGGCCGGCGCTTCTATCTGCGCTCGCCGCAGCCCGGGATCCGCAGCGGAGTCGAGGGGGAGATCCTCGCCGCCTCTCGCCGTGCGGGGGTGACGGTCCACTGGGCGAGGGATTCCGGAGCGGGCAACTCGGACCACCGCGAGTTCGAGCTCGCCGGCCTGCCGGGAGCGAACATGGAGGTCTGGAAGGGCGAGTTCGCCTGCCACCACCTGGCCTGTGACCGTGCGCGGCTGCTGCAAAAACCGGCACTGAAGAGGGCGCTGCGCGTGGCCGAGGAGGTCGTCACGGGGGTCTGACCGATTTCGTTCGATTCGCTTCGGCAGACGAAGCGAATCCTTCGAAATCGGTCAGGCGAGGCGGAACTCGGCTTCGAAGTCGCCGAAGAAGCTCTCGCCCATCTCCCCGGCGCTGCCGGGCCCCTCGCCGTAGAGCCGCTCGAAGAACTCGGCGGTGCGCAGAGCCGGCCGGACCTCCCAGCGCGTTCGCGTGGGCTCCTGGGCCGCCATTTGGTGCGGAGTTCCAGCCGCGACCGCGAACATCTCCCCCGCCTCGTAGACCCTCTCCTCATCGCCGATGATCGTGCTCATCGACCCCTCGAGCACCTCGAAGCGCTCGGTCTGGCTCGGATGCAGGTGCGCGGGCGGCATCCCGGCCTCACCGCTGTAGCTCGCCTCCATCACGAGCTCGTCCGGCTCGACGGTGAGGAAGCGGAGCCGCATCCCCCCGAAGCCCTCTATCTCCTGACCGGCCTCCGGCAAGTCAGGCGCCGTGACACTTCTTGTACTTCTTGCCCGAGCCGCACCAGCAGGGGTCGTTCCGCCCGATCTTGTCCTTTTCGTCCTTGACGACCGTCTCCTGCTCGGGGATCGGACCGCCGTTCTCGGGCGGGCCGTTGCCCTCCATCCCGCGCTCCGCGGCGGCGTCGGGACCCGCCGCAGTGGCCAGCGCCGCCTGGCCGAGGGCCGAGGGTTGCTCGGCCGTGCCGCCGGAGTAGTCGAAGCCGCCGGACTGGAGCTGCGGAGCGAACTGCTCCTGAGCCTGGGGGGCCACCTCGACCTCGACATGGAAGATCAGCCGCGCGAACTCCTCCCAGATCGCGTGCATCAGGGCCTCGAACATGGAGAAGCCCTCGTTCTTGTAGGCGACCAGCGGATCGATCTGTGCGAAGCCGCGCAGGTGGATGCCCTCGCGCAGGTAGTCCATCTCGTAGAGGTGCTCCCGCCAGCGGTTGTCGATGATCTGCAGCAGGATCGCTCGCTCGAGCTGGCGCATGATCTCGTCGCCGAAGTCGCCCTCGCGCTGGTCGTAGGCCGCGAGCGCGTCGGCGAGCAGCATCTCCCGCAGGTCCTCGCGGTCGGTCTGCTCGGGGAGCATCGAGGAGACGTCGACGGTGGATGGCCAGAGCTGCTGGATCTGGGTCTGCAGCTCGGCCAGGTCCCAGTCCTCGATCACGTCACCCGGGGTGTACTGGTCGACCAGGCTCGAGACGACCTCGCCGACGCCCTCGCGTGCGGCGTCGGACATGTCCTTGCCCTCGAGGATCTCCCGGCGGTACTTGTAGACGACGCGACGCTGCTCGTTCATCACGTCGTCGTACTCCAGGACTCGCTTGCGGATCAGGAAGTTCTGCTCCTCGACCTTCTTCTGGGCGTTCTCGATCGTGCGGGTGAGCATCTTCGCCTCGAGCGGCTCTTCCTCACCCTGCTCGTTGACCGGCCCCAGCCGGTCGAGGATCTTGTAGATCCGCTCTCCGGCGAAGAGCCGGATCAGGTCGTCCTCGGCGGAGAGGAAGAAGCGCGACTCCCCGGGGTCCCCCTGGCGGCCGGAGCGGCCGCGAAGCTGGTTGTCGATCCGGCGCGACTCGTGTCGCTCGGTGCCGCAGATGAAGAGGCCGCCGAGCTGGCGGACCTCTTCGGCCTCGGTGTCGCAGCTCGCCTTGAGCTGCTCGATCATGGCCTTCTCCTCCTCCTCGAAGCTCTCGTCCTCGGGAGACAGGCCGAGCTTGCGGAGCTCGGTGATGGCCATGCCCTCGGGGCTGCCGCCGAGCTTGATGTCGACCCCGCGGCCCGCCATGTTGGTCGCGATGGTCACCGCGCTCCTGCGGCCCGCCTGGGCGATCGTCTCGCCCTCGCGCTGGGCGTGCTCTGGCTTGGCGTTGAGGACGACATGCTCGACCCCACGCCGCTTCAGCTGATCCGAGAGCATCTCCGAGACCTCGACCGAGATCGTGCCGACGAGCACCGGCTGGCCGGCCTCGTGGCGCGCCTGGACCTCGTTGACGACGGCGGTCCACTTGCCGCCCTTCGTCTTGTAGATCTGGTCGTTGTGGTCCCCCCGGATCATCGGCACGTTGGTCGGGATCTCGACCGTCGGGACCTTGTAGATCTTCATGAACTCCTGGGCCTCGGTCAGGGCCGTGCCGGTCATGCCGCTGAGCTTGTCGTAGAGGCGGAAGTAGTTCTGCAGGGTGATCGTGGCGAGCGTCTGGTTCTCCTCCTTGATCTGGACGCCCTCCTTGGCCTCGATCGCCTGATGCAGGCCCTCCGACCAGCGCCGTCCCTCGAGGATGCGGCCGGTGAACTCGTCGATGATCATCACCTGGCCCTCGACGAGCTCGTACTCGACGCCGCGCTTGTAGAGGGACTCCGCCTTGAGCGCCTGGATCAGGTGGTTGACGAGGGTCCCGTGCTCGCCGAGGTAGAGGTTCTCGACTCCCAGGAACTCCTCGGCCTTCCTGACGCCGCGCTCGGTCGGGGCGACGGTCTTGTGCTTCTCGTCGTACTCGTAGTCGTAGTCGACGTCGCGGGTGTCCTTGGACTCGCCGAGGGACTTGAGCTTCTCCTTGTGGGGCTCGCCTTTCATCTGCTTTGCCAGGCGCGCGAAGGTGTAGTAGAGGTCGGCGGCCTGCTCGGGGCGGCCGGAGATGATCAGCGGCGTCCGGGCCTCGTCGATCAGGATGTTGTCGACCTCGTCGACGATCGCGAAGTCGTGGCCCCGTTGCACGCACTCGTCGAGTGAGCCGGCCATGTTGTCGCGGAGGTAGTCGAAGCCGAACTCGGAGTTGGTGCCGTAGACGACGTCGCAGGCGTACTTCTCGCGGCGCTCGGGCGGCTCGTCGTCCTCCTGGATCGCGGCGACGGTGACGCCCAGCGCTTCGTAGACCGGGCGCATCCATTCCGCGTCGCGGCGGGCGAGGTAGTCGTTCACGGTGACGACGTGGACGGCGTCGCCCGCGAGGGTGTTGAGGAAGACCGGCAGCGTCGCGGTCAGGGTCTTCCCCTCGCCGGTCTTCATCTCGGCGATGGAGCCGGAATGCAGCACCATGCCGCCGATCAGCTGGACGTCGAAGTGCCGCTGGCCGATCGTCCGGCGGGCCGCCTCGCGGGTGAGCGCGAACGCCTCCGGGAGGAGGTTGTCGAGGGGCTCACCCTCTCGGGCGCGCTCCCTGAGGGCATCCGCCTCGCTGCGGAGCTCCGCGTCCTCGAGGAGCTCCATCTCGGGCTCGACTCGATTGATCGACTCGACTCGCCCCTGGTATTCCTTGAATTGCTTCGACTCGCCCATGCGGAGGGCGCGGTCGATAAGTCCTCTGGCCATTGGCCAACTAGGTTAGCGAGAGGGGTGCGAGGTCCTGCTACGCAGTTCTGCCTCGCAGGCGGTCCACCAGCTTCCGCGTCGTCTGCCGCTTGCGGCGCTTCTCCCGATGCTTCTTCACCTGCCTGCGGATGTTCTCGGCCAGCTCGTGGATCGAATGGAGCATGTCCGGAGACGCCTCCTTGGCGTGCAGCGTGACTCCCTTCAGGCCGAGCGTGGCGTCGGCGATCATCCGATCGGTGATTCGCGGATTCTTCTCTTCCGCGAGCTCGACCTCGAGAGTGGCGAACTCAGAGACCTGGTTCCCCACCCGCTGGAACCTCTGCACCACCGCCTCGCGAAGCTCGTCGGTCACCTCCACGTTCTTGCCTCTGACCTCGATCCTCACGTCGGCCTCCTTCCGTCGGGGGGTGCCGTTCGATGCTAGTCCCCGAGGCTCCCCCGCGGCAAGAGATTTCGCGTCAGTGCTTCTTCGTGTGGCGCGGGACGCGCCTGAACACCTTGCGGACGCGCGGCTCCGCCGGCACCTTGGGGACCGTCGAAGTATTGGCTCCGAGGATCCCGCCGGCGGCGTTGAGGAAGAGGTTGGTCTGAGCCTCATTCAGCCCGGGAGCGAACGGATGTGAGCAGACGTCCGGCGCGAACCGCGAGACTCGGGCCGCGCCCCGCTTACCCTTGCCCGGGTGGGCGACGGCGTCGGTGAAGGCGGCGAACGTGACGGAGTCGACGGCGGTGCCGATGTGCGACGTGCTCCGCCCCGGGCAGACTCCCTGGATGAGGATGTTGCTGGCGCCGTCGAGGGAAGAGGTGGGGTGCTTGCCCCCCTGGGGCTGGACCGTCTCGTCGGTCAGGGACCGCACCGTGGTGTAGGAGACGTTGCCCGGGGTCTCGTCGGGCTGGGAATTGAGCGCGTGCAGGAGGTTCGAACCGCGGATCTGCTGCCAGTCCGCGGGCGGGCACGGTGAGGTCGCGGAGCAGGATCCAAGGCCGAGGCTGGTGCCATGCTGGGTGCCAGCGGCGGCGATCACATCGCTCACCTTCTTGCGCAGGTCAGGCCAGTAGGTGAGCACGAAGCGCGGGAGGAGCCCTCCCTGACTGATGCCGATCACCGCGACCTTGCGGTGGGCCATCGCGAACTCACGCCGGATGCCGTTGACCAGATACTCCGCCGAGACCTGGATGTCGGCGGTCATGAAGTCCGGGAAGTTGACGTAGCAGGCCGGATGCCCATAGGCCTCGAAGGCGCCCTGCCCGATCAGATAGCCCTGATCGCCGGTCGAGCCCGTGCCGGTGACGAACATGACCGGCGTGACCGTGGCGTTGGTCGGATCGATCGGGCACTTGAGCGCCGCGTCGAGCTCGGTCTGCGGCACCCCGAGGCGCGGTCCACTCGCCGCAGCCACCGCCGGCGCGGCGGACAGGATTCCCAGTACGGCGACACACGCCGTGAGCGCGACCCTCCCCGGTCTCATGGGACGGAGATTACATCTGTCACAGGGCGTGGGCCAGCGTCAGGGCGACGATCCGCCCCGAGCCCGCGTCCCGGAGAGCGCGAGCGCAGGCGCTCAGCGTGGCCCCGGTCGTCCAGACGTCGTCGACGAGCAGGACCTCCGCCGCCGGCGCGGTCACGGCCCAGACGCGCGGCGGACCGGCGAGCCGGTGCGAGCGCATGCGCCCGACCTGGCGTCGGCCCCGGGCACGGCGCAGGCAGGGAGTGAAGGGCCGCCCGGCCGCCGTGGCGAACGCGAGCGCGAGCTCCTCGGCGGGATCGAAACCCCGCCAGCGCAGGCGGAACGGATCCGGGGGCACCGGGACCACACCGGCAGCCGCCACGGCGTCGGGCAGAGCGCGCAGCATCGCCTCGGCCGCAACGCCCGCCAGAGCCAGCCTGCGCCCGAACTTGAGCCCGTGCACCAGCCGTTTCGCCACCCCCTCGAAGGGCGATGCCGAGATCGCGAGATCGATCCCGTACGGGCCGGCCTCGAGGATCCTGGGCGCCGTGGCGAGCTCGCCCTTGCAGGGCTCGCAGAGCGCTCCGTCGTCCGGCCGATTCGCGGCGCAGGCCGCGCAGAGGGGCGGGGCGAGGAGCGAGGCGAGCTCTGCGACCAACGAGGTGATCGCCCGATCGTCCGGCTCGGGCTGAAACGAGAGGCGCGCCGCCTGTCGAGGAAGTAGGGTCATCCAGAGACCGGATCAGGGGGCGGACGACCGAGGGGAGTCAGTGATGGGGCGATTCGACATCAGTCCCGAGGTGGCCGAGGAATGGCGCGGAAAGTACCGATCCTCGGTCGAGCCTCACGTGGAGGGCGAGGTCCTGGCCGTCGGCGCGTTCCGGCCGACCGGAGCCGGCACCAAGATGGGGATCAGCAAGCTCCAGCTCGGGGCGCTGGCCTATGGAGCGGCACACAAGCTCGGGAAGAGCAGGGCCGGCGGCCTGCCGGGACAGTTCGTCCTCGCGGTCACGCCCGACCGGCTCTACGCGTTCAAATACAAGACGGGGCGCAACGGCATCACGATCAAGGAGGAGGCGGCGTCCTGGGAGCGGGCCGGGCTCCGGGTCGGCACGGAACGCCTTCAGACGACGACCCGCGTCACCCTCGAGTGGCCTGACGGAGAGAAGATCGTCTGCGACCAGGAGGGCCTCGGCGACAACCCCTGGGCCGATGACGTGATCGCCTCACTGGAGAGAACGTGAACTACACGCTTGCCGAGGCACTAGCCGAAGCTGACGCACAGATGGAGCAGGAGTGAGGCGGCTACTCCGACAACCCGGCGGCTTCGGGAGTCTCAACCGACCAGCACCGAGCTGGATTGGCCTTACGACCGGGCAAAGTCCTGCGCCGCGTGCGGTTCGAACTCGAAGCCGACGAAGCCCTTGTCGCCCACTACCCAGGCATCATGGCCGGGCTCGATCACGTAGGCATCGCCGGGTCCAATCTCGACCTCAGTCCCGTCCTCGTGTGCGATGTGGAGCCTGCCGGACTGGACAACGCCTACATGCAGGACCTGGCAACTGTCCGTGCCCACGACCGGCTTCACGCACTCCGACCACTTCCAGCCCGGCTCGAATGTCATCCGGGCGGCGGTCGTACCTCCATGTCGGATCACGTCAACGCGAGTCTTGTCGGGTGTCCGCGACTCGTCAGGTGAATCGAAGTCCAACGCCTCTACACCAGCCATCACAGCCTCCTGAGCTTGCGGTTCCCCACTCTGGGAAACCTACTCGCATGGGTCCTTGCCGAGCAAGCTTTCTCATCAGCAGTCGTCGACCAAGGTCGGGGTATGGAGGGTCGATGCGGCGATTCGCTGGCTCAAGAAACCGACCTAGCCGAGCGGTCGGTCCGCGTTGATCCCGTAGAGCCCGCCAACGACGAGCGCGCCGGCGGGGACCTCCGCGCCGGGGAGGACGACGCAGTCGCGCAGCATCGCCTCGGCGCCCAGCCGGCACCCGGTTCCGACCACGAGCGGGCCGTGCAGGTCCGTCCCGACACCCACGATGGAGTCGGCGCCGATCAGGACCGGCGGCTTCACCTTCGCCTCGATTTCCGACCCGTCGCCGGAGAAGACGCCGTCCGCCACCCGGGGCTCGCGCGGCTCGATCCCGACTTCGCCGGCCAGGGCGTCGAGGTTGCCCTGGACGAACTCGCTGACCGAGCCGATGTCGTTCCAGTAGTCCTGGATCTCGTGCGAGTAGAAGGGGATGTCGCCGTCGAGCAGGGACGGGAAGACGTCGAGCGCCCAATCCACGAAACCGGCCGGCTGGTCCGGGTCTCCCGCGGGGCTCGTGTGGTCCGGCGGCGGGAAGTGGTCGAAGATCTCCCGGCGGAACATGTAGATGCCGCAGTTGGCGAGATCCGAGAGCGCTTCGGCCGGCTGGGGCTTCTCCTGGAAGCCCTGAACGCGGCCGTCCTCGTCGGTGATTGCGACGCCGAACTGCGTGGTGTCGGTCACCCGCTTCGTCGCCAGCGTGGCGATCGCCCCACGCTCAACGTTGGCCTCGTGCGCCGCGCGCATCGCCGTCAGGTCGATCTGGGTGAGGGCGTCCCCGGAGATGATCAGGAAGGAATCGGTGCCCGAGAGGAACTCCCGGACCTTGCCCACTCCACCAGCCGTCCCGAGCGGGTCCGGCTCCTCGCTGTAGGAGATCTCCAGGCCGAACTCCGAGCCATCGCCGAGGACCTCGCGGATCTGCTCAGGCAGGTAGGAGACGTTGGTCACGACCTCTCTGAAGCCGTGGACCGCGAGGAGCTCCGCGATCCAGCTCACGATCGGCCGGTTGAGCACCGGGGCAACCGGCTTCGGCATCACGTAGGTGAGCGGCCGCAGCCGCGTACCCAGGCCCGCCGCCAGGATCATCGCCCTCATACGCGCCAGATTCTCAGATCAGCGGCGCTGCTTCTTCTTGCCCTTTTTCTTCTTCTTGCACTTCTTGTGCTTGTGCTTCTTCTTGGCGTCGGAGGCGCGCTTCTTGCCCTTGTGCTTCTTCCTGCATTTCTTGGCCTTCTTGCCGCCGTTGCCCTTCTTGCCCGGCGGGCACGCGCACGCCTTCGGTGGGGACTTCTCGCAACGGGGGGTGGCCGACGCGGCGGAGCCGAGGATGCGGAACACCGTGCTGGTGTTCATCACGTAGAGGCTGCAGGCCGAGTCCTGGCCGAAGGAGCGGGCGGAGGAGAGCTCGCCGACGGGTCCCTCGGCGCGATCCCCGCTGGCGGTCGGAAGGCCGAGGTGGATGGAGCGAAGCTGCGCCGTGCAGAGATCCGCGTAGAGGTAGCGCCCCAGGATCTCGGGCGCCTGGCTGCCGCGGTAG
>Ga0081540_1001699_pt1 | contig 18674 bp, 13 predicted proteins | sample TabmetS2T1R1_FD_71024 | JGI IMG/M metagenome (GOLD analysis project Ga0081540, IMG submission 71024) | Tabebuia heterophylla rhizosphere microbial communities from the University of Puerto Rico - S2T1R1 | ecosystem: Host-associated > Plants > Roots > Rhizosphere ... | reverse complement strand
CCCTTCGGCCACCTGCGTCATCTCGCCCAGGATCTGGTCGAGGGGCCGGCCCTTGCCGAGCTCGATGCCCACCCGCCGGTTCCGCGACAGGTCGCCGGTGCAGGTCAGCACCAGATCTCCCAGCCCGGCGAGGCCCATCAGGGTCAGGGGATTCGCGCCCATCGCCACGGCGATCCGGCTGATCTCCGCGAGCCCCCGGGTGATGACCGCGCTCCGGGCGTTCAGACCGAACCCGAGCCCGTCGGCGATCCCCGCGGCGATGGCGATGACGTTCTTCAGCGCGCCGCCCATCTCCACGCCGATGACGTCCACCGAGGTGTACGTCCGGAAGGACTCGGTCTGCAGCGAACCCTGGATCCTCTGGGCCACCTTCTCGTGGTGTGCGGCGATGGTGACCACCGTCGGCATCCCGGCGGCCATCTCCTTGGCGAAGGAGGGCCCGGAGAGGATGGCGATGGAGGGGTGGTACTGCTCGGGGAGGCAGTCCTCGAGCAGCTGGGTCATGGTCATCAGGGTCTCGTTCTCGATCCCCTTGGCCACCGTCAGGAGCGGGATGTGGAGCGGAAGATGGTGGAGCGCCTTCCCCACCACGTCGCGGGTGGCGTGGGACGGGGTGGCGAACACCACCAGCTCGCTGTGAGCGAGCGCCTCCTCGAGGGAGAGCGTGGCCCTGACGCGCGGGGACACCGCGATGCCAGGGAGATAGGCCCGGTTCTCTCGGCCCACGTTGATCGACTCGACGACCGTCGGCTCACGGGCCCACGCCCGCACCTCGTCGCAGCGGCTGGCGAGGAGGTTGGCCAGCGCCGTCCCGAAGGCTCCGAGCCCGATGACCGACGCACGCATGGCAGGCGCCTCCCGTTCGAGGGCCTGCCACTCTACGCCATCGGCGCGGGAGGGGAATGCCGCTACGGCGCGGGCTTCATGTTCTGCACGACGTACGTCTCGTCGTTGTAGTCGTAGTTGGAGAAGAAATCCTGGGGACGGCCCGCCGTCGCCGGCCGGTGCATGTCCACGGTGACGATCCAGGTGTTCGCGAGGACCGAGCCGCTCGCGTCCTTGAGCGGAAAGAATCGCATCCGGTGGCCGCAGACCTGGCCGGGCTGACACAGGGGCGTGATGTCCAGCGGACCGATCAGCGACTCGTCACTGAACTCCAGCTCGATGTGGAAACCGAAGGCCGTCGACCCCGGATCGAACGTGTTGGCTGCCTGATTGGCCGGGTTCTCGAAACCCCGCGGCAGCATGCGCTGGATGTCCTCCTTGGCCCCGCCGAGGATGTACCGATCGTCGTTGGCCGAGGTCCTGCCCCTGGGGAACCAGTAGGCGAAGCTGCCGAAGGAGACGGCGGTCGGGTCCCCGCAGTCCCAGCCGCTGTGAAAGGCGCTCGTCAGCCGCATGCTCACCGGCTGTGACGCGTCCGCCTTGACCCAGTAGGCGCTCAGCACCTCGTCGCCGATCGCGATGCGCTCCTCACCGACGTCGATCAGCTGCTGCTTGGTTCCGACGACGGTGGTGTAGCCGTAGAGGCCGTTGACGACCTCGTCGAAGTCCGGCTCGCTCGACGTTCCGGGGAAGAAGGTGTTCTGGGGAACGTCCTGCCGGAAGCCGGCGAGGCTCATGGTCACCGTCGGGGCCGTTGAATCGTCCGAGTGCACGTTCAGCGTCCCGTTGTGGATCCGCCCGTCGGTGGCCGTGAACTTCACCGCGACGTCGAACGAGGCTCCGGGCGCGAGCGCAGCGGGCAGCCCCATCGACGGCGTGGCGGTGTACGCATCCGTCACGTCGATGGAGGAGACGTTCACCGTTCCACCCGAGGTGTTCTTCACGGTGACCGTCCCCGAGTCCTTCACGTTCAGCGGACCCCAGCAGGAGGCGATCGTCGTGATCACGTTGAACATCATCCGGTTGCTGGAGGGCGCCCCGTCGCCGTTCAGGAGCTGGAGCGCCCCGCCTGCTCCGCCGCTGGTCGCAGGCTTGACGTTCCGGATGACGTAGACCACGTCGTTGAAGTCTGGCCCCACGGCGAACGGCGCCTCCTCGGTCGTCAAGATGAACGCGTGCGGGTCGAGCGATCCGTCGGGGTTCTTGTACGGATAGACCCGCATGTGGTGCTTCCCGCCGCCCTGGCCGCTGTCCCAGGTGTTGAGGGCATCCTCCTGGTAGATGAAGTACTGCCCGATGCCGTTGTTCGGCGTCTCCCAGAAGGGCCACTCGTTCCAGAATCCGAAGGCGTTGGTACCCGGGTCGAAGCTGAGCGTCCCTCCGCTCTCGATCGGCGGATCCAGAGCGAAGTGGTTGGCCTGGGCGATGCGGAAGAGCTCGATCCGCGAGCCAGCGTTGCCCGAGACGTACCAGCCGTTGATGCTCACCGGCTCGAAGTCCGGTCCTTCGGAGGCGAGCAGCTGCAACGTGACGGGCCCGCTTCCAGCCTTCACGAACGACTGGATGCCCATCTCGTCGCCGGCGACGGGCACCGGAGGGAGATCCTTCTTGGTCGGATCGGGGTTGCCCGCGTGCACCGGGATGTTGTGCACGTCGAAGATCCACTGGAGCGAGGGCTCGGTCCCGGCGGGGATCGCGAGCCCCCCGAGCGGGACGTTCGTGGTCCCGGCAGGAGTGGCCGCGGCGAGCATGGCCTGCGACACGCCCTGGGCTCCGTTGAAGCTGACCGTCAGTGTCGCCGAGGCACCGGCGGCCAGGTCCATCGGGACGTTCGCCCCCGAGACGGAGAACGCCGAGGCCCCCGCGCCCGAGACGTTCAGGGCCTGGAGCGAGACCGTGCTCCCGCTCGTGTTCTGCAGCGTGAGCTGGGCCGTCTTCGCCGCGCCGGGAGTCGTCTGGACCACGATCCGGTCCGGCGTCGCGGTGAGCGCCCCGGTCGCCCCGCCATCGGTTCCGCCGTCGCCGGGGCACGACGCCCCGCTGCAGCCGCCGTCCGGAATCGGTCCGCCATCCGGCAGCGTGCCACCGTCGCAGCAAGTTCCCCCGCCGGTGTCGCTGCAGCCCGCCGCCAGCGCGAGGACTGCCACCACCCCCAACGCCCACAACCGTCTCATGGCGTCCCTCCATCAAGCGTCCCGCCGTCCGGCCTGAGGAGGATGATCGCCCCGCCATCAGCACCGCCCTGCACCAGCTGCGCCACGTAGAGATTGCCGGTCGTCACGTCCTCGGCGATGTCCACGGGGTCGCTCAGACCCGACGCCACCTGGAGGACTCCGGTCCGGTCGATCGTTCCGCCATCGGGCGGGATCGGCACCGCGACAACGTCGTCTCCTGCACTGTACTCGACGACGAACAGATGCCCCTTGAGCGCGCCGCCGAACGCAGGCCCCTTGCTCTCCAGGGCTCCGTCCGGCGAGCGGTTCCGGCTGAAGTCGTAGATCGATCCCTTCCAGTTCTTGTCCGGGAGGATCCCGACCGGGTAGCCAACGCCTCCGTCGGACGAGGCAACCTCGTCCGGATCGATGCCGGAGGTGGGGTTCCCGCCGTTCAGCACGTACTGCCCGCGCGCCGGGTTCGGGTGGCCGTAGTAGCCGCCCGGCACCACGTCGAAGAGGTAGTCGTCCTGGGTCTGGACGCTGATCAGCGCGGGGACCTCTGGGGTCACGCCAGGCGGTGTGCCGGGAGTGTTCCCGCCGGCCGCGGTGCCGTTCCCCGGCGCATAGAGGTGGCCGTTGCTGTGCCAGACAAGGTCGTAGGCGTTTCGGATGCCCGTCCCGTAGAGCGTGACCGGGGCGCCCGGCGCCGTCGGGTCGTAGATGCCGCCGTCCCAGACCGGAAGGGGCGGGCCCAGCAGGGGCGGGAAGCCGCCGTCGGGCGGGGGCTCGGGCACCTCGGTCTGAACGTTGACCGGCCCCGCGTCGAGGAGCGTGAGATCGATGCGCAAGAGCGCCGACGAGAGCAGGTGCTCGTGGCGGTTGTACCAGGTGGGGTCCGGCGCTCCGGAGGCGGTGGTGCTGCCCTGCGTGACGTAGAGCGCGCCGTCCGGTCCGAAGGCGAGGCTGTTCGTCATGTGGTCCTTCGCCGACCGCGGAAGGCCGAAGACCATGTCCTCGAAGGTGGCGACGAAGCTCGGCTGCAACGGATCGATGGTCACGCGAGTGACCGTGCCGCTCCAGTCCGGCGCGGGCTGGAAGTAGACCGGCGCGTTGGTGGTCACCCAGAAGACGTTCGGGTCGTCGGGCTGGAAGACGATTCCGATCAGCGTGCGCCCGGCGAGGCCCACCCACTGCTCCTCGTTGAGCAGCGAGCCGTCGGGGCCGAGGTCCCAGCGGTAGACGATGCCCATGAGGTCCGTCGCGTAGAGCTTCCCCGCGGGCCCGAAGACCAGGCTGTCGATCGGGTTTCCGTTCCAGACTGGCGGGTCGGTCACCGCGTACCGGTACCGCGGGTCGATCTTCTGGTTGGTGAAGTCTCCGGTGGTGAAGGAGCTGGTGAAGGGGATGAACGCGTTGCCGCCCTGGTCCGTCACCCGGTCCGAGAGCTGGAAGGTGTAGCCGGTTCGCGAATCGAGCACCGCGCTCGGCTGGAGGACGATGGCGTCACCGCCGCCGGTGGTGTTCACCGTCGCCGCGATCGGCATCATGTCCGAGGTGCGGAGCAGCCGGACGTTGTCCGCGGTGAGCGTGGTCTCGTCGACGCCCTGCCCGACGTTGGGCAGGTTCACGTCCACCTTCACCGCGGTGTCGCGGCCGACGAAGGTGTAGCCGTCGGGGGGATCGATGGCGCGGACCGAGGGGCGCGGGGGCGGTGGCGGGCCCGCGTCCGGAACACCCGCGTCACCGGCGTCCGGGCCTCCGTCCGGGCAGTCGAACAGGAACCCGCAGGTCACTCCGCTATCGGCGGGGGTGCCCCCGTCGCTCTGGCCTCCCGGGCTGACCCCGCTGCAGGCGACCACTCCGAGCAGAGCCGTCGCCGCAGTCGCCACAACCCAACGCCCTCCATCCATGTCTGTCGTCGTCCGTCCCGCCCGCGCGCCGGCGTAGCGGCCGACCGGGCTCCCGAGGTGAAAGTGCGCGGCAAGGTGGGGTTGCGAAAAGGGCCCGGGAAGCCCTTGACCGGGCGACTCTGTTCATTCGTGAGAGGGCGGCCGCGACCCCGGGGCGAGTAGTCTTGGGAGAGTCATGCCGCGGTCGGTTCCCATCGAGCTGTTGAGCTTCCGGCGCACCTTCGCCCTCCTGATGGTGCTGGTGGCCGTCCCGTCCGCGGGGCTCACCGGCCTCGGGGTGGTGGCCATCCTCAACGAGCGCGCGGCGGTGGAGAAACGACTCGCCTCGGTGTGGCAGGACCGGCTGGACACCCTCTCCGGACGCTTCCGCCAGGCGCTCGAGGCGAGCACCGTCACCAGCTCCCATGGAGGGGTCCGGGTCACCGCGCCGTCCGGTCTCGCCCTCTCCGGGCCGGGCTTCCGGCTGACGCGCGACGAGCTCGAGTCTCCGGACACGGACCTGGTGGCCGCGCTCACCCCCCTCAGGAGCCAGCTCGCGTTCCTCCCGGACCGCCCGAGCTTCCTCAGCGTTCCCGGCCCCACCGGCCCCCTGATCATCGTCGCCCAGCGAACGGCCGACGGGGTGGTCGGCGCCGAGCTCTCGCACGAGGCGCTGGAGACCCTGCTGGCCGACGCCGGAAAAGACCTTCGGGGGAAGGGCGAGCAGGTGCGGTTCGAGCTGACCGCGGTGGCCCCGGCGCGGACCGGCCTGGTGGGCAAGTTCATCGGCGGCGTGCCCGGAGCGAAGAACGCGCTCGAGGTGAGCCCACTCGCCGAGCGACCGCTGACGGCCCCCCTCCAGGAATTCCAGCTCCGGGCCATGCCCGAGGAAGGCGACCCGGTGGCCTTCGCCTCGCTGCGCAACCGGCTGGTCTACGCCGGGTTGCTCGGGGCCTTCTACGCCACTCTGGTGGTGGGGGTGGTGTACACGGCGCGCGCGCTCTATCTCCAGGCGCGCCTCTCCCGGCTCAAGACCGACTTCGTGAGCCTCGTCAGCCACGAGCTCCGCACCCCGCTCACCTCCATTCGCATGTTCATCGAGATGCTCGCCCTGGGCCGCGTTCGAGATCGGGAGCAGACCCAGGAGGTGCTCGAGCTGCTCCAGAAGGAGACCGAGCGGCTGTCGGCGATGATCGAGCGGGTGCTCGACTGGGCGCGGCTCGAGTCCGGCCGGCAGCGCTACCGGAAGGAGCGCCTCACCCCGCAGCAGATCGTCGACGCGTCACTCGACGCCTTCCGCGCCCAGCGGCTGGACAGCCAGGTGCAGCTCCAGACGGCGGTGTCCGACGCGCTCCCGGTGGTGGAGGGAGATTGCGAGGCGCTCGCCGGCGCGCTGCTCAACCTCCTGTCCAACGCCTACAAGTACTCGGGCGGCGAGAAGAAGATCGAGCTCCGCGCCGAGGCAAAGAACGGCGGCGTGGAGATCGAGGTGGAGGACCACGGCGTGGGCATCGCCAAGCGCGACCGGAAGCGGGTCTTCGAGCGCTTCTACCGGGTGGACAACCTCCTGACCCGGCAGACCGAGGGCTCGGGCCTCGGCCTCTCCATCAGCCGGCGCATCGTCGAAGCCCACGGAGGCAAGCTCACGGTGAAGAGCGAGCTCGGCAAGGGCAGCACCTTCACCATCCATCTTCCGGCAGCGAAGGAGGCCCGGGCATGAGCCAGGAGAAGCCTCGGGTCCTGGTGGTGGAGGACGACCTCTCCATCCTCACCGGCGTCTCGATGAACCTCCGCTTCGAGGGCTACGAGGTGCTCCAGGCGCAGGACGGAGCGCGGGGCCTGGAGATGGCCGTGAGCGACGCTCCGGACATCATCGTGCTGGACGTGATGATGCCCAAGCTCAACGGCTACGAGGTCCTCAAGGAGCTCCGGTCCCGGGGCGTGCGGACGCCGGTGCTCGTGCTCTCGGCGAAGGGGATGGAGCGGGACAAGGTGCTCGGGCTGGACCTCGGCGCGGACGACTACGTGGTGAAGCCGTTCGGGGTGGCCGAGCTGATGGCCCGGGTGAAGGCGGTGCTCCGCCGCCGCTGGGGAGACGACGGGCAGCTGGTCCGGTTCGGCGAGGTGGCGGTGAACCTGGCCGGACGGACCGTCACCCGGGCCGACCGGCCGGTGGACCTGACCGCCCAGGAGTTCAAGCTCCTGGCCCACCTGGTCTCGAATCCCGGACGGACCTTCTCCCGGGAGGAGCTGCTCTCCGGCGCCTGGGGCATCGACTACGAGGGGACCCCCCGGACGGTGGACACCTTCGTCCGCCAGCTTCGCCAGAAGCTGGAGCCGGACCCCGAGGAGCCCCGGTACATCCTCACCGCCCGGGGCCTGGGCTACCGGTTCGAGCGTCCCCAAGCCTGAGCCTGACGCCACCGAGCGGCGGAACCCCGGCTCTTTCTCGGGCGTCCTCCGGGTGTGGGGAAGTGAGCCTGGCCCCCGGTGCCCGGGAAGATCCGCCCGGGTCGGACGACTCTCCCTGGGGACATGATGACGGCTGTTTCACAGCATGGGGAAGCCTTGACCGTCGTTCTGCCACGGTGGCACGGTCGCACCATTCCGGCGCCGTCGAAGTTCCGCAATCCACCCCCTTTGGATCCCCCACTGCGGGCGGCCGTCGTCGCGCTCCGGCCCGTCCTGCTGGCCCTGGCGCGGCGGATGTGTGCGTCGGAGGCGGACGCCGCCGACGTGGTCCAGGACGCCATGGAGAGCGCCCTCCTGGCCGGCGATCGGCTCCACGCAGTGGAGAACCTCCAGGCCTGGCTGGTCACCATCCTCCACCGGAGGTTGATCGACCTGTTCCGCAAGCGTGAGCGCGAACAGCTCGGCGACCCGCCAGAGGACCCGCCGGTGACCCAGGAGGCGCCGGTGACCGGACGCTGGGCGAAGGTCGACGGCGAGCAGCTCCGGGCGGCGGTCGACCGTCTCGATCCCGAGTTCCGTGAAGCGTTCATCATGCATGCGTTCGAGCACCGCTCGTACAAGGAGATCGCGAGCGCGCTCGGCATTCCCCTGAACACGGTGGGTACGCGCCTTCTCCGGGCGCGTCGCAAGCTCCGCGTGCTGCTGCTCGGAGGGAGCGAGGAGGAGGACACATGACGCCCGAGGACCACAGCACCGGTCCGACCCGCTGCGAGCAGCTCGGCGCGTTCGTGGACGGTGAGCTCACCCCCGACGAGGCCGCCGCCTTCCGCCGCCACCTCGTCGTCTGCGCCCGCTGCCAGCAGGAGATGCACGGGCTGATGCAGCTGTCCGCGCTCGCCGAGCAGGCCCGGGGAGCTCGCCCTGCCGAGGCCCCGCAGCTCGCGCCGGCGGTGATCGCCGCGATGCCGCGGGGCACGCGGCCGCGCCGCGCGGCCTGGGTCGCTGTGGTGGGGGCCGTTGCCATCGCCGCTGCGGCGGTGCTGGCGATCCAGGGGGGGACGAAGAAGCCCGATCTCTCGAACGCGCTCGCCTCGCTGGATGCGCGGACGGTCTCCGGCTGGCCCAGCGCGCTGGGCGCCCGGGACTACCGCCGGTACGAGGTGAGCCGCGGGGTCAACGGCCCGAAGAACGACGCGCTGGCCCGCGCCGAGCTCGGGCTGCTTGCCGACGAGCGCTGGGATCAGCTCGCCACCATCGCCATCCTCCGCCGCGACTTCGACGCCGCCGACGGCTACCTGGGCAAGCTCCCGCAGACCGCGCCGGTGCTGAGCGACCGGGGGCTGGTCTTGCTGGAGAAGTCGCGCTGCGACGACGCGCTGGAGCTCTTCGCCGATGCGCTCCGCAAGGATCCAGGCTTCGCTCCGGCCCTGTTCAACCGGGGGCGGTGCCTGCGGGAGCTCGGGCTTCCCTTCGCCGCGACCAAGGCCTTCGAGGCGGTGCGGAAGGCGAACGCCGGCGGCTGGAGCAAGGAGGCCGCGGAGCTGGAGTCGGACCTGGAAAGGCAGACGGAGCAGTTCCGCGGCTTCAACGATCAGTGGAAGGCGGCAATCGACGCGTTTCGGCAGAACGGAACTCCGCTTCCCGAGGCGGTCATCCGGCGAACACCGAGCAGAGCGCGCAACGCGATGAACGTCGCGCTGGCGACTGCGCCCGATCGTGCCGCAGCCAGATCGCTCGGCGCGGAGGCTCAGCGGATCGACGGAATCATCGGAGGCTCGGCGTTGGAGCGGCGCGCGGCATGGACCCTGCGCCAGCCCTTCACGCGTGCGCGGCAGGAGCTCGGGGCTCGGGTCGCCCGCTGGCTCTCGGGCGCGGAGAAAGCGACGCCCGCGGACGTGGAGCAGCTTCTGGGCGCGGCGAGGAAGGCGCGCGAGGACGACCTCACGCTGCTTGTCCTGGAGAATTACCGGAAGTTTCAGTTGACACCGGAGCGAGAGCGGCTGGCGAAGGCGTCGGGCGATGAGTGGAGCGTCGCGCAGCTCGAGCTCGCCCGAGGAGACACTGACCGGGGGAACGGCCAGCTCGCCGAGGCCGAGCGCGCGCTCCGCCTGGCGCGGGCGCGGTGCACGGACCGGTCACTGGGCATTCCTTGCGCCTATCTGAGCCAGACCCTCGCCGAGGTTTACCGAGACGCGGGGCGCATGGACGATGCGCTCCGCGAGGCGTTCGCCGGTGCCGCGCAAGCCCGCGCGGAGAGCCTGCCCGAATACGAGCGAAATTCTCTCTCCTCGGGCACCGAGCTCCGGGCCGAGGCCGACCGGCTCGCATCGGCGGGAGCCACTTTCGAGGAGCTTCGGCTCCGCGAGCCGTCTCATTGCGTGCTGGCGGAGTGGAGCCTGGGTCATCTGGCCGCGGGATACGTCCGGCGGGGGAACGTGGTGCTCGCACGCCAGCTGCTGAGCGAGCGTCCAAAGTGCGATTTGAAGCCTCAGCCCTGGCGCGCCGAGCTCGAGCTGCGCATCGCCGTGCTCGGTGGCGATCGCGAGGCGATGACCGCGGCGACGCGCCAAGCCTCGGCCTTCGCCGAGACGGCCCCGCTGGCGCAGGACCGCCTGCTGTTCACTTACCTGACCGCCTCCGGACGGCTCGCACTCGGGGAGGCGGGCGCGGAGGAGGCGCTGCGGTCACTCATCAAGGCTGATGCGCTTCCCGACGACCGGCAAGTCGCTTCGGCCCGCGCCGACGCGCAGGCTCAGCTCGCCGTCGCCGCGATCGCCGCAGGCAAGCCAGACACCGCTCTCGATGAGCTGGCCCGACTCTCCTTGGCGACACCGGCAGCTCGCTGCGTCGTCGGATGGGTCGAGCACCTCGACCAGCGAGGCTGGGCGCTAAAGACTGCGACTGGCGAGGCGCGCGGACAGCTCGTGTCCGGGCCTGGCAGCTTCCAGCTGCCGCCGGACGCCTTGACCAGTCTCTCCGGCTGCAAGGTCGTGAGCGTGTACGCCACGGGAGAGGTCCAGGGTCGAGCCGGGCTGCTCCCGGACGACGTCGCCTGGGCGTTCCGAACCGGCGATGGCAGCAACCGTGACGCCCGGGCCGCATCCGGGACGAAGCTTCTGGTGCGGAATCCGCGCTCACCACCAGACCTCAAGCTTCCCCAGCTCGGCTTCCGCGACCGCGGCAATCTCGCCGGGTGGGAGGTTCTCGAGGGGGGAGGCGCAACCCCGTCGCGGGTGCGTGACGCGCTCCGGAGCGCGCAGCTGGTCGATTTCGAGGTTCACGGGTACGTCGACTCCGAGGTTCCGGACGGGGCTCTCCTGGTCCTGTCCGAAGATCAGGACGGTCGTTACGCCCTCTCCGCGTCGGAGGTCTCGAAGCTCGATCTGTCCGCTCACCCGGTGGTCATGCTCGGGGCGTGCCGGGCAGCGTCGGTCAGCCGGTTCCGTGAGCAGCCCTGGAGCCTCCCGCATTCCTTCATGCGGGCCGGGGCCAGGGCGGTCTATGCTGCGCGAACCGAGCTGCCGGACGCGGAGGTTGGCGACTTCTTCGCGGCCGTGGAGCGACGGCTCGAGTCGGGAGAAGCGCCGGCGGTCGCGCTGCGGGAAGAGCGGGTTCGCTGGTTGCGGGAAGGGCGAGGATGGGTGCGGGACGTGGTCGTGTTCGACTGACGAAACCTGATCGCGAGGGGGTCAGCATGAGAACGTCGATTCTCGGTTGCTGTGCGTTGCTGCTTGTGTTGACTGGCTGTGCCCACGGAACGAGCGCCGGTCCGGTGCCGTTCAATGGCCCGATCCCACCGCTCTGCCCGCTGGACGATCCTCACCTCGCACCGGCGACCGTGCCCGGACTTTACGTGCTGCAGCTGCTGAACGATTCCGGTTCCTCCGGTTCCAAAGACGGACTGAAACCCACGTACGCGTTCTTGATCTTCGTCCAGGACCGCACCGGCACGCCCACGGTGACGAACTTCGTGGGGCCGATCTATGGGGACGACGACTGGAAGAAGTTCTACAGCGCGCTCGGCGTGCTGGGCAGCGCCCGGCCCGGCGGCTTCTGGTGTGACCAGATCACGACGGCGAAGCCTGGGAGTGGGGCGCACGACGGACCGTCGTACCGAGCGGAGAACCGTTGCCCGGGGAACCCGCATGCCTTCCTCGGGGTGCCGGAGGGAGAGCGGCTCGCTTCCGGCCCCAAGCCGCCCGACCCGCCTCCGCCGGACTTCACCGGGTTCGTCCAGATCTCCGACACACAGGACCTGACGGCGCTCGGCATCACTCCCGAGCGACGCGGAATGCTCGCCTCTCTCGTTGCGTTCGCCGCGCCACCTGCCGGATGCCAGCAGCTCGACCCGAAGGACCCGCGGCTCAAGTCACTTGGCACGTACGTCCAGCGTTCGGTCGAGGCGGTCAATATCCTTTCGCCGGCCGTCAGCAAGTAACGCTCCGAGGTTCGCCCCGGCGTTGATCCTTCTCGTCGCCGGCTGCGCCACCGCGCCGCCGGCGCCGCGCTTTTTGCCAGAGCCCGTCCCGCTCCCGCGCGGCAGCGAGCGCGTGTGGTCGGGCGTCGTGGCGACCGGACGGAACGAGGGCGCGGCCGGAACGTTCTCGGTTCATCGGCCGGATCCCGGTCAGGCGGTCCACTCGCTCGTCGAGCTCGCGGTGACCCTCGCCGGCGTTCCGGCCACCCTCCTCGAGGTGGGCTGGATGGTCTCGCCCACCGCGCTCGGTGATCGCGAGCCGCGGCTCTTCGTTCACGCCTGGCGCGGGGACGACGCGTGTCCCCGGCGCTGCGGCTTCGCACTGATGGCCGGAGCGACGCGGGTACCGGGCGATGCGCTCTCACCCGGAGGCGACGTCCGGCTCGAGCTCTCCCGGAGAGACGACGGCTGGTGGGTGGTGGTCGACGGCAGGGACGTCGGCCGCTTCGACTCGGGTCCGCCCGCCACGAGCGTCCAGTGGTTCGGCGAGCTGCTCTTCACCGGAGGCGCTCCGGTCGGAGAGATGGGCAGCGGACGCCCGCCTCCCGACGAGGGCGCCGCGCGCGTCGAGGGCCTGTGCGTCCGGGCGAACCGGGGAGACCTCTGCTCGGCCCCGCCAGCGCTGAAGACCCAGGAGACGGATCCCGACGGCTATCCGGTGCGCGTCGACGGCCGAGATCGAATCCGGTACGGCGGCGGCGCGGTCAGACCGCGTCCACCACCTTCGTGAGCCAGCGGAGGAACGCCTCCGGCGACAGGAAGGTGAGCGCCATCTCGCCCACGTTGAGGCGCGTCGCTCCACCGAGCGTCGCCGGCGAGTTCGGCTGGATCGGCACGCCGTCCACCAGCGTGCCGTTGCGGCTCGCGGCGTCGATGACGTTCCAGCGGGCGATCTGCGTCGGGTCCGGCGTGAAGTAGGCGTGGAACCGCGAGACGCTCGCGTGAGGGAAGACGAGGTCGTTGTGCTCCGCGCGTCCCATCGTCACGCCGGCGCCGTACGGGTTCGCCCGTCCGGGGACCTTCTTCACCAGGAACACCACCGGGTTCTCCGGCGAGGGCGTGTGCTCCGGCGGCTTCACCACCCAGCTCGCCTCGGCGAGGTCTCCTTCCCAGACGACCACCGGAGTCTCGAGCGCCGACTGGAGGGCGGCCTCGTCGTCCACCAGTCGGCGGACCCAGTCGGTGAGAGGGGCGCTGGTCGGCAGTTCCATGATGCGGAGCTCAGGAAGGATTCCGTACCGCACCGTGTAGGTTCAAGTTTCCGTCCGGTGGCGATATGTGGGCGAACCATGTACCGCCGATACACCGTGCATCGCGACGGAGACTTGCTGGTTGAGGACCTGGGCCCGGACGGAAAGCCGCTCGACCCCGAGCCCGTTTCCCCCGAGGAACGGCTGCCGGTGGAGCTGGTGCTCCTCGCTCCGGACTCGGTGGACGGGCGCGTGCAGCTGCTCGACCTGCTCGAGCTGGCGTTCGAGATGGAGTCCACGCCCGAGAAGGAACGGCCGCCCCAGAAGCCGCGCCCGGCCTGATCGCTGGCGCGCCGAACTTCAGCTGCGAGGGGCGCCGCCACGCGCCTGGGCCACCACCACCATCCGGTCGGCGCCCGGTTCCCAGGGCCGCCCCTCGAAGTCGCGGTCGCGGCTCAGCGCCTCGAGGCCCGCGGCCCCGAGCGCGTGGTCCACCTCGCCGGCGGTGAAGTGCCGGAGCAGGAGGCGGTGGATGTCCCGGTCACCTCGGCGGGTGCGCCGGCTATGGAGGTGCGGGGTGAAGACCGCCCGCTCGGGCTGCACACCCTCGTGGGGATCGAGGTCCTCGGGGAACAGCCAGCGCGGCGGCGGCAACGACAGGTCGAAGGCGAAGCTCGCGCCGGGGGCGAGGTGCTCGCGAGCAGTGACGAACAGCGCCTCGAGATCTCCGCGGGTCGCGACCAGGGCCACCGCGTCCCGCGGGGCGAACACCGCGACGAAGCGCTGCTGGAGCCGGAGCGATCGCAGGTCCGCGCGGAGCAGCTGGAGCCGCCCGTGCAGCTCGGGCGGGAGCTCGGCCTTCGTCTCCTCGGCCCGCTCGAGCATGCGCAGGCTCGGATCCACGCCGGTCACCGTCACGCCGCGCCGGACCAGCGACTCGGCGAGACGGCCCTCGGCCACACCGAGGACCAGGACCGCACCGCCGGACTCGGGCAAAAGGGAGGCGTAGCGCGCCACCTCGCCTCGTGCTCCGCCCACGACCGTGAGCGATCTCCGCCGTTCACCGCGACCCATGTGTGCGAGCGACCCTGGAGGTCCGAACTACCACACCGCCGTCCGGTCGGCTGTGCGAGAGGGTGCGTGCAGAAGCTGCGCGCGCAGGTCCGGACCTTTCGTTGCGTGGCGAACTCCGTAGAATGGTGCCCCTCCCGCGATGACCACCGGTACCTCCGCGACCATTCCCGCACACACCGTCCTCGGCCTGCGTGCCCAGACCGAGCGCCTCGGCTTCCAGGAGTTCAACCTGGTTCTGGTGAACACCGACGGTGTCGGGAAGTCGTTTCCGATCACCGACAGCTCGCTGAAGATCGGCAAGTCGCCGGACAACGACGTGGTGATCGACTCGCCCACGGTCAGCCGGAACCACCTGGTCATCCAGCGTCAGGGCGACCGGTTCCTGGTGCAGGACCTCCAGTCCACCAACGGCACCTTCATCGACGGGGCGCAGATCCGCGAGGCGTACCTCAAGCCGGGACAGCTGCTGGAGCTCGGCGACGTCCAGCTCCGCTTCCAGTCCACCCTCACCCCGGTGCGCATCGCGCCCTCGGTGGAGGACCGCCTGGGAGAGCTGGTCGGCAAGAGCGTGCCGATGCGGCAGATCTTCGCGCTGCTCAAGCGGATCAGCTCCACCGACTCCACCCTGCTCCTGGTGGGCGAGACGGGGAGCGGCAAGGGCGCCGCGGCCAAGGCCATCCACCAGCTGTCGCCGCGCCATGACGGCCCCCTGGTCGTCTTCGACTGCGCGGCGGTGAGCGACAGCCTGATCGAGAGCGAGCTCTTCGGTCACGAGAAGGGCGCGTTCACCGGCGCGGTCAACCAGCGCATCGGCTGCCTGGAGCGCGCGCACGGCGGCACCCTCTTCCTCGACGAGATCGACGACCTCGCGCTCGACCTCCAGCCCAAGCTTCTCCGGGCCATCGAGGACCGCGAGTTCCGCCGCCTCGGCGCCAGCAGCGCGTCGATCGCCTTCGACGCGCGGATCGTCGCCGCGAGCAAGAAGGACCTCTGGGCAGAGACCCAGGCCGGCCGCTTCCGCGAGGACCTCTACTTCCGGCTCTCCGTCTTCACCGTCAGCCTGCCGCCGCTCCGCGACCGCAAGGAGGACATCCAGCTCCTGGTGGACGCCTTCGCCAACGAGCCGCTGTGGGACCGGCTGCCGGCCGCGGTGCGTGACCAGTTCCTCGCCCACGCCTGGCCGGGGAACGTGCGCGAGCTCCGGAACGCGCTCGAGCGCGCCCGCCACATGGTGGACATCCCCGAGCTGTCCAGCGGCTCGCTCCTCCGCGAGTTCGCCAAGGATGTGCCGGCGGGTGGGGACTTCCTCCCGGCGAGCTACGGCGGACCGTTCAAGGAGTGCAAGGAGGACCTGGTCCGGCAGTTCGAGCGCGAGTACCTGACCCGGCTCCTCGCCCGCTCCAAGGGCAACGTCGCCAAGGCGGCGCGCGAGGCCGAGCTGGACCGGAAGCACCTGTACTCGCTCCTCCACAAGTACGGCCTGGTCCAGTCCGACTCGGAGTGAGCCGCCGCCGCTCAGCGCTGCTCGCGGGGAGCGTCGCGCTCCTCGCCATCGTGGCCGGGGTCACCTGGCAGACCCAGCTCCGGCGACCGGAAGCCGTCCTCGCAGACGTGGGACCGCGGGTGGTGAGCAACCAGACCGCGCAGCCCATCTCGCTCTACGGCACCCACTTCCGCCGGGGGATGAAGCTCCGGCTGGGGCCGCCGTTCGACCGCACGGTACCAGTGACGGTGGTGGACGAGGGGCACGCCCACGCTCGCCTCCCCGCGGATCTCACGTTGCCGCCGGAGACCATCCAGGTGACGGCGGTGCTTTCGGTGGACGGACAGCGGACACGCTCCGAGGTCGGGCTCACCGTGGTCAACGACGCCGCCTTCGCGGACTGGACCCAGCTGGTCCGCGCCGGAGATTTTCTGTGGGCCGCCTCGTCGACCACCGATGCGCTGGCCCGCATCGATCCGGTCAAGGGCGAGGTGACCCGCTTCCCCGGAGGTGACGGGCCCTCGGCGCTCGCGGCGTGGACCGACAAGGACGGCTCGCCGCGCATCGCGGTCGCCCACGCCTGGGCGCCCGAGCTGTGGATCGTCGATGCGCGCTCGGGCGCGGTCCTCCGCACGGTCGCCGCGCCGGCCTATGCCACCGGGCTGGTCGTGGATCCGGGTCGGCGCCTGGCCATCGTGGCCGAGACGGTGGAGAACACGGTGCGGGCGCTCTCTCTCGACGATGGCCGCGAAGTCTGGCGGCACGCCGTCCTCCCCGACCCGAAGCCGCTCGCCCTCGCCGGGAAGGTGGTCGTCGTGGGCAGCCAGGGCGCGGGAGAGCTCGAGGCGCTCTCGCTGGACGACGGTCGCCCGGGAGAGCCCATCGGCCCGCGGCAAGGCACCCCCATCCTCGGCGGACACACCGAGCCGCACGTCCGGGACATCATGGGCGGCAAGGCGCCCCGCGCGCTGCTCTGGGCCGGGCGGCTGGGGAAGCTCCTGGTCACGAGCGTGGGGCCCAACATCGGACCCAATCCGCAGCGGATGGAGGTCACGATGAACGGCGGCGTCGGCGTCGTCGACCTCGCTGCGGGCAAGTTCGAGCGGCACGTCGGTTTCGGGGCCGGGGTGACCGAGGGGATGGCGCTCGACGAGGAGACCGCGCGCCTCTACGTCGCGGACGGCGCGATCGGCCTCGTGCGGGCGGTGGACGCCGAGGCCCTGGTCTCCGGCGACGCGCGCGCGCGGAAGTCCGAGCTCTGGCGGCTCCCCATCCCGCCTCCCACGGGCTTCCCGCTGGCCCGCGACGCGAAGGACTACGGGGTGAACGGCCGGGCCGGGGTGGAGATGCACTCCGGGCCCCGGGCCGTCGCGCTGAACGCCGCGGGGACCGAGCTGTACGTGCTCGACCGCTTCACCTCGACCGTGGCGGTGGTGGACGACCTGCGGAGCGCAGCTCCCCGGCTGGTCCGGCAGATCGCGCTCGAGCCGTCCATCGGCCCGCGAGAGCGGCGCCTGGGGCAGGTGCTGTACTTCGCCGACATGGGCAAGAGCGGGATGAGCTGCGACACCTGCCATCTCGAGGGGCACGACGAGGGCATCCTCTTCGAGAAGACCCACCCCCTGCGCATCTACCGGAGCCCGACGGTGCGGGGCACCCGCGAGACACCGCCCTATTTCACGCCGGCGAGCACCCACACCGCCGCCGAGACCGCGCGTGTCGTGGGGGACCGGAACCGGTACATGAACCCCACCCTCACCGAGTCCGAGGTCCGCCAGCTCGCGCTCTTCAGCGCGACCGTGACCAACCTCCCCAATCCCTACCGGGGGCCGGACGGGGCGCCGCCGCAGACCGTTTCCCTCCCCGGGGGAGGCACCGGTCGCCCCCTTGCGGGACGGAGCCTCTTCGACGGCAAGGCCGACTGCGTCCGCTGCCACCCGCCCCCGCTCTTCACCACCGACCAGGAGCTGACCACCCGCGGGCGCTTCCTCGACGTGGGGACTCCCAGGGCGTTTCCCCTGCGACCGGGGGATCAGGAAACCGGCTTCCGCGGAGTGGGCGTGCCCTCGCTGGTGGGAGCCTGGGACGTCTTCCCGATGCTCACCACCGGGCTCGCCGGATTCCAGGAAGCGAACGGCCGGGCCGTCCCGGCGGACCCGGTGCCGCTGCGGGCGATGATCGACCGCTACTCGGCGCCTCCGCACGGGAACGCCTCTGCGCTCACAGCGCAGGAAAAGGACGATCTGCTCGCCTATCTCCTGACGCTTTAGTTTCACTTTTTCACGGACGGCGGTTTCGACCCGCCAGAAGTGTAGAGCCGAGGCCGGGGAGTGGGCGCCACAGCCCACGCGAGCGCACCGCGGCGACACCCGCCAACGTCCCGCATCCACTGGAGTTCGGCGCCCCGAAACACGGTGGATCGTTCGTTGCTAGCGCCGGGTCCCAGCGCATGGAGGCTTTTCAAACATGACCCGAGCTCTTGGTAGCGCGGTGACCGCTCTGGCCCTGCTCTGGGCCGTGCCGTCTCTCGCGCAGAACAGTGACAACCCCGAATGTCTTGGCACGAATTGCGGTACGCCCCAGGAACAGGGCGGCGGTGGCTGCAGCTGTAGCTGTGGCTGCTCGGTGTGGGTGAGCTACACCGACGACGGCCAGACGCTGTCGTACACCGACGACGCTGACGGTGACGGCAAGTCCGACGGCTTCGACAACTGCCCCTTCGTCGCCAACCGCGACCAGGCCGACCGCGACGGTGACGGCGTGGGCGATGCCTGCGACAACTGCCCCACCATCGCCAACCCCGACCAGCGCGACACCGATGGCGACGGCTCCGGTGACGCCTGCGACGACGACAAGGACGGCGACGGCATCCTCAACGCCAACGACAACTGCCCTGGCATCTACAACCCCAACCAGCTCGACACCGACGGCGATGGCATCGGTGATGCGTGCGATCCCGACGACGACAACGACGGTATCCCCGACGCCGAGGATCACTGCCCCCGCTACGCCGACCCGTCCAACCCGGTGACCGTCGCTGGCATCCAGTGCGTGGTGGACACCGACGGTGACGGCGTGGACGACGCCCGCGACAACTGCCCCACCGTG
>Ga0081540_1001698_pt1 | contig 18681 bp, 21 predicted proteins | sample TabmetS2T1R1_FD_71024 | JGI IMG/M metagenome (GOLD analysis project Ga0081540, IMG submission 71024) | Tabebuia heterophylla rhizosphere microbial communities from the University of Puerto Rico - S2T1R1 | ecosystem: Host-associated > Plants > Roots > Rhizosphere ... | reverse complement strand
CGATTGCTCAGCGCGCCGGTGATCACGTTGTTCTGGACTGTGACCTGCGCCCATTGGGTCAGGCGTGTCGGCAGCTCACGCCGTGTCTGCACGCGGGCGAGCAGCGTCTCGTCGACTGCCCCCGCGCGCAACGGTCCGGCGAGGACATTGGCGGCGGCCACGGCATCCTGGATGGCGAGATTGATGCCGACGCCGCCGACCGGCGACATCGCATGCGCCGCGTCGCCGATGCAGAGAAGCCCGCGCCGGTACCAGCGCTTGAGCCGGTCGACCGCGACGGTACCGTCCGGGAACCGCTTCGATACGTTCTGGAGCGCGACAGTGGCCACGCGGCGCCTCCGAGTCAGCCGTGGGAGTGACTGACCCCGGGCGCGCCGCACCGGCGCGGCGTCGCACGAGGTCAACGGCGGTCGACTCACTGTGACGGCCAACCGTTCACGGTGATATCGGCTGAACGATGGATGTCGCACGCGTGATCAACGGCCGCTGATCGGGACGATTGCCGCCTATCGGGACAGATCTCCGCGCTTTCGAACTTACCGGCCAGTCACATCGAGGAGGCCGAGGGCCCTGGCGCGGGCGGCGACGTCGCGCCGCGTCCTTGCGCCCAGCTTGTCCAGCACCGCGGCAACGTGGCTGTCCACAGTGCGCACCGACAGCACGAGACGGGCGGCGATCTCGCTGTTGGTCAGCCCGTCCGCGAGCAGCTGGACGACCTCGACCTGACGGTCGGTCAGCCCGGCCGGATTGTCGCGTGTGGACGATGTCGGGCCGCGCGGGATCCGGGTCACGCCCTGGTCGCGCAGCCGGTCGTGGAGCTCTTGCGCGCGCGTCATGTCCGCGGACATCGAGATCTGGAACGCGGGCGCTTCCCAAGCCTCGGTCAGACGGCGCGCGATCGTCTTGCGGAGCGAGGTGAGCGGGACGACCTCGGCCTCGAGCGGCCCGGCGGTCGCCGGGGCCAGTGCCGGTGCCGGAGCAGCTGCGGCGCGCTCGACGTCCTCGGCCACGATCCGGCCGTCGGGGCCGGTTCCCGTGAGGCTTGCGAGGTCGATGCTGCGCTCGCGGGCGATACGGCGCGCGAGCGGGGACGCCTTGATGCGCCCGTCCGTCCGCGCGGGCTGCTGAGGCTCGGGCTCCTCGATCCGCTCCGCCGGCAGAGGCTCCGGGTTGGGCGCTTCCTTCTTCTCCTCGGCCTGCGGCGCAGGCTCGTCGACGGCCACCTCCTCGCCCTCCTCGCCGATGACCGCGATCCGCTTGCCGACCTCGATCTCCTCCCCCTCGTCGGCGAGGATCTTCAGCAGGACGCCGCTCGCGTCTGCCTCGACCTCCTGCGTGACTTTGTCCGTGTCGAGCTCGTAGAGCGGCTCCCCTTTCTCGACCGTGTCCCCCTCGGACTTGAGCCAGCGGACGATCGTCCCCGCCTCCATGCCCTGCCCGAGCCGCGGTAGCGAGACGTCAGTCGCCATTTCTCCCTTTCTCGCCGTACGCCGTAGGCGCGCGGCGAGAAAGCGAGCGTCGCTCGCGACGCGAGCCCCGAGGCGTTCGACTCATGAAGCGCTGCCCCCGTTTCTCCCAAGCGTGCGCATGATCGCCGCCTGCACGTCGGGCGCGTGCGGGACGACGAAGTTCTCCATCACGGGCGCGAACGGGAGCGGCACGAACCTCGCGCCGACGCGCTCGACCGGCGCGTCGAGCCAGTCGAACGCCTGGTGCTGGATCACGGCCGCGACCTCGGCGCCGAAGCCCATGCGCGTAACGGCCTCGTGCGCGACGACCGCGCGGTTCGTCTTCTTCACCGACTCGACGATCGTCTCCTCGTCGAGCGGCTGGAGCGTGCGCGGGTCGACGACCTCGACCGAGACGCCTTCCTTCTCCGCCTCCTCGGCGGCGGCCAGCGACTCGTGCACGAGCCGCCCGGTCGCGATCACCGTCACGTCTTCGCCCTCGCGGTGCACACGCGCCTTGCCGATCGGAATCGGCTCCAGCTCCTCGGGCACGTCCTCTTTGAGCCCATACAGCATCCGGTGCTCGAAGAAGACGACCGGGTTGTCGTCGTAGATCGCCGACCAGAGCAGCCCGCGGACGTCGGTCGCCGTGGAGGGGAAAAGAACCTTGAGCCCGGGGATGTGCACGAACCAGGCCTCGAGCTGCTGCGCGTGCTGCGCACCCGGAGACCAGCCCGCGCCGCCCTGCGTGCGAATCGTGACCGGCACCTTCAACTGCCCACCTGACATGTACCGGTGCTTCGCCGCCTGGTTGACGATCTGCTCGGACGCGAGCGTCAGGAAGTCCTCGTACATGACCTCGGCCACCGGCCGCATGCCCTGAATGGCCGCGCCGATCGCCGCACCCACGAGCGCCATCTCGGAGATGGGCGTGTTTCGTACCCGCCCGGGCCCGAACTCCGCGAGCATGCCCTGCGTGACGCCCATCGAGCCGCCCATCTCGGCGATGTCCTGGCCCAGGATGAAAACGCCGTCGTCGGCCCGCATCGCCTGCGACAGCGCGTCGCGCACCGCCTCCCGGTAGCTCAGCTCAGGCATAGAGGTTCTTCAAAGCGTCCTCGGGCCTCGGGTCGGTGCCCGCCTTCGCGAACTCGACGGATGCCTCGACGAGCTCGTGCGCCTCGCGGTCGGCCTCCTCGAACTCCTCGTCGGAGAGACCGAGCTTCTCGCGCAGCTTCGTGATCGGATCCTGCGTCGCCCGCAGCTCCTCGAGCTCCCCTTTCGGCCGGTAGATCTGCGGGTCGCCGATGTAGTGGCCGGTGAGCCGGTACGTCTCGAGGAGCAGGAAGACCGGGCCGCGTCCCTCGCGCGCGTGGTCGAGCGCCGAGAGCGCCGCGCCGTAGACCTCCTCGACGTCCTGACCGTCGACCCGCATCGCGGCCATCCCGTAGGCCGCTGCGCGCTCCGTGAGGTCCTCGATCGGCAGCTGCTGCTTCGCGGGCGTCGACTCGGCCCAGTGGTTGTTCTCGCAGACGAAGACCGCCGGCACGCCCCAGAGCTGCGCGAGGTTGAGCGACTCGTGGAACGTCCCGATGTTCGTGGCACCGTCGCCGAAGAACGCGACCGCGACGCGCGGCTCGTCGCGCATCTTGAACGCGAGCGCGGCGCCGACCGTCGCGGGCAGCCCGCCGCCGACGACGGCGTTCGCGCCGAGGTTCCCGCGCTCGACGTCGTACAGGTGCATCGAGCCGCCGTAGCCGTGCGAGGTGCCCTCGAGCTTCCCGTACAGCTCGGCCATGACCTCGTTCGGGTGCGTGCCCTTGGCGAGCGTGTGTCCGTGCGCGCGGTGCGTGGACGCGATCACGTCCCCTTCCTCGAGCGCCCGGCAGACGCCGACCGCGCACGCCTCCTGGCCGATCGCGACGTGCAGGAACCCGGGCAGCTCGCCCGCGCGGAAGCGCTCCTCGACCTTCTCCTCGAACCGGCGGATGAGCAGCATCTCGCGGAAGAACTCGCGCAGCAGGTCCTCCGAGACGGCGCGCTTGTTCTCGACCTTCGCCACTTGGGTCCGCAGTGTACGCTCGGACGGATGAGTCTCGCCGCGGACTGGGAGGAGCTTCAGCAGAGCCTTCCCGAGGGCTGGGGCACGGCCAACCTACGCTTGACCGTTCCGGAGGAGTCCCGCAGTGAGCGCGCGGCGGCATTGCTCGGCCCGGCGAACCCGGGGCGGCGCGGGAACGTGATCCGCTTCTACGCAGCCCAGCGCGGCGCGGGGCACTCGCCGGACATCATCCGCCGGCTCCTCGCGCGCCTCGACGCGGACGGGATTCGCGGCGAGCTCGAGCTGGTCGGCTCAGACCTGGCGCCTGCCGCTCCCGACGTCGTCCAGCCGAAGCTCGTCGTCGCCTGGGACGAGGCCGTCGCGGGCCTTCCGCCGGACTGGACCGACCTCTACGTCGAGGTGGAGCTCGAGTCGAGCGACTGGCTCGAGCGCGCGGCGCTGCTGATGGCGCCGGTCAATCCTGCGCGCTACGGCGGGGCGCCCGGCTTCCGGTTCCGGGTCGCGAGCCGGTTCGGGTACGGGGCCACGCCGGCGATGACGAGGCGCTGCCTCGAGCGGGTCGACGCCGAGGCGCTTCGTGGGGTGCTCTCGATCCTGCGCGTGCTCTCCGACACGCAGCCCGTCGGGACGCAGGGGCCGGTCTGGTACGTCGAAGGGCGATCGGTGTGAGCGATCCCGTCTCCTGGCTCCTGATCGAGCCGGGCTGGGAGGTCGTCGGCGCGGACGGCGCGAGCGTCGGCAAGGTGCACGAGGTGCTCGGCGACCCGGAGGCGGACATCTTCGACGGTTTGCAGGTGTCGGCCGGGGTGCTCAGCGAGACGCGGTACGTCCCGGCCGAGGAGGTCGGGGAGATCACGGAGGGCCGCGTTCAGCTCACTGCACGGTGACGGCGACGCGCTGGACCGCGTTGTTCACGTAGCCGCCCGTGTTCCACTCACCCTCGTCGGGCTGTGTGTTGCCCGCGCCGTCGGTCGCCCGTGAGCGGACCTCGTGCTCGCCGGGCTCGGCGTCCCAGCGGTACGACCAGCCTCGCCAGCCGTAGTCCCCGGTCGGCTCTGCGAGCTCCGCATCGTGCCAGCTTTCGCCACCGTCCACGCTGACTTCGACACGCGTGATCGGCGCCCAGCCCGACCAGGCCCGGCCTTCGAGCGTGTGCCGGCCCGGTTCGAGAAAACGTCGCCGCTCGGGGAAGTCGGGGATGCCCGGTGGGACGAGCAGGGAGCGCGGGTTGATCCTCGTCAGCGGCTCGCCGGGGTCGTCCTCGTCGCGCTTCATGCGGTACTGCTCGGCCTGCTGGTAGCCGGCGAACGGCTCCGTGATCGCCGTGATCTGCGCGAGCCACTTGACGTGGGTCATGCCGTACCAGCCGGGGACGATCAGGCGGAGCGGGTAGCCGTGTTGCGGCGGGAGCGGTTGGCCGTTGATCTCGTAGGCGAGTAGGAGCTCCGGCCGGAGCGCCTCGTCCAGTGTGAGGCTCCGCTCGTACGCGTGCTCGATCTCGTCCTGGAGGCCGCGGTCGAGGCCTGTGAAGAGGATCTCCACTGCGTCGTCCTTGATTCCGGCCTCTTCGAGGATGGGTGCGAGCGGCGTGCCCGTCCACTCGGCGTTGCCGATCGCCTCGTCTAGCCACGGCTGGCTGAGGGGGCGCGGCGTCAGGCGGGCTCGGCCGTTGCCGGCGCACTCGAGGGTGCAGGTGACGCTCGTTCTCGGGCGCTGTTTGACGTCGTCGAGCGAGAGGGATAGCGGGTGGTCGACCTCGCCGCCGATCTCGAGCCGCCAGGTCGCGGCGTCGATGAGCGGGATGTCGAAGTGGATCAGGAGGTAGTGGAGCCCGATCGGCGTGAGGTCGTAGCGCAGCGACTCGAGCGGGAAGCCGTGGTTACGCGTCGCGAGCGCGAGCTCGACGGTCGAGAAATCCTCGGTCGTGGACAGTTCTTCCACGCCCCGAGACGGTATGCGTTGGCGCACCCAGGGGCAACCGGAACGGACAAACCCGGGGACATGTCCGGTGCCAGGCACCTGCCATGTCCGCGTTGGACATGTCCCACGACGGAGGAAAGCGGGAAAACGGCGTGTGGCCACGTCTGATGTGGCCGTGTCCGGTGCCAGGCACCGGACAGGTTCTGTTGGGCTAGTGGGCGGCCAGCTCGTAGTGGATTCGGCGCAGGCGCTGGTTTCGCTCGCGGAAGACCTCGACGACCCGCGGGTCGAACTGATGCCCGCTCTCGCTGATGATCTCCGCCGCGGCATGCGCCCAGGTGCCCGCGCGGCGGTACGGGCGGTCGCTCGTCATCGCGTCCAAGGCGTCCGCGACCGCGAACACGCGTGCGCCGAGCGGGATCTCCGTCTGCCCCACGCCGTCCGGATAGCCCGACCCATCCCAGCGCTCATGGTGGTGCCGAACCACCTGCAACCCCTGTCCCTGGAGCAGCGCCACCCCGCTCATCAGCTGCTCGCCGAGCACCGTGTGCGTCTCGAGCAGCCGCCTCTCGGACGGCGACAGCGAGCCCTTCTTCTGCAGGATCTTGTCCGGGATCCCGATCTTCCCGATGTCGTGGAGCAGGAAGCCGTACTCGACGCTCTGGTCGTCGAGCAGCGCCGGCTCGAGCCCGCGCGCCAGCTCGACCGCGTACTTCTGCACCCGCTGCGAGTGCTGCCCCGTCCCCGTGTCCTTCGACTCGAGCGCCCCGGTCAGCGCGCTCACCGTCTCGCGGTAGGCCCGCTGGATGAGCGAACGTTGCCCGCGCTCGACCTCGAGCAGCCGTCGCAGATCCTGCGCGTACAGGATCAGCTGCTCCTCGGGCGGAGTCGTCGCCGACCGGTACGGCCCCTCGTAGAGACCGCCGGCGACCCGCTCGACCGCGTTCAGCAGCTCGAGCGGGCTGAACGGTTTGCGGAGAAACGCGTCCGCGCCGCTCGCCTGCGCCGCGAGCTCGGTCCCGCCCTCGGACCCGGTCAGCAGGACCACGCCGATGTGCGCCGTGGCCGGATCGGCCTTCAGCTGGCGGCAGAACGTGAGGCCGTCGGTGCCCGGCATGCTGACGTCGAGCACGACGACGTCCGGCCGGCGCTCCGCGATCCGCTCCCGCGCAAGGTCGGCCGAGTCCGCCTCGTCGACCTCGATGTCGACGACCTCGAACGTCGTCCGGAGCAGGATCCGCAGACCCGGATCGTCGTCCACGACGAGCAGCCGAAGCCCGCGCTGGCCCTTCTCGGAATCGGCGACGAGCCGGAGCTCGGGAACTGACGCCTCCTCCGTTTCCTCACGCTCGCCGGTGAAGATCTGAACGCGGTTCTTGCCCGCCAGCTTCGCTGCGTAGAGCGCGATGTCGGCCTTGCGCTGCAGGTCGACGGCCGAGCCGGCGTGATCGGGAATCGTCGCGATCCCCGCCGAGACGGTCGGCAGCCGGTTCCCGCGCCGTTGCTGCCCGACCGCGAGCCGAAGACGGTCGGCGACCTCGGCGGCCAGGCTCGACGGCCCGTCCACGACCAGCGCGAACTCGTCGCCACCGACGCGGAAGATCTCGTCCTCCGAGCGCACGACCCGCATGAACACGCGCCCCACCTCGCGCAGGATGTCGTCGCCCACGACGTGCCCGTGCTCGTCGTTCGCCCGCTTGAAACCGTCGAGGTCGAAGAGGACGAGCGAGAAGGGCCCGTCGGTCGGCCGGGCCTCGTCGGGCAGCGCGGTCAGGAGCTCGTCGAAAGCGCGCTTGTTCGCGAGTCCGGTCAGCGCGTCGCGCCTTGCCTCCGCGTGCGTCATCGCGAGCCGGCGCTCGTTCGCCAGGGCAGCGGACGCGAGATCGGCGACCGCGGACACGAGCTCCGGGTCGCCCGCGACTTGCACGATCGCGGGCAGGGCGACGAGCAGCGCGCCCAGCGCGTGCCCGTCGGCGACGAGCGGCGCGGCGATCGCCTCACCGCAGGCGGCGCCGAGCCGGTAGAGCTCACCCAGCTCGTGCGTGTCGGCCTGCGCCAGGGCCAGGTCCTCGAAGGCGCGCTGGACGACTCCCGGCGCCGAGTGCAGCGCCTCGGGCGCCCCGGGCCCGGAGAGAGCCGCGAGCGAGAGCGACGTGTCGGCCGAGGCGAGGTACGTCGCCGCGAACGCCGCGCCGGTCAGGTCCGCGAGCTCCCGGGCGACGAGCTCCGCTGTCCCGCCGGCGTTCATCGAGCGCGAGATCGCGTGCGCGAGGCGAACGAGCGGGTCGCTCGCGCCGGCCACCGCGCGCTCGAGCTCCCAGAGCGGCGCCCCCTTCAGGCAGTACGCGTCGGCGCCGGCCTCCATCATCGCCATCACGTCGCCCGCGGCGTCGGAGCCCGCGTAGGCGACGATGCGCGCCTTCGGCAGCACGTCCCGGATGCGCCTCGTGGCGGCGACCCCGTCGAGGACGGGCATCTGCACGTCCATCAGCACGACGTCCGGGCGGTGCGCGACGGCTAGCGCGATCGCCTCCTCCCCGTTCTCGGCCTCGGCCACGACCTCGATCTCGGGCTGTGCAGCGAGACTCGAGCGGAGCGCGTCCCGAGCATCGGGCGCGTCGTCGCAAATCAACAGGCGAAGCATCGACCCACTCCCAGACGTTGGCGGCATCCAGAACCTGACGGCGTAATCGGCGTTCCCCGTCAGATCTTGACACGCAAGAAAAGGCAAGAATCGAGACGGTTCGGCGCGAATTTCTGCGCGAAATCCATCGATCCGAGAAGCCGGACCGGGCGAAAAATCACCCCTTAGGGTGAGAAACCGCTATCCGACGAGATCGTCGAGCTCGCGGGCGAGCGCGACCGCGTCGCGGTTCGTCCGGGCGATCGCGACGCACGTGTCGTCACCGGCGATCGTCCCGACGATCCGCGGGTGCTCGAGCCGGTCGATGGCGCGCGCCACGGCGGGCGCGGAGCCGAGCTCGGACTGCACGACGACGATGTTCTGAGCCGCCTCCACCCTGCGCCCGAACTGGGAGAGGACGCCTGCGAGCGCGTCGCGGGGATCCACGGTCCGCACGGCCTGCGGCGCCACGTAGCGCGGCCGGCCGAGGACGTCGTGCGTCTTGTCGAGCCCCAGTTCGCGGATGTCGCGGGAGACCGTCGCCTGCGTCACGCGACAGCCGGCGCGGGCGAGCGCGTCGAGGAGCTCGTGCTGCGTACCGACCCGCCGGCGCGTGACGATGCTCGTAATCAGCCTCTGGCGCGCCTCCTTCTCCAGCGGGCGTGGCTCTCTCTGCATACGACCAAGAATAAATATGCGCCGATCCGGCGTTTGCCGGGCCTCGCTTCGCGGTACGCTTCGACCGATGCTCCGCAGGTTGGTCTGGACCGGTCTCTATGCGTCGCTCGCCGCGGTGGCAACCCTCGCGGCCCGCAAGACGGCGACCAAGATCTGGCGCGTCGCGACCGGCGAGGAGCCCCCGGTCAAGCGATGACGACGACCAAAGCCGACCACGCCGTCGACCGGGCCGCCGACCAGCTCCAGGAGATGGCCGACAAGGCCGCCGCCGAAGGCGGGGTCGCCGCCAAGTTCGCACAGGGGCTCGCAGACGACGCCGCGTTCCTTCGCAAGCTCAAGCCGAGCCTGATCAAGGCGCGCGCGAAGGGCACGGCGCCGACGAACCAGAAGCCCGGCCACGGCACCGTGAGGCCGTCCGGCAAACGGCCCAAAGGCCCCGGCAAGGGCGGCCCGAGCCCGTTCCTGATCATCGGCGTCGCCCTCGTCGTCGGCATCGCCGTCGCGAAGATCATCGACTGGAAGAACGATGCAAACGCAGACGACTGAGAAGAACGGCCTCGGCGCGACCGCCCGCCTCGTCGCGGAGCACGTCAGCTCGCTGTTCCGGCTCGAGCTCGAGCTCGCCCAGCTGGAGCTGAAGAAGAAGATCCAGAACCTCGGCCTCGGGCTCGGCCTCGCGATCGCGGCAGCCGTGTTCGCGTTCTACGGCCTCGGCTTCCTGTTCGCGACGATCGCGGCCGGCCTGGCCACGGCCATGTCGACCTGGCTCGCGATCCTCATCGTCACCTGCGGCCTGTTCCTCGTCGCGGCGATCCTCGGCCTGATCGCGGTCAACCGGATCCAGAAGGGGACGCCGCCGATCCCGGAGCAGGCGATCCAGGAGGCGAAGCTCACGACGGAGGCGATCAAGTCGAATGGCGATTAGCACCAACCACCGCACGCCCGAGCAAGTCCGCAGCGAGATCGAGACCGAGCGCGAGCAGCTCGCAGGCGCCGTCGACCACCTCCGGGACGAGATCCGCGATGCGACGGACATCGGCTCGAAGGTACGCGCCAAGCTTCCCGTGATCACCGCCGGAGCACTCGCCGCCGGGTTCGTGATCGCCGGCGGGATCGGCGCCACGATGCGCCTGATCGGCCGCGGCCGCTGACCGGCCGCATGAGCTTCCGCGACTGGCTCGCGGTGTTCAAGAAGAGCGGCAAGGAGTTCCTGGCAGACGATTGCATGGGCCTCTCGCAGCAGGTGGCGTACAGCTCGTTGCTCGCGTTCTTCCCGGCAATGATCTTCCTGATCGCGTTCCTCGACCTGATCGGCGCGTACGGGGCGCTGATCGACTTCCTCGACCCCATCGCTCCGGACTCGGTGACGAACATCATCCACCAGCTCCAGCGCGACACCGGCAGCGCGTCCGTCCTCCTGCTCGTCCTCGGCATCTTCGGTGCGCTCTGGGCGGGGAGCGGCGCGATGAGCTCCGTCGTGAAGGCGGTCAACCGGGCCTACGACAAGGAGGAGACGCGCCCGCTGTGGAAGGTGCGGCTGATCTCGCTCGTGCTCCTGCTCGCCTCGGCGTTCGTCCTCGCCGGCGACCTGCTCCTGATCATCCTCGGCGGGAAGCTCGGCGATGCGATCGCGGCGAGGGCCAACCACAGCGGCGCGTTCACGTGGTTCTGGAACATCGCGCGCTGGCCGATCGCGTTCGGGGTCGTGCTGCTCCTCTTCGCCTTCATCTATTACCTCGGGCCGAACCTCGAGCAGCCTCGCTGGCGGTGGATCAGCGCGGGCTCGCTCGTCGGGAGCCTGATGTGGCTCGTCCTCTCGGGCCTGTTCGCGCTCTACACCTCGTTCTCGAGCTCGTACTCACGGACGTACGGCTCGCTCGCGGGCGGCATCGTGCTCCTGCTCTGGCTGAACTACAGCGCGTGGGCCGTGCTCTTCGGAGCCGAGCTGAACAGCGAGCTCGAGCGCCGTCGCGGCGCTACGCCTTGACCGTGAACGAGCCGCGCAGCTTGCGGCTCTTGTCTGAGCGGTAGCTGTACTTGCCCGCCTTGAGCCTGAGCATCCAGGTCGCCTTCGCCCGGGCCGCGACACCCGTCTTCCTGTTCAGCCCGGGGCCGCTCAGGTGGAAGTTCTGGGTCTTCGACGTGTCCGAGACGGTCAGCTTGTACTTGCCCGCCTTCAGCGATCGGACCTTCGCGCCAGCGCCGGTCTTGAGCGAGATCGCCTTCGTCGTCACCTTGCCGCTCAGCTTTTTCACGGGGGCCGGCGGTGGAGGCGGCGGAGGCGGCTGCACGTTGCCGGCGGTGAAGCTGCCCTTCATCTGCGCCGGGTGCGCGTCGCAGATGAACGTGTACGTCCCGTCCGTGATCGTCACCGACCAGGTGACCGTGCCCGTGCCCGCGACGTCGGTGGCCTGTTCGACCCCCGGCCCGCTCAGATGGAAGTTGTGCTCGCTCGAGAGGTCCGTGATCGTGATGTCGTACGCGCCGGCGTCGAGGTGGGTCACACCGGTGCCGTTCGCGTTCTTCAGCGAGATGCTGAAGCCGGGCCCGACGGTGCCCGTCAACGCCGTCGCCGTGGACGAGCCGGTAGCCGCCGCGGGTATGGACACGGCAGCGACAGCCACGATGCTTATGAGCAGCGTACGGAACATCAGACCCTCTTTTCGCCTATCTACGCGCGAGTGTGCGAATCGGTTTTTCTATGCCGGCGGGCCGCCTGCGACGACGAAAGCCCCATGCAGCCTTGCGTTCCGGTCGGAACGGTAGCTGTACGAGCCGGGTTGCAGGTAGACCGACCAGGTCGTCGACGTCCTCGTCGCGATCCTGGTCTTGCGGTTCACCTTCGCGCCGACGAGGTGGAAGTTCTGCCCCTTCGTCCGATCGTGGACGAAAATCCGGTACTGGTTCGGCTGGAGCACGCGCACGCGCTTCCCGTCGGCGCCGACGAGCGTGATCGACTTCGCCGTCACGGTCGCGGTCAACTGGGGGACGATCGGGTTGCCGCTCGCACCCACGGGGAGCGCGAGAACCGCAAGCAGGGCCGCTCCTAGTAGCGGTCGCAACATAGTCGCCTCCTTTCTACCACGTCTCTCCTACCCAGTTCACGCGCTTTAGACTCCCGGCATGCGCTTGCACAAGGACGCCAAGGTCGAGCTGCTGCGCGGAATACCGCTGTTCTCGCAGTGCTCGCGGCGGGACCTCGGCGCGATCAGCGGCATCGCGGACGAGATCGATCTCAAGGAAGGGAAAGAGCTGACCCGGCAGGGGAAGCTCGGGCGGGAGTTCTTCGTCCTGATCGACGGCTCCGCCGACGTGAGGAAGAACAACCGCAAGGTCGCCACGCTGAAGGGCGGCGACTTCTTCGGGGAGATCGCGCTGATCCACCATGCGCCGCGGAACGCGACGGTCACGGCGACCTCCCCGGTGCGGGCGCTCGTGGTCATGGAGCGCGACTTCAAGCGGCTCCTCGACGAGCAGCCTGAGATCCAGCGCAAGGTGCTCGTCGCGCTCGCGGAGCGGCTCGAGCCGTCCACGCTCTAGGCTCGCAGCTCGGCCCCGAACCGCTGCTGCAGCGCCGCCACGATCCTCTCGCGGAGCGCGGCCGCGTCCTCGTCGGAGAGCGTCCGCTCGGACGACTGGAACGTGACCGCAAACGCGATCGACTTCCGCCCCTCCCCAACCTGGTCGCCGTGGTAGACGTCGAACGCGCGCATCGTCCGCAGCTCCTGTCCGGCGGCCTCGCGTGCGGCTGCGACGAGGTCTCCCGCGGCGATCTCGTCGGGGACTGCGAACGCGAGGTCCTGCCGGACCGCGGGGTACGTGATCACGTCCGTGTACCGCAGCTCGGCCGTCTCCTCGAACAGCGTCGCAAGGTCGAGCTCGAAGACGCCCCAGGCGCCGTCGAGCAGGCTCGGGTGGAGCTCGCCGACCAGGCCGGCGCCGACCGAGGCCGCCTTGCCGGGATGCAGCAGCTCGTCGGTCGTGCGCTCGAAGACCGGCTCGGCCTTGACCGCGGCGTAGAGCGCCTCGACGATCCCCTTCGCGCGCGACCACCCGCCTCCGACGATGCCCGCCACGTGCGTCGGCTCGGCCGGGAGGCCCTCGGCGGGCTGGTAGACGTGCGCGACCTCGAACAGCCCCACGTCCTCCGCGCCCAGCTCGCTGTTGCGCCGCGCGGCCTCGACGAGGCTCGGCAGGAGCCGTGTGCGCAGGATCGCGAGCTCGGCGGAGACGGGCTCCGGCAGCCTCCACGCCTGCGGATCCGGGTCGTCCGCGCGCAGCGACGGCGTGTACGTCTCGGCGAGCCCGAGGCCGGCGAGGACGTCTTCGACGCGCCGCATCAGAAGCTGGATCGGCGTCAGAGCGCCGAACATGGCGCGGCGCTCGGGCAGCGTGAACGGCACCTCTTCCAGCCGGAAGCGCGCCACTTCCTCGACGACGTCGACCTCGCGTGTGACGTCGCGGGCGCGGAACGTGGGCACGACGACCTGGCCGTCGCGGGCCTCGAACCCGAGCCGCTCGAGCCACGCTGTCTGCTCAGCGGCGGGGGTCTCGAGGCCGATCAGGTCGTCGGCCCGCTCGCGCCGGAACGAGATCACGGGGCGCTCGGGCAGGTCGGCCTTGACGTCCACGTGCCCGACGCACTGCGCCCCCGCCGTCGAGACGATCAGCTCGGTCGCGAGCTTCGCTGCCTGCTCGGCCAGGTAGGGGTCGACGCCCTTCTCCCAGCGGTTCGAGCCCTCGGTGCGGAGCCGGAGGCGCTCGGAGGTGCGGTAGAGGCCGGTCGGCTCGAAGTTCGCGGCCTCGAGCAGGACGTCGGTCGTGGCCTCGCCGATCTCCGTCTCCTCGCCGCCCATGATCCCGGCGATCGCCACGGCTCGTTCCGCATCTGCGATCACGAGGTCGGATTCCTCGAGCTTGCGGTCGACTCCGTCCAGCGTCCGGATCGTCTCTCCCGGGCGCGCACGGCGCACGATGATCCTCTCGCCCGCGAGCGTGCTCAGGTCGAAGGCGTGCAGCGGGTTGCCGAGCGCGAGCATGACGTAGTTCGTCACGTCGACGACGTTCGAGATCGGCCGCATGCCCGCGGCGTGCAGGCGCAACCTGAGCCACACTGGGGAGGGCGCGACGGCGACGTTCCGGAAGAGGCGCCCGATGTAGCGCGGGCAGCCCTCGAGGTCGTCGACCGTGATCTCGACCGGCTCGTCTCCCGTTTGCTCGGGATCGACTCCCGGCGGCGGCGCGAGCTCGAGGTCGTACAGCGCGGCCACCTCGCGCGCGATCCCGTACACCGAGAGCAGGTCCGGCCGGTTCCCGGTCGACTCGACGAGGAGCACGTCGTCCACGAGCGGGAGCACGTCGGCGAGCGGCGTCCCCGGCTCGGTCTCGGGCAGCACCATGATCCCCGTATGGTCGGTGCCAAGGTCGATCTCGTCCTCGGCGAGGATCATTCCGTCCGAGAGCTCGCCGCGGACCCTGCGCTGGTCGAGCTTCAGCCCGCCCGGGAGGACCGCGCCGGGCAGTGCTACGGCGACGGTCGCCCCCGCGCCGAAGTTCCACGCTCCGCAGACGATCTGGCGCGGCTCGCCCTCGCCGATGTCGACCCGGCACCGCTGAAGCCGGTCCGCGTTCGGATGCTTCTCGGCCTCGACGACCCTGCCGATCCGGAAGAGACCGAGGTTCCCGTCCTGGTCCGACACGCCTCGGCGCTCGATGCCCTCGATCTCGGCGGTCGAGACGGAGAGCCGCGTCGCCAGCTCCTCGAGCGGCATGTCCACGGCGACGTAGTCGCGCAGCCATGAGACTGGGACTCTCAAAACTGCCTCAGCACGCGGAGGTCGCCCTCCCAGAGGGGACGGATGTCGGGGAAGTCGTACTTCAGCTGCGCGACGCGCTCGATCCCGCAGCCGAACGCGAAGCCGGACCAGTCCTCGTGGTCGATCCCGACGTTCGCGAAGACCCGCGGGTCGACCATGCCTGCGCCGCCCATCTCGAGCCAGCCGGAGTACTTGCACGTGCGGCAGCCCTTGCCGCCGCAGATCCCGCAGGAGACGTCGGGCTCGATCGACGGCTCGGTGAACGGGAAGTAGTGCGTGCGGAAGCGGACGCGCCGGTCCGGCCCGTAGAGCGCGCGCATCACGTGCAGGAGCGTCCCCTTCAGGTCGGCGAGTGTCAGACCGCGGTCGACGGCGAGGCCCTCGAACTGGTGAAAGATCGGGTAGTGCGTCGCGTCGATCGCGTCGCGCCGGTAGCAGCGCCCGAGCGAGACCATGTAGATCGGCGGCTCGTGTTCCTCCATCGCGTGGATCTGCGACGGCGACGTCTCCGTGCGCAAGACGTGCGTCGGGTCGAAGAAGAACGTCGCGCGGTGGGAGCGCGCGGGGTGCCACGGGTCGAAGGCGAGCTTGTCGAAGTTGTACTCGGTCGTCTCGACCTCGCGGTCGTAGCGGACCTGGTAGCCGAGGCCGAGGAACGCGTCCTCGATCTGGCGGCGCGTCTGCGTGATCGGGTGTAGATGGCCGAGCGGGAGCGCGTCGCCGGGGAGCGTAACGTCGACCACGTCCTGGGTCAGGGCGCGGTCGAGCTCGGCGCGTTCGAGTTCCGCCTGGCGGGTTGCGACGGCCTTCTCCATCGACTCGCGCGCGGCGTTGAGAGCCATCCCCGTCTCGCGGTCGCGCACTTCGCGGAGGGCGAGCTTGAGCTGGCTCGAGCGGCCGAGGTAACGGACGCGCAGCTCGTCGAGCTCGGTCGAGGTCGAGGCAGCCTCGATCGCGCTCACGGCTTCGCGCTGGAGCGCCTCCGCGTCCACGCGCGCGACTGTATCGCGTGACTCAGTCACGGCCCCGGCTTTCTCGTGAAGATCGGCTGCGCGCTAGCGGCCGTCCCCGGCGAGAAGCCGAGGCCGGATAAAGAAAGAAGAGGCGCGCGTCGCCATCGACCACACCTTACAGCCAGAATGGCGCGATGGACGAGTACGCGGCCTTCGCGGCGATCTACGACGACTGGGCGTCGCACATGACCGAGGACGTCCCGTTCTACCTCGAGCTCGTGCGGGAGGCGGACGGGCCCGTCGTCGAGCTGGCGGTCGGGAACGGGCGCGTCGCGGCGCCGATCGCGCAGGCGACCGGCAAGAGGATCATCGGCATCGACCGCTCGCCGGCGATGCTGGCGCTGGCGCGTGAGAAGGCGGCGAAGGCCGGAGTCGAGCTCGAGCTCCACGAAGGCGACATGCGCGACTTCACGGTCGACGAGCCGGCGGCACTCGTGTACTGCCCGTTCCGCGCCATGCTCCACCTGCCGACGTGGAGCGACAAGCGGCGGGTCTTCGAGCGCGTCGCGGCGGCGCTGGCCCCGGGCGGCCGGTTCGTCTGGAACTCGTTCGTCTTCAACCCGCGGATCGCCGCGGCGAACGACGGGGTGTGGGAGGTGCAGCACGGCATCCGTCACCGCGTCGACCACTTCCCCGGCGACAACCGGCTCGACATCACGCTCGAGACCGGCGGCAGCGTGTCGCTCTGGTGGGTCACGAAGAGCGAGTGGGAAGGGCTGGTGGACGTGTCCGGGCTCGAGGTCGAGGCGCTCTACGGCGACTTCGAGCGCACGCCGTTCGACGAGCGGAGCGGCGAGTTCGTCTGGGTGGCGAGAAAGCCCGCGTGAAGGCGAGCCCGTACGACACGATCGCCGAGCTCTACGACCCGTGGAGCCGGAGCGTCGTCGAGGACGTCGGCTTCTACGTCGCGGAGGCGCGGAAGTCGGGTGGGACGGTCGTCGAGCTCGGGATCGGGACCGGCCGGATCGCGATTCCGATCGCCGAGACCGGGAAGCGCGTGATCGGGGTCGACTCGTCCGTCGAGATGCTGGCCGCTTGCCGGCGGCGGGCCGAGGAGGCGGGTGTCTCCGAGCTGCTCGACCTGCGGTTGGGCGACCTTCGGCACCCACCGTTGGACGAGGCGGTGCCGCTCGTCATCTGCCCGTTCCGCTCGTATCTGCACCTGGCCGACGACGGCGACCGGATAGAAGCCCTCGGCGCCGCACGAGACGCGCTCGTGCCCGGCGGGCGCCTGATCTTCGACGTCTTCGCTCCGGGCGACGACGACATTGCGGCCACACACGGCCGCTGGCTGGAGCGGGAGCCAGAGATCTTTGAGCGGGCGGACTGGGATGCGGACACCCGGACGCTGACGCTCTCGGTCAAAGGCCCCGAGGGCGCGGCGACGATGGCGCTCTCGTGGATCTCGCGGGCCGAGTGGATCGAGCTGCTGGAGGAGGCGGGGTTCGTGGTCGAGGCGTGCTACGGCTGGTTCGACCGGACACCGCACCGCGGCAGCGAGGACATGATCTTCGTGGCGCGGCGCCTCTAGCGCGGGGTCAGACCCCGCTCCAAAAGTGTGACGATCTCTGCACAGGTGTCCCGCGTTCAAGCGGTTTCGCCGCTTCGCATCGGCCTCTTGGGACGGTGGAGTTGTTAAGGGGTCTGACCCCGTTCGGTTGGCTCGCCGTGGGCAAGGGCCCAACGGCCGCGGCGGTGCTCGTAGAGTGCGATCGCCGCTGCGACCGCGACGTTGAGCGACTCCGTCCCTTCGGCCAGCGAGATCGTCGCCGTCTCGTCGCACGCCGCGACCACGTCGTCCGGGAGGCCTTCCCGCTCCGCGCCGAGCACGTACGTGACCGGCACGCCCGGGTCGAGGCGCGCCAGTAGCTGCCCACCGTGCGAGACGAGCGCGACCCTCTTCCCCGACGGCTCGTCGAAGCCGGCGAGCGGCACGCGAAAGATCGCACCAGCGGAGGCCCGGAGCGCTTTCGGCCCGGTCGGGTCCGCGCAGCCGGACGAAAGCGCGACCGAGGCGCCGAACGCGTCGGCGGTGCGCAGGATCGTGCCGAGATTCCCCGGGTCGCCGACCCGCCAGAGCGAGAGCGAGACCGGCTCGACGCCGCGCGGGAGCGAGTCGAGACGGAACAGAGCCATCACACGCGGCGGGTGCCCCATCGTCGACACCTTCGCGAGCAGCTCCGGCTCGACGTCGTCGCCCGCGCGCAGAATCTCGACCGGCTCCACGCCCGCATCGTCCGCCGCCTGAACGAGATCCTCGCCCTCGACGACGAACAGCCCCTCCCGCTCGCGCTGCCGCCGCGACTCGAGCAGCCGGTGGATCAGCCGCAGCTTCGGGTTGTGCGCCGAGGTGATCACAGCTCCCAGCTCAACCAGGAGCCGTGGAAGTCTGCGTGGCCGGCGAACTCCCGCTCGCCCCCCGGCCAGTAGACGATCCTCAGGCCCCAGTCCTCACCCTCGCGCGGCTTTCCCGTGGAGATGAACGCGAGCGGCCGGCTCTCACCCGCCTCTTCCAGCACCGAGCGCACGCGAGCGCGACCCTCGTCGCCGATGTAGCCGAACGACGCGGTCTGGAAGACGATCGTCAGCGACGTCGTCGGGTGCGCGGCCAGCAGGCCCGGCAGCGCCTCGACGTAGTCGCCCCGAACCAGCTCGGGTGGATCCTCGCGGAGTGCCTCGATCGCCTGGTCGAGCCGGCGCATCCGGTCGTCCTGGCCCGCCCAGACGAACGAGCGCAGGAGCCGAGCGCCGTCGTTGGTCGTGACGTCGATCGGCGAGCGGTCGATCCCCACGCGTCGCCCGACCTGCGGCCGCAGCTCGAGAAGCTCGGCGGGAACCGGGCGTCGTTCCTCGCCCTCGAAGCCGAGCACGGCGTCGCGTAGGCCCCACTCCCCCGCCTCGTAGCGGTAGCGGTAGCGGTCCCAGACCAGGTTCAGGCCCGCACTCGGCCCGAGCTCGACGAGGTCGAACCGGTCGGCGCCGGTCCGCTGCACGACCCGCAGGAGCAGAGGCAGCAGGATCCACGAGCGCTGCACCTCGTTCGTCTGCACGCCCCGCGTCGCGACGAACTCGCGCAGGAACGCGGTGTGCTCGGCCGGCGGATCGTCCCAGGCCGCCTCGT